>Ga0315553_10001906_pt1 | contig 17009 bp, 14 predicted proteins | sample SalMarSW160140MG_FD_203099 | JGI IMG/M metagenome (GOLD analysis project Ga0315553, IMG submission 203099) | Salt marsh sediment microbial communities from the Plum Island Ecosystem LTER, Massachusetts, United States - Salt Marsh Sediment SW1601-40 ... | reverse complement strand
AAAAATTGGGTGTGACAGATCTTGAGTCTCTCGAGAAGGCTGCCAATGGGGGAAAGCTCTCAAGTCTACAGGGTCTTGGTGAAAAAACCCAGGTTCAAATCATTGAGGGGATTCAAGTTGTACGTGCTGGACTAGAGAGAACTCTCCTTGCAGATGCAATCTTTACTGCTGAGAAGATTGAGAACGAACTTCGTAAACTGAATAATATAAAGCAGTTCATCACTGCTGGGTCCACGCGTCGCCGAAGAGAAACTATTGGTGACCTTGATTTTTTGGTGGATGCTAGCAATCCTGAAACCGTAATGGACACTTTTGTCCATTTAGAAGGGGTTGCAACAATCCTTGCTCAAGGACCAACAAAGTCGTCAATACGACTTGACACTGGCCTTCAGGTGGACCTTAGAGTTCTCCCAAGTGAAAGCTTTGGTGCAGGTCTCCAGTATTTCACAGGGAGTGTGGACCATAATGTCAAGTTACGCTCGATTGCCCAAAAGATGGGATTCCGTCTAAACGAGTATGGTCTGTATAAAGACAAGCAGAAAGTTGCTGGCGAGGATGAAGAGGGAATCTACAAAGCACTAGGGCTTCAATGGGTGCCTCCAGAGTTGAGAGAAGACACGGGAGAGATAGAGGCAGCTCAAAAAGGTGTGCTTCCTAAATTAGTGACATTGAATGACATTCGTGGGGATCTGCATAGCCACACAGACCAGTCTGACGGTAAGAACACGATTGAAGAGATGCTTGACGCAGCCCAAGCGATTGGGTACAAGTATTACTGTGTTTCCGACCACACCCAGAGCTTGACCATTGCTAATGGTATGGATGAAACCCGTCTCCTGAAGCGGATTGAAGAGATTGACAAGCTCAATGCATCAGGTCGGTGGAAGATGAAGATACTGAAGGGGGCAGAGGTGGACATTCTGGCTGATGGTGGACTTGATATTGAAGATACTGTTCTATCACAGCTCGATATTGTTACGGGGTCTATACACAGCAGGATGAAGGACAAAAAAGAGGTCATGACGGAGCGAGTCTGTCACGCTCTTGAGAACAAGTATATTCATATCCTAGGACATCCAACAGGCCGCTTGATTGGTAAGCGGTCTGAATTTGAGATTGACTTGGAGCAAGTGTTTGAGACCGCACAGAAGCACAATGTGGTGATGGAACTAAATGCTCATCCACAGAGACTGGATCTCAATGCGGGTAACCTGAGAGCAGCAACAAAGCGCGGTCTAAAGATTGCAGTCAATACAGATGCACATCGAATCTCAGAGCTTGACAATATGCGATTTGGCATATTTCAGGCACGGAGAGGATGGTTGACTCCTGATGATGTAATCAATACATATCCGTTGAACAAGTTGATGAAGGTCCTCAAGAAATAGAGCCAGTCCATTTGGCTTTTAGAGCTCTCTCTCATGATAGTAACAATATGTGACTTCTTCCTGTGACCCTCACACGTGGCTTCGCTATATATACTAAATCTGAGCAGTATTCCTTGTGAAATATCATGGCTCAAGCAACTAACTCACGAACAACATCTGCGCTGAAGAACAACAAGGCAAAGGCTTCGACCTACGCCCTGATCCACGCTTACACCTATCGGAGGTAATCGCATGGCACTCGCTAAGGCTGACAAGAACTTCTTGAAGGGTTCCCCTGAAAAGAAATTCTCCACAGACGCTATCACCCGTGCTTACTTCCGGAGGTAGACTTGGATGACCCGGTCTTACACTCCTGAAAGCACAACCTCAGATCATGAGGTTCAGAAACCCAAAACCAGAGATTGCAGCAAACTCTCTCTGATTGAAGTACTCGCGTTGGAAGCGACGTGAGTACTGTACTCTTTTTTCAGACTAATTTATCCAATTCCTCAGTTTCACATGAGCACAAATCAAGAATCAGTTAGAATTGAGAAATGGTGCCGAGGACGAGATTCGAACTCGCGAACTCCTACAAGAGTGGATTTCTCCTTGGAGTTGGCCATAGGCAAACTAACAGATCTTGAGTCCACCGCCGTTGACCGCTTGGCTACCTCGGCCCACTTTGCAAGAAGATTCCATCCCAATATAGCCGTTTTGGCTAAACTGCTTGAAAACTTCACTCGAATAATGACTTAGCTGGTTTCTAGATGTGGTCTTATCTTGGTATAGAAATCTGAGATTATCTTAGACCGATCATCCTCAGTTTCAAGAATGAACAATCGAATCTGCTGCCCTGCTTTGATTTCTTTCACGAGTCCCATATCAACGAGAGGTTGCATTACCCTGTGAATTGTGGAGTGTGCAAGTCCAGTTTCCTTCGCTAGTCTGCTCAGATTGAAGAATTCTTTTGGACGGTCTAGGAAGTGTTGGACAACACGGGTCTGTGCGCGGGATGCAAATACTTTCTCGAGCAGCTTCTTCAACTCATCTTCGCCTCTTGTTATATTCATTCTTTCGTGTTGTGCGTTATTCGGGTTCCAATCTTCTCTTTGTTGAATGCCTTTTTCAGATTCTCAAGTTTGTTACCGTTGAAAATCACAGTGGAAATTTTAGACCTTTCAACAATTCTAATTGCTACTGGGTCAAACAGACTGTACTGACCTGCCTTTGTTCCCTCTGCAGACAGAATCGCTCTTAGTTGAGCAACATCAACACTGTCCAGTTTCTGAGCGTCCTTTTCCTCAGGGTTTCTATCGTAGACACCATCAACATTGGTAGCATTGAACAACATATCCGCGTTTATCAGTTCCGCCGAAGCTGCAGCTACTGCATTTGTTGACTGACCGGGAATCATACCACCAAGTAATACAACCTTTCCAAGGTTGATTGCAACCTCAAGCTCATCATAATCATCAACGATTTTGGGATATGCTAGGTTGCCAAGAGCTGCACATAGCAACTCAGCATTATTCCTTGCTGCCTTAATCCCCAGCCAATCACACTGAGCCTCGTTTGCACCAAGTGCACGAGCTGCAGAGATGTACATTCGTGCTGGTTTTCCACCACCAACAACAATAGCCAAAGAATGTCCGTCTTTAACCAGGGACCTTATCGAGTCAGCGTACTCTCTTAATCGGTCAATACGAATTTGACCGTCGTTGTCATAGAGGAGTGAACCTCCAATCTTGAGTACGGCTCTCATAGAATGTCCCCTGAAGCACTTACGAACATGTTCTTCTATTGACTACTATTAATAACGCTTTCTTGAATAGACCAGTTTGACGAATTTTCGACTAGTTCAAAATGGCTCTAAAAGCCCTCTAGCGAGCCAAATCGTTCATTTCCGCCCAATCGGATACTTCATTTAGACGATTAATGTCGTCGTCGGTCAGCTTGAGCTCCTTGAGATTCTGTTCACTAAGCTTGGTTAGTTTTGTTTGTCCATAACTCTTAAAGGCCAATTACCTTCTTCGAGCCTGAGCGGCAGGTGCCGACCCTTGCTGACATCAAGGAGAATGATCCTTTTGTCTAAACTAGAACCGAAAATCAAGTCTAAACGCTGGAAGCCCGAAGCAGAGGCTGAACTACTCGAAAAATGGGCGAATGAAGACACATACGAGTTCAATATGGACTCAGGCAAATCAATATACACGGTGGACACACCACCGCCTTACCTATCTGGACCAATGGGTGTTCATCAGGTCATTCATTACACTCAGATTGACACAATTGCACGATATAGACGCATGCAAGGTCTCGAAGTTAACTTTCCACTAGGTATTGACCGAAATGGTCTTCCAGTAGAGGTTCGCGTTGAGAAGGATCTGGGTATCGTTATGCGCGAAACCCCTCGTGATGAGTTTCTCCGTCTTTGTAAAGAACGCCTTGACGCAGATGAAACAATTACTCTTGGCAGTTTCAAAAGACTCGGTATTGCTTTCAACACCTATGAAGATGAAGGTAGTTATCGCACTGATAGCCCGAGATATCGGGCTGTGACACAGGCATCTTTCATTGAGATTTGGAACAAGGGTCTGGTCTATAGTGATTATCGTCCCAATAACTATTGTTTCGAATGTGGTACTACCATAGCTGACGCTGAAGTAGAATATGCAGAGCGTCCAACAAAACTCCATTATCTACATTTCGAAGTGGAAGGACTGGAACCACTCGAGATTGCTACTACAAGGCCTGAGTTACTCTGTGCATGTGGTGCAATATTCGTTCATCCAGATGATGCCCGGTACACAACTTATCATGGAAAGACTGCTACTGTGCCTATTTTTGGAATGGAGGTGTCAATTATTCCGAGTCCCACTGCACAAATGGAGTTTGGAACAGGTGCTCTGATGGTATGCAGTTATGGCGACCAAGGTGATGTCATGGCATTCCGTGACTATGCACTCACTCCTATCCAAGCTGTTTCGACTGATGGTACCATGACTGAGGCTGCTGGTGAATATGCGGGTATGACAATTATTGAAGCTCGTAAGAAGATAGTAGATGATCTCAAGGAAAAGAAACTCCTCTTCAAACAGGAGGACTCTATTCAAAGAGTGCCTCAATGTTGGCGTAGTCGTACTCCTATTGAGTTCATTGCTATGGATGAGTATTATGTGAAACAGACAGAATTCATTGAAGAACTTCACAAAATCGCAGCTGACACTCCATTCTATCCACCGTTTCATAAACAGATACTCATCGATTGGCTCAATCGAGTCACAGTGGATTGGCCAGTTAGTCGGAGACGATTCTATGGTACTGAACTCCCAATCTGGTATTGCAACTCATGCAAAGAGCCTGTGGTTCCAGAATTGACAGATGAACCAAGATATTATCAACCGTGGCGAGAAGACCCTCCATTTACAAAATGTCCGAAATGTAATGCCGAGGATGGTTTCACAGGTGAAGATAGGACCTTTGATACATGGATGGACTCCTCAATAAGTGGAATGCAGGCTGTTGGATACATGCGTAATGACAAACTCTTCAAGAAGGCTTTTGATAATGTCATGCGGCCTCAAGGTAAGGACATCGTGAGGACTTGGCTTTACTATTCTCTGCTTCGAACTCTACAACTTACTGGCAAAGCTGCTTTCAGTGAGGTATGGGTTTCTGGTCATGTTGTGGATGATAAAGGGGAGGCAATGAGTAAATCAAAGGGTAACTCGCCGCCACCCATGCCTTTTGTAGAGAAGTATGGTGCTGATGCAATGCGTATCTACGGAGCTCTTGAGGCTGGTCTGGGTAGTGATGTCAGATTTTCTGAGGACCGTCTAGCAGGTGTATCAAAATTCATGACCAAGCTTTACAATATTGCTCGGTTTATCTCAATGTTCCCGATCCCCGAACCGATTGAATTCAAGAACTTGACACCTGTAGATCAATGGATTCTTGCAGAAGCAAATGCACTTGTTGAACGAATCGTACCCGAATGTAACTTGCTAGATTTCCATAAACCTGCTATTGAGATACGCGGCTTCACATGGAACTTCTTTGCAGATCATGTATTAGAGATGATAAAGGGACGTTCATTCAATACAGATGGTACATTCACAGAAGAAGAGCAAAGGTCAGCTTGGTTCACTCTGCATGAAGTGTTGAAGATTATATCTCGAGCACTGGCTCCTATGACTCCTTTCATCACTGACAGAATTTACAGAGACCTCTATGATGAAACTGGTGTCCATCGGCATAGCTATCCCTCATATGAGAAGACTTGGAAATCCGACCTCGTAGAACATTCTGAATTACTAATGCAGACGAACTCGGGCTTTTGGAAGTTCAAACGTGAAGCAGGAATCTCTCTTAGACAAGGTCTTCCTGAGGCCTATATCTCCGAAAATCTGAAACCGTGGGCTAATGACCTTCAAGCTATGCACGGTGTTGAAAAGATTAGTTTTGGTAAACCAAAGGATGACAAGTTCGTGGAAGTAACCCTTCCAGAGTCTGAAGATGTAATCTATATTCTTCCTCCTCTTGAAGAGAAAGAATGATTGGACGACTATGGTTGTCCAATCCTCTCATTTATCCTACAACAACCTCGTTCACATGTTCTGTCGGACATTTCATACTGTTCGTAACTAAGCAGTATTTTCCAGCTAGCTCAAGTGCCCTCTCAGCTTTAGACTTGAGGTCTTCAGAATCAACCTCAACTTTCGTCTTCAGAAGCAGTTTTGTGAACTGAAACCCCTTGTCAACTCTTTCAAGTGTGCCATGCCCCTCGCATGAGAATGACTTGAAATCGAAACGCATCTTGGTAGTGAAGGTCACAAACGTGGTCATCAAGCAGGAGGTTGCAGACGCAACAAAGAGGTCCTCTGGTGAGATGATTCCCTCGGGTCCGTCAAACTCAGATGGGGTTGAGATCTCTACCTTTGGCTTGCCATCAATAATCAAATTTCCTATCTGACCATGCTTCCAGTTCACTGTAACCATGTATTTATGCATATCATCAGTCATCTCTATCACTGCAACTCGCAGGTTCAAACCCGCCGAAAAAGGGTTTGGTTACGTCATTCAACGACAATATTAGTTTCATGCGAAACTGGGCATTTCATACTGTTCCCAATAAAGCAGTACTTCGCAGCCAGCTCGAGTGCTCGTTCAATCTTTCTCCGGTTGTCCTCAGAACCAATTCCTACTTTGGCTGTCATCTCTATCTTTGTGACCTCGAGACTTCTTCCAACTTCTTCAAGAGTTCCTATTGCATCACACTCGAATGATTTGAACTCGATTCGCATTTTTCGTGTGAATTCAACAAAACCATTCATGTAACACATCGCGGCTGATGCAACAAACAGGTCCTCTGGAGAATGAAACCTGGCTTCTTCCGGACCCCCAGATGGCACCCCTGTCTTAATCGCTACTTTTCCATCAACAGTAAGATTTCCACTCTTACCACCAGTCCAAACAAGTTTCACCGGGAACAACTTAGGGTCTTCACTCATGTGCTACACCTACCTCCATCCATGTAGTACTCAAGAAAAAGGATTCAGTCCTGGCAAACTACTCTATCTTCATTGCTTTGAATACAGCAAAGAATGGAATCCTCCGCTCTCGTTCAAAGAACTGGTCATCTTCAGTAGGTTGAGGCTCTGCGAACTCAAGCAAACGAAATCCTGCACTTGAAAGCGAATTGAGATATGTTGAAAGAGTCCTATGGAAAAAGCTGATAGGATCTGGGAAATTCTCTCCTTGCTTGGTCTTCCAATATCTTTCATACTCTATTTCTTCGAAGTATCGATCAACCTTGAAGTAGAAACCTGTACGCCTCTTTGTATCAGGGTCTTTTTCTCCCATCTCCCATGAACCGGGTCCATAGAAATTGAATGCTGGGTGAACAATTGAGAAGACAAGAATGCCCCCTAGTTTCAACACTCTATGGAACTCTTTGATAGCATCATCTAAACATGGAACATTCAGTAGGACGAGGTTGGATAGAATAATGTCAAACTCAGAATTGGGAACAGACTCGATGTAACAAACATTATCAACCCGATAATCTATCGTAAATTCCTCCTTCTCTGTCAGCTGTTCAGAGGTTTCTATAAGACGCTGTGACAAATCAATGGCTGTCACATCTGCTCCTTTTTTGGCATAGAACCTTGCCAAGTACCCCTCTCCACAACCTGCATCGAGGAATTTCTTACCTTTCACATCTCCCAAAAGCCTGTCTACACATGGATTGAGTATCTTTCTATGGTGTGGAGTGCCTTCACCATCAATAAGACCCGTGAAAACTTCAGCGTTGCTCTCCCATTGTTCACGAAATCTCTCGTCCATGACTTAGTGAGAGAACCAAGCTCTTCTGAACTTTTCGAAATTTCCTAGATCTTGTCCCATACCTTTCGAATACGTTTTCCAGTTTCTTCAATCAATGATTCCATAGCCTCTTGAGATGCGAGACCGACCTCAACGCCTACTTTCATTATTGAAGTATGGGCAACCTTGACCTTCCCATCTTCTTCGTAAACTGTGAAACTACATGGGAAGATTGTACCCATATCCTTTGAAATATCAAGGGCTGTCTTTGCTAGCTGCGGATTACAGACAAGAACTACTGTGTATTTGGGATAATCATCAATTCCAAGCTTTTGCTTTAAGATATCATGAACCCCTTTCGTGAGCTGTACACCAAACCCCTCACTCACACAAGCATCTTCAACTTTCTTCACGGCTTCATTGAACCCATACTGGACCTCTTTACGCAAAACATCGACCATAACCATACCTGACTCTTTTCCGTAAAATGGGTTTGGATAGGGAAGTGTTCCAATCACTATAATAGACGGTACGGGGTCACAAAATACTTGGTGTAAGCTAATGGTTATTGAGGATGACCAATCTCAACAAGATGAAATGAAGCATGACCCTGCTCATGTTTTCGGTGCAGCATCATTTTTGAACGATACTGGTTCGGATATGATTGCTCCTATTTGGCCGACATTTCTTACAACACAATTGGGTCTCACTCAAGGCCAAGTGCAGCTGGTCGACGGTCTTGCCTTGACAATAACTTCTCTCTCCAAGTTAGGGGCTGGTTATGCTTCAGACCGCACTGGTAAGCGAAAAGTCTTCATCACACTAGGATACTCTCTATCAATGATTGCACGGATTGGATTTGTCCTTGCAACCTACGCATATCAGCTCTTTCAGATAATCCTGTGGAAATCGATGGACAGATTGGGTAAAATGCGAGGTCCGCCTCGGGATGCTATAGTGGCGGGGCATGCAACTGAGAAGAAGCGAGGAAGTGCATTTGGCATTCTAAGGGCTCTCGATACAGCTGGAGCTGTCTTTGGGACAATCATCACCCTCTTTCTGTTTCAACTTCTCGGGTATACAGGAATTATCCTCCTAGCTGTTATCCCTACATTTGGGTCCATTATTGTTGTTAGTGTTTTGGTGAAAGAAAAACGAGGGAAGGATGTATTCAAAGGAGTAAGTTTCCGAGGTCTCGACAGAAACCTGAAAATCTTCCTTATTGCCTCTGTTCTTTTCGCACTTGCAACCTTCAGCTACTCACTGTTGATTCTATTCTCAAGCAACTTCGGATACACAGTGACACAACAGACACTTCTCTATTTGTTATTCACTACAGTCTATGCTGCTTCTGCATATCCTTTCGGATGGTTGTCTGACAAGGTCGGTAGAAAATTAGTCATGGCGTTAGCATTTCTATTTCTAATTCTGACTTCAGCATGGATTTATTTTGTGTTTGATCCATTGATGATAATCCCCATGTTTGTATTCTTTGGTCTGATGAACGGTGCTTTAGATCCTGTTCAAACTAGTTTCGTAGCGGATTTAGTAGAGGAAGAACGTCGAGCTAGTATAATTGGAGCATTCCAGATGGCTGTAGGCATCAGTGCATTTCCTGCTGGCCTAGTGATTGGGTATCTATGGGATTCATATGCACCTGTGGTTGCTTTTCAGTACTCAATTATTCTCACATTTTTGGCTCTCCTATTGTTGGCGCTTGTAAGAACAAAGAGAAATGGTGGTGGACCGGGCGAGATTTGAACTCGCGACCTCCTGAATGCGAATCAGGCGATCTACCAGTCTGATCTACCGGCCCATTCAGAAATTCCACCGCCTGACGATTCTTAAAACCTTGTCTACTGGGATGGAATGTTGTAGCTTAGATTTCGATACCAAAAGCCTCAGAAAACCTTTCCATTCTAATGAACTCTCTGAGAAACTCTCTTCCCTTCTCTGTTAGAAGGTAAATCCTATTATCACTCTCTGGATTCGGTACATTGATGAGTTTTTTCTCAACCAGTTCATCGAGATACTGGGTCAATCTATCATGAGAAAGGTTTGCAGCATAGAGTATTTTCGTCGGGCCTGCACCTTCCTCACCCTCACTCTGGATGGCACGCATCATATCAGCTAGGATGCGCATCTTTGAGCGATAGGCCCGTTTTCTACTCATTCTACTCTGCCTGCCTTGACTAGCATGACCAGAAGTGACAAGAAGCCTAGCAGTTGCGTTACTTGACTCAATAGGTACATACCTGGATTCGTGAAGGTCATAGCCACCATCATGTGACTAAGTAGGATGAGGACGAATCCAAGTAGAACGTAGAAAGCTAACCTACTTCGCGATGAGAAGTAGTTGATGATGGCTTGAATAACAACTACAACGAGAACAAATATTGCTATGACCTCCAGATTTGAATCTACAATGATAGTAGCTAGGAGTAGGCTGACTCCTGTCATGTTCTCATTGTTCAATGACTCTTGGTGACGTGCGGGTCTTGTTGCTATCACGAAAAGAAGATACGCCATGATTCTGGAGACACCATATGCAATCGTTACAATTGAAAGGATTGTAGTACTCGAAGGTCCTTCCACTCCATATTGAATAGCGAAATATAATGTTCCTATGACCCTTCCAAACATACCTGCCGAGAGAACTAGAAATCCCGTTGAGAGATCAGAGAGTTTCTTTTGGCCCGTCAGATTGTATGCTCGAGTAGCATAGATAGTCACAATCAATGCTATTATTCCGCTGAAAATTTCAAAGATCAGATCCAATCTGATCAATGCAAATAGTCCATCTTGCATTTGGTGACGCCTGTCCTAATCTTGTCAGTTTTTGGTCTTATTACCAGTGGATGAATCATTCATGACTTTTGGGTGATTCGGTGACATAATCCAGCACGGACACACAAACCTCTTGCGGATGGTTTTACTATGTATGATTCATCTAGTGTAATCGTTCATCTTGGCTTTATATTCAAAATTCACAATTCTAACTGAACAAAATATGAAGCATGCCAAGAGATTATTGACACTTGTTTCCGCCGTAATTATTGTCTTCCTAGTTGCGTTTCCCTCCTTCGCCACCATCGACGCAGCTTCGGTCCTAGAGTCCCCATCTGCCGCAACAGCGAGTATCGGGGACTCTTTCCTCATTCAGGCAAGAGGACGAGCCGGAGTCCAGACTGATGAACGAGAAGACTTTCAGATTAGTTATCTGACTGGGATGAATCTCGAATTCAAGATATTACGTAGAGGCGATAGAGGTGTTGTTCTTGAGGTCATTGGTGGCAGTTTCTCTCTCAACTCAACTGTCTACGCTTTTGAGGAAGGAATGGGCGTTGCTGGTAAACCTCAGAATGAGCGATTAAACGGAACCGAACTAGTGTTCGGTTTTCGAATCAATGGGACTAGCCCTGAGGGCAATAGTGTAGAAATACTTCTTCTTGGAGGAGTAAGGCGGAACCAAGACATCCGACCTATACTTATCATGAAAGGCCGTTTGATAGTAGATGACATTGCTTACGTATTTGGACAACTAGGCAGGATCAAAAGAGTCTAGAAAAAAAGATGGAAGCTACCGACAACTGCAGGAAGCGGACAGGCAACCCTGAAACGCTGTGAGAGGCGGGGCAACTCCCCGCCCTTCCATCACCTATTCCTTTTTATCAATCTTAAGGGTTGTTTCGATTTTGTCTAAGCGGTCCTTGAGTTTCCTATTTTCTTTCTCGAGTTCCTCTACACTTTTTCGGAGAGAGTCTATTTCCTTGGGCTCTTTCTTCTCGCTTAGCTTCCTAATGGCTATCCTGCATCTTCTTACAATACCACTCTCAGCCTCACTTTCAGCAATCTTTGATAGAGCTGAAATAAGAGACGAATCCTCCAAGATTGGAGCTGCAGCGATTGAGAATGTCCGGACACGATACGACATGTCAAGAAACGTTCTCTCAAGAATCGATTTAATCTCGGGATGATTTTCCTTGTAGCGCTTTCCTAGCCTAGCTAAAATGGTTGGAATGTGCCTTCTTATCCAATCACTTGTTCCAACCTTGAGATAGTCCTTAGCTATTTCAATGACATCTTCTCTCTCTGTTTCTGCAAGACCCTGTAATGCACCTACCTGTACAAGATCATGCCAACTGGGAGGCGCTTTCTTGAGGAAATCGACTAATTGGTCAAAGGCTCTGTCGTGTTGGGTTTTGCCAATAGATGTAGCAGCAGCAGCGACTACAAAGTAACTCTCTTCGTCTTCTAGCATCTTCTTAAGAGCATCAAAGGCCTTGTCATTCTTGTAGAATTGGCCAAGCGCTGTAGCGACAGCAGTTCTTGCCTTTGTGTTCTTTAGTGAAACCGCCTTGAGTAACTGCGTCAGAGCAACCTCTGATTTCAGAGAGCCGAGAACCTTTGCAATCTCAGATTGTGTACCCCAGAACTCATCTTTTAACAGGGCTTTTCCAAGTGCTTCTACAACGAATGGTGTCGCTTTCTTCCCCAGAGCTTGCGCCGCTTTGATTTTCTGTATTGAGTTAGTTCCATTAAGCAATTGGTCTATCCACATTGGTTCAGGTTTATCAATACTCCAGTCCATTAGGGTAGTATAGTCTGGATCTATGACAACCTGTATTGGTTTGTTTTTGAATGGATAATAGAAGCTGTGTACTCTTTCACCAACCTGAACTGTGTATCGGGTTCTTGTTCCATTATCATCAATGAACTCAATAGTGAGCGGAAACCTGAATACTTCAGGAGTCATCCCATCATCTGTCTTCTGTGTTTGCTTTAACTTGACAAGAACGTGACCAAGTTTCTCATCATATGTTATCTTAATCTTGCATTCTGGATATCCTGCCTTGTACAACCATTGCTTGAAGAACCAACCGTAATCTTCTCCAGTTCTCTCTGTGAAAAGACTCTCGAGGTCATGAGTATATGCTGATTTATATGAGAACCTTGTCAACCACTCACCGAGTATATTCCACCAACGGTCCTCACCGACCAGGTGCTTAAGCATATAGTATCTCCAGGCAGCTCCGGGGTAGAGATGAGCATCAAAAACATCAGTGCCTCGTTCCCACTCATTCTCTACTATAGGTCTACGATAGCGGTTTTTGTCTTCATCAAAATAAGACATCTGCTTCCCATACTGATCATAGAGATATTCCTCATATCCCAGCTCATGACGGTTCCACTCGTTCTGCATCTGAGTAGCCCATCCCTCATTGAGCCAACCATGGCTCCAGGTTCGACATGTTACAAGATCGCCTCCCCACATGTGAGCTAGCTCATGAGATACCAGACCCTCTGATCTGAAGTCAATGTGTGTCTTTTCATCATGAAGAGTCGCATCAGTCTGCGTCGTAGCACTAACGTTTTCCATTCCACCAATAACAAAGTTAGCAGCAGTAATCTGAGCGTATTTGTCCCAAGGATATTCAACTCCGAGCTTGGAAACAAAGAATTTAATCATCTCTGGAGTCTGCCCAAAAGAACGGTACACCGTGTCTTTATCCCATTTCTTGTGCACATAATAACTGACCTCAAGCCCATCAAGATCATCCTTGTACTCTGTATACTCAGATGCCGCCACAGTCATTAGGTATGCCGGAATCGGCTTTTCCTGCACCCAGTGGAATGTTTCTGTATCATCGTTATTCTTCTTTCGTTCTTTGAGTCGTCCATTACTCATAGCATAGTATCCCTTTGGAACGGTTAGAATCGTTTCAGTCGGGAACTTGTGACTAGGATTATCATATATCGGAACAACATATCGTGCATAATCATCTTGCATCTGACTCCACACGCTTGTTTCAATATCTGGGAACTCAGGACATGGATTCGTAAAGTAGAGTCCTGTTCTTGGTTTGTCAATCGTATATACGAATGTGAACTCTTCTGAATCTCCTTCTCTAAGTATTTTGGCCAAGTTGATGTACATTGCTTGGTCATCAGGGACCATCTCATAATCCAATATGTTTCCCTTGGAATCTTTCACACTGGAGAATCTCAAGTCCATAGCATGAAGGAATATCCTCTTGAGCTCAGGCACAATTGAAGTGAGCTTGAGTGTGGATATCGCCTCCACATGCTCATTCTCCAGATCAATTTTGAAATCCACCTTCAGATGTTGGATGTCATAGTGCCGAGGAGGCGCCCACTGTTGTGTTGCTGTCGGGAATGTGAAGTCTGCTCTATCAGAAGCAAGTAGATTCTCAGCCTCACGAATACCCTCTCTCATCAATGACTCTAGATAATCATGAAAATCTGTCACAAGTGCTCACTCAAATATTGTCGGTCTAATAGGTCCGTTATGAAGGTTCCCTCGTGTACAAGTACATGCGTTGAGGCGAACAATGATATTCGAAACAATGCATATCTTCCTCTGAGCTCGAGGTTGCTAGATTGCTGGTAGATGTTCATAATCACTTCTCTTACTACCAAGAGGATATTGAACGTGCTCTGAAGGATATTCGTGAAAACGGAGTTCTAATGGTCTCAGTATCAACCGATTTTCCATCCTACAACGACACTTTAGAACTTGCTAAACGTTCTGAGCTCATTCTCCCAGCATTTGGAATACACCCTATGGTTGCACACGAGCATATGAACCAACTTGACCTTATCCGGAAAACTGCTAACGATGCCTTGATGCTTGGAGAGATTGGCCTTGATAGGAAATGGACCAAGGATGCCTCACAATACTTCTCTCAGGAACTCCTATTGGAAACATTCCTAGAGTCTGCACAAAAATTAGACACGATTATGATTCTGCATGTTGCAGGAGCTGAGAAAAAGGTTCTTTCCATGTTGGAGAATTATTCCATCAGAAATGCAATCATCCACGACTATTACGGTCCTATCGATCTAGTGGAGAAAATTATCGACACAAACCTATACTTTGCTTTTGATAGGAGTTATTTGGAATCATATACGCCCGAGATTTATGGATGGATGGAGCGTCTTGAGATTGTTTCTATGATACCTGACGACCTTTTCCTCATCGAGACCGATGGTCCAAACAAACCTCCCAGGAGAATGCCTTTTGAAGCATTACAGATAGTGGCAGAGCGAATAGCTGAGTTACGTAATACCACTGTGGAGGAGATTACTAGCCAGTCCACTAAGAATCTAATCACCTTGGTCAAAAATGACCCTCGACTATCAAAATATGCTACCATTCTGAGACGAAGCTAGAAATCGCTAAAATGGCATCATTCAAGCCCCAGAAACGTCGCCCCTTGGAAAGCTTTTTATTCGAACTTTCCGCGAGGGGATTTGATTTCGCGTCATACGGTGTCAGGCCGGAAGCTGTCGGCGAATGCCAAGCGATGATGGCTGGTGATTTCCAGACGCGAGTACAAGATGCGGACGTGAGATAGACTGGCACAGGGAGTGTCAGAATGCCCTCAGGTCTAAGAAACGCTCAACAGTGTGCAGGTATAATTTGGGTAAGCCATCTCTGCTAACCCCGTTACGCCTGTACTTCATCAAGCAAATTATAGTTCAAAGTGTGTAAAAGATTGTACATGGTGACTGAATACTACTCCAGTCATACCTTGCTAAACATGTGCGATGTGGACCAACTCTAGTTGATCCTGCTAGAGGGCACTGCTATCGGCTTGGGATTAAGACATGCAAGTGGAACGGGCTCGCATCCGAGTCCGTCGCGAACGGCTCAGTAGTGTCGTTAACCTACCCTGTGGAGATGGACAACGCCGGGAAACTGGCGGTAATCCAGCATAGGAGCATCGTTCTGGAAATGATGTTGCTCTGAAATGAGTGTTCCAGGTATGTGGGACTTTTCGCCACAGGACGGGACGGCACCGGATCATACTTGTAAGTGGGGTAACTGCCCACTTAGGTTATGACCCGAACGGGCGATGTAAGTCGTGGCCCGGAGAAGGGCACTGAGACAAGGGCCCTAGCCCCACGGGGCGCAGCAGTTACGAAACCTCACCAATGTGCGAAAGCGTGAGTGGGCCAAGCCGAGTGATGGGGGATAACTCCATCTGTGGCGGATCCGTAATATGGACCGCTAGAAAGGAGAGGGCAAGGCTGGTGCCAGCCGCCGCGGTAAAACCAGCTCTTCGAGTGGTGTCCATGATTATTGAGCTTAAAGCGTTCGTAGCCGGTTCTGTAGGTCCCTGCTTAAATCTGGCCGCTCAACGGTCAGTCTGGTAGGGATACCGCATTACTTGGGGACGGGAGACGGCGACGGTATTCCGTAGGTAAGGGTGAAATCTAATGATCTACGGAGGACCACCAGTGGCGAAGGCGGTCGTCGAGAACGTGCCCGACGGTGAGGGACGAAACCCAGGGGAGCAAATCGGATTAGATACCCGAGTAGTCCTGGGCGTAAACGATGTCCGTTAAGTGTTGCATTGGCCACGAGCCACTGCGGTGCTGTAGCGAAAGCGATAAACGGACCGCTTGGGAAGTACGGTCGCAAGACTGAATTTCTATCAGGTTTGAGGAAATCAGAAGGGATGTGCTTATACGGGATATCACTACACTAGAAGACGATGAGAGAACGTTTCACTCCTAGTGAGCGGGATGAACCGCGTGAAGTTTCAAACTCTGAGCTTGAACGGATAACGAAAGAAGTCCTAAGAGAAGTAGAGGAGGAACGACTTCGTAATCGAAGATGGGAAAGAGCGCTCTCTAAACTCAAAGAATCCGAATCCAAAGAGTCGGAAGAACTGAGTGAGGAAGTCCGCGAAAGAGTCGAGATTGAGTCCGATGACGAAAGTCTTGGATATCTCTTGGGTGCTATGCGTGACGGATCTGTCTTCTATGACAAAGGAAGTCGAAACTACTTCACAATGTACTATCAAAAACATCGTGAGTGGCTTGAGGACTCAATCTCTCCAAGGATGGAGAAACTCTTCGGAAAGGAAGGGAGGATTGAGGAATACACCCCAGGTCACTATCGACTCAAAGTATCATCCAAAGAGCTGTACGAGATGTGGAAACAAGACTATAACTTTCCACCAGATGGTGAAGGTCAAGGGTCTTGGAATGTTCCAGAAGAAGTCAAGTCAGCTAATACCCATGTCAAAGCATCTTACATACGTGGTGTGTTCGATACTGAAGGTGATGTATCTCCAGTAAGCAGCAAGAGCTGCTATGTGGGGATAAGTCAAAAGAATGAAACCTTCATCGAAGAAGTAAGAGGCCTCTTAGAGGAACTCGATATACATCCAGGTAAGACGCATGAAATTGACAAAAAAAGTGGTACACTTCGAATAGCGGTTTCAGAAAGGAAATCGTTACTTCGATTCATCAAGATTATTGATTCAGAAAATCCCGATAAGCACG
>Ga0315553_10001905_pt1 | contig 17012 bp, 17 predicted proteins | sample SalMarSW160140MG_FD_203099 | JGI IMG/M metagenome (GOLD analysis project Ga0315553, IMG submission 203099) | Salt marsh sediment microbial communities from the Plum Island Ecosystem LTER, Massachusetts, United States - Salt Marsh Sediment SW1601-40 ... | reverse complement strand
TTCTTAGGAGTGCGTTCCAATTGACATCCTCTGATTGTATAACATTAGAAGAAAGGGCGGAGGAGTGTGCAAAAGAAGGAAAGAACTGGGATGCAATGAATCTTTTCGGCACAGCTGCAGATTGCTGGAAGAGATGGGAATCATACAAGAAAGCAGCCAATGATTATGATAGAGCGTATGAGCATGCTATGCTAGTATATCAGTACTCTAGAGGTGCCAACTTTCTCATTGAAGCAGGATATGCATGGATAAAACAAGGTGAATTCGAAAAATTCGAGCTTAACTGTCAGATTGCTGCTGAGGCGTATGTTCTTGCAGCAGAAGAAGAGAAGAATCCTGTAAGATTTGTTGACGGCGCATTTTGTTCGATACTTGGAGGTGACCTGGATTTAGGAAGACAGCTTATCGATGCAGCACTCAAAACAACGCATGGTGAATCCAAGGAGTTGGCAATTGTTGCATCACTGCTTTCTGAATTTCAATTTGGTGAAGCATACGAGGGAATTGAGGACATATTTGTAGGTGCGGAAGATAAAAACCGTATCAGAAGAGTTAGACACTACTTTATTCTTCTTTTCGCAGGATTTGTGAGAACTACTTTAGAGTCAGAAGCTGCAGCCACAATTGCTAGTCTTTCTAAAAGTACAGGTATAGAGAAATCACGGGTTAAGAGCTTTGTTCGACGTGGAATTTCGGAGGGTCTTATTCCTGCATACTTGGATGAGGATACTGAAGAATTGGTTGTCGATACTGACAGAGTGGATATTGATTCACTTTCCCTCCGAAAAGGACCGATACTAAGTAGAGACTTGGAAGATCCAGGAGCATGGGACATGGATCTTGATGAAAAATAAAAGTTGAGGTCTTAAATGATAGGAACACGAGGCAGGCTTATCTGCACAAACGTTTTTAGTACGATTGCCAACACGAGAGAATGCATGCGTCCACTATAAACAGGTGCTGTTGATGGCTGAAGGACTTAAGTGGCTTCAATGCCCAGTCTGCAAAGAAACAATCTACTGGAAAGTTCCAGAGGAAGCCCTCAAGACAGTCAAACGCTTTCCGGCACCCATTGTCATCAAACATAAAGACCATTATCTCGTTTGTTATGTGGATAGTCATTTCCAATTGGCAGATACTGAAGTTGCAATATCTTTTATAGAATCTTCAGAAAAGGACTAAATCACTGTTCTAGACCATTATCGATTGCCCATTCAAGAACTCGTGCTGCCTGTGAGCTTGCCATCCCCCAATTGGTCAGGTTTTCAACTAATTTTCGGACTCCATTCACCCAATCGGCTAATAGGTCTCTAACACGATGCTGGATGGCTGGATCATCGACGTTGGTAAGAGTTGGAAGCAATTTATCAACAAGTGTCTGTGAAAGAATGAGAATGGTTTCGGAGCGAGCAATCCATTCTTCTCGAGGCAGTCCTGTAAGAGTTTGAGCTACAGAAAGGTGGTAATCATACTGTGCAGTAAAATATCTGATTCTCCAGCTTAGAACTTCGACCAATAGAGTACGGTGTGCATTGCTGGGAGCGGTTTTCATCAATAATGTGAAAAATCTTTCACACATCTCGTCGGCAGATTGACTCGCATCGAAATACAATGCCATAGCTTGTTGGAATTTCTCATCAACTAGAAGTTCATTGGCTTCGGATATGGCACTCTTGAAGCGATCTAGAAGGTCACGTGTGGAGTTACCTTCATCATCAGAAGACTTTTTCTTCTCGCTTCCAACCATCATTGTGTTCAATCCTATTCCAACGTATATAACGATATTAAATGTGGTTTAGTTTCACATTTATTTCTCGAATTTGTATTAGATACTTTGCTGTGGGTATCTCATCAACCCATATGGCAATTGTATCCTATTAAAAATCCAGAAATATTTCATATTACACTTTGTAGTACATTGGTATCAATACTTAATCTCCACTATTTGAGAGGCGGTTTGTTTTGCATCTTATATTCGTCAGTGCTCCGTATCCAATTCATAAAATCGTCCCCAGGAGGAAAATCACTGTATAGGTGTTGTCGATTTGCTTCTAGACACTGATTGATATCCTCCTTGAGTTCAGCCATAGTAAGTAACCGATTATTACTCTCAGAAGCTTGTTTGTAAACCGGATTTAACCATACTTCCCAGTTCTCAGACCGCATCAAGTGATGATCAACCACAACCACCGGAATGCATTGCACAAGTAATGTGAGAGAAGCGAGAGCTTTGTGTTGATCGGAAACTGGAAATTGACTTATGTAAAGAGGTGGGCCACCAATGATGAGTAGATCAGGATTTATTCCTAGTAGATATTTCAAGGTATCCTCAACTATAGGACCTTGAACGTCGGGACAAAAAACCACCTTGTTTTCTGAGTACTCCACTGTTGTAGCAACAATAAAACCTAATCTGGAACCCTCGGCACCATGGGGAAGAGGTGCAGAATATGTTATAGTTGTATCATCGAATTTCAGCTGAAGATTATCGGCCCATTGGATTCTATCAGCAGATTCCTTTATGTCCTTCTCGAAATAAAAACCTCGACGACGCTGTGATGGATTGATATTCTCACGGAAATCTTTTGCGATAACGTGTTTTCCTTCAACCATTCTTTGTAATTCTTCTAAGGAACTGAAGTTGTATCGAAAATTAGTGAATCCCGGTCGTATATGGTCAAAGTGGTAATGCGAGAATGATAGAATGTCTGCGTTTCTTGCAGCCACAAAGATCCTTTCCAGAGTTTTTAGAAGAATACGATATTCCATCGGGTGTGGTTCAAGTCTAAATCTCATCGCAAGTGCTGCAGAAGGGTCAAAGAGAATATTCACATTCGGGGTTGTTATTTTTGTACAGAGAGAGCGAACACCCATGCTTTCAGCTGCTAACGGTGTAATCTCGATATCTCCAATCTTCAATCTAAGACCTTCTGAAATACTTCAGATGATAACCATCATCACTGACTAATTCTGCTTCAAAGAATATATGTTCCAATGGAAGTTTATGAAATTGCGAGAACATTTCTAGATCAGAGGGTAGAAACTGATCAGACCTATCCCCGATCTCATCATAGGTGAATAATGCGAGTTCGCCCTCTCGATGTGAACCTTTAAAGAATCCAATCTCTGCATAACCAACATAAATCAAGAAGTGAGCAATCAGATTGTCTTTTGTATCAACAAGGCGTTCTGACACAAAACCACGAATATCATAGTTTAAAATTTGTTCGGCACCTGTTTCTTCTTTTACCTCACGAACAGCCGCTTTAGTAACGTGCTCTCCTACTTCCAGCTTTCCTCCTACTAGACTCCAGAGATTCTCGTACGGAGGTTTTGAACGCTTGATGAAGAGATACTTTTCATCCTTTCTTAATATTGTAATTACAATTGGTATCAGCGATTGCACAGGTGTTACCTCGATTTATCCAAGTAAACCATCAATGACATGGATTTAAGGCTGAGGGGAGACAAGATATCTTAGTAAATATATACAATCATTGATGTGATGAATGATGGAAGAGATTCTCAATGATCTGAGGGAGGTGATTTTATCTCTTATCAAACCAACTCAGTACGAGATTGAAACTCAGCAATCCATCATTGAGAAAGTAACAAAAGAATTGATTGATAGAGCCAACGAGATAGAACAGGACTATTCGTTTATTGAGGCTCAAGGTTCCACAGGAATGAAACAGACCCAGTTGAGGAATGCTGCAGATATTGATATTTTTGTTGCATTGCGTCCACAATCGTATAACGAAATTTTACATCAACCAATAAAAGAACGTAGGAAGACGATTGATAGTCTCTTCAGTGAATTAGTAGATTCGTGGTTTATAGAAGTGGCTAATCGACTAAAATGTGAAAACATTCAGAAGACATATTCTCAACACCCCTATTTGTCTATGAACATAAAGAATATTGATGTTGACATTGTGGGATGTTTTGATATTTCAGATGATGAACTAAGAACTAACGGTCCTATTACTGCAGTAGATAGGACTGTCCATCACTCAAGATATGTAAGTGGTAGAATAGACTCAAAAAAGAGAGATGATGCACGGATTCTGAAATCTTTCGTAAGAGCTTGTTACACTTATGGCGACATGCCAACAATTGGATGGATGGGATTCCCGGGATATTCCCTTGAGATAATTACATTACAATCGGATGATTTCAACGAAGCACTCCAGATTTTGATAGATCTCAACACGAAGCCTCTTGATTCTAAGCGACGAACACAGAAGGACTTGAACCAGACAATCAAATTCCAAGATAATGAGATATTCATAATTGACCCCACGGATACAAATAGAAATGTTGCATCAAGTATTGACCTACGCGCATACCAATGGACAAGACATAGAGCACAAGAACTTCTTCAGAGAATAAGTAATAGAGACCTTAAACATGCCAAAGAATTGATTCTTGAGCAACCAATTCCAAAATATCCCCTTCCAGAGGCTCTTGTTCCATATACTTCATCATTTGTATTCGCTGATGATGGTCTCAAGCATTATACAATTCTACGTGACAAATTACAAAGTTTAGCGAGAAAAATAAGATATAAACTTGAAAAAGAATCAACCGGAGAAACACGATTTGGCAGAATAATCACAGAAGTTATGCTTGATAGAGATATTTTCACACTCGGGTTCCTATTTGAAAAAGCAGAGATATCTCAATATTATGACCAAAAAGGACCTCCCTCCAATTTGGTTGATGCAGTTGAGAGTTTCAAACAGTCACATGATTCAGTATTTGAAAGAGATGGTTATTATTGGGTTACTAGAAGAAGGGAATGGGTGGATCCTAACAAGATGATTGAAAGCATTCTGAAAGAAAACCCAATTCAAGGAATATCAAGAATTAAGAATGATGATACTTCCCTTAAAATCCTCAACATATTAACACGATATATCCTTCAGATTGAAACCGAATTCAGACCTCAGGAATGGGCGCAACTTAAGGAGTCACTTAATGATATGTGGTGATTGTCATGAAAATAAATAATCTAAAATTCATTTTGAGCGAAAAATCTCTACTTCACTATCAACCATTTCCGAAACCGAATCTGGAGTCATTTGATAGTGCACTACGAGTTCAAATGGCGGAGAAACACCTTCGAAGAAAGGGCATGATTACTGAAGAAACATTGATTCAAGCGAGAAAGGCAAGAGAGGAGGATATCTTGCTTGTTCATTCCCCATATCTTCTGGACTCAGTTAAACTGATGTCAGAGTTGGGTAGCGGTGAGGTAGGAGATGCAGCATATGCAAGCCCGGACCTTATGCGTTCAGCAATTTACACAGTTGGAGGTGCGTTACAAGCGGTCGAGTCAGTCGTAAAAGGTAAGGAAATCAACACATTCACCTTAATGCGCCCCCCAGGTCATCATGCATCAACATCAAACCCAATGGGGCTCTGTTATTTCAACAATATTGCAATTGCAGTTGAATTTGCTAGAAGACATCTGGGTGTGGAGAAAGTATCAATTATCGATTTCGATGATCATTTTGGGAATGGTACTGCAGAGATTTTCTACTCAAATCCGAATGTGCAATACATATCACTTCATGAGTATGATTATGAAAACTTCGGACAAGGACACTACGAGGAGATAGGTCATGGTGAAGGAGAGGGGACTAACATCAATATACCGCTTGTTGATGGAGCTCCAGATGAATCATATAAGGCGGCCATTGATGAAATTGTGATTCCATCAGTAAAAAGCTTCGATCCAGAAGTAATTGCCATCTCAGCAGGATACGATGCCCATTATGCAGATCCTGTGGGAAATATGGCTGTAGATACGACAACCTTCTGGTATATTGGAAAAACCGTACGTTCCCTCGTCGAGTCAACAAAAGCGAAAGGCTCATTCTGGATATTGGAGGGAGGTTATAATCCTCTAATGATAGGACCATCAATAGAAGCGAGTATGGACGGCCTCCTTGGAAAACCACTTCAAGTGATGGAAGATCAAATAGAGAGAGTTACACCTGAACCAATTATAGATGCAAATCATGAGGCTATTGCTCGCGTTTTTGAAACAGTCAACACATATTGGTAGTTTTTAACTCACTCATGAACAATGTTTTAAGCGTACCCGAGTTGGCCAGTCCAACCGATAAGGTGGCAAGATTAAGTGGCAAAGAAAAGAAAGTCTGGTGGACGAAGCAAGTCCGGAAAGACAGGATCAGTACAGTGCTCCAGATGTGGCTCAATGGTTCCAGCTGATAAGGCCAAGAAATTCACAAAACGAGTTTCACCTGTTGATCCACAATTAGCAAGAGAACTCAGGCAACAAGGTTCATTTATCCATTCGCGACGTCTGACTCAATATTATTGCGTTAGTTGTGCAGTCCACTCTGGCAGAGTCCAGATTCGACAAGCATCAGAAAGACGAGATAGACGTTAATTTCAAACAGACAATGTTAGAATTCATCTTGGATTTTCAATTTATTGCCTTGTAACCACCATAGCTGGTTCTCTAAATGCCGCGACAATCAAACCTTATCCGATTCATCTTGATATTTCCAAATTTACCTACATCTGGCAAGTTCATTCTAAAAGACCTTCCAGGTTCCGGAAAGCGTATTGACATTCTTTGTAGATGTCTAGATGCTTGTTTTAAATGGGGTCCTAATATCTTGAATAACAATACCTTGGAGATTGTAGCTATTCTTAGTAACGAACTTTCTCTCACTTTCACATCTCATAAAGACATGCCACTAGGGGAGGTTGGATGGGCTAAAGAAATATCGAATGTACTTCAAGAGGGATCATGTCCATTTATCTCAAAGACTTATGAGAATCTGGATACCTTAGTGAAGCGGATACGAAGGATCTCAGATATTTGGGTCATGGATGAGGAAGGAGTTAGTTTCAAGGGGATTTTAAACAGGATTTCTCACTCTCAGAACAGTTTTATGTTAGGAAACAATCGAGGTTTCGATTCATACGCATATGAAGTAATCAAGAAATACCAGATTCCTTCTATGTCACTTGGAGATACGAGCTATCTAGGTAGCCACTGCATAGCATTGGTTATAGCCCAACTTGAGAGGTTGATTACCTAATGTCTGTAGAAGATGATGAAAGAACATCAAAAGCCGTCCATAGATTGAACAAGAATCTAACAAAGGACATGTTATGGATCTATATTCTGAGATTATTACAGGAAAGACCACACTACGGATACGAGATAAAACAACTAATCATTGAAAGGTTTGGGTTTAAACCTGCAACTGTGAGTGGTTATGCGATAATATACCGACTACGAAATGATGGTCTAATTGAAGAGCAACAAGGCAGTGATTCTCCCAGGAAGTACTATGCGATAACGGAGAAAGGCAAAGAAGCCATGAGTGAGGCAAAACAATTTATTCATAAAACACTTGAATTGGTGTTCGATCTTACAGATTAATGATTGTTTTATTCCTTAGTCACTTGTAGGCGGGGTATCATCTTGTTGGCATAAGCTAAACGTTGTGCTACTGTGATATGAGATAAAATACCTGCAATAATTGTGAATACAATCAAAATGTTATAGATTCCAATACTCACAAAGAAAGTTGCTAAATCTGCAGATATCAGGTTCAAGAAATCCAACCAAATGTTTGTAGTGGGAATACCCAAGAGAAGGATACCGATTATCGTAAGGATGAGCTTCTCTTGTCGCTCTGCAATACCAACAGCGCAATTTTCCATGCCACCAACAGATTCCGCTTTTGCACGTGCAAAACTAGCCATTATCATTCCGAAAAGTGTGAAATATCCCCAAAACCAGTGGACGTAAGTTTCGGTTGCACCAAGTGGACCCAACATCAATCCCAACATGAAGAAGAATTCTGCGTATCTATCCAAGGTATGGTCGAATGTTGCACCAAATGGTGAAGCAAGATTTGCTGCTCTTGCTACTGCACCGTCGAACATGTCAAGTACTACTGTTAGAATCATAGTAAAGAGCCCAATTAGTAACTGTCCTATAGCGAAGATGTAAGCAGTTAAGATAGCCACAATTAAAGTAAGGCCTGTGATCATATTTGGTGTGAATCCAGTTCTAGCCAGTACCTTTCCTACTGGTGCCATCATCTTCTGATATTGCTCTCTGAATTTTCCCAACATTTCATTCACAGTTCCTATGTGGCTTGCCGAGCGAAATTGGTAGGTCTAATAAACATGGTCATCAAGCTACAAAATACTTGAGATTCGATCAACCACCCAATCAGTACCAAGAGTGATAATGAATGGACCTAGTCGAGGTCCAGATTTCCTTGAGATAAGGATGTTATATAACACCTGGAATGCCCGTTTTGGCTTGATACCGATATCCCTAGCAATATTGAAGATGGATGATTGAATACCATCCTCATCTAGTGACTCGATTCGAAGGGTTTCAACTAGTTTTGATAAAAACAGCCGGTCCTTGTCTGTAAATGTCGAGAGAATATCAGCAGGGACAGTTTCCGGAACTTCGACTGTATCCTGTTCACTACCAAATTCCTTGGCCCAACCTAAAGATCTCTCTAATCTTTTAGGTATCAATGCCTTTGCTTCAGACGTAACCTCAGTCAGATTATATTGCTTTTTCAGGACGTCATAACAGCGTTCCAAAATTTCATCTCTATTCAAAATCCCTTGGAGCTGTGATGTCACTACTGCGAATTTAAAGGATAGTTTGGGAATGTATTCATCACTCACTGGACGGACTACAGTCAATGGATAGAGCAATCTTGTTAGTTCCTGTGTTGCATTATCAACATCATCAAGTCCATAGTAAGTCCGTTCAAATGTTTCATAGATGTCAACTAAATCCGGAATTAAATCTGTTTGGATATTGTTTGCTCGTTCGAGGTCTGTTCTAAGTACCATATATCTGAACAACTCGGGCGGTGCAACATTCAACCATGCTCGTGGAGTAAAGACAACTCCTTTGGACGTACCCATATCGTGGCCCCCAAAACGAACCCACTCAAAAGGCACCTTAACTGGTCCAGACCAACCAAAGACACGTCTAGATATCTCTAGACCAGTATCATAGGAACCACCTTTTACAGAGTGATCCTTACCAGCTGGTTCACATGTGGTTTTCATTACATACCATTTCGCAGGCCAATCCACTCTCCAAGATAGTTTCAATCTGAGTTTATCCAGATGTGTAGTTTCAGTATGTCCACAGTGTGCACACTCGTAAGAAACCTCTTCACTCTCCACATTATACGCTGTTACTCGGTTTGGTACTATAGAGCCCTTACCACCAGACTGTAGCCGCCCACAAATTGGACATATTACCGAAGCAGGATACCAGTCCTTCATCGAATTGATGTATTCAGCTTTCTGCGTATCATCGAAGTCGCGAGCCACATATTCAATCAGAATCTCTCTGATTGTTTCTGTATGGTTTAAACAAATACGAACAGCATCGAGCATCTCTTTTGTCTTGTAGAGTTTTGACTGTGATACAATCTCAGGGTCCACTCCAAAATCTGGAAATGTTTCAATTAGTTCATTCGTATAATGCGCACCTAAATTGTCACAACACCCAGATGGATCAGGTGCATCAGAATATGGAACACCCATCCATTCTTCAGGAGAGAGGTTCATACTTGGTGGGAAGGAACGTATTGGATCGTAATCATCTGCAATAAACACTGTCTTTGCTTGTTGTCCCATTGCCTGAAGTTCCCGCTTGATGGTATCAGCTATAATGATTTCTTTCATGAAACCAATATGTACACTACCGCTCATGCTCTTTCCAGTTACGACTAGATATTCATCAGGTTCACGTTCTAGTACTCTATCAACTACATCTCGAATCCAATGAATTGAGAATTCATCTTCAGTGGTTTCTTCAGGCATTCTCTTCACACGAAACAGCAACCCTGCCGTCTCTAATGAAGCTTACCGTATTTAGATTTGAAATTCTGATACACGTAAATCCGATTTACTTGAGAAAATCAGATAGACAGGTACAGCTGCAAGTATAACAACTCCGAGCATTATAAGAATCATAGCCATAATTGTCACAGGAAGGAATAGAATGGACGGAAGTGCTGCTTCGGGGACTAACAGAAATGCACTGAATATTGTTCCAACAATGATCGCAGGAATGCCAGCCCTTGTACCCATATCAACACCTTCAGTAATCATACATTTTGCAATGAACGACGGTTTTGCACCTATTGAACGCATTATTACATAATCATTGAATCGGCCAAAGACTGAAACGAGTAGATAGTTCATCAATCCGAGAAATGCGCTGACTAGGGCCATTACAGGTAGAGGTAGCAGAAGTGCCCAAAGTGATGCTACAACTACTTGATTTTGTTCCAATAGGTCCTGCTGTTCAAACACAGCAAGATTTAGACCACTAGAATCAACAATAGATTTAATCTGCTGGATATTGAAAGAGCTATACTCTTCTAATTGCACTAGTAGAAGATTTGGACCATCAACCCCAAGAGCAGTTCTCATAGTAACATAGCTTGTGATAGCTAGATTTCCACTGTTTAAAACATCAAATGCGATTCTTGAAACATTAAGAGATACGCCATATACTTCCATTTTTTGAATAAGTGGATCATCAAAGATATCACTTGCTAGTTGCCCACCAATCCATGCATCAAGCTCATTTGTCAATGAAGTCCCTTCATAGTACCAATCAGAAATGGAGTTACGCATATCTACACCAACAATCAGGGTGGGGATTGTTCTATGTCCGCCTACTGATGTGTAATAACCTTCTTCGGGATTTACGGGATCTTCAATCCATATTATTGCAGGTAGTTCCTCCACAGAAGTATAGTCCACAAGACGTTGTTCGTATTGTGCGACAATATTTCGTGAAGCAATATCCTCAATGAGGGTTGCTGGTAGGATGTCTTCTGAATCCAAGAAATCAAAAGAACTATTCACGTTCTCACCGTTAAGCGAATAGGCACCATAGTATTGGTCAATGAGATCAGGGTTTCCTATAGCAATAATGTTGGACCCCATGGCGCGAGTAAGATAGGTATTCGTTGTAGTTTCAACGATACCACCTCCAATAAGAAGGATTGATGCTAATACAATGCTCAAGAAGATAGATAACATTGTGCGCCGAGTGCCCTGAATGCGTCGTCCTGTTGCTCTTGTGGCTATTCGAACGTAAAGACCAAAACTATCAAAAAATCCACTCCGGCTTATTTTCATTCCAACATCAGGGTTAAGAGATTTTATGGGGGATTCGTTTATGGTATCAAATACGGGTTTCTGTGCAGCAAAATAACCAGCTATGAGGTAGATTAAACTGATAACTCCTATTTGTAACCAAGGAAAGACGAAAGTGAATGAGAGATCCACAAGAAGTGATGATAACCAGAGAAGCCCCAACATATGAATTACGGTACCAATTGCAACTCCAATAACCAAGCCTCCAAGAAGCAAGATTAATGCTTGCGCGATGAAGTGATCATAAAGCCTATCGGTAGTCGTCCCGATTGATTTCATCAGAGCGATATCTCTTCTTCGACTAGTCATCTCAAGGGATATCGTACTTGAAACTACAACTAGACCCAAGACAGTTGATAGGAGAAGAATTGCCCATATGAAGGACTCATAGAAGATAGCTAATGATGACAATGGACCAGATGATGTTATGAAAAGACTCACATCTAAGAGAGTATTAGAGAAAAGAAATAGGAATGTTGTTGCAGCAATGACTGTAGAAAGTGAGAGTAAGACTAAGAAACTCTTGCGTGGGCGTCGTTTCAGATCTTTTGATGCATAGTCTTGATCAGTCATTTCCAATCAGAACTCCCTTTGACATTTTCATATGTCGTGTGTTAGGAAGGTTTATGATTTCTAAATCATGAGTCATTATAATCAAGGTCTTCCCTGCTTCTTTAAATTCAAGTAGGAGTGTACGAACCATTTCTGCACTCTCTTCATCAAGATTAGCAGTGGGTTCATCGGCTAGAATAATAGACGGATGGTTTGCCATTGCACGCGCAATTGCCACCCGCTGTTGCTCACCTGAGCTGAGCTGCCAAGGTAGATGATCTGCACGTTCTTCTAATCCCACTTTGGTAAGCAACTCAAAGGCGTCTGCTTCCAACTCGGATTCAGTCTTATCTGAGAGCTGCATTGGAAACATTACATTCTCAAGTGCAGTAAGAGTAGAAATTAGATTGTAACTCTGGAAGATGAAGCCTGTGTTTGTCAACCGAAATGTAGCTCTAAAGGATTCATCATAGTCTTCTATTGGTACATCCATAACACGAACTCTACCTGATGTTGCATAATCTATACAACCTATGAGATTCAATAGAGTAGATTTTCCAGATCCAGAATGGCCTGAAACGACAATGAACTCACCAGGTCTGATATCAAGAGTGATATCATTTAATGCATGTATCTCCCGTTTCCCAATTTTGTATATTCTTGAAACGTTTTCTAATCGTACTGCATAATCCACATCGTCAAGACCTTCAATATCCTCGATGTCTTCATGGTCTTCACGTGAGCCAAGGAATGATTCTTCTGCCATTGATGTTGACCTCCCAGATACCATTCTGGTATTTATCAATACACTGAAAACAAATTCGTTTGAAAATAAGGATAGAGGTTGGGCAAAGCTTGTACTATTGAGCTAGAAGACCCAACCCTATGATTGTTGTTGATGCCCATTCGTTTAGAACCAACGGTTTCTCTCTCCCAAATACTCGAATGGTTTCAAGGATATCAGCTTTCAAAAGATGACTGATATAGTATGAGACCAGACTCTTATCGAGAGAAAGACTTCTACTCAGTTCGGCCTGAGTTATTCTATCATTCGATGAACATTTTGATATAATTGATTGAACTGTGGGATTCCGCATTATCGCAGTGAGTAGTAACACTTGTCCGTCTTCTGAGAATCCTGATTTGAAGAAATGTTTAGTGTTTCCATTCTTTATCGAGATTATATATCCATCATCTACAAGTTGGTGTATATGATATTGAAGTGCACCCATTGCACATCCGATGCATCGTTGGATTTCTCTCAGATGTACACCAGGATTTTCAGAGATCCAATCATGTATCTGTTCTCTCAGAGACTTTGATCTCTCTTGGTCCCTCCTGTCCAAGGATATAGTTCCTATTGCTATGACAAATAGTCCATATGTAGTCATTGTACCGAGATTATTTGGTGTAAATAGAACAAGAGTCCCACCACTAACTGAGCTCATGGATAATGAATAATTCTGAAATCCTGCATCTTTAGTTACAGGAATGCTGATATCCTGTAATATCATCTCCGCATTGCCAGGCTGTGTCCCCAAAAGAATCACACTTACAAGCCCTGTCATCATCAATGCTACTGCAAATGTCATAGTTATGGTCTTTAGTCTACTTGAGACCACTGTTTACACCACCTAGAATCTAGCTCATTTGCTAATTAAGGCCTATGTTTGTAGAAACATCGTACTAAAATCAACCACGGGCAGGGTATGTGAGAGTTATCTTGAATGTGCAAGATTGGTTTCCTGAAGACATACAAGTTTCTTCAATGACGATGAGCTTCTCATACTCAATCCGGTTGAAATCAGTGAGGTACTCCAAGACAGCCTCAATGAACCCTTTAAGAAAATAACAGGATGGTTCCTCACTCTCATATCCTGAAGCATATGGATTATCATTTATTTCGATAATGGCTTCCTCATCTAACCACAATTTGTAGAGCTTGGATATTTTCACATCACCGAAAGGAATAATCAATACTTCCAATGTCAGCTTAATGAATTCTACAATTCCTTTGAAGTCCCCAGGGGGTTTCTGCTTTCCCACTCTGAAGTATTCACGTTGTGTTTCTAATCCAGCCAATCGTCCCGCGCTATAATAGAGGTCCATAACACGATCGGGAAACATTACTGCGATGCGGCTTCCTATTTTATTCCAGGTTTTACTGAAGAACGCACGCATTAAATCACGTTCTTTCAGTCTACCGGCCCACCATTCTATTGGTTCCTGTTTTGACATCGTGGACTCTCCATTAATCTCACTTCGATAAAACCGAAGTTAAGTGCTTTGTGTGTGTAGGTAGGAATTTGTTACATTTGAAGGATAATATTACATTAGGAGAGCCTTACATTCCATACACATGATTCTGCGCCTGTGGCTTTACTCAGTTCTTGAAACACTTTGGAGTCAACTCCCTTGTACTCAAGAAGAGCTTCGAGAATTCCACTAAAGGCTTCACAATATCCGAAACCTCTCATCCCTTCAAGGTTTACCTCTTGACAAAATACACAGTCTTTGTCAGCAACTCTAACAGAACCACGCGCCGATTCCATGTCTAGTTCTGAGGGCTTCCTATCAAATAGTGTTCTGAATGTTATTTCTATCAGTTTGGCTACATCCTCACGCGTCTGGATTGTATCCTTGGTCTTGGTAGCAATTTCGGTGGTAAGAAAGAGATGTTGACCAAGTGATCGACCCAAGTCCCTCAATCTTTGATTTGCTTCATCTATATTTCCAGTTTCATCAAGAATCTTCTCAACAGTCTGAGCATATAGACTAAGAAATAATGGGTTATCGATTTTTACCATTATATCAGTTCTCCAGAATTTTAATCAATTATACCGACTTACCAATCATCTTCATACCATCTTTTCTATACCGAGCTAAGAGTTGTATAACCTTAGACTCCGGTACACCTGCTGCCTTGGAAATTTCTGTAGTGGTCCTCGTCCCATCACAAAGCTTGATGATAGTTGCATGATCATCGTCGATTTTTGTTATATCACCCTCGAAACGGGGACACTTCACGAATCGTCCTACCGATGTTGATGCTACAGCAACGTCTGCTTGAACTTCAGTGATTGGCACCTCAACAATGCCTTGAATTGCAGCCCATTTTAAAAGATCAGTGACTCGATCAGTGGATTGAAACATTGAATCAGCAATTTGTTCAACATTTAATTCCCCATTGACCAGCATCAACACATCAAACCCGAAGTTACGATATTCTGTTTTCATTTTTTGGTACAAATCAGATTCCAGAGATAGAGTAGTAGAATACTCAGTACCTCTCTTTGGGATGGTTGATGGAAGAACATTGAAGTCAGCAGCAGTTAGCTGCTTTTTTTCTGGTACAGGCTCGATGGCAATAACTGGGATTTCAGTCGTGTCCGCAACTGGTTCGGATTCAGTTGAGGCTGCTTTGATGGCGATACTCTCAAGAACTTGAAGATTCGTTTCTGCGGATTCTTCAAACTCTTCAGGTGGTGGAGGTAGTTCTATTCCCTCAAGCAAACGAAGAACATTTTTCGTTTTTGCGATAGCTAACCCCAATTGAAGCTCGGGTACGTAGAGAACTGTGAGAATCCAATTCTCATCTACGGGCGATAATACAACCAATCCTTTCTCAGTATCGATTGTCATAAGTCGTAAATCGGTCTTATAGAGGCCTATGCTGTCTCTTACACGCGGAAATAAATCATCAGGAAAAGCAAAACTAACAAAAGGTCTACCTGCTTTTGTCATGAGTGAATAGCCAATTACTTGATCATCGAATCTGAGTTTTGATAATGCTCTTTCAAGATCTGTTGACACTGTTATATACCTCGTTGCCTCTATCTGTCAATGTAAACTTGTACGGCCATGTTAGGAAGCGAAAGTAGTCTGAAAAGCATTGTGGTGTTGCACTTATATTCATCAGCTACTTGAATCGATGTAATATATGAACAGCTATGAATACGATTAAGAGGATAATGATATCCCAATGACAAGAAATTTGGATGAGGAAAAAACATGAAAAATATACTAGGTGGGATTATTGGATTCGTTGCTGGATGCATTCTTGCTGTGAATCTTATTGTGATCACAAATCCCTTGTATCCATCCAATTTTCAATGGTTTAGTCTAATATTATTTGGAAGTGAATTGTTACATCCAGCAATTCTAATAACAGACTCGGAGTATATTATTCAATTCGTTCTCATTTGGATTATAGTAGGTATTTTTGGGGGACTCTCTGCATCATCAAAGTGGAATACATTACGTACTGCATTATGGTTTGCATTAATTGTTTCAATTGTGTCACTTGCATCCATTTTCATTCTTGATCCAGCCCTATGGACCACCGATCAGGCACTACGAAATGTAGGAATTTTATTACACGTTGTTTGTGCTCTAATTATGATACCGCTAACTCTTCCTGCAGCTATTCCTGTTTGGATATTGCTGTCGAAGATACAATCGGAAAAAGAACAACCTCAACCTATTAAAATCGAAACAAAATGCCCATGTGGAGCGATTTTCAAATCAAATCCATTAATCTGCTCCGAATGCGGAGAGAAACTAAGAGAGGAGAATGTCACCTCTCTCTAGTGATACCTCCACCCAATATACCTCCAATAACAGCGGCAATTCCTGGATATAGAGCACCCATCAATGTGTCTTGCATGAGACGTAGCGAGAGTGAACTAAAGATTGCAGTGAGGTCTTCTGTACCTACAATGAAAACTATCAGCCATGTTAGCAAAGCTCCAATTATGACCGCAAAGAGTGCTGCGAAAATCCCTTGAACAATATCACGTGAGAGAAGTCCCGCAACAAGGCCTCCAGTACCCCACGCGACAGCCATCAGCACAGTGCTTTGGGATACCGCATATGGAAGAATATCACCCAGATAGGGAGGATACAAAAGGCTTCCAACAATTGCTAACTTAATCTCGAGGTCGTTATAACCTAGAAAATTCGATACTATTGTAGTACTAACGACGTCAGCAGGAATGAAAGCTCCAAACATAAGGATTACAAATGTCAGTAGAAATGTAGTCAGTAACCCGAATAATGCACCGATTGCTTGTCCCAATTTCTTGGCGCTCCTTGGATATCACTAGTATTAGAGCAACTCATAGGCGTGCTCAAACACTCTAATAGAGGAATGAATGCTAATTATCTTTATGCATTATCCCTCTACTCGGATTTAGTTTCAGATTCTCTTGATAGTCCATACGCACTCCTTATCACCAAGCGCTTTA
>Ga0315553_10001904_pt1 | contig 17012 bp, 9 predicted proteins | sample SalMarSW160140MG_FD_203099 | JGI IMG/M metagenome (GOLD analysis project Ga0315553, IMG submission 203099) | Salt marsh sediment microbial communities from the Plum Island Ecosystem LTER, Massachusetts, United States - Salt Marsh Sediment SW1601-40 ... | reverse complement strand
GGGTGATCATGTTCCCTGGGGACCACGATCACCCCGTCACCATCGGCAAGAACCACATCCCCGGGTTTGACCAGGACGCTACCGACGGATACCGGTTTATTGACCGACTCAATTTCATTCCTTCCCGGCCGGATGCCCCTGCCTCTCTGCATATAATCGAGATACACCGGGATCCGTTGCTTGATGATCTCATCGGTATCCCTGATCCCTCCGTTTGATACGATACCCCGTGCTCCCTTGCTCACCCAGAAAAGTGAATTAAACGATCCGACAGACCCGGTTTCACCATCACCCTGAACATCGAGAACGATGACGGTCCCGGGCTTAATGAATTCCACAAAGGGTTCGGAAGAGATCTGATTGTACCAGTCACCCTCCCATTTTCTGAACTCTTCCGGATCCATCGGGTTTTTCACCACCCGGTTGGTTGGGACATAGCGGGCAGTTAATGCTATACCACACACGATGTGTGACAGTTCATCAATATCCCGCCAGAGTGCCTCAATCCGGGTATCCATCAATCCGACATCACGCAGTCCGACCATATCCATCCCGTCCGACACGTCAGCGACACGAAGTCCGGTGTACAGTTTCAGGATCTCCTCATCAGAAGGAGTGTCCTGTGCATTGGATAAGCAGGTAAAGGATGTTAATACCAGTAATAAAAGTGTCTTGAACGTGTGTTTGAAACGTATCATGATTATCTGTATTGGTTTGAATAAAGGTATGGGATTTTTTTGGATCAATTGTAAATATCGTTCTGCATCATGTCTCTATTACAAAACCTAAACCCTATCCGGTTTACAGGGATTGTAATCTGTTCGAACCGATCTTTACTTTCCATGTTTGTTGATAATCCTCGAATAATTGCCTAACTTGTACAGTGGTAAGGAATTGATCATGAATGTAATCTTCTGTCTTATGGATACCCCAACTGCTGTATTGGAAGGTATGTGAAGAGAAGGAGCTGGAAGTGAAGTACAGCGATTATAAAGAATACAAAAATAGGACCTGGTTTTGATCGCTGCAAGACGATTTTTAATGCAGCACCAGTTCCACATCCCGGACTGCTTCATAATCCGGGTTGAGCACCCATTCACCTTCCTTGTTGATCAGTCCCCATAAACCCCCTGATCGGGCTGCTGCATATCCGTTTTTGAAATCCCTCACTGCCTGAAATTTCGGCGGGATCACCCATTCACCATTGGTGTCAAAAAAACCGACCAGGCCATCTTTTCTCCCTTTACACAATCCTTCATAGAATGTTCCGATGATCTCTGTATTCTCCAGGTACATCATCTCTCCGTATTCGTTGACATAACCCCACCTGCCATTCATTTCAACCCGTGCGAGTCCGTCGTGCGGGCTGAAATCTTTTGCTGCATCAAATTGTGGTGAAATAACCCATTCACCCTGCCGGTTGATGAATCCAATCAGTTTATCAAAGGTTCTTGCCCATGCCAGTCCTCCACTAAAATATCCAACACTCTCATACTTTGGTTCAATCACCACATTCCCATAGGTATCAATAAAGCCCGCCCGGTTATCGACCGTATAGACCGGGGCCAGTCCATCAGAAAAGTGTTTCACGTTATCCACCCGATCCAGGTTCACGGGGTATTCTGTTCCCGTCTGATCCAGAACAACAAAGTTACCCCTGATCTCAGCAGCGGCATAGCCGCCATTGAACTCGGTCACTTTATCGTATTTACACTCTATTTTAACCCTGCCATCCGTATCCAGGTAACCCCATTTTTTATAATACCGCACGGGGACCAATCCGTCGTCGAATCCTTTGACGCCGAAACCCAGTATACTGAGCAGATCAAACCCCTCAATTTCGGTGTTCAACTTCTGATCGTTAATATCAACGAAATAATATTCTTTTGTTTTCGCATCACGGACGGGTGCGAATCCATCCGCTGAAAAGGGAAAGTTTTTGCTGTATTTGGCTGCAATAATCATTTCCCCGTTGGGGTTGATGTAACCCCAGTATTTGCTTCCCAGAGGTTTTACCTGTGCTACGTAGGTTTGGCTACCTACATTTTTCTGGGCAAATAAACTTTGGCAAATCCAAAAGCCAACTGCCAATATCAATAACATTTTGCTTTTCATGTCTTTATGTTTATGTTTGATTCCCTTACAATGTCGGTTGAATGGGTGGAAATCAAGCAGATTGTGATCAAATGATTCATTCAACCTCTATTCAAAGGTACAATGTAATGGGTTAAAAAGTCAAGAAAAACCGGTTTATTTAACCCTATCCGATAGGTTACTGACATTGAAATTGTGTTATTTCACCAATACCATTATCTTTATCCGTACATAAAGAAGATCTTTATGACCGGTTTCCGCAGGTTCGGTTGTTACCTGAAAAAAATCTGATCCTTGAGGTTTATCGTTTTATATATCATCGTCGTTTTGCAGTTTCATTCGTTTCAGCCCCCCATCATGACTGATCAGGGAAACATCAATACCAGCCGGAATCCTTCAGACACTCCCCTCTTCTCGTTTGGAATAATCAGCGATATCCAGTATTGCAACTGCGACCACGAAGGTTCGAGGTTTTACCGTGAATCGTTAAAGAAGCTTACAAGCTGTGTTAATGAGCTGAATTCGAAAGATTTATCATTTGTGGTGAGTCTGGGTGACCTGATTGAACGGGATTTTACCAGCTACGATTCAGTATTGAACATCCTGGATCAGCTCTCCTGGCCGGTATATCATGTATTGGGGAATCATGATTTTTCAGTTACAGATCAGGAAAAAACCAAGGTTAACAGCAAACTGGGAATCTCCGACACCTATTACGATTTTGAGATCAAAGGTTACCGGTTTATCGTATTGAATGGTTGTGAGATCAGTCTGTTTGCACCTGCTGAAAACACAAAGGAATACCGGAGGGCACAACTGCTTTTGAACCAGTTGAAGGTGAACAATGAACACAATGCGATCGACTGGAACGGAGCCATCAGCATGGAGCAATACAGGTGGTTAAAAAACAGGATCAAAACATCAGAAGAAGCGGGAGAAAAAGTTATCCTTTTCTGCCATTTCCCGGTATATCCGAAATTGGTCCATAATTTATGGAATTACAAAACCCTCCTGAGTTTCTTCAGCAGGCAGGAGCATGTTGTTGCCTATTTCGGCGGTCACAATCACCACGGCAGTTATGCTACCCTTAAGCATACTCATTACCTCACCCTGACGGCTATGGTGGAAACTCCTGACAAAACTGCCTGGTGCACTGTAGATGTCTTCAACGACCGGCTTGAGGTCACCGGCTACGGAAGGGAAAAATCCAGGGTATTGTATTTTATTGATCAGTAGCTTTGCTTAGTCATTGTATCACTGGATCTTACTTGTACAGTCTGAGGTCTATTGTGCAGCAGCCCAGACCTGTCTGACCGATTGAAAAAAACGGAACGTGTAATTGGCTAAACCAGAAAAATGGTGTAACTTGAAACAGATTGATTAACAGATCAGTTCTCGTTTATAATATCCAAAAGAAGATCCATTTATTAACCTAAAAATTTATCGCCATGAAAAGACAATTTTATTATCTATTCACCCTGGTTGTAATTCCCCTTATCTTCTCCTGCCAAACTGCAGTGCAAACCGAAGAGGTTGATGTTGAACAGGAAAAAGAAGCCATTATGGCTTTGTTAAATGCGGAGGCCAAAGCTGCTGCTGAACTTGATATTGATACAATCATTGCTATGCATGTCCAGGATGAAGTCGACTCCAGGCTTCAGATGGGCAGAGAAAGTTATACGCTCTTTAATGGTTGGAAAGAGGTCGAAGCACATTTTGAAGGTTGGCGGGATTTGGATTTTTCCAATATGACAAATATCCGGAACCGTAAGGAAAATATGATATTAAAAGTTGGCAACAACTGGGCATGGTTGATCTGTGACAATATCTGGGAGTACGATACGGAAGGGGAGCCGGTAAAAGATGTAAACATTCAGATTAATTTTCTTGAAAAGATTGATGGTGAATGGAAATTTTCCTTCCAGGCATATATTGCCAAGCCACAACCGGATAATGACGAAGATGAAGGAATGGAAGAGGAGGATGAATGATTGTCATAATGGTTCTAATTCGATCATTGGATTGCTTGTTCGTTATGAGCGAGCCGGTCTGGTCAACCATATCTGACTGATAAAAAGTGCGAATCCTATCCATCAAATTTTGGGATTAATTCCGGAGATTTCATATTTTTACTTTAACCCAGCGGTTGAAAAAATGCTTATCCGGTTTAGAACCATCCATCGATGGCTGATCGTTTTGTGTTCTGCCACATTTCTGTTGGTTTCAGTCATTCTTCTTAAATCTTACTGCAACCCGGAAAGAGACAGGTATGAAGCTTTCCTGTTAAACCGGTTTCATGAAATTCCCGATTACAGTATTGGGCAACCAGATACCCTGGCAAGGCCTGACCGTCCCGACCTGGCCGCCTTTCATGAATATGTTATGACCGTCGATCCGGAACTTCATCGTGTTCCTGTAGAACGGCTTGCCAAAGCCTATGAGCAAACCCGGATCATGCGGTTGAACCGTAAACAAAGTAAATCGATTGCTGATGCGCTGGATTGGACCGGTTATCCGTCCGAATATGGCGGGCGCACCCGATCGTTGATGTTTGATCCGAATGATCCGGAACACAAGAAAGTATGGGCAGGAGCAGTGACCGGCGGGTTGTGGTATAATAATGACATAACCACACAGGGGTCTCCATGGGTCGCCGTGAATGACTTCTGGGATAACCTGTCCATCAGCTGCATTGCATCCGATCCAAATGATCCCCGGGTGTTATATGTCGGAACGGGTGAGGCTTCTACTGCCGTGATCATCTACCGGGAGTCTTCAGGACGGGGTTCAGGCATTTTTAAAAGCACCGATGGAGGCGATACCTGGAACCTGCTTTCCTCAACGGAAGAATTTGCTTACGTAACCGATATCGAGATCCGGAACGAGGGTGGTGAAAGCGTATTGTATGCCGGTGTGGTATCGGGGACATACAAGGAATCCGAACACCCATCAGTACCAAGTGATGGATTATACCGCTCCGCTGATGGAGGAGAAACGTGGGTGCAGGTATTGCCATCGATCACCGGATTTACAGTACCATATGCGCCTTCGGATATCGAGATCAGTGCTGCAGGCAGGATATTTGTCGGAACAGGGAGAAATCTTGATGGTGAAGGTGCAGCCACCATCCTCTATTCCGATGAAGGGACGACCGGAAGCTGGAACGTTTTCAGCGATTACAAAACCATCATCGAAGTCAACGATTCATTTCCTTACCCGGGGAGGGTGATGCTTGCCAGCGCTCCCTCAGATGAGAATATCGTCTATGCCCTGATCTCCTCCGGGTATATCCGTTACGATTTGTTCATCGGATATTTTTGCAATCATATTCTCCGGTCAGAAGATCATGGCGGTTCCTGGAAAGAGATAACCCTTCCACCCTATCATGAAGATCATACCTGGGCTACCCTGGCGTGGCATGCACTGACAGCAGCTGTTGCTCCGGATGATCCGAATACCCTGTTTATCGGAGGGCTTGACCTGTTACGAACGAACGACGCATCAGCAGATAGTGTTGTCTGGCAATACCTCTCTTCCTGGTGGAACAAAGGATACAGCTATGACCTGGAAGGCCTGCCTTATGTCCATGCCGACCAGCATGCTATTGTGTTCCGGCCGGGTTCATCCGATGAGATCGTGTTCACCAACGATGGCGGTGTGTTTTACACGGATAGCGGCAGAGCAGTCCAACCCGGGTTTTACGAAATGAATACAAATTTCACAACCCTGCAATTCTATACGGGAGCCATCCATCCATATACCGGAGTAAACTACTTTCTGGGCGGGCTCCAGGATAACGGAACCCTCCTTTACCAGGAGGGATCATTCCCCTGGTTTATATTTATCAGCGGAGGCGATGGTGCATTCTGTTTTATCGATGAGGATGAGCCCTGGTACCAGATCACTTCCGTTTACCGCAATCTATATTATTTTAATGATGCCAGTATTGACTGGCAACAGGAGCGGTACGAAACCTTTTATGGTACGGGTACTTTTATCAATCCGGCGGATTATGACTCCAGGTTGAACACATTGTTTGCCAACGGTACGACCTTTACGGGAGAGTATGATAACCGCCTGGTTGTGATCGATCAAATACCGGTAAATCCTGACGGCCGGTTTGTCGAACTCAATACCGGTTCGCCAGTACCCTATTCCCATCTTCATGCATCCCGATATTCTCCCCTGGAAAGCACCACACTCTATGTTGGTACACAATCGGGCCGCCTGTTCAGGGTGCAGCATGCACAGAAAAATCCCGTTGTAAGGGATATCACGGGAATTAATTTCCCTGTGGGGAATATTTCATCGGTTGCTATGGGAGGGTCCGAAGATACCCTGCTGGTTACCTTTTCAAATTATGGCGTGGAGTCGGTATGGATGACAACCAATAACGGGATAACCTGGGAAAACAAGGAAGGGAATCTGCCCGATATGCCCGTGCGTTGGAGCATCCTTCTGCCCCAGGATGCAAACAAGGCGCTTCTGGCAACGGAAATCGGAGTATGGGCTACGGATGACCTGGACAGTGATCCGGTTGAATGGGTTCCTGCCAACAACGGAATGGCAAATGTACGTGTTGACATGTTACGGTTACGCAGAAGTGACAACACGATCCTGGCAGCAACACACGGCAGGGGATTTTTTACGGCTTCCTATAAAGACAACCTTATTCCAGTTGATCCGGATGACTTTAAAATTGACCTCTATCCCAATCCGACCGACGGGTACCTTAAGCTCTCTTTTTTCTGCAATGAAACGGGAGAGATATACATCAAGATTATGAACCTCCAGGGGCAGGTCATCATTTCCCATAGTGCAAGAAGTTATCCCGGTCCTTTCAGTAAAGTGTTTGATCTTACGCATGAAGCGGGTGGTTTATATATCGTTGCAATTACCGTCGGCGGAACCACGTTTGAAAGGAAGATCATCCGGTTGTGAATCTCTTCAAGATATTTCCCCAGCTGATTCTTTTTGTGTAAATTTCATTTCTCATTTCGTAAACCCATTCAATCCCATAATCATGAAACCAACCAGCAATCCAACGAAAGATGTCCTTTCACGAATATCTTTTATCGGACCGAATGATAAACTCAGGGTCCGGAAACCGGCTGGGTCATCCACCGGTTCCAGACCGGAATGGCAGGAGGTCAGTGCCCTGGATTCCGCCAACGAGTGGATCCGGCATACCTGCCGGGAAGGATGGAACCTTTAATCACCAGATCTGCTGACTGAACGCAATGAAACAGGTGCTGATAACCGGAGGAGCGGGAGGATTGGGAAGGATCACTTCCGAATACCTTGTTTCAAAGGGTTGGCATATCTTTTCTGCTGACCTGAAGGATGCAGACACCGGGAAGAATGAACATCCCGGGATCACCCCGGTTCATGTGGATATCACCAGCGAGAAATCAGTCAATGATGCATTGGCCGCTGTTTCCGAAATAACAGATGGATTGGATGCCATCATCCACCTGGCAGGTATGTTGTTGATCGGATCGCTGGTGGAGATTCCTAGCCAGGATATCGAGCGCATCATAAACGTCAACCTGTTGGGCGTTTATCGGGTAAACCGGACCTTTCTTCCCCTGCTGTTAAAGAGGAAGGGAAGGATCATTACTGTCTCTTCGGAAACCGGCTGGCAGCATGCTGCTCCGTTCAACGGCCCCTACGCAATGAGCAAACATGCATTGGAGGCTTACTCCGATGCACTTAGGCGTGAGCTGGGTTTGCTCGGTATCCGGGTAATTAAAATTCAACCGGGTGCACTAAAGACCGGATTGACCAGCCAGGTAGAGCATTTGTTTTCCCATGCCACGCAATCCAGCCTGTTGTTCAAAGAACACCTTGAAGCGGCTACTGACCTGACAAAAAATGTTTACACAAAAGCCGGGAACCCGGAACGATTGGTACGGGTGATTCATAAAACATTGACGGTAAAGAATCCCCGGATTCGTTATTCAGTCATGCCGGACAGAGCACGGTCCTTTCTTGAATGGCTACCGGTCAGGTGGGCAGATTGGATATACCGGAGGGTGTTGAGAGTGAGGTCATAAGTATATAAGTTGATAAGTTATAAGTTGATAAGTTATAAGTAAATAAGACTATAATTTCAGGAGTAAACTACGAATTGAAATTATTAAGTCGCACAGCCTATAGAGCTAAAAGACTAAGAATTAATTAATATTGTACGAATTCAAAACTGAAAATTTAATTGCACAACGGGTTAGTTAATGGGTAAAAGCGGCTCCTGAATACCGTATTACTGTTTTCTATCTTATGAACAACCGGATTCCCAGTCCAAATGCATGGCTATTAAGCAGAAAAACATTCCATGATACAGAAGGCACCAGGCCTATTCAAAATTCATTATCTTTATAGAGGCAGAACAACATCAATATAAAACGCATGAGTGCAATAAATGTAAAAAAGCTTCTTCGTTTAGCCTGGCTGTTTGCCATTCTAACCATGGTTTCATTGCCTTTTGTTGTGGTGTTGACTGAATCCCTTTCACCTGAAAATTTTGTTCATATAATGCTCCTCGGTTTTTATGGTATGGTTGTTGGCACCTTTGGGATTTTATCTGTTGGATTTCTTAACGGTATACGAAGCAAGCTATCCCCGGATAAAAAGAAACCGTTTCTTATTCTTCTGGTGGTGTCGGGATTGCTTTTACTAATCGCCTCAATTTTACCACTCGACAAATATCTAACATTTGTATACGTCGATACGATATTAAGTGGACTGGGAGGAGTATTTGTATTATCGAGTATATACAGCATAACCTGCTACCTGAATCTTTTTGACAACATTTTCCTGGGATTATTTACCGGGATAGTACTGGGATTAGTGCTTAACCGGTTTGGTATTGAAGAGGCTGGATTTATTGTCGGATTCTGTTTTTTCCTCTCGTTCTATGGCTTCCTTTCTTTGGCAATCATGCACTCTAAGAAATCCAAAGAAAACAGACCATTCAGGCGTCTTATATCCGCTTTTTGCTATGTGAACTGCTTTATTTTCCTTTTGCTATTTTTCAAGTTTTCAAGTGAGCAGCCCGCATTTACCAGGTCACTGGATGCCATCGGTGTTATCCTGTTCCTGTTAGCATCCATTGCCCTTTTTATCAGCCTCCCCTTTTCCAATTTTGTTGAATGGTTGAAATCACAAAGGAAGACCTTTTATAAGGTGATCCTGCTTCCGCTTCTCTTTTTCCTGGTGATATTCTCACTTACATTTCTTTTACCTGATTCTACATACAGGAAAATATTCTTTATCGAATTTTCAAAAACTGAGAAAGTTCATTTCTGGATGGAGGATTATGAAAGCGAGATCGATTAATAGCGTGTGTTCTTTAAATCAAAAAAGTCTGTCCAGTCCCTGATGGTTGACCACAGTTTCCCAAAAATCCGTTCCTCTTCAGCCAACCGGATCATCTCTTTCTCATCCGATGGGTATAGATACAATGTTTGGTTGTCTATGCAGAGCAAGTATTTCCCGTCCGGAGAGAAGACAGGATTGGTTCCCTTAAACGTTGCAAGTGCTAATTTATCCCAGTGGTAAAGAATGGTGTGTTGTTTGCCTGCAATTGTGGCTGCAACGTATTCCTGTTTGGAAAAGTCAATACCACTATAGTAATAGACGTTTTTGCTCCGCCTATAGGTCGTCCGCCATTTATAATCTTTGAACACCCTGTTTTCAGCCATAAGCTCTCTTAAACTTCTGTTCGAAAATTTGATCCTGTTTGTGACATTATCCTGATGCATCCCTGGCTTAAAGTCACTGTCATAAGGAGGCATACCCTCATTCAGACAGGTCACAATAATCGCAGCATCATTCGCAGCAAACCTGGCAGATACAACCTTACCGGTTACCCTGTAATCGTAGCGTAACGTATCTTTATTCAGGAAAGCGGTATCGTAAAAACCGTAAATAATATCCCTTTTTTCACCGTTAAATCTTACCAGGTGGCAAACGCATGGATCCAAGGATGAAGTATCGGTCGATGTACACAAAATATATTTTGAGTTTTGGGCAAAATCAACCGACCATACTTCATCCTGAAAGTCAGCAATCCGTTTGGTGTTCTGGTATCTCCCGGAAAGGCTATCCAGTTTCCAGATGATGATCGTTGAATCTTTCGAACCGGAAGCGATGTATCTGCCATTTGGTGAAAAATCAACGGCGTTTACCGGGGCACTATGCCCCTCCAGTTCATATAATAACTTTCCCTTAAAATCGAAGATGTTAATTTGATTATCCGTTCCGATGCAGGAGAAGATGTCTTCTTTCGGGGAGAAACTCACAACATCATGCGGATTCAACGGTTCATAACCGGCTTTCAAAGATCCTATCCGCTCTCCGTTCCTGTTCCACATATGGAGGCTGCTATCCATGGCAAGGGCTGTAATGATGCTGTTATCCGGTGACATGGTAACACTCAGGATGGTTGTATCATTCACTTTTTCAGAGAACAGTTCTATCCCCTTCCGGTTCCAGATCCTGACACTGTTGTCAGCAAGATAGCCATAAATGTATTCCCCGTCATCTGAAAAACGGGCATCCATAATTTCCGAATCGCAGGGAGAAAAATCGAATATGGCTTTACCCGGATTTAGCTCATTCCCCAGTGAGTCATAAAAAGGCCCATCTTCCAGCAATGCATAGAATGAATCGAACAGGGTCTTTATGGCGTAGGTTGACGCCGTGTCTTTTCGATAGGCTTCCAGGGCAGTTTTAAAACTCAAGGCGGGAGAAAAATCATGCTGCAAAAAGGAAGCTAAGACCGATTTCTGGGATTTCAGACTCCCGGATGACCTGACTGTATAGATGATAACGACAAGGATGATTAAAAAGAACCCGATGGCAGAATAGGTTAAGATACGCCTGAATGCCCTTTTCCTGGCAGCCAGATGGTGTTTGCTTTGATTCACAAATTCACTCAATTCTCCCTGCAAAAACATCCTTCTTTCATACGTAGCAATATATTCCAGGTCTTCAATACTCAAAAGAATACCCCGTTTTTGATAGCTATAAAATGCATTTTCAATGAATTGTCTCACTTCAAGCAACTCTTTTTCAACCAGGGTGATCTTTTCATAGATTTTGGTTGCCAGGCTATCGTGTCTGAGTTCATACCTTCCACTTTCATCCCTGTCTCTCAAGATTCTCAGGTTTACGAATCGGATGATCAATTGTTTTGACTTCTCTTCTGATATACTTTTCCCCAGGGTTTTTGAAAATTCTATAACCTCTTCCAGTGTCACCTGCCTTTTAGTTCCTTTGGCCGAAACAAATGATTTCAATATGACAAGTCCGGTTTCCGGATCATCCAGCTGACTGATCTGCTCTTCCAGGAAGCTGCCCAAGAGGTCGGAAACATCGCCTATTTTTTCAAGCAATTCAAAGGAGAAGACACCCCCCTGCACCCCCCCTGAATGGTCACTTTCCTTATCATTCGTTTCAGAAGATCCTTCAACTTTCCCCTCTTGAGAGGGGTGTCCCGACGATTTCTGTCGGGACGGGGTGTGTTCCTGAGACAACCTATACATCTTATCCAGCAACACCTGTAAATAAGTTAATTCTACTTCCGTACTTTCCGGACTAAGTTTTCCCAGGATTTTTTCCGTCAGTCCTTCTTCAACCTGAATCTCCTGAACTTTGCAAGGCTCTGTAATTACTTTTTTTGCATTGCTCCAGGTCATCTTCTCGATCCGCATACGGTTGGACAGAAAATCGGGGATGGTTTGTTCAAACTCGGTTACTCCGGCCAGGTATTCTTCCCGGATTGAAAAGATAAACCGGCATTGAACATCGGAATCAACCACTTTTTTTACGGTTTGAATGAACTCTCCCCGTTCATTTTTATCTCCAAAAATGAACAGCTCTTCAAATTGATCGAATAGCAGGTAAATCGGCTTAAAATGATCCAGGTAAATCGATTTTAAAGTTTTAACAATGCGCCCTGGCGTGTCTCCCCCTGAACCGGCTTGCGGGCCGGTATGTCTCCCCCTCGGAGGAGTATCCGCCAGCTGGAGGGGGATGGGGGAAATGGCATTCTTCTGAAGTTCCCCAACCAAACTTTCAAGTATATCCCTTCCTCTTCTTACTGTCACGGGAAGCCAATCCGAATCTTCAAATTTATTGGCTAATCCGCAATTAATGATGGAGGTTTTGCCGGTACCGGAAATCCCATAGATAAGCAGGATTTTGCTTTCAAACACTTTCTGGTACATCTCTTCAATTTCGCGGTCACGACCGAAGAATATATCCCGGTCCTCTTTGGTATACGAATCGAGAAATTTAAACGGGCTTTTGGACATGGTATTTCGAATAGGTATTGAAGGTCAATTCCATAAAGGTAAGGAATTAAGTTATTTGTTAAAAGTTAATTGTTAGTGATTTTATTTGCAGGGAATATCACATGAGGTAGTGATCCGATGGCTTCTAAGGGCATGTTGTTCCCGGCCGGGCAGGTCGATGGAATTAAAAAGGAGTGTTCATTAACCAATAACCTAAGAAGGAGTTGAAATCCAGTTGCTTCTATCACAAAACAATATACTCTTTTTGGGTGCACCAAAGTTGTTCTGGATTCAAAGACGAATCAATAATACAACAGCCAGGCATTTGGTTCGACGGTTTCTCTGATCTCGTACAGTTTCCGGATAGCCTCATTTTTGGATGAGTATGCCTGAAAGCTGACGGCATGCAATCTGCCGATCATCCTGAATTTTTTGGAATCGTATCCTTTATTTCTCAGCAATGTAACGTAGTTATCGGCATTTTGCTCGATCTCGAAACAACCGGCGACGATATAATATTTCTTCTCTCCTGTAACGGCAGGAGGTGTCACCTCTTCCTTTACCGCTGGTTCTTCGGGGATCATTTCGGGCTGTTCGGTTTGGACGGACTGTTCCATTTCTGTACTATCTTCATCAACCACAGCAGGTTGAGGGGTTGCTGCTTCCTCTGTTCTTTCCACTTCATCCGGATAGGGAGGTATTGGTTCAGTTGGTTTACCGTCTCTCAATAAGAAAAACCAGATCAGGAACAGTACGACCGGTATCAATAACAGCAAAAACCACAACAGGGCTTTTGATTTTTTCTTTTCTTCATAGATAAAGGCTGGTTCTTCTTCTTCTATTTTTCCCGGTGGTTCCTCTGTAGCCTTTTCGATCTCCTCCTCTTTTCCTGATGGTTCTGTGGTTTCGCCGCTGATTTCTTCTTCTTTCGGCACGGATTTTTCCTCTTTTTGGTCCAACTCGATCAACTCTTTGGGTTCCTCTGTTTTTCCGGCGGTGACCTTCATCGATCCCTTTTCCTTTTCCTTGGCTTTTTTCGTCTCCTCTTCCTTCTTTTTCTTCTCTTCCTCTGCTTTCTTCTTTTCTTCCTTCACTTTCTTTTCTTCTTCTTTCTTTTCTTCCTCCTCTTTCCCTTTCTTCTCCTCCACTTCCTGTTCTTTTGCAGACGCTATGGGGATGAACTGAATTTTTCCTTTTTCATCTCTTTGAAATTCTCCCAGATTTCCAATGACATGAGCCTTTCCCTTCTCCAGTTCAAGGTAGATCTCCTTCACAAATCTTTCTGTTTTTTCCAGTGCTTCCTCCTTTTCAATATTTTCCTGTTCGGCGACAAAACCGACAAATACACCATCGTTAAATTTCAGAAACTCGTTAAAAAGGATGGTTCCCGGTTCATCTTTTTTTGCAATAAAAGCACCCAGTTCAGGGATGATGATCCGGTTACTGGTTTTCAGCAGTTCGATTATGTATTTATCCATAACTGACATTTTTGTGATCCTGTGGTATCCTTGATCCGGAGATACTTCGTAAATTGAATATCCCTGGTTTACTAAATTTAGTATGAAGGTAAGGTTTTTTCAAGAAAAAAGGAAAAAAATGCAGGTCGAAGTCAGTAGTCTTTCACACACCGCACGCTGAATCCATAGTCTTTACCGGCATGATACCACAGAACGAATGCCTCTTTATCGAAGCGGCGGTAGGAGCCTCCATCTTCACTTTCTGAACTGGACCAATAGAAGCCGGTAGCATCGATTCCCCGGAACACACCAAATCCGTTCCGGAAACCTCCCAGTTGTGCATTGAAATCCAAATATTTGTCAACCTTTGTCTTCTGTTTTACTACGGGTTCACCCCCGAATGCTTGTATCAGGGCATTCCATTCCTCATCAGAGGGAAGATGCCAGCCATCCGGACATACCTTCTGTGCTGTTTCCCACGTATATAACCTGCCATATTCATCACAACCTTCACTCGGTTTTCCGGTCATTTTATTGAGGACATTCAACGAGTAGCACCATGATCCGATACCGACAGCATAATTCAGGTTTTCTGCCATCCAGACTTTCCCGCCAATCGTGATACTACGATAGGTTTTATGGTCTCTCTCATCGGTGAATGTTCCCGGTACCAGATCTCGTGGACCGACATATTTTTGCGAATAAGCAATGAGAACGGGAAAGAACAGGATGAACAGGAGGGTAAATTTTTTCATTGATTGATCATATTACTGATTTACTCTTCCTTTCCGGGTGGCAATCCTTTTTCCAGCCTGGCGTAATCCTGGATAAATGCATCTTTGTACCACTCCTTTTGAATGGCAGGCAGCGCCTTCAGGGCTTTTGAGTAACCCTGGTATTTTCCGATGCAGTAGCGAATAAATCCATCCATGCATTTGAATTCCAGGATATCTTTCCTTCCACGGAAAGCGTTCGGGTGCGGAGGCTCCTTCAATGCGAAAATCTGGATGGTATAATAGGGTATTTCGGTGATCTTTTCAGGCATTTCAAAAAATCCCTGTTCGGGTTCTTGTTCCATCACCCTGTCTGACAATTCGTGCTGGTCGACCACTTCTGCCTCTTCGAATCCCAGGTCCTGAAGTTCGCCCACCAAATTTACGGCTCGTTGCCTTTGCGGGAAACTTCCCAGTGTATAGATGTATCCGTCAGGTGTTTTTTGCTCACGAATATAACGCAACTCTTCCATATCATACTTATCGAAGAAACCATCCGGCAATCGTTCCTTAACCTTCACAACGATCACTGTGTATTTCAGGGAGTATTTAGGCAGCAGGTATTGGGGCATAGCCATCTCTTCCCTGATCTCAACCAGGGAATCGGATTTCAGAATTTTTGCTTCCACCCGCCTGAAGAAACGTGGATCATCCAGGTCGGTGATCGTTTGCTGATCTTTCGGAATTGCAAGAATTTCACCCAATCCCCTGGTTATTAACCGTTCATCATCAATGCCTCTGTCAAAAAGATAATCTGCAACGGCATTAGCCCGGCGTTTGGATAACTGAATGTTATATGCCCGGGTTCCGACTGTATCTGTATGGCCGGTCAACTCAAATTCAAGTTGTGGATACTCAAACATGATGGCTGCCAATTTTTCCAGTTTCAGCTTCTCACTTTCCAGGATTGAATAATCATCGAAGTCGAAGTAGATATTTTCAACGGCAAGGTATTTACCGGAAGCAACCTGTTTGGGGACCAGTCGTGTGCTCAATGCAACATCCTGTGCAGTGAAGTTTTTTCCTACCATGAGCTGGTGCTTCTGTGGTTCATATCCTTCGGATTGAAAAACCAGGGTATAGCTTCCCGGGGGAACTTCTACCTGGTATTTCCCCGTCTCCGGCTCCGGCAGTACCGTTTTAATGGTATCGCCGGTGAGGGTATCCACCACATACACTTTCACGGCAGGTTCATCATGTATTTTCGAATCCTGAAGGCGGGTAGTACCGTGCAGGGTGATTAATGTGGATGGTTCCACCGTATGGAGGATAATCTGGTAGATTGATTTCTTTACCGGTGAAACATCCTGGTAATGTGAATAAAAAAGTGTATCTCCCACGCCTACCGGTGCCATAAACAGGTCGTCATCGGTTGTACTGATGGGGTAACCCAGATTTACCGGTAACGACCAGCTTCTTCCTTTTCCCTTTTCGCTATAGAAATGGTCGAATCCACCCAGGCTGCTGTGCCCCTGGGAGCAAAAGAAGAGGGTATTCCCATCGGATGTGAGTTGAGGATGATCCTCCATCAGGGGTGAGTTAATCACAGGTCCCAGGTTTTTTGGAGACCCCCAATCACCTCCCGGAGTTTTGTCTGAGCGGTAAATATCCAACCGGCCATATCCTCCCTTGCGGTTACTTGAAAAAAACAGTGTTTGTCCATCCGGAGAGAGGCAGCAACTGCTCTCCCAGTATTTGGTATTGATATTCCGGTTTAACGGTTCCAGTTCAGTCCAGTGTCCATTCTTAAGGTAACTGACAAAAAGATCCCCCAAACCCCGGTTATCGCGGTAAACAAACAGGGTTTTTCCATCCTCCGACAGGGAAGAACTCATCCCATCACCCGTTGCATTAATCTCCTCGGTAATATCCCGGGGATTTTTCCAACCCTCCTCCCCCTTCGTTGTATAATAGATCTGATACCCCTCTTCCCGCCCTATTGTATAAACCATACTTAATCCACTCCCTGAAACAGCCGGATTGATAACAAAGTTACCCCTGTTTATACGGTCATCCAGCATAACTTCTTGTATGGGTACGGGTTTAGTAAGCATCTCTTTCGCCAACAAACAACCGTTAATCTGTTCCCGCACATAATCTACATTGTAGTAGCTTGATATATCGGCATGTTCAATGAATAAATTGTAGGCGTCAATGGCGTGATCCAGGTCATTGTTCACGTGATAGGCTAGTGCCAGGTAAAACAGTGCATCGGGCGGGGCATTTCTCTCTTTATAGGAAGGGATAAAATCCTTCGAAATAAACTCCGTTGCTTTAAGAAGGAAGGGTATTGCTTTCTCTTTTTCTCCCTGGATGTGCAGATAACAAAGTCCTATCTTATACTGGATATGGGCATTCCCGGGATCCATGCGGTCCAGTTCGAGAAACAG
>Ga0315553_10001903_pt1 | contig 17019 bp, 14 predicted proteins | sample SalMarSW160140MG_FD_203099 | JGI IMG/M metagenome (GOLD analysis project Ga0315553, IMG submission 203099) | Salt marsh sediment microbial communities from the Plum Island Ecosystem LTER, Massachusetts, United States - Salt Marsh Sediment SW1601-40 ... | reverse complement strand
TTGCTTTCCTTCATGTTGCTGGTGGAAAAAGGGCAGATGCATATTCCCGCAATAGGCTCTGCCCTCACCCCACCCGTAAAGGCCAATTTTACCCCCATAATACGACGCCTCCTGTCCACTAATATAGCCAAAAAGTCCCCCTACTAACTACCCTCTCCCCGTTTTTAGGCTCACTTTAACCGCTTCGCTGTTTTCATTAGTTGACTACTGGCATTTTTTTCGCTTTTATGGTACAATAGGCCTAAAGCCTTACAGGGGTGATGTTGCAGCATGGGGAATAATGGCGCCGAAAACAATGATCAAGCCCTGGATTTCCTCCTGGATAGGGTATATCGGGACGGGGGCTACGATTTCCGCAATTACAAGCGCGGGACGGTAACCCGCCGCCTGCAGCGGCGGCTGCACGCCACCGGGACAACCAGCTATGAGGAATACACGCGCTTTCTGGAAAACCACCCCGAAGAATACCAGATCCTGGCCGAAGACATCACCATAAAGGTAAGCGGTTTCTTCCGTAGCCAGCACACCTTTCAGCAGGTAACCAGGCTGGTGCTACCCAGGCTGGTGGCCCACAAAATAAAGCACGGGGAACGCAATTTGAGCCTCTGGAGCGCTGCCTGCGCCCGTGGTGAGGAGCCTTACTCCATAGCCATAATGCTGGTTGATTTCTTGGGCAGCCAGCTAGCCGAGTTTGAGGTATCAATCCACGCCTCCGACATCAACCACCAGGCCCTGGCCGAGGCTAAGGCAGGGGTTTACTCCCCGAAAGAGCTGGAGAACCTCCCTCTCCACACCTTAAAAAACCTCTTCAGCCGCAACGGCGAGGGCTATACGGTCAACAGCAAAATCCGCCAGATGGTCAGCTTCTCTTACTTCGACCTGGTCTCATCCGCTCCCCCACCCTTCGCTCCCGTGGACTGCGTTTTCTGCTGCAACATCCTGATATACCTGCAGAGACAACTCCAGGAAAAAGTCTTAAACCTGGCCTACGACTCACTGGCTACCCCCGGCTACATGGTTCTAGGCGAGGTGGAGACACCGACAGACAACCTCCGCCCCAGACTGGAGTGCATCAACATCAAGGCCAAGATATATAAGAAGGCTTAAAACAAAACTCAGGAGGAGATAGGTGAACCAACAATTAGTTGAAGCTAAAATCGGGCATACCGAGCTAAACCGAAGGACGCGCCTCCTCAACAGTCTGATATGGCTCCTTATGGGGACATTAGGACTCTTCCTGGTTTACGTCCTCGCCACAGGGATGCAATCCTGGATATCCGGCCTTATTTCTTTTGTCGCCGCACTGGTCGTCTCCGGCATCGGCTACTGGCTGGCACGCTCCGGCAGATTCTACGCCGCGGTGTACCTTTTCCTGAGCGGCTTCGTCGTTTTATTATTATTCGTAGTATTTATGGGTGGTAAAACCGCCTTCAGTATCTCCCAAGAGACCGGCCTGGGATGGGGAGTAGTAGCAACAGCAGTAATGATATCATTCGTACTGGCCTGTATGTCATGGCTCTTCGGAGAAAGTATAAACAATGCCTTTTCCACACTAAAGAAGCGCACCGAGGAACTAAATACCAGTCACGAGGAACTAAAAGCGGCCAACGTCGAACTGCGGGCCACAGAAGAGGAACTCCAAGCCGCCAACGACAAGCTGGTAGAGACACAGGAGCAACTAATTCGCTCAGAGAAACTGGCGGCCATCGGCCAGCTGGCCAGCGGGGTCGGCCATGAGCTACGCAACCCGCTGGGAGCCATCAAAAACGCCGGCTTCTATATAAGAAGGCGGATAAGCAACACCGACCTGCCCAATACGGAACCGCGGGTAATGGAATTTCTGAACATTATCGACGAGGAGGTTAACTCGGCCAACAAGGTGATAACCGACCTCCTCGGCTTCTCCCGGGTAGGCAAGCCAACGGTGGCGCCGGCCAATATCGCCGGGATAATTGAAGATGCCCTCAGGTACACTCCTATACCGGAAAACGTGGCGCTAACCAAGGAGATAAACAACAACCTCCCCATGGTGATGGTGGATGGCGACCAGATCAAGCAGGTATTTCTCAATATCATCCTCAACGCCCTGCAGGCAATGCCGGAAGGCGGCCGTCTGGATATAAAGGCCAGCGATAAAGGCAAATGTGTCGAGGTGGAGTTCGTCGATACCGGCAGCGGCATCCCCGACTCGGTTAAAAAGAAGATATTCGACCCCCTCTTCACCACCAAAGCCAAGGGGGTCGGCCTGGGGCTGTCGGTATGCAAGACCATCATAGAGCACCACGAAGGTGACATCAAAGTAGAGAGCAAGGAGGGAGAGGGGACCACCTTTACCCTCTCCCTGCCCACCGAGAAGGTTTTAGCAACCAGCGCCGTAACTACGGGGGATAACGATGGATAAGATCAACGTCTTAGTAGTTGACGACCTCAAGAGCAGCCGGCTGACCCTGGGCGGCATACTGGAAGACGAAGGGCACAACGTCATCCTCGCCGAGAACGGCTACCAGGCCATTGAGGCGGCCAAGCAGGTCATCTTTGACCTCGTCTTCATGGATATCAAGATGCCGGGGATTAACGGGGTGCAGACCTTCCGCGAGGTGAAGAAGACCAACCCCCATGCCGCGGTGATAATGATGACCGCCTACTCCGTGGAAGACCTGGTGCGGGAAGCCCTGGAAGAGGGCGCCTACACCGTGGTCTACAAACCGTTTGACATGGAGCACGTGGTCAGCATCATCGAATCCGTCCTGCACCGCACGCTGATTCTAGTGGTTGACGATTACTTTGCCGACCGGGAGACCCTCAAGTCTATCCTGGAGGAAAGAGGCTACCGGGTGTTTGTCGCCGAAAACGGCAACGAAGCCCTGACCCAGGTCAAAGAAAAACACTTTGACATCATATTTCTGGATATCAGGCTGCCCGATACTGATGGCGCCCAGATCTTCGAGGAGGTCAAGGCAACCGACCCGGAAGCCGCCGTGATAATGATGACCGGCTACTCGGAGGAAGAGCTGGTAAGGAGGACCATATCCCACGGTGCCTATACCTGCATCTATAAACCGTTTGATGTGGAGAAGATATTAACCGTGGTCGGCGAAATTTCCCAGAAAATCCCGGCAAAGGATTGAGTAATATATGCCTACTTCACCTAAAATACTGGTCACCGATGACGAGTTGAGCACCCTCAAGACCCTGTCGGCCAACCTGGAAGACATGGGCTACCGGGTGGACACCGCCAGCAACGGCCAGGAAGCGCTGGAGCTTATCAGAAAGCGGGGGTTCAACATCATCATCGCCGATATCAAGCTGCCCGATATCAGCGGGCTGGAGATACTGGAAACGGCCAAGGAGCTCAATCCGGAGACGGCGGTAATCATGATAACCGGTCATGCCAGCCTTGAAACGGCGGTCAACGCCATCAACGAAGGCGCCTATGCCTACATCCTAAAACCCGTAGCCATGAGCGAGTTGGAGACCACCATCAACAACGCCCTCAGGGAGCAGCGCCTGCTCAGCGAAAACCGGGAGCTGGTGGAAAACCTGCAACAATCCAACAAACGCATGGAGGAAGCCAACCGGGCACTGGAACAGGTAAGCCAGGCAAAATCCGATTTCACCGCCAGAATGAGCCACGAGCTGCGCACCCCGTTAAACTCCATAATAGGCTTCTCCGAGGTACTGCTCTCCAAGAAAATGTCACCGGCCGACCGGGCCACCCACGAAGAATTTCTCAGCTATATCCATATCAGCGCCGAACACCTCCTCCACCTCATTGACAGCATACTAGACCTCTCCAAGATAGAAGCCGGCAAGCTCACCCTGGAATCCAGAGAATTTGACCTAAGAGTTTTACTTGAGGATGTCAGGATAACCGTCCTGCCCATGCTCACCGCCAAAAAACAGACCCTTATTATAGAAATAGGCAATGGCGTAAACACGATATTTGCCGATGAGCTCAAAATGAGGCAGATTTTCCTCAACCTCATCTCCAACGCCCACAAGTTCACCCCCCGCAAGGGCAATATAAAGGTCGTCTGCCAGATGGAAGATCCCCACCTGCTACAGTGCTCGGTTATTGACAACGGCATCGGCATAAGCCCCCAGGACCAGCAAAGGATATTCGAAGAGTTCGGCCAGGCAAAAGAAAACCCCACCGACAATGCCAGGGGTGTGGGGCTGGGTCTATCCATCGCCAAGAGGCTGGTAGAGCTCCACGGCGGCAACGTCTGGGTGGTAAGCGAACCGGGCGGAGGCAGCACCTTCACCTTTACCATCCCCCTTACCAAAAACGGGAGGGAGCCGGATGCCCGATAAGACGATATTACTGGTGGAAGACGACTTCATGAACATGAGGCTGGCCCAGCATGTTCTGGAGGCCGAGGGGTACAGCGTGGTCAAGGCCACCACCGGCTGGGAGGCACTGGACCAGATTAAAACCGGCCTTCCCGACCTTATCCTGATGGACATACAACTACCCGATATCGACGGCATGACACTGGCCCGGATAATCAGGGCTAACGAGGCGGCCAGAGAGACTGTTATCCTGGCGATGACGGCTTTCGCCATGAAAGGGGACCGGGAAAAGATAATAAAAACCGGCTGCAACGACTACATCTCCAAGCCCATCAACGTAGAAAATTTTATCAGCACGGTAAGGAAATATCTTGACACAGGAAACTAAACGAAAAGAAAAAAAGGTGCTGGTCATCGACGATGACGTCCTGCTGGCCAGGCTCATCGAGCACAACCTGAGCCTGATTGAGGTTAAGGTCCTCAAAGCCCACACCGGCTATGACGGCATCTCGGCAGTGCGCAGCCAGCAGCCGGACCTGGTCATTCTGGATATTGTCCTGCCCGACATAGACGGCTGGGAGGTACTGCAACGCATCCGCCAGGTATCCAAGGTCCCCATCATCATGCTCACCATAAAGGAAAGCGAAGACGACATCGTGCAGGCACTCAACCACGGTGCCGATGACTACTGCACCAAGCCGGTAGGGATGGCCGAGCTGTCCGCCCGGGTACAGGCTATTTTCCGCCGCGCCGAGCTGTACCAGGCCCGGGACCAGGTAGAATTCGCCGACCACCTGCTCAAGATAAACCTGGCCGAGCAGCGCGTCTTCAAGGACGGCAAAGAGGTAAGGCTGACGCCCACCGAATTCAACCTGGTTCACTACCTGCTAACCAAAGCCGGCCGTTTTATCAAACCCAAGGAAATCTTAAGCCAGGTGTGGGGGCAGGAATACGCTAACGATGTCGACCTTCTGCGCACCTGCATCTGGCAGCTACGCCGCAAGCTGGAACCCGACCCGGCTCAACCCCACTACATACTCAACCGCCCCGGTTTCGGCTATATGTTCAACAGAAGGGCACCCGTCCAGAGCTAGGCATACCCCCTCCCCAAAACAACGCCGCCTGCGATTACAGGTGGCGTTGATGTTTTTCTGACCCTTTCCTTATGAGCACCTTATCCTGATTTTATGAGTTTTTGACTACCCGTGTACTATCCTATAAATAGATTAAAAAACATCGTCACAGTAAGCGGCAAAATAGAGGAAGGGAGACAAAAAAATGAACAACAAACAGAAAATACTAGTTGCCGATGACGAACTCTACATCAGACTGCTGGTAAGGGACATCCTGGAACCAGAATTCACCGTCCTGGAAGCCAGCAACGGCGAAGAAGCGGTAAACGTCGCCTATACCGAGCAACCCGACCTGGTCCTGATGGACATCCTGATGCCAAAGCTGGACGGCTACACCGCCTGCTACGCCATTAAGAACAACGAGCTAACCAAGGACATCCCCGTGGTCATGCTCACCGGCGTCGGCCACGAACTCAACCGCCAGCTAAGCCAGGAGATGGGCGCCACCGCCTACATAACCAAGCCATTCAACCCGGAGGACCTACTGGACAAAGCCAGGCAATACGTTGCCGACCTCTGCGCCACCGCCTCCTAAAAAACCGCTTATAAATCCTGCGTAACCTGAAAATACCGGTAACAGGCAAGGGGAGACAATGCAGTAATGGCCATAGCAGCCAAAAAGAGGAAGGACAGCCTGGAAAGATTAAACGGGGGCAAGTATTTCAACCTTATCGAGCATGCCGCCGACGGCATAGCCGTCATCCAGGGCGGCGCCTTCAAGATGGTAAACACGGCGCTATGCCGCATATCCGGCTACGGTAAAAAAGAAATGCTCGGCATGCCCTTTACCGAGCTGCTCACTCCCCAATCCCAGAAACTGACCCTGGCCAGGTACCAGGCCAGGCTGGCCGGCAAAAAGGTGCCCCCAGTTTACGAAATTCAAGCGGTAACCAAGGATAAGAAAATCCGGGATATCGAAATAAACGCCGCCCTGACCGAATACGATGGGCGTGCTGCTGATGAGGTGATTGTCAGGGACATCACCGAGCGCAAGCGGGCGGAGGAAACCCTCAAGATTCAGAAAGCCTACTTCCAGCAGCTCTTTGATAACTCCCCTGAAGCCATTGTCCTGGTCAGTAGAAACAACCGGATTGTCAACGCCAACAAGGGATTCGAGGCGCTTTTCGGGTACACCTTAGAGGAAATCAAAGGCCAGTCCATCAGCAAGGCTCTTATACCCGAAGACCGTGCCAGGGAAGCAACTACTCTGAGAAAGTATATTAGCAATAACAAAGCACACCGCATAGAGACAGTAATAAAACGCAAGGACGGCAAACTGGTAGACGTTTCCGTACTGGGCTACCCCATTCGTTTTGGCGACAACATAGTCGGAGCCTATATCATATACACGGACATCACCGAGCGAAAACAGGCCGAGCAGGCGCTCAGAAGAGCCGAACGGGAAAAAACGGCCATTCTCAACAGCATGTCAGAGCTGGTGATATTCCAGGACCTCGAGCATCGGATTATATGGACAAACACAACTGCGGCAGAATCGGTTGGAATGGCCCATGAACAGCTGGTGGGACGGCGTTGCTATGAGGTATGGCCTCAGCGTGGCACACCCTGTGTCGGCTGCCCGGTAGCCAAAGCCCGCCAGACCGGTAAACCGCATAAGGCAGAAATAGCCACCCCCGACGGCAGGGTGTGGTCCATACGGGGCTACCCGACGCGAGGTGAAAATGGCGCCGTCACAGGCTTACTAGAAGTGACCCTGGACATCACCGAGCGCAAACAGGCAGAAGAAGCGCTTCAAGCCGAAAAGAACAAGCTGCAATCGGTGATAGACGCCATGGCCGATGGTCTCAGCATACAGGATAAAGACTTTAATATTATCTATCAGAATGAGCCATCTAGAATAGGGGCTGACCGCAACTGCCTGGGCGAGAAATGCTACCAGGCCTATGAAAATAGAGATAAGGTGTGCGACGGCTGCCCGGTAGCAAAAGCGTTTGAGGACGGCAAGTCGCACACCGCGGAGAGAAGGCGAGTATCTCCTTCGGGGAAGGTTACCTTCTGGGAAAATACGGCCAGTCCGGTTAGGAACGCTCAGGGAAATATTGTTTCCTGCCTTGAGATAACCAGGGACATCACCGAGCGCAAACAGGCCGAGCAGGTACTGGATGATGAAGCCACCCGGCGGCGTATCCTGATTGACCAGTCCCGGGACGGCATCGTCGTCCTCGACCATAACGGCAAGGTCTATGAGGCTAACCAGCAGTTTGCCGAGATGCTGGGATACACGCCAGAGGAGGCCGCCGAACTTCACGTGTGGGATTGGGAATTTGTGGTTCCACGTGAGCAAGTGCTTGAGATGATCCGGACTGTTGACGAAGCCGGCGACCACTTCGAGACAAAGCACCGACGTAAAGATGGCAGCGTTTATGATGTCGAAATCAGCACCAACGGGGCCGTAGTCGCCGGCCAGAAGCTGATCTTCTGCGTGTGCCGTGATATCACCGAGCGCAAACAGGCAGAAGGCGCTCTAAAGGAAAGCGAAGAAAGATACCGGGCGGTGATTGAGGGAGCCCACGATATGATACAAAGCGTCACCCTGGACGGCAGCATCGACTTCGTCAACCAGGCTTGGCTGGACGCGCTGGGCTACACCAGAGCCGACCTGCCTAACCTGAAGCTATCTGAAGTTATCCACCCTGATTCCCTGCCGCACTGCCGGGAACTGTTTGCCAAGGCTACCAAGGGAGAGCCCGTCTATAATGTACAGGCCACTTTTTTGACCAAGGACGGCAGAAAGATTCTGGTAGAGGGGAACGCAGCGCCGCGTTATATCGGGGACAAAGTGGTGGCCACTCAGGGTATCTTCCGTGATATCACCGAGCGTAAACATATGGAAGGACAGCTACAGGAAAAGAACGAGCAACTGGATGCCCAGAACGAAGAACTCAGAACCATTAACGAAGAACTACAGACTACCGAAGAAGAACTACAACACAGCCAGGAGAGACTTGAGAGAATGTTTGAGTCGGTCACCGATGGCATAGTAGTAGCGACGCTTGACGGTACTATCCTCAAGGTGAACCAAAGGGCAGTCCAGATACACGGCTTCGCTTCCGAAGACAAAATGCTGGGAAGAAGCGCTTTTGACCTGGTTGCCCCCCGCGACCATGAAAGAATAGGCGCCGATATACATAAAGCCCTAAAAGAGGGGGTAATCAGAGGCGGGGAATACACCCTGCTCAGGGTAGACGGCACCGAGTTCCCCGGCGAATTGAGCACCAGCGTGCTCAAAGACGGCCGGGGCAACGTGATTGGCCACATCAGCATCTCCAGGGACATCACCGGGCGCAAGCAGGCGGAGGCGGCACTCAGAGAGTCGGAGGAGAAATTCTCCAAGGTCTTCCACTCCAGCGCTAATGCAATTGGCATCACTTCGCTCAAAGACGGCAAAATTATTGAAGTTAACGAAAGTCACGCCCGTTTTACCGGCTATACCCGCCAGGAGGTAATTGGCCACAACACTGCTGAACTTGACCTCTGGGTGGATAAAGAAGAGCGGCAACAATGGCAAAATAAACTGAAGGAAAACGGCCGGGCTTACAATGAAGAAATCCGCTCCCGCACGAAATCGGGGGAGATACGCATAGGGCTGGCCTCGGCCGAGACAATAAATATCGGGGACGAACCGTGCCGGATTACTGTGATAGCCGATATCACCGAGCGCAAGCAGATGGAAAAGCTATTCCAGACAGTAACCAACAGCTCGCAGGTTGGCATTTATATAGTAAAGGACAGAAAGTTCCAGATGGCTAACCCCCAGTTCCAGAAACTCACCGGCTTCACCGAAGACGAACTCAAAGCCATGGATTCTCTAGCTCTTGTCCTCGATGAGGACCGGGATAAGGTGAGGAAAGAAGCAATAAAGATGTTAAACGGGGAACGCTCCTCCCCCTATCAGTTCCGGGTGCTTAACAAATCCGGAGAGACCCGGTGGGTTATGGAGACGGTCACCTCCATCCCGTACCGGGGGGGGCGGGCCATACTGGGTAACTACATGGACATCACCGAGCGCCGGCAGGCGGAAGAAAGAGAGAAGCAACTCGAGCAGGAACTCAACCTGGCCAGCAGGCTGGCCTCAATCGGGCAGCTGGCCGCCGGCGTCGCCCACGAGATAAACAACCCCCTTACCGGCGTCATCGGTTTCTCCCACCTGATGCTCAAACGGGATATCCCCGATGACATGAAGCAGGACCTGCAGGTAATTCACAGTGAAGCCCAGCGGGTGGCCAAAATCGTAGAAAACCTGCTTGTCTTCGCCCACCAGCGCAAACCGGGGCGGGAATACTTGAACATCAATGAAATCATAAACAGAGTTCTGGAACTCCGCGCCTACGAGATGAAGGTGAATAACATTGATGTGGAAAACCGGCTAAGCCCCGACCTGCCCTCCACCATGGCCGACGCCGGCCAGCTCCAGCAGGTATTCCTCAACATCGTCCTCAACGCCGAACACTTCATGTCCAAGGCGCATAACAAGGGCAAGCTGGTGGTAAAGACAGAAAAGATAGGCGGTAACATCCGGGTCTCCTTCACCGATAACGGCGCCGGGATAAGCAAGGAAAACATGGATAAGATATTCAATCCCTTCTTCACCACCAAAGACGTGGGCGATGGCACCGGCTTGGGTTTAAGCATCTGCCACGGTATCATCACCCAGCACAATGGCAGAATATACGCCGAAAGCGAATTAGGCAAGGGAGCTACCTTCGTTATTGAAATACCCCTGCTGGCCGAGCCCGCCCAGCCGGGTAAAGCCGAAGAAATCAAAAAAGAACCCCGGAAGCCACGGGGGGCCAAGATACTGGTGGTGGACGATGAGGTGGCTATCCTCGTCTTTCTCAAACGTCTGTTAACCGAATGGGGACACAGCGTGGAAACGATAAATAACGCCAATAAGGCTCTGGAGAGGCTCAAGACGGAAAGGTACAGCCTCATCCTGCTGGACATTAAGCTGCCGGGCATGAGCGGTATTGAGCTATACCACCACATTGAAAAAACAGTCCCGGCGCTGACACGAAGGGTAATATTCATCACCGGCGATATTATGCAGGGCGCCACGCGGGGCTTTCTGGAAAAAACGGGAGTACCGCACATCACCAAGCCCATAGACATAGAAGTGCTGAAGAAGATGATAAGCCGTGCCCTGAACCAGACAAAGGCAGCGCCAGTAGCTTCGGGGTGAGTGACGATATGATAAAGAGCATAACCAAGGGCTTAAAAGAAGAAAAAATAGAGCTGCTCCACGCCCTGGAAGCCAAGGTTAAGGAATTTACCATCCTCCACCAGATAGCCCAAACCGGCACCGAGATGCTGGCACTGGAGCAGGTCTTAAACAACGCCCTGGAAAAGGTTTTGCGGTTAATGGTGATAGAGAGCGGGGCGATTCTGCTGGCTAACGAGCAAAAGGGGGAGGTAAGCGCCATTGCCCGCGGCGGGGTATCAAGCAAATTCCTGGAGAAACTAAAGAAACTACCCTCAAGCAACAGCATCACCGGCCGGATGATTTTATCGGGCATGCCGGTGGTGATAGAGGATACGGCCAAATACCCCCAGCTGGCCGATAGCCTGCTGATGGATGAGGGACTAAAATCTATCGCCGCTGTCCCCCTGCGGTCAAGCGGCCGGATAATCGGCACCCTGATTATCGCCAGCCGCCAGCTGCACAGCTTCAACTCGGCAGAAATCCATCTGCTCAACACCATCGGCGAAGGGCTGGGCCCCGCCCTCAAAAACGCCGAGCTCTACGAGGCACTGCGGGGGAAAAACCGCCAGCTGGATGAGCAGAACCATGAACTGCGCTCAAAACAGCGGAAACTCCTGGAAAAGACCAGAGAGGTGGAGCAGGCCAGCCAGCTCAAGTCGGAATTTCTGGCCAACATGTCCCACGAGCTACGCACCCCGCTCAATGTTATTATCGGCTTCTCGGAACTGATGTTAGACCAGGTACCGGGGCCGGTTAACAAGAAGCAGCGGCGGTGCCTTGAGGATGTCCTGAACAGCGGCCGCCACCTGCTCGGCTTAATCGACCAGGTCCTCGACCTTTCCAAGATAGAATCGGGCCGGACGGAACTCAAACTGGCCAAATTAGCCTTACATGAGGTAATAGAGTCGTTAAAAAACACCATGCTACCCATACTCAAACCGAGGCAGCAGAGCCTCAGGATCCAGATAGAAGAAAACCTGCCCCCCGTCCATGCCGATAAAGCCAAACTGAGGCAGGTGTTCTTCAACCTGCTCAGCAACTCGTCCCGCTTCACCCCGGAGGGGGGCAAGATTGAGATTCAAGCGGTAAAAAACGGCGCTCACTGCCGGGTCAGCGTGGCCGACAATGGCATAGGCATCAAGAAAGAAGACCAGAAGAGGATATTCGAACCCTTCTGCCAGCTTGACAACACCCCCACCCGGGGAAGCAGCGGCGGCACCGGGCTGGGGCTGGTGGTAGTAAAACAAATCGTGGAAAAGCACGGCGGGCGAGTCTGGGTAGAGAGCCAATACGAAGAAGGAAGCCGCTTCAGCTTTACCCTGCCCCTATCTTCCAAGAAGGTAAATAGCCATGAAGTATAAGGTTTTAATTGTCGAAGACAACCCCATGAACATGAGATTGATTGAAATGATCCTCAAGTCGGATAACTATCTACTGCTCAAGGCAATAGATGGGGAAGAGGCGCTGGCTATCGCCGCCATAGACCACCCCGACCTGGTCTTGATGGATATCCGGCTGCCCAAGTTGAGCGGTCTCGAGGTGGCCAAAAGGCTCAGGAAAGCCGAGCAGTTCAGCCACATCCCCATCATCGCCCTCACCGCCCACGCCATGAAGGGAGACATGGAGAAAGCCTTTGAAGCCGGCTGTGACAGCTACGTATCCAAGCCGATTGATACCCGGCAATTACCCCAGCTGGTGGCCGATATGCTATCAGCGCACCAGCAACAGGAAACCAAACCCAGGTCTAGATAAAGTTACCCTTCTTCAGTGCCCCCCGCAGGTAGCCGATAAACTCCTCCGCCTTCTCTTTAGGCGGCCTGGTGGACAGGCTAACGCCGATAAAGAGAATAACGCAGACGATAAACCCCCATGTCCCCGGCCACCAGCCCATAGGTCGCCAACCGGTTAGCTGGAGAACCAGGACAACGACAGCACCGGTTATACAGCTCACCATAGCCCCCGGCGCCGTCGCCCGCTTCCAGAAAAAGGCGCCGAAGATGGCCGGCACGGCCATCAAAAGACCGGCCGAAGCCGCCGAGGAAAGCGGGGCAATCATGTAGTCCAGCCCCGGTTTCTCAGCCACCCACAGGGCAAAAAGAAAGGCGATGATAGCCATAATGGGGATAACCCACTGCCCCACCCTCAGCTCCCCCTTCTCCGAAACCTTGGGGTTGATAAGCCCCCGGTGGATATCACGCGCCCAGACCGAAGACAGGGTAAGCAAGATGGAATCGATGGTGGAGATGGCGGCGGCGGTAATGCCAATCATGACCACGATAGCCAGGCCGGTAGGTATCATGGTCAGAGATAGCAGTTTCGGCGTGGCCAGGTCGGCGTTCTCCAGCCCGGGCACCAGCAGGGTGGCGCTAAAACCCCATAGTACCGATATCAGGGTATAGATAAAACCGAAGATGAGGAAACCGCCCAGCATCTGCTTCATGGCGGTGACCGACTTGGGGATAAATAGCCGCTGGCTCACCTGGGGATTGGATATTAAGAAGAAGAGCCAGGGCAGTGCCAGGCCGATAAACATGTTGATATTCCAGGCCCCTTTGGCAGTGGGCACAGTCAGCAGACCCGGCGAGGCCGCTTCCAGCTTGCTGAAGAAGGCGCCAAAGCCGCCCAGCGCGGCAATGACCACCCCCAGCACCGCCGCCGAGGTGACAATCATAATCAGCGCCTGGAAAGCGTCGGTCCAGGCCACCGAGCGCAGACCGGCAATGCTTGACCAGGCGATGGCGCAGACCACGGCGATGATAATGCCAGCCACCACCGGTATGGCCCCTCCGCTGATGCCGTTCATCAGGTAGCCCACGCCCATCAGCTGCACCGCCCCGTAAGGAACCAGAAATACCAGGGCCAATATAGCGGTGGTCGCCCCCACTCCCTTATTCTGGTAGCGGTCGCTCAAAAGCTCCGTAGGCGAAATGTAACCGTATTTCTTACCCACCAGCCAGAAGCGGGGCAGGAAGAAGACCATCATGAACATGCCGCAGAGGTAGGTCAGCTCAAAGCCCAGGGCGCCGACCCCGGTGAGATAGGTCAGGCCGGCCAGCCCCACCATCATAAAGGCGCTGTAGGTGGTGGCGCTGTAGGTCAGCGCCGAAATAAAGCCGCCGACCCTGCGGTTGGCCAGGAAAAACTCGCTTACCCCCACTCCCAGCTTCCGCCGGGCCATCAGGGCGATGCCCAGCCCCACGGCGATATAAGCGGCAATACCAAACCAGACCCAGAAGGTAGCGCTCATTTTTCCACCCCCCGCCATTTCAATAAGATGATAAAGGCGCTGATAATAGCCGCCGCCGCCCAGATTGTCCAGAAGAGAAAGGCGCCGCTCAGCCTTTCTACACGGGTGAGGACAAACCAGGGGATAGCGATATCCAGCGCCAGCAGAAAGCCAAACCAGGTCCAACCCCAGGCCGATTTAGTCATTTTAATAAACACCCCCGGCTAGATATTAACCGCCATTTTAGCACAAAGAGATAGCGGCGTCACTTTTCTGGTGCAAAGGGATAACCCGCCGTAAAACGGCGCTAAAGAGATATAAGGGAAAACGAGAAAATACCGCCGGCTGGTTACTCGCCTCTAATGGATAAAATCATTGCCCCCGGGCCACCGTGCACCCCAAGCCCTGGTCCTACCCGGGCTATCCTTATCTTTTCCCTGTCAAATACGGAGCCGATACGCTCAGCCAGAGCCTGCGCTTCGTCGGGGGTGGTGTTATACACAATAGCCATATCCTCAATATTTCCCGCATTTTTGACATACTCAAATAGCCTATCCATACCCTTAGCCCGGTTGCGAGCCTGCCCCACCGGCACCAGTTCTCCATCCTTTATAGTAAGCACCGGCTTTACACTCAATATTGAGCCCAGCAGTGCCTTTGCCTTACCGATACGCCCACCCCTTTTGAGATATTCCAGGGTATCCAGAAGGAAAAGTAAAGATGTCTTAGGTATGGCCTGTTTTACCCATTCCACAATCTTACCCATATTTTCCCCGGCTTTAGCCATCTCGGCAGCAGCAATAACTATCAAGCCCAGGCTCATAGTCAGTTGCTCTGAATCAACCACCTCAACGGGGCATCCCGTCTCCAGCATATCCTTGGCCATCAGTGCCGAATTACAGGTACCGCTCAGTTTACCGGAGATATGGATGGAAACAATACCGTCGGCCTCGGCCGACAGCTTCTGGTAGGCCTCGAGAAAATCCTGTGGTCCGGGCTGAGTAGTGCTGGGGTGGACAGGGTCATGTGTCAACCTCTCATAAAACTCGTCCGCGCTGATGCTCACCCGGTCACGGTAGACCTCCTCGCCAAAACGCACATACAGGGGCACCACGGTAACCCCCAGCTCCTTGGCTAACTGGTCGGGCAGGTCGGCGCCGCTATCGGTAACTATCTTTACCGGCATAATTCCCCCTTAAATTAATCGCCCTTTGCGGGCTAATTGATGCATTATAATAAAACCCCCACCCACCCTGTCAACTCCTATTAAGTCTAGGTATGTGTTAAAACCCGCGGGAAAAAAGATGACGGCTGTTCTATCCCGGCAGGAAATCCAGCGGTTAAAGAAATGCGAGATGGAGCGAACAATACCGCCGGCTGGCTACTTGCCTCTAATGGCTACAAGCATTGCCCCCGGACCAGCGTGTGCCCCAAGCCCCGGCCCCACCCTGGCTATCCTTATCTTTTCCCTGTCAAATACGGAACCGATGCGCTCGGCCAGAGCCTGCGCTTCGTCGGGGGTGGTGTTGTAGACAACAGCCAGATCCTGAATATCGGCTACCTCTTTGGCAAAGTCAAACAGCTTATCCATGCCCTTAGCCCGGGTGCGAGCCTGCCCCGCCGGCACCAGTTCTCCCTCTTTTACAGTCAGCATCGGCTTTAAGTTCAAGACTGAGCCCAGCAGCGCCTTGGCCTTACCGATACGCCCACCCCTTCTGAGATATTCCAGGGTATCCAGAAGGAAAAGCATAGATGACTCAGGAATGGCCTTTTTTACCCATTTAACAATCTTGTCCATACTCTCTCCGGCTTTAGCCATCTCGGCGGCGGCAATAGCTATCAAGCCCACACTCATGCTCAGCGTCTCTGAATCAATCACCTCAACAGGGCATCCTCCCTCCAGCATATCCCTGGCCATCAGCGCCGAATTATAGGTGCCGCTCAGTTTACCGGTGATATGGATGGAAACAATGCCGTCGGCGTCTGCCGACAGCTTCTGGTAGGCCTCGAGAAAATCCTGCGGTCCGGGCTGAGTAGTATTGGGGTGGACAGGGTCATGTGTCAACCTCTCATAAAACTCATCCTCGCTGATGCCCACCCGGTCACGGTAGACCTCTTCGCCAAAACGCACGTATACTGGCACCACGGCAATCCCCATCTTCTCAGCCAGTTCAGTGGGCAGGTCGGCACCGCTATCGGTAACTATTTTTACCGGCATAATTCCCCCTTAAATTAATCGCCCTTTGCGGGCTAATTGATGCATTATAATAGAGCCCTCGTTTACCCTGTCAATTCCTATTCAGCCTAGGTATGTGTTAAAATGTGTCCGGGAAAAAAGATGACGGCTGTTCTATCCCGGCAGGAAATCCAGCGGTTACTAAAGAAAAAACCGCCCCTAATCGAAGGTTGCGTTGATATAGAAAAGCAACTGCAGCCCAACGGCGTTGACCTCACCCTGCGTGATATAGCGCTCTTGCAGTCACCGGGCCGGATAGCGGTTGAAGATAGCCAGCGGCTGGTGTCCGAGCTGGCGCCGCTGGTCTTTGACGGACTGGGCTTTATCGACCTCATCCCCGGCGCCTATATGATTACCTACAACGAGGTTGTCCACCTGCCCAATAACATCATGGCTTTAGGCAGACCCCGCTCCAGCCTGCTCCGCTGCGGCGTAACTATAGGCACGGCGGTATGGGATGCCGGTTATTCCGGCCGCTCCCAGTCCCTGATGGTGGTTTATAATTCGCAGGGGTTTCGCCTGCAGCAGAACGCCAGAGTCGCCCAGCTTATCTTTATGAGATTGAGCCAAAAGACAAAAGGGTATCAGGGAACTTATCAGGGGGAAAATATAGAGTAGTTCTTATTTTATCAACCTCACCCCCTGTATCCCCCTCTCCATTCTTGGAGAGGGGGAATTGCTTTTTTGGAAGAGGGGCTAACGCCCCTCTTAAACACCCCGCTAAGGCACCATTTTGAATTTAAAAAGGCTAAAGCCCTTTCCCCCACTCAAAGTAAAAAATGTTTCTCAAAGACCCCAATAAAGCAAGAAATTAGAGGCGCAGCCTTTTAGGGCGGGAGGGTGGGAAGATAAAGAACTGTTAAAAATCGGGGCGGTTGGGGGATTATTCCCCAAAGTGATAGAGGTTTAA
>Ga0315553_10001901_pt1 | contig 17031 bp, 13 predicted proteins | sample SalMarSW160140MG_FD_203099 | JGI IMG/M metagenome (GOLD analysis project Ga0315553, IMG submission 203099) | Salt marsh sediment microbial communities from the Plum Island Ecosystem LTER, Massachusetts, United States - Salt Marsh Sediment SW1601-40 ... | reverse complement strand
AGCGGGCTCCTGGGTGGGGGTGGTGTGGGCGTGGGTGTGGGGGTTGGCGTGGGGGTAGGTGTGACCGGCGGTAGCTCAGGACTGATCTGGACGGTGAGGGTCGAATAGGCGGCTCGGTCGAACAGGTAGTTCATACGACCCTGCACCTGTTCGATCTGCGCCTCGACGGCGGCCAGTTGGTCGTTGACCCGTAGCGACTCCTCGACGGTCTGCGCCTGCTCCAAAAAGTCGCGGATGCGGTCGCGGGTAGCCTTCAGGTTGTCCAGCCGTGACTGCAAGTCCACATACTCATCCGTGACGTCCTGCCCAGCGGCGGTCTCGTCCAGTACCTGGAGAGCCAGGCCCCTCAGCCGGCGCATCGCCCGCTCGAACTGGTCCACGGGTACGCCGAGAGTGATGGTGGCATACTTGTAGCTTTCCCCCTGCCGCTGTTCGTACCACACCCGGGAGCTGATGATGTAGCCTGCAGAATCTGCGGCGACCTGGGTGGTGAGGTCAATGGCGACGTCGGTGTCTCTGACCAGTAGCTTGAGCTCGGCATTCTTGACAATGAGGCGGTTGGGACGGGATGGGAACACAGAGGTGTCAGGCTGGGTTAGTGTGGCTACGGCAGCGGGGCCGGTGGTCGGGGCCGGCGTGGCGGCGACCAGGGCGGCGCTCTCCTCCCCTGCCACTGCGGGAACCTCGATTTCCACAGGCTCCTCCGTCGGTGACGAGGCACAACCGGCGATCAGGATAAATACGGCAATCAGTGTGGTTAGTGTCAGACGTATACGTGTGCTCATTTCTCTCCTCCTCAAGTGATTGGACCGAGTAGCCAAGGGTGTCAGCCCTCGGCTACTCAATCTCCTGTGGGTTCATTCATACCCGCCGAGACGGCTGGCTCGCCCGACCAGGTTGGCGAACTCGGTCACGTCGGCGTCGTGCGGCAGATACTCGGCGATGCGGTCAGCCTCCCAGGCCACGTCCTCCAAGCTCGATTCCTTCGCCCAGTAGCTCTCGCGCAGGATCTCGGCGTACTCTGCGACCACCGCGTCCAGTTGGAAGCGAATGGATGCCCCCTTAAAGCTCGGCGCAAAGTCGGCCCTGGCGATAGAGCGACTGATCTCGCTCACCTCGCCAGTGTCGGGATCCTCGTAGCGGACGTAGACCGTCAACGCTGGCTCGGCTGTGCTCTCCTCGACCTCTGGCTGGAATTTGACCTCGTAGAGGGCGGTGACACTGTGGCCAGCGCCGATCTCTCCAGCATCCACCTCGTCGTTGCGAAAGTCCTCGTCGGCCACGTCCCGGTTCTCGTAGCCGATGAGCCGGTAGCGGCTGACGACGGTGGGGTTAAAGTCCACCTGGATCTTGGCATCCCGAGCGATAACCTGTAGGGTTGAGGTCAGGTCGTGCACAAAGACCCGCTCGGCCTCTTTTAGGGTGTCCACGTAGGCGTAAAAGCCATCTCCGTTATCGGCCAGTTGCTCCATCAGAATGTCGTTATAGTTCCCCATTCCAAAGCCGACCGTGGTCAGATAGATGCCCTCCTCGGCGTGGCGGCGGATCTGCTGCAGGATGGAATCGGGGCCGGTGCGCCCGACGTTGGCCACGCCGTCGGAACACAGGATGACGCGGTTGACCATCTCGGGGTTAAAGGCCTCCGAGGCCATACGGTAGCCAATGACCAGTCCCTCCTCGGCATTCGTCGCCCCCTCGGGGCGCAACTGATCGATGGCCCGCAGAATCCGGCGCGAATCTTCCACCGGCGTGTGCTCCAGGAGTAAACGTCCTTCCGAGCCGTAGACGGCGATGCCGACCTTGTCGCTGGGCCGCAGTTCCCCCACCAGCAGACGCAGGGCCTGCTTGACCAACCCCAGCCGGTTCTCATAGTCCATCGAGCCAGAGACGTCGATCACGAAGGTGAGCACCGCGTCCTTGCGTTCCTCGGGCGGTACCTCGTAGCCCTGGAGACCGACGCGCACCAGATGGTATCGCTCACCGCCGTAGAGGGAGGGCGCGCCCTCCAGGTGGATGGCAAAGGCCCCTTCGCCCCAGGCGGGCGGGTCATAGTCCTGGTCGAAGAAATTGACATATTCCTCCACGCGGACTGATTCGTCGGGGGGCAGATAGCCATCATTGATGAAGCGGCGCATGACGGTGTAGGAGGCGGTGTCAACGTCCACCGCGAAGGTGGAGAAATGGTCGTCCTCGGTGTCGATAAAGGGGTTGACGCCATAGTCCTCGAAAAAGGTGTCGCCGAAGGGTTCATCGTTCGGTTCGTCGGTGCCACCGGTTGAAGGACCGGGACCCGCGTCGGCGGGCATAGGGGAGGCGGTGGGGGCGGGTGCCCACTCGCCCGCCTCTGCTGGCGCCTCCGTGGGCGCCTCCATCAGGACCTCCCTCGCCGGTGCTGAAGCCATGGAGCCACAGCTACTGAGTAGTACGATAACCACGACCAATGTTGCCAATCTGAGCAAGTTTGTTCTGTGCATCTGTTTCCTCCTATGAGAGTTCTGTTGGCGGCGCCTGAATGGCCGCTTCTATCTCGTTACATGCGCCTGCCGAGAAAAAAGTTCACGATACTGTTGACAAAGCCAGCAGGTCATATTATGATGGCTTGACGACGTGACTTGGCGCTTGCAGAGACGACAGGGGAGGTCAACAGGCCCGTGATCCGCAAAAGCGACATCCAATGGTGGGTGTTGGAGGCGAAAAAACACCCAGAATCGGCTCCCGAGATTATCAAAGAGCTGGCCCAGCGTCTGGTTGAACTGGACGCCGAGACGGAGCGATTGCGCGACGAGATCATCCGGCTGCAGCGGAGCGCGCCCGCAGCCGCCGACAGCGCCGAGGTGAGCGCCCTGCGGCAGAAGGTGGCCAACCTGCAGACGGTCGTGGACACTATCTCGGAGGGCCAAGATCCCACGCAGTTGTCGGTCTTTTTCTTTTCCCACCACCTCCAATCAGCGCGCGTGCCGCTGTCCCGCGTGCGGCGGCTGATGGAAGAGGAACAGGGTGCCCTCGATCGCCGGGCGGTGTTTGGACTGCGTTGTATGGTGCCGGCTCGTCCGCAAGATGAGTTGCTGTTGCTCACGAGCCAGGGGCGCGGCCTGAAAATGCAGCCCTCGGACGTTCCCTCGCTGGCGGAGGGAGGTGAATGGTCCGCCACCGAAACTCAGACGTTGGGGGACGATGAACAATTGGCGCTAGCTGTGGGCGTCGCGAACCCCCCGCGCTTTTGGACTGTCATCACCCGGCGGGGCTACGTCCGGCAGCTCATCCACATCACCATTGACCGCAAGGGGGAGCAGGGAGCCCCCCTGGTCGAGAGCCCGTTCCACAATGACGCGCCGGTGGCCCTCGTGGACGGCGACCGGGGCGACCTGATGCTGTTCACTCGGTGGGGCAAATGGACGCGCTTCCCGCACCGCGCCATCGAAAGCCAGGGCTCTGTCGCGCTGGAGCTGGAGCCCGATGACGAGGTCGTGGCTGCGCTTTCGGTGGTATCCGAGACCGAGGTTCTGGTTGCGACGGCGGCCGGCTACGCGATGCGCCGGGACACGGCTCGACTTGAGGCTCGGGCGCGACCCGGCGGCGCGGGCAAGACGTTGATCCAGGCCTTTGACGTGCTTGGCGCTTTTCCGTACGAGCCCGACGGTGGGTTGCTCTATCTGTCCTACTCGGGCAAGCTGACGTTCGTCGCGGCGAAGGACGTCTCGCGCCACGAGCGGTATGGCAAAGGCACCCAGGTGTGCGATCTCACCCGTGATCCAGCCGTAGCCCTGGCGTTCGTTCCAGAACTGCTCTAGTGTCTTTTTTCGACCGTCCATTTCCCGTCCTGATCCAGATCAAAGAGGCCGAGCCACCTGTGTCTGTCTGCGTGTGGTAGTTTGAGAAGAGCAAGCGTATGCGCATTGGTCTTGATTTTGGCACGACCAACTCTGGCGCGGCGGTGTTCGATGGTCAGAGCGTGCGAGTCTTTCCTCTCGACCCCGCCAGCCGTGACCCCACGGTGATGCGCTCGGCGCTCTACATCACCCGCGACCACGAGCTCCACGTCGGCCAGGAGGCGATAGACCTATACTACCATCAGAACATTGGCCGGCCCAGCAGGTTGGTGCGCCAGCGCATCGGCGAGATCGAGATAACGATGGCCGACTATGGGTCGGTCAAGGGATATCCCAGTGGTCCGACGACCTTTGTCCGAGATGTCCACATCCTGGTCGACGAGCTGACGCCTGGGCGGTTGCTGCGCTCCCTCAAGAGCGGGCTGGCGACCAGCTACGAGGGGACGACGATCTTTGGCCGCACCTACGATCTGGAGGATCTGCTGGCTCTGTATCTGCGCCGGGTCCGGGAACGGGTCGAGATGGCGGCAGGTCAAAAGGTAGCAGCCATCGTGCTGGGTCGGCCGGTCAACTTTGTCGATAGCGCCACACCGGCGGACGATCAGCGCGCAGAGGATCGGCTGCGTCACGCTGCGGCACGGGCCGGCTTTCGGGACGTTACGTTCGAGTTGGAACCGGTCGCCGCGGCGTTGTACTATGAGCTGACGGTGGACAGACCGCAGAATGTCGTCGTGTTCGATTTCGGTGGCGGCACGTTGGATATAACCGTCATGCGCATCGGTGAGCCAGGTCGCCGGCAGGTCTTTGCTACCGGTGGCGTGGGCGTCGCGGGTGATATCTTTGATCAGCGCATCATCGAACGTTTGATGCTGGATCACTTTGGCCGTGGCTCGACCTGGGGCGAGGATTCCGCACCTTTCCCCAGCCAGTACACGGAGGCCCTGGTGAACTGGCAGACCATCCCAGAGTTGAACCGTCCCGAGACGCTGCACTTTTTGGAACTGGCCCAGATCGCCGGCAGCCACCCATCCCGGGTGCGGGCGTTAGAATCGCTGTTGGTCAACAACCACGCCATCCGGTTGATCGACGAGGTAGAACGGGCCAAGGTCTCGCTTTCGTCGGCCTGCTTTGCCCTCATCCGCCTCGAAGGTGACGACATCGACGTGTGGCAACCGCTCACCCGCTCCCAGTTTGAGGCCCTCATCACCGATGCGATCCGCCGTATCGAGGCCTGCCTGCTCGACACGGTGGAACGCTCGGGCCTCGATCCCGACGAGATTGACGTCGTCGTTCGAACGGGTGGCTCGGCTCAGATTCCTTGCTTTGTGGAGATGATGGAACGGATCTTTGGTGCGGAAAAGATCGTGCTGTCGAATGTGTTCAGTAGTGTGACGGCCGGGCTAGCGATCCGCGCCGGCTTGGACCATCTCTAGCCCTGTGCTTCCGTTTGTGCTCTATGCCCAACTAGGAAGGGGTTATGTACATCGGTCTTGATTTTGGCACCACCAACTCTGGTGCAGCGGTTTTCGACGGCCACCGGGTGCACGTCTTTTCCCTCGACCCGGCCAGTCACAATGCCGGTGTGATCCGTACGGCGCTGTACGTGACTCGTGACCACCAGGTCTCTATTGGTCAGGAGGCGATTGACACCTATTATCGCCAGAACACCGGACGTCCCAGCCACATGGTCCGCCAGTATGTCGGCGAGATCGAGCAGACCTTTGCCGAGGTGGGCACGTTCATGAAGGACGTCTACGTCCTGGTTGACGAGCTGACGCCGGGACGGCTGCTCTATTCCCTCAAGAGCGAGTTGTCGGGCGGCTATGAAGGGACGACGATCTTTGATCGCTATTACGCGTTGGAGGAGTTGATAGCCACGTACCTGACCCAGATCCGTCAGCGGGTAGAGGCGGAGAGCGGCCAGAGCGTGGACGGCGTGGTGCTCGGACGTCCGGTCAATTTTGCCGGGAGTGGTGTGGGGGAGGCAGACAATACGCGGGCGGAGGCCCGGTTGCGCCGCGCTGCCGAGATGGCTGGTTTTCGAGACGTTGCCTTCGAATTGGAGCCAGTGGCCGCTGCACTTCACTACGAGTTAACGCTGGATGCTCCCCAGAACATTGTTGTGTTTGACTTTGGTGGCGGTACCCTCGACATCACCGTGATGCGTGTCGGAGAGGGGAACGAGGGGCAGCGACAGGTCTTTGCCACGGGGGGCGTAGGCATCGCGGGTGATGTTTTTGACCAGCGGATTATCGAGGGGGTGGTGTTGGATCATTTTGGTCGTGGCTCGACGTGGGGCCACGATAGCGCCCCGTTTCCCAGGCAGTATACCGATGCCCTCGTTAACTGGCAGACCATCCCCGAGATAAACAACCCGGAGACACTCCAATTCTTGCGCTGGGCGCAGATCACGGGCAGTGATCCATCTCGCGTGCGGGCGCTCGAATCGCTGTTGCTCAACAACCGGGCCGCACACCTGATTGACACCGTCGAGCAGGCCAAGGTGGCGCTCTCGACGCTCCGTTTCAGCCTCATCCAACTCGCCGGCCAGGACATTGACGTGTGGCAGCCGCTCACCCGTTCCCAGTTCGAGGCCCTCATCGCCGACGCAGCGCGTCAGATTGAGGCTTGTCTGCTGGAAACGCTAGAGCGCTCGAGTCTAAAACCGGACAATATCGATCGAATTGTCCGGACAGGCGGCTCTGCTCAGATACCCTGTTTTATAGAGATGATGGGCCGGGTATTTGGCCCGGACAAAGTTGTCCTGTCCGATGTGTTCAGCGGGGTCACGGCGGGGTTGGCGATCCGCGCGCACACGCCCGCCAAGGCATAACGACACACCCACTCTGGCGCAGCGGCCCGTGCCAGCCAAACGCCAGGCAACCTTGGGAGACGGAGAGGGGTTTGACAGACCTCACTCCAAGGGTGCTTAGCCAGGGTCAGGCAGATGAGCCACACGCCCACCCTAGGCCGCGCTGCAGGATCCGCTGGACCTGCGGATGGCGCATTGTGCTCACCGTGTGCCCCAGCGCGCAGTAACACACCCGCCCCTGGCCATAGCGGCGCGTCCAGACCACCGGCTCGTGCTCCTCGCCTACGGGAGTGACAAAGTGCACCTGGTTATCCAGGTCATAGTCGTGCCGGTATAGCTCGTCGGTAACCGAGAAGGCTGGGATGGAGTCAAAGATCTCATCCTGCCCCGCTATGGGCTTCACCGGGAAACGCTTGATCGGCCCGTGCTCCCGGAAGCTCCCGCCCAGGATGTCCAGATAGCGTTCCTCCTGTTTGAACGAGGCCGACGCGGAATGCACCGCCAACAGTCCCCCACCCTGGCGCACAAAGCCCTCCAGGCTCTCCAGAGCAGCGGGCGAGATGGTCTCGTGGTGGATGTACAGTACCAACCCATGGAACGACTCCGCTTTCAGGCCCGGCAGCGCTTCCAGCGAGGCTACGCGCTGGAAGCGATAGCCTGCCATCGCCGCCAGCCCGCGCCGCAGCCAGAATCTGCCCAGGAGTGACGGATGAACGAGACCATCTGAAACGAGCAGGACCGATGTGTTCAATTGGAGTCTCCTTGCTGGAAATGGGCCAGGTCTAGGGCCGCCGTACCGCCACGATGGTGACGTCGTCGAAAGGCAGCGAGGCCCCCACAAACTCACTGAGCGCCTGTTCGAGTCCTGCGATCATCTCTATCGCCGGTTCCCGTCCTTTCTCCAAAACGACGTGCCGTAGACGCTCCTCGCCAAAGTCCTCCAGTTGGACGTTGGTCGCATCGGTCACGCCGTCCGTGTACAGCAGGATCAGATCGCCAGGCGCAAGTTGCACGGTGCGCTGCTCATACGACAGATCCGTGAACACGCCCAGCGCTGCTCCGGTGGGCATTAGTTCTGTCAATTCGTCCTCCCCCGCCCGGTAGAGCAGCGGAGGGTTGTGCCCGGCGTTGACGTAGGTGAGCGTGCCCGTCTTGGGATCGAGCAGCATGTAGAACAGCGTGACAAACATCCCGCCAGTCGAATCGGCGCAGATCAGCCGGTTCGCGTGGGCGATACCGTCGGCGGGCGAGGGCGCGCGGTCCACGCTGGCTCGAATGATGCTGCGTGTGAGCGTCATGAACAGCGCGGCCGGCATGCCCTTGTCGCTCACATCTGCGATCACCAGGCCGAGCTGGCCCGCCGCACTCGGGATGAAATCATAATAATCGCCTGCCACCTCTCGGGCTGGCTGCCACCGGGCGGCAAACTCCCAGCCGGGGATCTGCGGGGTCTCCTGCGGCAGGAACCCGGCCTGTATCTCGTAGGCCATCTGCAGCTCCCGCTCCAACCGGCCCTGTTCGACAGCCAGTGCGTACAGCCGCGCGTTCTCGATCGCGATCGCTGCGCTCGAAGCGATCGCCGTCAGCAATTCTAGATCGTCCTGTGTAAAGACGCCGATGTGGATGCGGTTGTCCACGTAGACGACGCCCGAGATCTTGTCCTTGATCTTGAGCGGCACGCACAGGATAGCCCGCAGCCCCAGCATCATCACGCTCTCCCGCTGCTTGAACCGGTCATCGCTCTGCGCGTCGCTGGTGAGGATAGGCTGTCCTTCCCGGGCCACCCGTTCCACGACGCTGCGCGATACCTGGAACTGGGGGTCGTCGATCGTGCTGCGGTCCATCCCCCGCGCCGCCCGGAACGTCAGCCCGCCGTCGGGTTCGTGCAACATGACAAAGCCGCGCTCGGCGTTCGTGACCGTGATGACCTCGTCCATCACCAGGTTTAGCACCTCGTCCAGGTCGAGGACGGAGTTAAAGGTCTGCGACAGGCGATATAACAGCCCCAGACGATCACTGGGAAGTTGTGAGGGGGTTGTTTCAGCCATAGCCACTCCTCGATTTTCCTTGCTGTGGGGACTCTTACGAACGGGAGCATGATACCCCACCAACACGAATTGTTCAAGCGTGGGACATTACCCCGTTTGCGGGGCTGGGCCGCGCGTGTTCCCTCACCGGCTCTTGATCATTCCCAGTTGCTCGTTCTACGGAAGGCCCTTGTAGAATGGGTCCAGCCGGTAGCAGCCAGAGACCAGACCGTGTCGCGGACCGGTGGCGCAATCGCTAAAGGTGCCGCAGATATGCTTGCGGTTCAGCTATTGGACAACCGCCTCCACCGTCTCCCGCATGCGGAGTGTGATACCGAAGGCCAGTCCGATCGACAGCAAGTAGACCGCCCCGAAGGGAGTCATAAACCCCTTCTCCATCGTGTAGACCAGCACGGTAAAGACGACGAACAGCGCACCTTGCACCCCGGCCCACACCCGCAGCGGTCGCAGGAAGGCGTCGTCGGTGCCTCTCTTGCGCGCCGTCACGTCGAGCAAGACGAAGAACAGGGCAAAGAACAGGAACTCGACCGGCATCATCAGCTTGCTCTACCACTCGGGCGGGGTGACGTTGCTCCACAGGTTGACCCACGAAGGGATGGGCCACAGGATCTCCACCCCGTTGAACCAGACCAGCAGGTCGAGCAGGATGTGCATCAATATGCCGACACCCAACCCCAGCCCCATGTTGCCCCAGCGGGGCCGCTTGGTGGCCCAGGCGACGACGTAGAAGACGATGATGACGGCGGCCACGGTGAACAGGCTGTGGGTAAAGGTGCGGTGCAGTCCCTCGGTCGACCGCCCCGTGAGCGTAGCCGCAGCGACGGCCAGGTTGTCGGCGTCGGGCAGCAGGTTGCCGAGAACGATGCCCAGCATCAGCCACTCTCGATCGGGTGTCCATTTGCGGACGGCCATACCGACCATGCTATGAATGCCCGCTTGTGCCACAAAGAACCTCCTTGTCTGGATTCATTGATCTCAAACCAAACAGCCGACCACCCACCGGGATTGCTCCCCGGCCAGGGGTCGGCTGCTCATTCTTCACGCTATCCTCCTCGGCAAACCATAAATGTGATGAGGGCTACGATGTGTTGCGCTTCAGTTTACGTCACTATGATACCATGGATCGACGCTTGAAGTCAGTGTCCATTTCCGGAACGTCGCAATTTTCTCTTCGTTGGCTCCGCTGTTGTCCAAAGGCGGAGGCGCCGCGCACGTGAGCGACGCTAGGGGGCGACGGTCACCTCCCGGGCAATCCCGTCGGACACCCGCTCGCCCTCAGCCGTCACCTGCAGCGAGAACCGTCCGGCCTCTGCGGGCCGGATGACGAAATCGGCCGTGGCGACATCGTTGGGAGGCAGGGTGAGTCTCACCTGTGGTGACGAGACCAGGTCGTACCACCCGTCGGGGGCCAGCTCGACTAGCACCGTCTGATCCTGGCCCAGGTAGTTGTACAGCGTGACCGTAGCGCTGATCTCCTCACCCTGCTTGACCGCCGGCGGCAGGTCCAGGTCGAGGAAAAAATCCTGGAAGACGACGATGTCGTAGGTGCTCACGCCCAGCTCGCCCTCGCGCGTGGAGGCCAGCGCCGTCAGCCGCCAGGTGGTGATGTTGTCCGCCAGGGGGAGATCGAACGCCAGGTGGCCGTTCTCGTCGGTCACCGCCTCGGCGTTCCAGTACAGCGTCTCGGGGAAGACCTGGCGCAGCGGGAACGGTTCGCGCACCGCTGGCACGGGGGTACCGGTCGGGGCTGCTGCAGCCGTCGCGGAGGGCGCGGGAGACGGCGTGGCGGGCGGCGCCACCTCTACCTCTGCCTCTTCGGCGGGCTCCGCTGGCGCTTCGGTGAGCGCAGGTTCCATTTCCGCGGGCGCCTCCGTTGGCGCGTAGGCACAGCCCGTCATCCAGCCCGCCGGTCCTGCGTAGAGGGCCGGGTTGCCCAACGTATGGGTCAGGTCGGAGGCCAGTCCCGGGACGAAGGGCAGGTAGACGAGCAGGGGGATGAGCAATAGCCCCATCAGCGTGGTCGCCCAGCCGGCGCGGGACCATCCCTCCAGCACCAAACCCTGCCCCAGCGTGGCCACCGCTGCGACTGCCAACAGGAAAGTGACCGCGATCAGGGCCAGCAGCAATTCCCCTGGATCGCCGCCCTGGGCGGCCAGCACCACCAGCATTCCTCCGAGGGCCAGGTAGGCCGCCAGCAAACCGGTCGCCAGTTGCAGCCGTGCGTCCTGCTGCCGCCAGGCGTGGATGGCCAATCCGATTAGCACAGCGACCACGATCAGCAGGATCGCCACCGGCGCTCCGATGCCCAGTATGGCCCAGAGCAGCCACATTCCCCCACCGACGACGAGCGCCACCAGCGGCGATGTGAAGAGTAATACCAGCCCGCCGACAGCTACCCGGCGCAACGCTCGCCCTAGAACTCCGCTCGGCCCCAGACCCCGTGTGACGATGGTGCTGAGCACCAAGGGCAGCAGGATCATCAGGAGGATGAGCCGATTGGTCAGTCGCGACAGCGCCACCTGGGCGGCGGTGTCTGCCTTCCGTTCTGCCACCGATTGGGCCGAGAGGGTAAAGCCAGGAGTCGGTGCGCCGGCCAGGGCGGCCCGGGCGGCCACATCCTGCGCTGCTGCGATCGTTTCTTCAGCCTCGGTCCCCACCAGCGATGCCAGGTCGAGCCCCGGTACCTGCGCCCGCCGCTTTAGCGCCTCCCGCTCCAGGAGGAAATAGGCCTGCGCAAAGCCGGAGGGCTGCGTTTCGACCGCAGTGACCGACTCGTCCACCACGCCGATGCCCAGCGCCGACTGGACCGGCCCTCCCTGCGAGGAATCGGCCGATCCGATGCTGGTCTGTATCTGGAGGTGGGCAGTATCTCCTGGCCGGTACGAAGCCGGGTCGGCGCGGTCGGCGCGCACGGCAACTGCCACCTGCCGTGGTGCATCGACGATCGCCAGGCGCGTATCCTGTACGGTGCTGCCGTCGGAAAGGATGCTGTAGGCGTGCAGTTCCAGCGTCCCCATCATCGTCCCGTCCAGATCGAGGGCGAAGGTGGCCCGCCCCTCCTCAGTCTCAAGGAGGGCGGAGAGTGTCGCGATCGTCTGCCCTGCCCGGACGACGTCGAGGTAGACGGCCTGATTCGTGGCCTCGCCCATCCCGCCCGTGAGCGTCTCCGCCCGCAACGTGTCGCCCACCTCGTAGACGGCTCGCTCCGTCCGCAGAAGGAGCGTCGCCGGGGCCTGCTCAGCGTCGAGGCTGAACGTAACGCTGCCCTTGGCTCCCTGGTCATCCTGGGCGCGCATGTCCAGTTGGACGGGTCGATCACCCGGTGTGTATCGGAACTCGGCCAGGCCGTAGGGGCCGGTGGCGACTGTGTGCTCCGTACCCTCGACCACGATGCTCAGCGTCGTCTGGGCCGGTTGTCCGTCAGGGTAGGAGGTCAGGATAAAGATCCTGTTCTCGACATCCGGTTTGAGGAGTCCGCTTTCGGGGACCGCTCTGATGAGGATTGGCTGCTGGGCGACGGGGACGACGCGTCGAATCCCCTCCTGCTGTCCGGCCGTGTCGATCACTGCAATCTCCAGTTCGAGTTGCCCCGTCTCGCCCGCTGTAAAAAGCTCGTCAGCGCTTGGTAGATCGAAGCCGAACTCGAAGCGCCCTTCGTCGCCCATCTCACCCCGAACCTCGATCACCTGGACCCGTTTTGGCGCTCCGGCGTAGACGCGCAGCGTGACCCGGCCGCCGGCGACCGGTTTTCCGAAAAAGTAGGCCGCCTGTGCCAGGCCCGTCACGCGCTCGCCAGGGCCGTAGAAGGTCCGGTCAGTCTCCACGGTGATGCGGAAGGCGGGCAGTTCGTAGTCGCCCACCTCCACCGCGCGCTCCGAGACCGTGTCACCCATCTGGGCCTGGAGTGTGTACTGGCCGTGGGCGGCATCGGCGGCGAGGGGGAGATCGAACCCGGCGATGCCAAAGTCGGAGCCGGGCACCACACGCTGCGCCAACGGCTGGCCGTTGGGGTCCAGAATGGTGAAGTGGATATCCTGCCCGCCCGCTGGTCGATGATCTGTCGTGGCCAGGGCCAGCGCGCGCACGTGGATCGTCTGGCCAGGCCGGTATACGGGTTTGTCGGAGCTGAGGAACAGCCCATAGTCCCGGGCGATGACGATGGGCCGCACGATCCGGTCCGTGCCACCGGCCGACGAGGTTTCGACGATCAGGCTGGCCTCACCCTCCAGGTCCTCGGGTACTTTGAAGGCGACCTCGGCGCTGCCGCTGGCGTCGGTTTGGCCGGTGTAGACGATGCTCGCCAATCCGGGCGTGCGCCCGATGCGCACGACGATCTCGGCTCCCTCAACAGGCTCGCTCTTACCGATGGCTTCATCGGTGGAGCGAACTAGCACCCGCAGTCCGGCCTGGCTGCCGGGGGCCATCCGGTCGTAGCCCAAGACCAGCGTCTCCGGGGGCGCTGGCCCCGGCTCCAGGCTGACGAGCTGTTGCGTGTTGACCGCAAAGGCCAGGACGAGCACGGCCAGCAGCATCTGCGTCGCCAGTCCCCGTCGCTGCCACAGTCCCCACCACAGGCGTCCTCTGGCGCTGGCCCCGGTCTCGAGTCGGGCGCGCAAGTGGCCGCGGATGCGACGGTCGGCGGCGGCCGGCAGCCGCACCGGCCCCAGGGCTATGTCGAGGGTGGCGTCCAATTCCCCTTGCAGCAACCGCAACTGCTCCAGTTCGGCCGCACAGCGGGAACAAGCTGCCAGGTGGGTTTCCACCCGCGCCCGTTCGCGCTCGTCTAGCTCTCCATCCAGGAAAGCAAGTAGCTCTGCCTCGACATGCGGACCCATTATTTGACCTTTGCCCTTGCCTGGGCGAGTGTACCTTTCGTCTACTCCAATTGCCCTTTTAATCTCCGGTGGGCGTTGTACAGCCGTGACTTGACCGTGCCCTCGCTGATGCCCAGCGTCTGCGCGATTTCGCTGTAGGAAAGCCCCTGTTGGTAACGCAGCAGGACGACGACACGATGCGCTTCCGACAGCTCGTCCACTGCCTGCCACAGCTCGACCGCCCGCTCCCGCTCCACTGTGACACCCTCAGGGTCGTGGTCGGGATGCGGCTCTGGGATACGTTCCAACCGCTCTTCAATATCCTCCCACTCGTCCGAAGGTAGTGTCTTGCGGCGCAAACGGGAGCGACAGCGATTGACGGTGACCCGGTACAGCCAGGTCTCGAAACGGGCCGGTCCCTCGACGCGATAGTTCGGCAGCGCGCGCAGCACGTCTAGGAACGTCTCTTGCACCGCCTCCTCGGCGTCGCTGCTGTTGCGCGTGACGAACAGGGCTGTGCGATAGACATAGTCCTTGAAGCGGTCGTAGAGCGCCTCAAACGCCCTCGGCTGGTCCTGCTGGAAGCGCCGGATCAGATCCTCGGTCGGCACCCCCTTTGTCTCCACAGCGTCGCTAATCTGTCTGGCGAAACGGACGACGCGGGAGACGAGATCCCACAACCAACCGTTGGGAATCACACGTAAGCCCAGCCGACCTTGCCATGGCCGGCGTATTATTGGTAGAGCCGCCGTCATCGTCATAGGGTCTTGACAGATCGTTCCCTGTACATTACACGCCGTCAGGTGGCTGTGGGTTCATTTAGGAACTGCACCGTTCTCACGGCTCTGGAGGGTTACACATCGTCTCGAGGGCCGTGCAAATGGCATCAATGTTCTCCAGTGGGACGTCGGGCTCGCACTCAGCGTAGAGCATCAGCCCGCCTTCCGGCAGGTTCAATTCTTCCACCACCTCGCCGATATGATCCTCGATCTCTGAGGGGGTGGCAAAAGGAAAGAGCTGGCGATCAAGGTCCTGATCGAGCGCGACCTTGCCCTTGGCGATTTCCTTGAGCCCTGCCAGTCCGTTCGCCCGGAACTGTGGGTTGAGCACCCGCACACCGACCTCGATCAAATCGGCGACAACGTCCAGTATGTGGCCGTCCGTGTGCAGATAGACGGGTACGTCCGCCTCCTGGCAGGGGCGTAACATCCGCTCGTAGGATGGCTTGATGTACTTTCGCCACATTGCCGGGCTCATAGGTAACGATCTTTGGAGACCGAGATCGTCGCCAAATAACATCAACTCCGCTCCGAGCGACAACAGCTTGCCGATCACCACGCTGTTATAGGTCTCGACCATCTGGATAACGTGCCACAAGCGCCGATCCTCGGTGGCCATATCGATCATCAGGTTCTCAAAGCGGCGCAGATAGAACAGCCGCATGTACATGAACCCGTGCGGCAGGCCTGCGCCGATGGCAATGTCCCCCCGCCGTCTTGCCTCGTTCAGCGAACGTTTTACCTGCTCCCAGTCACGGGAGCCCCACATGTCGTCCGTCAGTGGATCGGGACGCACGTAGCTATCCCAGGCTGTCCAGTCTTCCAAGGGGAATTCGACGGGATGGCTGTCCAACCCTCGCTCGACGTTGTCCCACACGGTGTCCCAGCAGTCGGTGTGCCGGCCCAACTCGTAGAGTGGATCGTCAATGCGGTCGAAATCCCTCGATCCCCTCGCATAGCCCGGAAAGATGCGGGGGTGATCCAGCACCAATCGCTCCAGTTCCTCGCGGTACTTGATCCACGTCGCGGGCATCAATCCCACGCGGCACGGGATCCACTCCGGGTGGTCGAACGTAATCGCTTTGAGGTAATTCTGTGTGTGCCTGTTGCGGCCTTTGTAGCTGATCATAGCACGTTCTTTTCTTTGCTGCGTTCAGAGGGGGGCCAGGAAACGAAGCACGATAATGGCCTGTGCTTCGCCGGGTGGCTACAGATCGCGCAGTAGCGCGCCCAGGATGAGGAGGCCACCGGCAAAGGCCAGGGCATAGCTGTCATACGGGTCCGGAATGGAAAAAAAGTCGAGTATGCCAAAGAGCCCGATGATGTAGAAGAAGGATGCGATGATCAGGGTGCTCCTGTGGGGTGCTCGGGTCCGCAGCACCCGGCGGCTGGGTCTCCGGGGGTATCTTCGTCTTGTCACCGGTCTACCCCCTTAGCGCTTGCCATACAAAGATGAGCGCCATCACGATAGCCACAAAGAACTGCACGACTCCGGAGAGAGCGCAGCCCGCCAGCCACCCCCCGGCAGCTTTGAACGAATCGTTCCAATCCTCGCGGCGGTGCCATTCGGCGACGACGATGCCGATGAAGGCGCCAATGATGCTGCCTGGGATGGCCCCGATTCCAAAGAACAACAAGCCGACGGCAGCACCAATGATCCCCGTCAGCAACCCAACCACCAGCGACCAGGGAGAAGCTCCGCCGGCTGTGGCCCCAACCTGGCTCATCCACAGGTCGGCGCTCACCCCGATTGCACCTAGGACCGTGAGTACGGCAAAGGTGACGATGTCGATGGTGGCAAAGCGTTCGGCGATCGCATAGATCAGCACGACAATCCAGATGAAGCCAACTCCGGGGATGGCGGGTAGGATAACGCCGAACAGTCCGATGATCATCGCCGCCAGCGCAATCCAGAATGCCCACATCGGTAAGACCATTGAACCGTCCTTAAAATGAGAAATCGGCTCGGGTGAGCCGATTATCCTGGTGGGCCGTGCAGGATTCGAACCTGCGGCCCTGGGCTTAAAAGGCCCCTGCTCTGCCAGGCTGAGCTAACGGCCCCACCAGAGTATAACACGTGGATAAGGTGTTGTCAAACAACGGGCGCACAAACCTGTGGGGGTGACGTTCGTCAAACGGATCGGCCGTCTACTCTGCCCTCGCGAACGGGGAGCGAGACATCGGTTTGTTCCGGCGAGGATTGGATGCTCTGTTCCCATCCTGTAGTCGAGAAGAAGACTGTCACCCGCTCGATCTCGGTTTCCAGGACTTGGAACACGGCAACTCCACCATCGAGTTTGCCTTGTTCACCTATGAGCTCCAACTGGTGCGCCAGATCTTGAGCGTTTGTGCCTCCGACGTTACACAGGAACTGCTGCAATCTGCGCGCTGCGCTTTCAACGCCAGCCGCATCTTGAGTTGACAGGGCAAGCCTGAGCGCCTCCAACTGGGCGGGGTATTCCTCTACAAACATCCTCACTACATCCCGAAGAAGGCCGATATCCTCATCCACAGTCTGTAGCGCCTGGTCGATATCGATCGGAGCAACGGTTTGTGACTCTTCCACGATCACTCTTGTGGTCAGTAGGCCATCTGTGCTGTCTTTGTCCAGGAGGACGAGCGATGCTGGCTCCTCTGCCGCACCATCCGGCCGGGCAGCCTGCGTCGACAGGTGTTGTGTGTTCAGTTCCGCACTCTTGATTACACTGGTCATTCTGCTGTCCCTGCGCGCCGGAGAGTAACCAGAAT
>Ga0315553_10001898_pt1 | contig 17056 bp, 11 predicted proteins | sample SalMarSW160140MG_FD_203099 | JGI IMG/M metagenome (GOLD analysis project Ga0315553, IMG submission 203099) | Salt marsh sediment microbial communities from the Plum Island Ecosystem LTER, Massachusetts, United States - Salt Marsh Sediment SW1601-40 ... | reverse complement strand
CGTGAGTATCTCGCGCAGGCGGCCGACCAGCTCGGTCAGATCGCCGAGACGTGTCATCGCAGTGATTTAACGTTCGGCTTGGAGATCGAAGCCAACCTGGTAGGCCAAAACGGTCAACTGATGGCTGAGTTGTATCGTCAGATCAACCACCCGGCGATGGTGCTGGTGTTCGACGCTGCCAACATTCTCTGTCAAGGTTTCTCACCGGCCGAAGTGCACGAACAATACCTGGCCATGCGTGCCGGCATCGGCTGGTGGCATATCAAGGATTATCGCGACCCACAACCGACCAAGCGCGAGCAGTGTGTTAACGAGGAGATGCTCAAGCACTTTGTACCGGCCGATCGTGGCGACGCGGCACATGAGGCTATGTTGCGCGATTTTCGCGAGATCTTGCCAACGCTCACGCGCAAACTGCGTCGACGGGGAATACCCGGTGTGGTCTTCGACCTGGAGCCGCATGTCAAAGGCGGAGGACAGTTCGGCGGATTCAGTGGACCGGATGGAATGGGTGTCGCACTGCGCGGGCTCTGCCGCGTGCTCGACTTTGTTGCCATCGACTACCATCTGCGCGATTTCGAAGACATTCGCGCCGCGCGAGGGTTTTAGGGCGCTCTACCACCTACGGTGGCCGCTTCCCTAAAGCTGGCGGTGGCATCGCCGGCTTTAAGAGCCATCGTCATTCTCGGCGACTGCTTCACCCTGATGCCCAGCGGCAATGTCCGCCCGCGGTTTCTTGGCCTTTCTTGAACCGAGCAGGTTGCGAATCTTTCTGGCCCGGATGCATAACGATCTTTTCGCCTTCTCCCTTGTGCCTCGATTCGTATCCGCGTCGTCGGAACCTTCCTTTGGCGCATCGCTAACGCGCCCCCCGGTCAGCTTTTGAACGAGACTCTTCATCATGAAAGAACCTTGCAGTCCCCAAAACAGAGCCGCTCCAAGGGCGACGACAAAGACCATCACGTTGAGGAAGGACAATCCGCTCAACAACACGAGCACGGCAAAGAATAGCATAATGACAGCCAGGACAAGCTTGCCGATCGCAGTTCGGGACCACTGGCGGCGCGAGCTGTGTTCGATGGCCGCCCGGGCTGACGTGTTCGCCACCTCGCGCATGGCGGATAAGTTCGACGCCAGGTCAGGTGGTTGAGCTCGCTGAACGCGACGCGGCGGCATGTTCCTTTCCGCGGACTCCGCTGACTCATCACGATCAGGATCGCCTGATGCTCCCATGTGCGACTGAGAATCTTGATCCGTCGGTTGCGTGAGTTCCGGCTGCTCATGAATCAAAACGGGCGACGAGGGTTCCAGTCCGGCCGACGGACCTTGACCGCGGAGTCGTTGCAGCAGTTGGGCCATGTAGTCGTCGATCGAATCCTCTTCCGAATGGGCGGGTTTGGACGATGGTTCCTCGCTTGAGTCTTGCTCGGACGACTGATCAGACGACAGTTCGGGAGACCGGGGCGTCCCAGGCGGCGACAACTCGGCCGTCGCGGTTTCTTCTTCAGATTCGTCAATTTCGGACTGGGCCAGTTGTCGCAAGCGTTCGAGCGCCGCGATAGGGTCATAATCGGCACTGGTGGGGTCCGTAGAAGCGCTGGTGGAGATCGTCACCTCGCCCGCTCCGTCCGAAGCAAGCGGTGAGGCATTGTTGCCGGCCGGACAGTTTGTACTATCAACCGAGTCAGCGGTTGCGTCGGCCGCGGCAGATTTGTGCTGTTGTTCTGCGGATCCGACTTGCGCGGTATGCTGCTTTTCGACGTCCAATAGTTCGGGGGCGAGCCGTTCGGCCCGTTGCGCCAAGAGGCGCTCTATTTCCTCCCGGCGGTTGAGCCACGCGGAGCGCTCGGCCTCGAAAGCGGTCCGCTCCGCCTCCAGCTCTTGACGGAGCTGCTGGATTTCGTCCCGTTGAGACTGCTCTTGTGTATCCATTTGGTCTGTCTCTTGCGTGTCTGTCACCTCATTCCACCCCTGTTTATGGACGGGACGAATCGACTGCGATCGGCTGTGCCGGTCGCTCCACTCTTGTAAACGCCGCAGGCAAAGATCCTCCAGCTTCCGTCCAAGCGGTCTAGCTGGTCGAACATCCCCCGGTCCGTTTGGCTTGTTTCCCCACCTGTCTGAATCGTAAAAGTTCCGTCAACTGCAAGTCGGTTTCCACGCTCGTGTCAAGATACTCGGCTAGTTCTTGCAGGTAATGAAGCGCCTTCGCACTGCGCATCGCCGGTTCCGCGTTCATCATCCACTGTTCGTCGCCTGGCATTCTATGTCCTTCGTCTATGGGTGATTGCTTTTCGTACGCCGGGATCGTCGGTGGCCCGGGGGTTGACCGCCGGCCCAGCGAAAGCGACGTGTGAACGGTCGCCTAGCGATTTCTGCCCCGCCCAGGAGCCGCGAGGCGAACTCGTCGTAAGTGGCCGTCACCTCTGGGGATGTAGCTTACAACCTCCTGGCAGTCAAACTGCGGCAGCTCGCACACCGTAACCGCTGGTGGGGTGTCTGCGGTGGAATGTTAAAAAGGGCTGTATATCTCTGCTGGTTTTGTCGATTATCCGAAAGCGACAAACATCAACATTGCTTGACATTCCGCCCAGCCTCGGGCGGGGCGTTTCGTTTCGGCCGGCAAGTGTCCGAGACGAGCAAGGGAAGTTGTTATGTTGCGAGTGGGAGCCGTCGCCTGTCGAGGGAATTTTCACAACATCAAGTAAGATAACGGGTTATTAATTTCGATGTCTGGGGAGTTTGCCCCGCAGAGGAGGTTAGGCGTCCAGATCGACTCAACGCCGGCGACGGCGCACTATATTTACGTTGCGTGTTGAATGTGCTGTCATGGCAGCGGCCGGGGTTGGACCGGGTGTTCCGGACCACAACCTTTGATCGGAGAAGGCATCGCCCGCTAATCCAGAATCGCCGGGCGATGGGCCATCAGGACATGTGTTGAGGATCTTTTTGAGAACAGGGAATTGGACATCGGCCAACGTGCGAAGGGGGGCGTTTTTCCTTCGTTTGCGGCTCACGTCCCGACTTGCGAAGGTAGTTGACTATGCCACGTAAAGACGCAATTTTGAATATGCGCGATGTCCTTATTCGACGACGCGACGCGCTGAGAAAGGCACTCGCTGGCGACCTGAGCATGCTCAAGGAGCTTCGCCAACAGTCCGTGGGTGACGTGATCGATGCGGCACTCGATTCTGCTCAGGACGAGATCAGTTCGCAGTTGGCCGAGGTTGAAAGCCGCGAACTGGCCAGCATTGAAAAGGCGCTGGAACGCATGCGCGAAGGTACGTACGGACAATGCGAAGAATGCGAGAAGCCGATTCCCATGGCTCGGCTCAATGCGCTGCCGTACGCGACGCTCTGTATAGAATGTCAGCGCATGGCGGAAGACAGCGGGCCGGGCGGCAGTGGAGAGGCCGATTGGAGTCGCGTCCTTGACGTAAACTACGGCGACAAGAACGTCTCGCTCAATGACTTGGAAATCGACGTCTAGACGCGTTGATTGTCAAGAAGTCAACGATATTCCTTACGCGACGCTCGCAAAGCGACCCACGGCGGAATAGTTGGCTGTCGGCTGACGGCTTTCAGCACAGCAGGCTTTGTGAACAGCATGCCGATTGCTGAGTGCTTTCGTGTGGGACGTCTCCAGCCAGTTCGGTGAAGTCCTGGAGTTCCTCGTCGAATTTGGAAGTACTGTTATTTGTTTCGGCGCTGCCGTTTTTTCTATTAAAGGTTGTCGCAATACCTGAGCTGAATTGGCAAGATTTCAGAAATGGAATTGGCACGGGCTGAATTCTTGCAAATTCAGCTACAACCGAAAACAGTATTCAAACAGCTTTTTTGCTGACCGCCGACCCCGGTCCATTGACGGCAAACTGATTACTCCATGCCGACCACCGTCATGCATCAATCCTCTGAGCCACGCCGAACTGTCCGGAAGATTTTCTCACATCGATTGGCCCGTTTTGCGACCCCGCTTTTGCTCCTCGGCGTCGTTCTCATCGCGGCAGGTGTTGCGACGCACGCTAGCGCCCAGCAGGCGAGCGGTGCGGCCGATGAGGGTCAGCAGCGCGAACGGATGTACCGCGAACTGGCTGATGACGTCGCAGGACTGGAAAAACAGCTCAGTGTTCTCAAACGCGTTTCCAAGCTGGCACATCCGACCGTCGTTCACATCGAGGCGACCAAGCGGGAAGAGGACCGTGTCAGTTTTGGCTCTGAGGCAACGATTGAAGAAGCCGGCTCGGGCGTCATCGTTTCGCTCGACGGGAAAACCTACGTGCTCACGAACCGGCACGTCGTGAAGAACGCCTATCCTCGAGACATCGTGATCAAGCTTTCCGACGAACGCGAAATCAAGCCTCGTAAGCTCTGGGCCGACAAGGACACTGACATTGCCGTGTTATCGGTTGACGACGAATCGCTCGTGCCGGCGCGATTGGGTGACAGCAACGGAGTGGAAATTGGCGATTTCGTGCTGGCGTTCGGCAGCCCGTTCGGACTGAGCCAGTCGGTCACTTACGGAATCGTCAGCGCCAAAGGCCGGACCGATCTGGAACTGGGTGATAACCGCGACAAAGTGAAGATCCAGAACTTCATTCAGACCGATGCGGCGATTAACCCCGGCAACAGCGGTGGTCCGCTGATCAACCTCCGCGGCGAGGTCGTGGGAATCAACACGGCGATCGCCAGCTCATCGGGCGGAAATGAGGGAATCGGCTTTTCCATTCCTATCAATATGGTCAAGACGATTGCTCGTTTGATGACGACCTCAAAGAAAAAGCGCCATGGGTTCCTCGGTGTGGTCCTCGATTCAAAGTTTAACGCGGACCAGGTCCACAAGATCGGCTTCACCGCAGGCACCGGTGCCCGCATCAAGGGGGTTGAGAAGAGTACGGCGGCTGCGGCGGCCGATCTGAGAGCCGGAGACGTCATCGTCGAGTTTCAGGGCACCAAGGTGGAGAACGACAGCCATCTGATTCGCCTGATCGGACTGACCGAGAGTGATCAAACGGTCACTCTGCGAATTCTTCGCGACGGCGAGTCTTTTATGACGAGCGTTCGATTGCGCGGCGGCGAAACCGAATTTGAGATTCGCGAGTAGCGACGAAGCTTTCCAAAGCTCGCCCTTAGATTGTTACGGAGCGACTGCTCGTCCTCACCTGCCTGAATTCTGGCACGGTCTGGCTGAGTCCTCTTTACGCCTGTGCCGAGCCCGGATTCCCATGAGGACAACGACTAGCGCCATAATCTGCCACGATACAAATAGGAGACACCAGACTGTCACCGTTAGTGGCGCAGCGTTCCAAATCTTAATAAAGTAGTTGGTGCCTTCACTAAGCGTCACAAAGAAAATCAGTAAATCAAGAACAATGGCGATCGCTATGGCGATTGCCGCTGAGATCAACCCCGACCGACGGTAGCGAAGCGTCCAGGCGAGGGCTGCGAGCGGAGCAGCTAAGACGCTGGCAGAGGAATAGCAGGCCGAGCACCAACCATGCCCTCCCCCGCACATTCCCATCGCGAGAAATGCCACTGCTAGCCCTAAGAGCAGGCCAAATGCGGTAAACACCACGGTCATCAGGATCAGCTTTGGCATGTGCCTTGAAGCAGTTCATTCAGGTCCGTTTTACTCAGAGCGGTCAGACAAACTGCCGCTAGCGCGCTATTCCTCGGGAAAAAGTTCGTATCCGACAGGTTGTGTTAGGATGCCCTTAATGTGCACGTGCCTTCCATCTAACGAAACCTGGTGATCGAGGCAGTCAGTCCGCCGACATCAGTCGCGACATGATCCGCTCGGTCACCTGGGCAACATCGATGTCCACGGCAACGTCCATATTCGGCGGCTGATCGGATAGCGAACGTCGATCGAACACGGTAGACCCCAAGGTCAATTCACCGGTCGTTTCCACGTCTCCGTAGAGCGGCTTCGTGCGGAACAAATGTGGGTCGGTCGCCGCCACGACCGCCACCGCGTCGTCCAAGTACATGCCTTCCAGCGCCAAATGCTGGCGGTGATTGTGAAAGGTGGGCGGCAAAATCTTTTCCAGCAGCCCGCCCGTTTTGGTCGTTGTTCCCGAAAGCTGGCTGAGGTGCTCATAGGTCATCACCACGTGGCGCGTCACGTCCAACGGGATCAGCGTCTTGGTGATGGGAGTTCGGAAAACGGTGCGGGCCGCTTGTGGGGCGCAATAGATGTTGAATTCCGCGGCGGGCGTCACATTACCAGAGGCCGAAACGGTTCCGCCCATGATGATCAAGTGCCCAACCATCATCGCCAGATCGGGATCGCGCTGAAACGCGGCCGCGATGTTGGTCAGCGGACCCAGCGCCAGAATGGTGACTTCCTCGGGCGCGGCGTGGATCTCGTCGCAAATTAGTTTGTCCGACGGATGACGATGCTGAAGTTCCGACACGCGAAAACCAACGTCGCCCAGCCCGTCGCTGCCGAAAATGTCACAGCGGTTTGCCAGCAGTCCGCCGGTCGTCAACGCAGTGCCCACGCGGGGCCAGCGAGGCGGATCGAGTCGCTCGATGATCGTCTGGACGTTACGCGTCGCCTGGGCGGCACCGACGTTGCCCCCGGTCGCGGTCACCGCGATGACGTCCAGGCGAGGATCGGCTAGAGCCACGCACAACGCCACGGCGTCGTCCGTGCCCGGATCGACGTCTAAAATTACCTTCCTGGCCATGATACCACTCTGAACGAAGAAAGAGTGACGATGTCGTCGTGGCTGTGGATAACGACCTAGATTCTAAGGACCTCGGGCGAAAATGACAACCGACATTGACCAACAGTTCACTCGTTCTGTCCCCAGCAACCAGGTGAGTCGACTCGAAAGCTGCGTCGCTTTTGCAGGCTTTTGCTGCCCATACTCGAGCCGCCATCGCCTGCCACATCGCGTTGCTACCTAACTTGGGGCTAGTGCGAGTCGCACTCACTTATTCCGGTGCCCGATCTACTTGTATCAGCACGAAACGGCTCTGTACGCGAAACTCCCAAGTGGTACATGCTCTAATCTATCCGTCATTTGCCACGGTGGGTAAAATCAGTGAGGCCCCCTGCCCTGCCCTTCGTTTGTAGCGCCCTTTCCTTGACGTGACTTGATGATTCAATCCGTATTAGGCCGGCTTGCGGCCGGCACTGATCTTTCGCTCCAAGAGACCACTGAAACGATCGATCTGGTCATGCAGGGCAAGTGCGACGATGCCGAGATCGCGCTCCTGCTCACCTCGCTCAGCGCGAAGGGTGAAACTGTCGATGAGATCGCCGGTGCCGCGCTGGCTCTGCGTGGGCACATGACGCCGATTCGCAGCCGCAGAACCGGAATTCTCGATACCTGCGGCCCAGGGGGTGGCGGATCCTCGACGTTCAACGTGAGCACAACCGCGGCCATTGTCGCCGCGGCCGCGGGTGTACCGGTTGCCAAACACGGAAATCGCAGCGTCACCAGCACCAGCGGTTCGGCCGACGTGCTTGCGGAGTTGGGCGTCAACATCGAGGCGCCGCCGCAAACAGTACAGCGCTGTCTGGATGAGCTTGGTCTCTGTTTCTGTTTCGCTCCCATGTTTCATCCGGCCATGAAATGCGTGGCACAGGTGCGAAAGAAGCTGGGCGTGCGCACGATCTTCAATCTGCTGGGGCCGCTCTGCAATCCGGCCAGTGCGTCGTTTCAGTTGATGGGAGTCCCCTCAACGGAGCTGCGGACCCTGCTGGCCCGGGCGATGCTCGTGCTTGGAACGACCCGATCACTCGTCGTGACCGGGGAAGACGGCCTGGGCGACCTGAGCGTCGGCGGCAGGACCCACGTCACCGAGGTCAGCGACGGGCAACTCCGCCAGTTCACCTGGGTGCCTGCCGATTTTGGCCTGGAATTGTCCGACTTAGCAGCGATCCGCGTGGAGGGCCCCCAGCAAAGCGCTGCTATCATTCGAGACGTCCTCGGCGGCTCGGCTGGCCCGGCCCGAGATATTGTCATCCTCAACGCGGCGGCTGCGCTCTATACTACGGGCCAATCGCAGGAACCCCGCCAATGCGCCGAACGAGCCGCTGCGGCAATTGATAGCGGCCTGGCGGCCAAATTGCTTGCTGACCTGGCGGCTCTGACCCATTAGAGCAGATTTTATCGTGTTCGCGTCCGTGACGTCTTCGCTTGCCAGAAGTGGCAATCATCGATCTCATGTCCGTGCGACTCGTACTAGCTGGCGCCCCACGTTGAACGGACACAACGATCACTGGAAATGGATTTCTCACCTCTCCCATCGTCGGAAGACGACCGCTCGCCACTCGCGGTGCCGCTCACGCTCGTGACGCGGCTGGTGATCCGGTTTCCTCGCGCGACGCTCATCGTGGCAGTCGTCTTGGCACTGGCTGCCCTCACCTATACCGCCTTGCGACTGGAACTCCGCACCAGCCGGCTGGATCTTCTCAACCCGCATAGCGCGTACAACCAGCTCTGGCTGCGGTACATTGACGAGTTTGGCGACCAGGACGACGTGGTGGTAGTCGTTGAGGGCGACGACACGGCGCGGATAACCGCCGTCATGGACGAGATCGCTAAGGTACTATCGCGTGAAACGGACCATTTCGCGCACGTGTTACACAAGGTGGACCTCACTCGATTGCGAGCCAAGGGGCTCTATCAGCTCGACCCTCAGCAGCTGGCAATGCTCGACCGCCAACTCGATCGGTTCGACGCAGTGCTTCACGATGATTGGTCGCAGGTGAGCGTCGGCGGACAGATTTCACAAATTCGATCGCGCCTGACCCAGCCGAGCGAGCGAGCCGAAGCGATCCAGCAGCTCGAAAAGTTGATTCACTCGCTCAACACAGCAGTCGAAGGACGCACGGACGCAGTCGTCTCGCCCGAGTTCGCGCAGCTCGATCGATTACTCGGATCGTTGAATACACGGTACTTGCTTACTGGAAATGAGCTTGTGGGCCTTGTCCTGCTCAAGCTCAACAACCAGCAAGCCTCGTTCACTTATGGCAGCGAAGCTGTCGGCCGCTTACGCCAGTTGATCGCTCGACTGCAGTCAAATAATCCGGATGTGAAGATCGGGCTGACCGGTTTGCCCGTGATGGAAAACGATGAAATGGTCGCCAGCGGGCAGGCGTCGTGGCGGGCTGGGCTGCTGAGTTTGGCCGGCGTCGGCTGCCTGTTTGCCGTCGGATTTGGTGGCATGCGACACTCGCTACTGGCGATGGCAGCCCTGTTGCTGGCCGTTGTCTGGTCGTTTGGCTATGTGACGTTGGCGGTCGGACATCTGAACATTCTCAGCATGGCCTTCGGTGTCATTCTCATCGGGCTGGGAGTCGACTTTGGCATCCACTATATCGCCCGATATTTGGACCTGCGGCGGCAAGGTGCGGGCTCGGCAGTCGCGTTGATCGAAACCGCTTCAAATGTCGGGCCTGGCATCGTGGCTGGCGGCCTGACGACCGCCCTGGCCTTTTTTGCCGCTGGTTTGACCGACTTTACCGGCGTCGTCGAGTTGGGAGTCATAGCCGGCGGCGGCGTGTTGCTCTGCGTCGCCTCGGCCATGTGCGTCCTGCCCGCGATGATTCAGTTGTTCGATCGCAATCGGCCGGACGAGCCTTTGCCGCGGATGCTCGACGCGGGCCAGTGGGTGGCACCGCTCGCCCGCGTGCCGCGATTGATGATCGTTTCGACTATCCTCGTGGTGGCGGTGCTCGCTTTGGGTCTTTCGCGACTGTGGTACGATCACAATCTTCTCAATTTGCAGCCGCCTGGACTGCAAAGCGTGGATCTGGAGCGCCGCCTCCTTGTCGAGTCGGACGACAGTGTTTGGTTCGCCGTGTCGATGACCACCGATCGCGACGAGTTGTTGGCCCGCAAGGCCCGCTTCGAAGCGCTTAGCGATACCGTCGATCACACGGAGGAGATCGTTTCACTACTGCCCCCGGAGGTCGACGCCCGTCGCCCGCTCGTCCAGCACATCGCCGGCCGCCTGGCAACGTTGCCGCCGCAACCGGCCGTTTTGACCGTCGTCGAACCGAGCGTCCTGCTGCGTGGTCTGGCCGAAGTACGTCAGCTGATTCCGACGGACGAAAGAAATGCCCCGATCATCGGCCGCCTCGATCGCCTGCGATCCAGTCTGGAGAAAATGTCGCCTGACGCAGCCTACGCGTTGTTAGCTGAATATCAGCGCCAAACGGCCGCCCAGTTTCACCTTGACTTGCAAAATCTGCGCGTCGTCGCCTCGACCGATCCGCCCGATTGGAACGATCTGCCCGAAGGACTCGTCTCCCGATTTGTCGGACGTCGCGGCCAACACCTGATAAAGATCTACAGCAAAGCAAACATCTGGGACATGCAGGCCCTCGAGCGGTTTGTCCGCGACGTGCGCACGGTCGATCACCAGGTTACAGGAAAACCTCTGCAGACCTACGAAGCGTCGCGGCAAATGATGCAAAGTTACATCCATGCGGCATTCTACGCGCTGATTGCCGTGTTCATCGTGCTTGTCTTCGAATTCCGCAAACTCTCTCATGTGCTGTTGGCCATCACACCCGTCGGGCTCGGCATGTTGCAACTGTTCGGCATTCTGGGTCTGGTCGGGCTGCCTCTTAATCCGGCGAACATGATCGTGCTGCCTCTGATCCTGGGGATCGGCATCGACGACGGGGTGCACGTGCTCCACGATTATCGACGCCAGACCGGGCGATTTCGACTGTCGGGTTCCACCGCCACCGCCGTCATCATGACATCACTCACGACGATGATTGGCTTTGGCAGTCTCATGATTGCCAGTCATCGCGGTCTTTACAGCCTCGGTCGCGTGCTGACCATCGGCGTTGGGTGTTGTCTGCTCAGCTCGCTGATCACCCTCCCCGCTATTTTGCAATGGTCGCGATCGCGACGTTCCGACGAGGAAATGGGTTCCGAACCTGCTACCGTCACGGGCCGGTCGGCCGCCGCCCGGCGTCTCCGCCGCATGACGAGCAACCTGGCAAAGAGTTGAGCCGCAGTGGTTGAGCCGAAGCGACCCACGACGCGTATGGCCTGCCGCTGGGCGAAACCCCTCTCAGATGTCCCTCTCAGCGGGCCGACGCGACCCTTCCGCCCGATAGTGCACGTATCGCTTGGGTGTTCCGCTTACAGAGCCGTTTCGTGCCGATATAGTAGATTGAGTGCCGGAAGATATGAGTGCGACTCGCACCAGCACCGTACGGAATCGAACCGCGATGCACCTTCCGAAAGCGGGCGAAAGTTGCTATTTTCAGTATATTGAGAGACGACTGTTGGGTCCCTTTCCCCTGCGAGGAGAAAAATGGCAAAACCAACCCGAAAAATAAAAAAGGCCAATCATGGTAAACGGCCGGCCAACAGCCGCGTGCGAAAGCAGAAGCGCCAGCGCGTGAAGACCTAACATCCAACCTACCCACTCTGCCCGGAGTTTTGGCACCTTGGATGCACGGCAATCAGCTACTACCGGCAGTCCCGGCTGTATGAGGAAGGCTCCTAAGAGAGACCGAGAGGTACGATCTATCGAGCCCCAACGGGGTTTAACAAACTAGCCCAGGGTAAGCGAAGTGGCGTAGCCGCGACGCGCCACCCTCGGTTTCGGAGCAGTGACTGTGGCGAGCAAAGAGTTCATTCTCGATCCCAGTGAGTACGATCTGAACAACATCGTGGCCGACGTCGAGGGAATTCGACGATACAATCCACAGCGGCACGAAATGGAACAGCTCACGGCGATCGTCCTCGTCGACACCGAGCACCATGTTTGCGTCGGTTACAAGGACGTCTCGGACGACGAGTTTTGGGCCCGCGGCCACATGCCGAAGATGCCGCTGATGCCGGGCGTCATCATGTGCGAAGCGGCCGCTCAGCTCTGTTCCTATTACGTTCAAAAACACGATCTTCTCGGCCCCGAAATGGTCGGCTTCGGCGGGCTCGAGGACGTGCGGTTCCGCGACGTGGTGCTGCCGGGCGCCCGGCTGGTGATCGTGGCTAAATTACTGCGAATCCGTCGCGGTCGCATGCTCGTTGCCCGATTCCAAGGGTTGGTCGACGAAGAGATTGTCGTCGAGGGAAAGATCAAGGGCATTCCCATCCCGGTCGAAATGGTGCGCGGCGAATCGTAGCTGGCGGCGCCGCCGCACCCTAGCGCAGCGCCACAGGACGCACCTATGTTTTTCCCGCTGTTCGACGACAACCCGCACCGCCGTCTGCCGTGGGTCACGCTGCTCCTCATCGCCGTCAACTTCGGCGTCATGGTCTACCTGGCCGGCATGCCCGAACTGCACCGGCGGACTGTGCAAGCTCGCTACGGTTTTGTTCCCCACCGCATTAGTCAACTCTCAAACCGCCAATTGGTGATCAAGGTCAACCTGACGCCCGAGCTCCCTCCGCCACAACAGCACGATCTGGCGTTGCCGCCCATACCCGGCCAGGTCTATGCCTCGCTGCTGACCATGATGTTCCTGCACGGTGGTTGGTTTCACATCATCGGCAACATGTGGTTTCTTTGGATCTTCGGCAACAACATCGAAGACCGACTTGGCCATTTTCTGTTTCCGCTGTTTTATCTGTTGGGAGGGCTGGCGGCGGCGGCCACGCACTGGGTAATGCAACCGATGAGCGACGTGCCGGTCATCGGCGCCAGCGGCGCCGTCGCGGCCGTGCTCGGTGCCTACGCCCTGACCTTTCCCAAGGCCAAGGTGCGTACGCTATTGTTCCTCGGCATCTTCATACGCATTATCGATCTGCCCGCTTTGGTGGTCCTGGGTATGTGGTTCGTTCTTCAAATCATCGAGGGTTTGGTCCAATTGGGACCGGGGATGGGCATGGAAGTTGCCTGGTGGGCTCACGTCGGTGGGTTCCTGGCAGGCATGGTGCTCATGCCGATCCTGGCCCTCGGCGCGCCGCCACCCGACGCCGACTGGCGCGAAGAAGTCGACCGCATGTTCGACCTGCCGGGCAGATAGTTGCATGAAAGGGGGAAGGTAGAATGGGGACTGGGGAAGCAATTCCAGATTTCAGATTGATCATCAGTACTGTCCGGTTTAATGTTACGTCAGGGTAAAGAGTTACGATCACAACTTGTTGAAATCTGGACTGTTGAGGTGCGACACTAGGTTTTTCACCGAGTTTTGGCGACTTAACACATTCCTATTGACAAGGTCACTTTTGGAGAAGAGCCGTTTGTGAGTTGGACGACAACCCTCAAAAATCAGCGTAAGGCGTTTCGCTTCAGAATTGTCAATAGCAGAAAAACGAATGAAACCGGTGTAGCGAGTTCAAGTCGTGCGCGCTAATTCCAAGTTGTAAGTCGTTGCTGTTATTCTATATCAAACAATTCTGAAAAAGTTTAACCGGACAGTAGTGATTGATCATTTCAGATTTCCCTGCCCCCTGCATCCTCAATCCCGCATCCTAAAACCAACAACCAGCTACTAGCTACTAACAACCGGCTACCAGCTACCAACCTTGAACCTTGAACTTAACTCATGGGTCGCCGTTCGCTACGTAAGATCGATCCGGCGCTTGATCTTTCGCCTTATTTGAAGACGCCCGACCAATTGCCCGAGCCGTGGGATCCGGCAGCGCTGTTCGGCCGCCGGGCGCCGCTGGAGATCGACGTCGGCAGCGGCAAGGGTTTGTTCGTCACCACGGCGGCCGAGTCGCATCCGGACTGCAATTTTCTTGGCGTCGAAATCGCCAAGAAATACGCCCGCCACGCGGCAGCCCGACTGGCCAAACGCGAACTTGGCAACGCACAGATCATCTGCGGCGACGCCATGTCGCTCTTTCACCAGGCGTTGCCCGCCGCGTCGGTCGACGCCGTGCACGTTTATTTTCCCGATCCGTGGTGGAAAAAACGGCATCACAAACGCCGTGTCATGAACGCCGTGTTTCTCCGCGACGTGGAGCGGGTCCTTGCTGCGGGCGGCACTCTGCACTTTTGGACCGACGTGGAAGAATACTTCCGCCAGTCACTCGAACTAATCGCTGCCCACACCACTCTGGTTGGCCCGGAAGTGGTGCCCGCAAAGCCCGCCGACCACACGCTCGACTACCGCACGCATTTCGAACGCCGCATGCGCCTGCACGACGAACCCGTTTATCGGGCCATGTTTCGCAAAGTGGCGCAGCCGGCTGGTACCGATCAACGGTAGAATTTTTCCAAGGTTTTTTTTGTTCGCCAGAGCATTTTCGACTTTCGTGTAGCTGTGGGTGGCTGGGGTCGAACGAAGTGAGCCCCCAGAGAATCTGGGGGGTCGCTGGCGCTCCACCCCAGGCACCCGCTACGTCGACTTCTAAAACGCTCCGGACAACGATATGCGGTGATTGCCGCCAAGAAGAGAGCATTTCGCGTATGGCATCAAATGGCAACAATACGAATCATCTTGCCTCCGAGACGGCACTCTCATTCGCGGCGCTGGGCGTCGTGTTCGGAGACATCGGAACCAGCCCCTTGTACGCGCTGAAAGCTTGCTTTCACGGTATGCATTCGGTGGAATTGACCGAGGTGAATGTTCTTGGCGTGCTGTCCTTGATCACGTGGTCGCTCATACTGGTCATTTCGGTCAAGTACCTGCTTCTCGTCATGCGGGCGGACAACGACGGCGAGGGCGGCATCCTGGCACTAACGGCTCTGGTCGCGAGGGCGGGAGAACCAACCTCGTCAGGCGGAAGAAACAACCACAACCACTTCGCACTCGTGTTGATCGGGCTCTTTGGGGCGGCGCTCCTCTACGGCGACGGGATCATCACGCCCGCCATTTCGGTGCTCAGTGCGGTCGAAGGTTTGGACGTCGCCACGCCCGTGTTTCGACCCTATATCGTGCCACTGACGATCGTGATACTCACGGGCCTGTTCTTTTTACAGAGTGTTGGCACCCAGGGCATCGGCTCCGTGTTTGGTCCCATCATGCTCGTCTGGTTCGCGGTGCTGGCTGTCACCGGTTTAGTACAAATCGTCGGCAACCCAGCGGTTCTCGCGGCCGTCGATCCAACACACGCGGTCCGCTTTTTCCACGCCAACAATTGGACCAGCTATCTCGTACTGGGGGTCGTGTTCCTGGTAGTGACCGGCGGCGAGGCGCTGTACGCCGACATGGGGCACTTCGGCAAACGACCGATCCGCATCGCCTGGTTCGCCCTCGTGCTGCCGGCGCTGCTGCTCAACTACTTTGGGCAGGGAGCACTGATCCTTGGCGACGCACACCATGCCGTCAATCCGTTTTATCACATGGTGCCCGGTTGGCTGCTCTACCCCATGGTGTGCCTGGCTACGATTGCCACCGTGATCGCGTCTCAGGCCATCATCACGGGCGCGTTTTCGTTGACCATGCAGGCCATCCAGCTCGGTTTCCTGCCACGTTTGGAAATCCGTCACACCTCGGAGTCGGAATACGGGCAAGTCTATATCCCGGTCGTCAACGTGCTGCTCTACGTGTTCACCGTGGCCGTGGTATTCGGGTTTGGGTCCTCCGAACGTTTGGCCTCCGCGTACGGCGTAGCGGTGACGACCACCATGGTCATTACGACGCTGCTGGCCTATCTGGCCATGCGCAAACTGTGGCAGTGGAATCTCGCGGTCTCTCTCCTGGTCACGCTGGCGCTGCTGGTGATCGACCTGAGCTTTTTTTTGGCAAACATGGCCAAGTTCTTTGAAGGTGGTTGGTTTCCGCTGGTGGTCGCCGCGCTGGTGTTTACCGTGATGACTACATGGCAGAGTGGGCGGGAATTGTTGCGGAAACGACTCAGCGCAAATACGCCCAGCTACAAAGATTTTCTTGCTGAAATCGATGCCAATCCACCGGTACGCATTCCCGGCACTGAAATTCACTTGAGCAGAAACCTGTCACACGTGCCCACGGCGCTGACGCACAACGTCAAGCACAATCGCGTGATGCACAAGCAAGTGGCGGTCGTGGGCATCTTGTTCGAGAAGCGGCCCTTCGTGCGGTCAGAGGAACGTGTGACGGTGGAGGTGCTTCGACCAGACTTCTTTCGAATTCTGATCTGCTACGGGTTCTTGCAGCGACCCAACGTACCGCGAGCCCTGACGGTCAAAGAGTTGGAGCAATTGCGGATGGATCCGGAAACGACCATCTACGTTCTCGGCCGCGAGACGCTGATTCCCACGCGTCGTCGTCCGGGAATGGCCGTGTGGCGCGAATGGCTGTTCGCCGTTTTATCACGCAATGCCTTCCGCGCCGCCGATTACTTCCACATTCCCCTGCAGCAGGTTTTGGAAATAGGTACGGAAGTCGAGTTGTGACGCCTCCTGCTCGCTACTCGCTACTCACTACTTTCACAAATCAGCCGCTTGCGCTCGTGCTCTCGTAGGTCCGCGCACCGCTACGGTTGTGGCGATGATTGTCCAGCGCCACCTGATAGAGCCGCTGTCCCCAGGGCGATGGGTAGTCGCCCGTGATGCACGCCTGACAAAGCTGGTCGGCGTCCTTGCCGATGGCGCGGGCGATCGCTTCGACCGGCAGATAGCGAACCGACTCGGCACCCAACACCTGGGCCATTTCAGCAAACATTTCCTCGTCGGAGCGGCCGGGTTGTATGAACTGCGGCGCGAACAGCTCGCCGACCGTCGACATGTCGATGCCGTAGAAACAAGGCGCGACGATCGGCGGACAGGCCACCCGCACGTGGATTTCCTTCGGTTTGCCCAACCGGCGAATCCGCGAGATGAGCACCTTCATCGTGGTGCTCCGCACGATCGAGTCTTCTACCAGCAGTATGCGCTTGCCGTCGATGACCTCGCGGAGCGGCGTGTACTTGGCTTCGGCCTTGGCTTCGCGGCCGCGGTTCCCCTCGATAAAGGTGCGGCCCGTGTAGCGATTGCGGATCAGCCCTTCGAGCGACGGCACGCCCAATTCGAACGCCATCGAGTCGGCCGCCGCCTTGCTCGTGTCGGGCACAGGCACGACGATCGTATCCTCGTCGATCGGAACGTCTTCGAGCCGGGCCAACTCCGCCCCCAACGCCTTGCGCGACAGGTACACGCTCCGAGAATCCATTGTGCTGGCCACGCTGGCGAAATAGATCCACTCGAAGAAGCAGTGGGC
>Ga0315553_10001897_pt1 | contig 17061 bp, 19 predicted proteins | sample SalMarSW160140MG_FD_203099 | JGI IMG/M metagenome (GOLD analysis project Ga0315553, IMG submission 203099) | Salt marsh sediment microbial communities from the Plum Island Ecosystem LTER, Massachusetts, United States - Salt Marsh Sediment SW1601-40 ... | reverse complement strand
GGCCGAGACGTCGCGACACCTTCACCACGTCGATGCCAGCCGCGATCAGGGCACTAGCGTGGCTGTGCCTGAGAGCGTGGAACGTCACCTTGGGCAGCGTCGGATTGGCGGCTAGGAAGCGGCCCCACATGATCGAGAGATAATTGGGCGAGATTGGCGAGCCATCGTGATTGCAGAACACTAAGGCGTCGGCGTCGGGCTTGCCCATGCCCAGCTTGAGGCGAAGCTCTAGCTGCTCGCGGCGGTGCGCGTCGAGCATGGCGACGGCAGAGGCGGGCAGGGTGACGGTGCGGCGACCGGCTTTAGTCTTAGGCGACTTGAAGCGAAGCCCACCTTTGGTCTGTTCTAGCGACCGCTCGATCCGAACCGCATCGGCGCTAACATCACACCAACGCAGGGCGAGCAGTTCCGAGCGGCGGGCTCCGGTCGCTAGCGCAAGGTTTACGATAGGATGCAAGCGAGAGCCCGACAGAGCGGCCAGGACGGCTGCAATCTGATCGGCGGTTAGTATCTCAATCTCAGTGTCACCGAGCCTTGGAGGACTCACAGCGTCGGCTACGTTGCGGCTCAAGAGGTCGAGTTTCACCGCATCATCGAGAGCGGCACGCAAGACGCGATAGAGATTGCGGACGGTGCGCGGCGCCAGCCGTGCCGTCAATGCCGCGAGCCACGCCTTGACCTCAACCGGCTTGAGCTTCTGCAATTCGATTGCACCGAGCGTGGGCACGATGCCTTTGGTGATAACCTCGGTATATCGCTCGCGTGTCAGCGGCGTGATCCCATGTTTGCCGTCAAGCCATTGTGAGAGGTAGGCCCCCACGGTGATCTTGCTCGCATCGGGCAGCACGCCCTTATTGGCATCGTTCAAGAGCCTAGCAAGTTCAATCTGGGCGTCCTTGCGAGTCCCTTTGACGGTCACATAGCGAGTCTTCCGCTCACCAGATTGGTCACGGTCGAGGTCAAACTTGAGTCGCCAGGACGCCTTGCCGCGTCGGGTTATGGTGCCTCTCATCGCTTCATCTCCCTTTTGAGCCACGCCTGAAGCCTCTTCAGGAGCCATTCGCGCTCAAATGATTGTTCGAGTCGTAACTCGGCCTCTTGGCTTAGCGATCTGCCGCTTTGCACTGCGGCCTGTTCCAGCATCTTTTTGACCTCAGCCGTCACCCGCAATCCGAGTGGCGTCCGCTCCCCTGGGGTTGGGGGCTTAGGTGGTCGCCCAATCCGCTTCGGCTTCTCCATTCCACATCGCTCCGTCAATAATTGTTTTACCGGTATAGAAAGTCCTTGTCAACGATGGACCGAGACGCATAGTGGTTTGGCATGAGCGACACGCAACGGAAAACGCTGACCGTGCCCGAGGCGGCGAAGATTCTAGGCATCGGCAAGAATCAGGCTTACGAGGCCGCGCGTCGCGGCGAAATCCCCACCGTCAAGATCGGCAAGCGCGTTCTGGTTTTGGCGGCGGCACTAGAGCGCAAGCTAGAGGGGCGTGAATGAGCCGCCGAGAAAAGAGGGGGCTCTCAGTGCATGAGTTGGCTATCAGGCGACTAGAGAGAGATTACCCCCAGGCTCGCCGCCGTGGATTCTCCCGCGCAGTCCTTAAAGTCTTTACTGACGCAGACAATGAAACCCGACCAGTCAGCCTTATCCCCGACCTTTGGTGGCAAGCCGCACCCGTTGATGGCTGGCCCGGTGATATGATCTGCATCGGGGTTGAGGATCGGAACCCGGTCAGCGCCACGAAGCTCCACGAATATGCTGAGCTTTGGTTCGATCTTGACTTTGTTGATTGCGAATTGCGGCTTTACGTGACGGATCGCTGGGGGCACGAGCTTAAGTCCGTTTCACTGCATGACTGCTATTATGCCCAATTCGACGCTAGACAGGCTGAAAAGTGAGCGGCTTGTTTTGGCCCTATGCGGTTCGAACACCGCGACCCCCGGCACCGTCGATCATCCGTAAGGTGATTGCTTGGTTCCGGTGCATGTGGTCACGCCTCTAGGGCGTGTACTCATAAAACCCTCCTTTCCGCCCAACGCGCTGATATGTCCGTTTTCGCGCTGCTTAGGTTTCCAGTAAGAAAATACCTCCTATTAGCTTGGTCGGGAGGACTGAGATGAGGAAGTTAATGTCGTTTTCTCTAAGCGCCGCGCTACTTGCGGCCTTCAGTGGATCGGCACTTGCCGCAGGCGATGTCGCGAAGGGCGCAGAGCTGTTCAAATCGTCATGCGGACTTTGCCACCAGATTGGGCCCGGTGCGAAGACGCTGATCGGACCGGAGCTGAACGGCATCGTCGGACGCAAGGCGGCAAGCGTCGATTACCCAATGTACAGCGAGCCAATGAAAAGACTTGGGGATTTTGGCGTTGTATGGACCGAGGAGAATATCGATAGGTGGATCACCAAGCCCAACGCCGCGCTCCCTAACTCGTATATGACCATGTTCCCTGGAGTGCCCGATGCCAGCGACCGAGCGAACCTCATCGCTTATCTGAAGACGTTCACGCAATGAGCTTATGAAGTTTGTGTCGCCCATTCGCCGGCGGCTTTGCAAGGGTTTGAACCCAATCAGATCGGTGCGCTAGTTTGGCAAATCAGATCTCTCGCGTTGCGCATGGCGGATGGCATCTTTTTAGCCCCACAATGTTGGCTTTTTGGCACTTAGCGGACATGACTCTGTGGCATCGACCACGTCAGTGATCGAGCTTGTTAGTCGTTCGCAACGAAACTCTATTCGACTGTTTCCCGTGCACCCACTGGAACCATAACGTGGGCGTATGGGGTACCCTTCCACATTACGTAGGGCCCGCCGTTCTTAGGGTCGTCAGACACCCCTTCTAGCATCTTCGGATCAGGCACAATAATCATCAGATGTGGTCCCTCCTGCACCCACACCTCGCCAGGGTCGGGGGACGTGTCAAAGGGATCGGCGTTGTTCACATTGTCATCACCCGCGAGCATGTACGAGATGCCCATTCGGTCCGTTTTGAAATCAGCCTTGTTGCTGAGCGCCGACATTAGGCTCATCCAAACCTCGTCAACGCACATTGGGTGATCGGAGCCAGGACCCGATGCAGGGAGGCAGCGCCAGCCGTTTGAACCTTGTTTCAAAACAGTACCGTCGGCATCGGCAATCGTGGCGCTTTTGCTGATCGATTCAGGGGCTGCCTGCATGGCACGCGCGATCTTCGCTTGTTGGTCTCCAGGGTCTGCCCGTACATTGGGTCCACAACCCTTTATGAGATACAGTCCATTCGGATTGGAGGGGAACGTCAGCTTGAACGTGTAGGCGGCATAGTCGCCATCTCCGTGATGGTCGATCAGGCGCTCCAGTGTCCTCTCGACCTCAATGCGCTCTCTGCCGCGCGTAAAGGGGTGCGGCAGGTGGAGAAACATTCCCCTAGTGCGACAGGAGCACTGGCACGGTCATGGTCTCCACGATCGTGCGGGTAACGCCGCCTAGCATGAACTCGCGGACGCGGCTGTGGTGATAGCCGCCCATGACTATCATCTCCGCGCCGAGATCGGACGTTTGTGACAACAGGAGATCGGCCACGCTGATGTCGGACCTATGCGTAATGCTGCGCGCCTCCACCTTGATGTCGTGACGCGCAAGATGAAGCGCGATATCGGCGCCGGGCTCATCACCATGGGAGCCCTGCCGGCCGCCGATGGCGACCCATAAGACCACCTTTTTGGCATGCCTCAGGATTGGCAGAGCATCCGCCAAGGCGCGTGTGGCCGTGCCGCTGGCGTCCCATGCCACCATGACGGTCTTGGGCTTAGGATTGGCCTTGCCCGCCCATGGCACTACGAGGACGGGTCGGCCACTACAGAAAAGAAGTTTCTCGAAGAGAGCGCGCTGTGGCCCCGCCATGTCGTCCCTTTCCTCCGGCTGACCTATCAGGGCGAGATCGACGTGGCGGGCGTGCAGCACCATCTCGTCAGGCAGGTCGCCGATGCTGCACTCGATTAGGCGCGTCTCCATGGACAGACCGCGCCGCTGGCCCGCGCTGGCACAGTCATCAAGCGCCTTCCGTGCCTCCTTGCAAAGCTTGTCGATCCCAAGCGGCGAATGTCCAACGCCGATAACATGCGCCTCATGCGCCTCGGCTAGCCCGAAGGCATAGTCCATACGCGCCTGGCCGGTTTTGGTAGGATCAACATGAACGAGCAGATCCCTGATGGTCATTGATGTTCCCTCGGCTGTGACTAGATCGGTTGCGCAGCGACCTCTGCGAGACGGTGCTAGCCCTGGTTTTGGGAGTTTAGCCGACATCAAGGCCATCGCCGAGAATGTCTGCTCTTGGCACATAGCGGACTCTTTGAGGGGGCTCGCCGCACGTCTGCTATCGGGGGTAAAGCAGACATCGCCTGGCAACGATACAATCAATGCCTCATTTATGAGTACACGCCCTAGTAGGTATAAATTTATGCTACCCTTAAGTTTCATTCCGATTTCCGCTGCCCTCCTCCTCCAAGTTGGCATGGGGGTCTGAAGTCCTGAGACAGCGCTATTACACAGGACCAGGAGGGGATGTTCTTCCGTTGCAGTATAGCCAAGATGCCTTTTATCGAGGGCCAGCTCGCCTCCCCCACCCCATTGTGCCGGGATCAGCGCTATCGGAGGGGTCGTTGTCTTGGTTTTCTCCTCGGACTCATCAATCCTAAGAGCGGTCGGAAATTTTCGTTGAATGGCTTGCCAGCTCAACGAAATAAAGTTCCCGCTGCAACTATCCGCTGAATCTTCGCAAGCGGCACGGTGAGGGTTTCATCGACACCGGCTGGCTAGGTACAAACCCAATAAAGTTACCCGGCAATCAGCATTAATCTTGCGGAAGACACCCTCACGCGTTGTGCGCGTGGTACGCACGAATCTGCCAGCCCGGAGTGTCAGGTAACCTTCAGGTCGTGCCATCGCGGTTTCTCGGGAGAGCCCTCGCCGTCTAGGGAGAGCTTATCACGGTGGAGGGAAGTCATTGGACTATCCCTAGCCACGAGCATATCACCCTCGCATCATGCGCCAAGGTTGGCGGGGGCGGGGCCATAGAGCTAGACTACAATGGCCCCCAAGCGGCATGATCTCGTAATGCTTTAGCTAAGAGGGGAATTTCATGTCGTCATCTAAGATTCTCGTTCCAGTCGACGGGTCGCCTGCGTCGCTTCGCGCGGTCGATTTCGCAATCGAATTGATGGGTCAACGTCCAGAAACTTCGCTGGTGTTACTTCATGTGCATAATATTCCAGCCCTTGACCTAGTTAGCGCGTCTGAGGCAGCAACCGGCTGGTTAGAGGAGGCAGCCTCACAATCTTCGGCCAAGGCGCTGAAGGACGCGATAAGGAAATGCGAAGGTGGAAGCGTCGCCTTCGAGACGCTCACTGGAGCTGGACAGCCGGCCGAGACGATAGCGGATGTAGCTCGCAAAGAAGGAGCGGACCAAATCGTGATGGGGACCCGAGGTCTTGGTGGTATCAAAGGCCTGCTTTTGGGCTCCGTCGCCACGCAGGTCATTCACTTGGTCGAGGTCCCAATCACACTGATCAAATAGAAGGTCAGAGTGACCACCCTCGCATCATGCGCCAAGGTTGGGACTGCCATGTGCCAAGCGCCCAGCAACCAGGTACCTTGCCTTCAACACCCTGAGCCGACATCCTATCGGATGCAGTAATTGCGGTTGGGAGGGGATACCCAGATGGCGGATGCAAAAGAGTTTGCAAAGGAGCTGAGTGCGCTGATCAAGCGATACATCGACGGCGGTTGCGATCCGGAGGAGGTCGCTGACGAACTAGCGCGGGAAGCAAATTACGTCTTTGGGCACTACAACCTCGAAATCTCTCTCGAGAAGATGGCGAAGGATTAGTTTGCGACTGCCACGGTGGCGGGAAACGGCGTGATGTTATGGGAGCCTCCCTCGTGGCACCCTCGCATCATGCGCCAAGGTTGCAGCTAGACGGCAATCAGTATGGCTCGGCGCATTGTTCTACTCCCCCGATAGAACGTAGCGGAAGGCTCGACCCCGACCGTAGAGGACCAGCGGCGGTAGGCCATGCATTAGTAATACGGCCAATGGAGCGCGAGCGACCATTGCAAAGGTCGCGTCCAGCCCTCCGTCCATTGTGACTGCGAAGACCAGCCACGCTCCGCCCAGCGCAAGGCAAATCCAGTAAAGCACCCAACCCAAGCGGTAAGCGATCCCGCCGCCCTGTTTCCCGCTGATTGCTGCCTCGGCCTTGCCAGCCTGGGCTCCAAGTTTGCGTCTTAGCTTCAGGTTATGTCGAAGCTCGTGTTCAAGGTCATCTTTGTCTGAGGCCATGGCGCAGCACCCCAAGCCTCAGCATACCATCCTCGCATCATGCGCCAAGGTTGTGCTCAGACAGCCAAGCGGTGAGTTCGCCGGCACGAACGGAAAAAGCGGACGTTAGGGCAGAAATCAGGATAGCCACGCAGCACCTCGGGCGACGCGAGCCAAATCCGGCAGGCCTTGTCATGGAGGCAGTAGCGGCATTTGGTGCTCGCTTCACTGAGCGCTAGGCCGCCATCCACCTTGGCTACCGTCTCGGGCTCAACCCCGCTCGCCCGTATCATGCGGCGCATCAACCTTTGGCTGCGCCGCACATCCGCCCGAGTCGGCCAAAATCGGCTTGAACTTGGCATCGCTCACCTGCCAATTTCTGCCCGAAGACCGGGTTTGCATTTTGTCTAGGGCAACGCGCGCGGGCCGTCGTTGACACACGTCAAACTCATCGCATGAATCGATCACGCCTGGCGTTTGAAGTCGGGTGAAGTTTGTGCGCCTTGGTATCTGTGTCGTTGTCTGTCATGGGAGCCTCCCTCTTGGCTCCCCCCGCACAGATAGCAGCAAGGATTAGAGAGGGCGGCTAGGGCGTAGGCACGCTCAAGGTTCAGCGGCTTGAGGAGGTAATCCGCACCGGTCCCAAGCCAAAGCGCATTCGCACAGCCTTCACGCATGACATCGTCTTGCTGTTGCCGAAGCTCATGAAGAGCGCGTACCAGAACCGCACAGGCTTGCCGCTCCAACGGGCTGGACCGACGACGTTATCGTAGAAGCTCATTTGGGCGTCAGCAGCGGGCATGTACGAGGTTTTTGCCATTGGTCTGGGGCTCCAACTGGTGTTGGGTAGACCTTGGCCAACTAGGGTTAACAATTCCTCACCGCAGCCCCCACCGGGCATATCACCCTCGCATCATGCGCCAAGGTTGTGGGAAGCGACCAAGCTACCTGTGCTTCTCGTAGCAGTCACTTCCGCGTGCGATCATGCAGCAAATGTAGCCCCAATCCGCTTCAATGACCTCGGCGTTAGCAGCGTAGTTGCGAGCCATGCTCTGACATTGGCTCAGGCCGCTCGCCTTTCCCAGATAGCGCTCCTCTTGAGATGGGTAATACAAGAAGACGTTGTAGTCGGCTCGCTCGATCTGGTCGCATGTATAGTCGGAGTAGGAGCGGCATTCATCGCCGCAGCCGCCCACGGCCAAGGCCCCAGCCAATACCACGGCAATCGGTATGGCTCGGCGCATTGTGTTCGCCTAAGACGCCATGAAGCCACCAATGACCCAGCCTATCGCTCGGACGAGGCCGTAGACGGCGAGGCAAGCAAGACCAAGGCCAAATAGGCCGATAAGAACGCCACCGACGACAACCGGAAGGTCGCTAAGACTTGCGTCCCAAAGCTTTAGATGAACGGCGTCTACAACCATCATCGCGAGGCCTGCAACCAAGAGCAGGGCTGCCAGTATCAGTCCAAGCCTGTGAAAGCCACGCCTTACTCCCTGCGATGTGGCCATGCCTCCCTCCCTTAAGGTTTTAGGGCACCGCCTCAGATCATCCGACACCCCGCTGACCGCCACCACCACCATGAACCGTACAGGCACGGTGAGGGGCCTAGTCGGGCGCTATAGACTGACGTTCGGATAGGACTAACAGCAATCCGCCAGGTCGAATCCCACCACACAACAAGCGCGGCGCAAGTGGCAAGGAAGCCGATAAAGGCGGTGATGAGGGCAACACCTTTCAGGGTGTCGATCATGTCAAACGAGGGGCCTGGGTGAGACTGGCTCAGTATACCTCGTCAACGTCGCTCGTGCAGCACAACCTACTGAGGCCGATCCGAAGAGGCGTTAGCGGCGCTGGGTGCCAATCGGGTGCCAATTTCACGTTTTGTGCTACTGAAAGGCCCAGATTTCCGGGCTTTTTTGCGCGTTGTCACCTATTCGAATGCTGTGTGACAGCCTGGGGATATGTGGAAAGCCCTGCAACCCTTGGCAACAGTGAAGTTACGGCATCACGCCGCGGCCTGGGCGCGGCGCAAGGTCTCGCCGCGATAGCTGAGCGCCTCGGCGATATGAATGCGCGCCACGCGCTCCTCGCCGTCGAGATCGGCGAGGGTGCGGGCAACGCGAAGCGTCCGGTGATAGCCGCGGGCGCTGAGCGACAGCGCGTCCGCCGCCTCGCGCAGCAGCGTGCGCCCGGCTTGATCGGGGGCGGCGATCTCCTCGAGCAGGTTGCCGTCGCAATCGGCATTAGTTCGCGCGCGGGGACAACGCAGCGCCGCGAGCCGTTCCGCCTGGATGTGGCGGGCAGCGGCGACGCGGGCGAGTGCTTCCCTCCGATGCCGGCGGCAGCACCAGGTCGGCGGCGGAGACCGCCGGCACTTCGATCTGAAGATCGATGCGGTCGAGCAACGGCCCCGAGATGCGGGCCTGGTAGCGCTCGGCGCAACCGCGGCCTTGGCGGCAGGCAAAGCCCGGCTCGCCGGCACGGCCGCAGCGGCAGGGGTTCATCGCGGCGACAAGCTGGATGCGCGACGGGTAGGAGATGCGGTGGTTGGCGCGGGCGATCACCGTCTCGCCGGCCTCGAGCGGCTGGCGCAGCGCATCGAGCACCTGCGGATTGAATTCCGGAAGCTCATCGAGAAACAACACGTCGAGATGAGCAAGCGCGACTTCGCCTGGCCGTGGCCGGGTGCCGCCACCGACGAGCGCCGCCATGCTCGCCGAATGATGGGGGCTGCGGAAGGGCCGCATCCTGCCGATGCGCCCGCCGGCAAGATCCCCGGCGAGGCTCCTGATCATGCTCACTTCGAGCATCTCGGCAGGCTCGAGCGGCGGCAGGAGCGAGGGCAGCCGCTTCGCCAGCATCGACTTGCCGGCGCCGGGCGGCCCGATCATCAGGAGGTTGTGGCCGCCGGCTGCGGCGACTTCGAGCGCGCGCTTCGCCGTCTCCTGACCCTTGATGTCCTTGAGGTCGGGCATGGCCTCGTCGCCGGGGTCTGGCGTTGGCTGCGGTCGCCGGAGGGTCTGCAGCCCTTTGAAGTGGTTGACGAGCTGAAGCAGGTTCGACGGCGCCAGGATCGACATCTCGGCCGCGGCCCAGGCCGCCTCGGCGCCTGAGACCTGCGGGCAGACGAGCCCCTTGCCGAGCGCGTTCGCCCCGATCGCCGCTGGCAGAGCGCCGGCGACCGCCGCGATCGAGCCGTCGAGCGCAAGCTCGCCGAGCACGCAATAGCCTTCGATGGCGTCATGGGCCACGGCGCCGACCGCGGCCATCAGCCCGAGCGCGATGGGAAGATCGTAATGGCTCCCTTCCTTGGGAAGGTCGGCCGGGGCGAGATTGACGGTGTTGCGCTTCGGCGGCAGCGCAAGCCCGATGGCGTTCAGCGCCCCGCGCACCCGCTCGCGGCTCTCGGCGACGGCCTTGTCGGGCAGGCCGACGATGGTGAAGGCGGGGAGGCCAGGCCCGATCTGCACCTGGACGTCGACGGCGCGGGCCTCGATCCCCTCGAAGGCAACCGTCGTGACACGCGCGAACATCGCTTGAAGCCCCCGTTCAGGCTCAATCCTACAGCCTTGGGTTCAACTCTAGCGAAAATGCACGCGGTTGCCAAGAACATTCAGCGAACATCCTCGCCCTTGGTGATCAGCCTGTTTGACGCAGGTCCGGATCGAGCAAACGCGCGGCCTGCTCGGCGCCGGTCACGGAGCGGACAAATCGCTCAGCATGACCTGAGCGGCGTTTCGCCCCGGAGCCATGGTGATGCCGGCGCCCGGATGACTACCCGAACCGCATAGGTAAACATTTGGGATCGGTGAGCGGTATTGCGCGAGTTCCGGCAGCGGACGCTGCGACCCGATCTGGTAGGGCAGGATGGCGCCGTGCGTCACTGTGCCGTGAAAGGCGCTTACCATCAGGCGTTCTATGTCGACTGGCGAATGCACGACGCGCTTGAGGATGTTGCGCTTCAGTGTCGGCGCATACGTCTCCGTGAGGTAATCGATCAGATAGTCGGCATAGGGCTCCTTCACCGCGTCCCATGTGCGATCGTGAATTTTGCCGGTTGCGTCGCCGCGGATCTCGTAAGGCACATTGTGCACGAGGAGCTTCATGACGGCTTTGCCGGCCGGACACCTGCTAGGATCGATTGTCGAATCGTTCAGCATCACCACGAAGGGATAGGCGGGCAATTGGCCACTCCGGCATTCCGTGTAGATGCGGGCCAGGTATTCGAGTGACGGAGCTGTCGCGTGCACATAGGCACCATGCTGCGCGTCCGCTCCGGCCTCGTATGTGATGGGGGCATCGAGAGCCAAATAGATGACCATGTAAGCATCGCCCCATTCGTAACGCCGCATCTTCGCGACAAGCTCTCCGCCAACATTCTCCTCGCCAAGAAAATCGACGATGAGCTGACGCGGATCGACATTCGAGGCGATCACGCCCTCAGACGTGAGAGCGATCTCCTCGCCGGTCGTCAGCCGCACCCCTGTCGCGCGGCCGTCTTCGACCAAAATTTTCGAAACGCGTGCGCCGGTGCGAATCTCGCCGCCCTGAGACCGCAAACAGTCCGCAAGCGCCAGCGGCAGATGGTGCATGCCGCCCTTCACCGCCCGGTTGCCCAGATCTTGGATGAGCGCTGCGAACAGCCATGCCAAATGGCCGCCACCGACGTCATCCGGGGCGAGGCCAACGTGACACGCCCATGCACCGATGAATAATCGCGTCTCTTCCCGTTCGAAATGCTCCTGGCCCCAGGAGCGGACGCTCTGCAGCCCGACGCGATACTCATCCATCCCGCCGGGGCGCAGCACCATCTTGTCAATTTCATCTGCAAGCGAGGTCGGCGGAGAGTTCATCCAACGGGCAATATCGTCCTTCGCCTGAACGAAATCGCTGGCAAGGCACCGCCACGCTTCCCCGTCTGCTTTCGAGTACCGGCCAATGCTGGCGACGGTATCCTCCACCTGCCGGTGCATCGAAATGATCCCGCCGCCGGGAAACACATGCGAGTAATTGATTTCAGGCCGAATGAGTTCAAGACCGAAGTTGGCCAATCCCAGCTCCTCGGGTACGGGAGACAGATTGGCGAACTGAAACCCAAACGCGTGCACGTCCGACCGGAAGCCGGGGAGCGTCAGCTCCTCGGTCGTCGCCATGCCGCCGACCGTATGATACTGATCGAGTATCAGCGCCCGCAGCCCGGCGCGCGCCAGATAGCAAGCGCAGGTCAATCCGTTGTGGCCGGCACCTACAACGATTGCATCATACGTTGTCACGCCGCCTTCTCTCTCTGCTCGCCACCTTCTTTTCGATCACGTCCCAGATCATGGCGGCGATGTCCGGCCCGCCGAACTGTTGCACCTGGCGAATGCCGGTCGGCGAGGTGACGTTGATCTCGGTGAGGTAGTCGCCGATCACGTCGAGGCCGACGAAGATCAACCCGCGCCTCTTCAGCTCAGGCCCGACCCGCGCGCAGATCTCGCGCTCGCGGGGCGTGAGGTCGGCCGGCTCCGCCTTGCCGCCGACATGGAGATTGGACCGCGTCTCGTCCGCCGCCGGCACGCGGTTGATGGCGCCGGCGATCTTGCCGTCGACGAGGATGATGCGCTTGTCGCCGCCGCGCACCTCGGGCAGATAGCGCTGCACCATGATCGGCTCGCGAAAGGTGATGCCGAGCAGCTCGACCAGCGAATTGAGATTAGTGTCGCCCGGCGGAATGCGGAACACCGCGGCGCCGCCGTTGCCGTAGAGCGGCTTCACCACGATGTCCTTGTGCTCGTCGCGGAATGCCTTGATGGCGTCGAGGGAGCGGGTGACGAGCGTCGGCGGCATCAGGTCGAGATAATCGAGCACGAACACCTTCTCCGGCGCGTTGCGCACCGCGGCGGGATCGTTGACGACGAGCGTCTCAGGATGGATGCGCTCAAGGAGATGTGTCGTAGTGATATAGGCCATGTCGAACGGCGGGTCCTGACGGAGATGGACCACGTCGAACTTGGAGAGATCCTCTTCGCGGGGATGGGCGAGGCGGTAATGGTCGCCGGGCTTGTCCTCCACCGTGAGGCTATGGCCGAAGGCGATCAGCTTGCCGTCGCGGAGCGAGAGGTTGTCCGGCGTGTAATAGAACGCGTCATGGCCGCGCTTTTGCGCCTCGAGCAGCAGCGCGAAGGTCGAATCGCCCCTGATGTCGATGCGCTCGATGGGGTCCATCTGAAAGGCGACTTTGAGGGCCATGGGTGTGCAGCTTCCGCGCAATCAGCTTCGTCATGCCCGGACTTGACCCGGGCATCCATGCCATTACCTCCCAGCCAGCCAAAGCGCCAGTGGAATGGATTGCCGGGTCAAGCCCGGCAATGACAATCTTTCGTCAAACCGGAAATGCGTTCTTGATGTAACGCGGCCAGGCCCATGGCGCCGCCAGCACCACATCGAAGGCCATGTCGTAGCCGGCGAAGTCGGGATGGCCCGAGAGCCAATATTGCGCGGCCCTGACGATGCGGCGGCGCGCGCGTGTCGGCAACGCCCACCCGGCGTCGTCGACGGTGCGGCGCTGCTTGACCTCGACGAAGGCGAGCCGCCTGCCTTTGAGCGCCACAAGGTCGATCTCGCCGACCGGCGTCTTGTAGCGGCGGGCGAGGATGCGATGGCCCTTCGCCCGCAGCAAGAGCGCGGCAATGGTCTCGGCGAACAGGCCGTGGCGATAGGCCTTGATGCGCTTCTCGCTCACCGCGTGCTGCCACCTTTGCGCTCGAGCGCGAGGCCGAGGTCATAGACCCGGCTTCGCTTCAGACCGAAGCGCTCGGCGACCTCGCGCACGGCATCGCGAAAGCTCATCTCCGAGAGCGCCTCTTCGAGCGCGGCGACGACAGCCTCGTCGCTCGCCTCCGCATCGGTGGCAGCAGGCGGCGCGATCACCACCACGAACTCACCTTTGAGCGCCGCTTCGCCGATCTCTGCCGCCAATGCGTCGAGCGACCCACGCGTCACCGTCTCGTGCAGCTTGGTCAGTTCCTTGGCGACCGCCGCCTCGCGCGACCCGAGTACCTCTGCCATGTCGGTGAGGCTCTTGGCCAAGCGCGATCCCGTCTCGAATAGGAGGAGCGTTGCCGGTGTGCGCTTCAAATCTTCGAGGCGCTTGCGTCGCGCGCCCGACTTCACTGGCAGAAAGCCGCCGAACAGGAAGGTGTCGGTCGGAAGGCCGGCACTCGTCAGCGCCGCCATCGCCGCCGACGCCCCGGGGATGCTTGTCACGAGAAGCCCGTCATCGAGGGCCTCGCGCACGAGCTTATAGCCAGGGTCCGACACGAGCGGCGTCCCTGCATCCGAAATCAGCGCCACCGCAGCGCCCGCCCCGATACGGGCGAGGAGCTTCGGCCGCTCCTTCGCGGCGTTGTGCTCGTGATAAGGGGTGAGCTCGCTTCTGATGCCGAAATGGGTGAGCAATTTGCGGCTATGGCGGGTGTCCTCCGCCGCGATTAGATCGGCGCGCGCGAGCACCGCAAGCGCCCGCAGCGAGATATCGGCAAGATTGCCGATCGGCGTTGCCACGAGATACAGACCGGGGGGAAGCGGCGGTGCGAGAGCGTCGGCAAGCACCTCCGCCGCGCGGGCAGACACGCGTCGATATCCGTCTCGATCCTCGTCGTCGCGGTCCGGCACACATGCGCTTATAGCCCAAGCGATCGGCAGGAACTGGTTAAAATGTTAGCAACGCCAGAGCGCTAGGCTTGCGGTCGGGGCATGCTATAGTGGCTCGGCGCCAACACGAATGAGCCACAGTTGCGGTCGAGAGTCTTGTCCGGAGGGCGTGCGGCGGCGTCTCGAGAGGCCCCGATGGACGAGCGTAGACGTCATGCGTCTTCCGCTTGGGGGATTGAGGCGCGTGGGGGAAGCGGTTGCGCTCCCGCGGGCTTCGGAGCGAAGGGGGTCATGCAAATCGCACAGCGCATCAGGGTGAGCCTGCGTGCGGTGACGCTCGCGGTGACGAGCGTTCTCGTCGCTGCTCTCCTTGCCTCGTGCGGCGGCGGCAGCGGCCCCGGCCCGGGAGGCCCCGCCTTCACCGGTTCGACCGGCGGCGCCGTGAAAGTGGCGTTGCTGTTGCCGCTCACCGCCTCGGGTAATACGCCGGCCGTAGCCAGGGCGCTGAAGCAGGCGGCCGAACTCGCGCTGTTCGACTTCGACAATCCGTCGGTCACGCTTGTGCCGAAGGACACGCGTGGCACCCCTGACGGCGCGCGCGCCGCGGCGGCGAGCGCGATCCAGGACGGCGCCGAGCTGATTATTGGGCCGCTGTTCGCGCAAGAAGTTGCGGCCGCGGCACCTGTGGCGCGTCAGGCCAATGTACCGGTGATCGCCTTTTCGAGCGATGAGAAGGTGGCCGGCAACGGCGTCTATCTGTTGAGCTTCCTCGCCGGCCGCGACGTGCCGCGCATCGTCTCCTATGCTATCGCCCGCGGTAAGCGCAATTTCGCGCTGCTCATTCCACAATCGGCTTACGGTCATCTCGCCGAAGCCGCGTTCGCCAAGAGCGTGACGCGCGCCGGCGGTCGGGCCGTGGTGCGCGCCAGCTTCCCCAGCAACGATGCGAGCGCCATGCTCGGCCCCGTGCGGCAGGTGGCGAACGCGATCAAGTCTGGCCAGCAGGTCGATGCGCTGTTCCTGCCCGCCGGACCTGAGGATCTGCAATTGCTGGGCTCCATCCTCAACTCTTCCGGCGTCACCGGCGCCACCGTCCAGTTCGTCGGCACCGGGCAGTGGGATTATCCCAATATCGGCCGGGAGCGCGCTCTGATCGGCGGCTGGTATGCGGCGCCGGATCCTAAAGGCTGGACCGACTTCACCGCGCGCTACGCCAAGACCTATGGCTCGACGCCGCCGCGTATCGCGAGCCTCGCTTATGACGCGGTCAGCCTCGCAGTATCGTTGTCGACGAACCCGCCTGGCCAGCGCTACACTGCGGCGACGCTCACCCGCGGATCGGGTTTCGCCGGCGTTGACGGGCTGTTCCGCCTGCTCCCGGACGGCACATCCGAGCGCGGCCTCGCTATCCTCCAGGTCCGCGAATACGGCCCGCAGGTGCTCGAGCCGGCACCGAACAGCTTTGCCTCCGCGCAATATTAATCAGGCCGCAAGCTCGAGGATCAACCGGTCGAGCACGAGGCGGCCTGATCCTGTGGCCGTGAGCCGGTCGCCGTTCCGCGCCACGAGGCCTTCCGCCGCAAGCGCCTGAAGCCGTCGCTCCTTCAGTGCGCGGCCGGCGATCGCCTCGAGCCGCTTCAGGTCGATGCCTTCGGCGAGGCGAAGCCCCATCAAAAGATATTCGTCGGCGGCCTCCGCGCCGCTCAGGCCCTCATCCTCAGCGATGCCGTGGCCGCAAGCTTCGACCGCGGCGAGCCAGGCCTCGGGTGACTTCAGCGTCGAAAGCGCGTGCTTGGCGCCGCCTTCGGTGATGCGGCTGTGGGCGCCGGCGCCGATCCCGGCATAATCATGTCCGCGCCAATAGAGGAGGTTATGGCGGGACTCGGCGCCGGGCCGCGCATGGTTCGACACTTCATAGGCCGGAAGCCCCTCGGCCTCGCACAGCTCCTGGGTCACGGCGTAGAAGGCTTGCCCCTCGCGCGGCTTCGGGATCGTCAAGCTGCCGGCGGCGTGGCGCGCGGCGAACGGTGTGCCGGGCTCGATGGTGAGTTGATAGAGCGAGAGGTGGCCGTGGGCGTGCTGAAGCGCTCGGGTGAGCTCGTCGCGCCAGGCGGGGACTGTCTGTCCCATCCGCGCATAGATCAGGTCGAACGACACACGGTCGAAATTGCGTTTGGCGACGGCGAGCGCGGCGAGCGCCTCGTCGCTCGTGTGCATGCGCCCGAGCGCCTTGAGGCTCTCGTCGCCGAGGGACTGCACCCCGAGCGAGACGCGGTTGACGCCGGCGGCGCGGTAACCGGCGAAGCGCGTCGCCTCGACGCTGGTGGGATTGGCCTCGAGCGTGACCTCGGCATTGGCGTCAACAGTCCATTGCGCCGCGATCGCATCGAGGATCGCAGCGACGGTGCCGGCGTCCATCAGCGACGGCGTGCCGCCGCCGAAGAAGATGCTGGTCACGGTGCGGCTCGGCGCGAGCGTAGCGAAGTGCCGAAGTTCCGAAAGATACGCGCCAACAAAGCCGGCTTCGTCGATACCGCCGTGGCGGACATGGGAGTTGAAGTCGCAATAGGGGCATTTGGCGAGGCAGAACGGCCAATGCACATAGACCCCGAACGGTTCGGGAGCCGAGGTCTCTGTGCTAACGCTTGTCATCGTCGTAAGTGACCGCGCTGCGCACGATCAGCTTCTCGAAGGCGCGGGCGCGATGAGAGATGGCGTGTTTCACCTCAGGGTCCATCTCGCCGAAGGTCTCCTCAGAGCCGTCGGGAACGAAGATCGGATCATAGCCGAAGCCTCGGGTTCCGCGCGGCGGCCACACGATGGTGCCGAACACCTTGCCCTCGAACACTTGCGCTTGGCCGTTCGGCGCGGCAAGCGCCAGCGCACAGGTGAAGTTCGCTTTATAGTCCCTGGCGCCGACCGCCTCGAGCTCGTCATGGACCCGCTTCATCGCCGCCTGGAAATCCTTAGCGTCTCCGCCCCAACGCGCAGAACTGATGCCTGGATCGCCGGCGAGCGCCGCGATCTCGAGGCCGGAATCATCGGCAAGTGCCGGGATGCCGGAGGCCTTCGCCGCGGCGAGCGCCTTCAACCGCGCATTCTCGGCGAAGCTCTCGCCGGTCTCTTCCGG
>Ga0315553_10001896_pt1 | contig 17064 bp, 11 predicted proteins | sample SalMarSW160140MG_FD_203099 | JGI IMG/M metagenome (GOLD analysis project Ga0315553, IMG submission 203099) | Salt marsh sediment microbial communities from the Plum Island Ecosystem LTER, Massachusetts, United States - Salt Marsh Sediment SW1601-40 ... | reverse complement strand
GTGGGGCATGTGTTCATGCGCGACGCGAATGGTGTCCCCATGCACATGTCGCCGTTCGCGCCGCTCCTCGGCCAGGCGAAGCGCACCTTCCTGCCCACGACGGCGCCGCAGCTGTTCGCGGAGGCCGCGGCGGCGGTGAGCGCGCAGAACGCCCAGGCTGCCCAGCTCCTCGGGTTGATCGGGACGCCGGCCGAGGGCACGATCCCGATCGTGGCCCTCACCTTCGATCCGAGTTTGGTGGACGCCGAGCCGACGGTCGCCTGTCCGAGTCCGCCGTTCTGCCCGACGGCGGGCGGTCTCGCCGGGCTCCAGGACATCAGCCGGCTCGATCCCACGATCACCAACACGTTCGAGGTCGGCTACAAGGGACTGCTGGGCGAACGGTTCCTGGTCGGCGTCAACGCGTGGTGGAGCCACGTCACGGATTTCGTGTCGGCGCTCCAGGTGTCGACGCCGAACGTGTTCCTCGATGGGACCGCGACGTTCCAGTTCCTGAACCAGCAGTTCCAGAACCTGGTCGGCGTGGCGTTCCCGGACGCCGCCACCGCGACCGCGACCGCCCAGCAGATCGCCGGATCCATGGCCCGGATCCCGCTCGGAGTCGTGGCGACGACCAGTGTGGGCGGTACCGAGCCGGCTCTGGCGCTCGTGTACCGCAACCTGGGGAGCCTGGACGTGTTCGGGGGCGAGATCGCGGCGCAGATCGTGCTCAGCGACCTGTTCGAGCTCTCGGGCTCGATCTCGGTCGTGGACAAGAACGAGTTCACCACCGAGGGCGATAACCCCGAGGTCGTGCCGCTCAACGCGCCGACCTTCAAGGGGACCGCGAAGCTCACGTACCGGGACGACGATGCCGGACTGAACGGCAGCGTCCGCTTCCGGGCGCAGAACGGCTTCCCGGCCAACTCGGGCGTGTACATCGGGGATGTCGAGTCGTTCGAGACCGTCGACGCGGGATTCGGCTGGCGGATCCCGAGCTTCCGGGACCTCTGGCTCCAGATCGACGTACAGAACGTGTTCGACTCATCGTATAAGACGTTCGTAGGCACGCCGCAGCTCGGCCGCATGATGCTGGCGCGGGTGCGCTGGGACTTCAGTCCGTTCTAGCCGGACGCTCCGTGCGACGGGGCGGGCCGCGTCGGTGGCGCGGCCGGTGTGCTGGAGCGGTCCACGGGGGAGCGGCAGGGTGGTCGTGAACAGTCCCGGACGATCCGCGCGGCGAGCCGCCGTGCTGCTGGTGGGCGCGCTCCTCGCGTGGCCCGTGACCGCCCTGTCACAGGCTCCGGACACGGCCACCACCCGCCCGGCGCCGGCCTCCGCCTCTGCCGATGGTGCACCCGGGGGCGGCTCGGCCGCCGTCGTCACGCGCGTGCGCGCCCTGCTCGACGCCGACATGCCGGTGACGGCCAGCCGGACCATCGCGCGCGAGCTGTCGCTGGCCGTGGTGGAAGGCGCGGATGCCGTGCTACTCGCGGCCCGCGCGAACGCGATGCAGCGATCGTGGGGTGTCGTCAGGCGACTCCTGGCCGGCCGCCCGTGGCCGGACGCGGAGTCCGCCGCCGAGGCCCGGCTCCTCCTGGCGCGCGCCTATGCCGGGCTCGACAGCGCGGGACGGACGGTCGAGACGTACACCGCCTACCTGAGCGATGCGGATGGGCCGCCGCCCGTGTACCTGCGGGTCGACCTGGCGCGCGCCTACGCCCGTCTCGATCGTAACCGGGAGGCCATCGCGCAGCTCGCGGCCGCCGAGAAGGAGAATCCGGCGATCGGGCGCTGGCTCCGGCTGTCGCGGCTCGAGGCGCTCGCCGGGCTGAACGACACAACGCTGTTCGCGCTCGCCGACTCGCTTGCCGGCGACCCCCTGGTCGCCGCGGACTCGATCCTGCTTCCCGCCGCGCGGCTCGCGTTCGAGCTCGGCGACGGGGCGCGCGCCATGCGGCTGGTGGAGCGGGCGGGGCCGGGGGTCCGGCGGTCGTTGGCCGAGGAGCACATCGCGGCGTATCTCCTCGCCAGCGGAGACACGGCCGCCGCGGTGGACACGTACCGGGAGGCCGTGGAGACCGGGAGCGCGCGAGCGGAGACCGGCCCGGCCCTGCTCGAGCACGACCGATCCTGGCGGACGCTCGCTTCGGTGGGCCGCTCCGATGCGCGGGCCGGACGCCGCTCCCGGGCGGCGGATTATCTGCGCGAGGCGCTCGAGGCCGCTCCCGGGGCCGAGCGCCCGGCCATCGCCGAGACGCTGGCCGGGGTGTACCGCGCGCTGGGCGAGGATCGGCGTGCGCTGGAGGTCATCTCGCCGTGGCTCGCGAGCCGCGATCCGGGCGCCGAGGGGCAGGCGTCGCTGTGGCTGCTGGCGGCCCGCGCGTACGCCTCCCTTGGCGAAGCCGACGCGTCGGACTCGGCATACGCGCGCGCGGCCCGGGGGGTGGGAAGCGCCGCCGCGCTGGCCGCCTATCTGATCGCCGACGCGCGACAGGACGAAGGGCGGGTGGAGGAGGCCGAGAGCGCCTTCCTGCGCGCATACACCCGGTTCCCGGGGTCGAGCTACGGGGAGCGTGCGCTCGAGCGGGTGGCGCTGCTCGAATACCGGGCCGGCCGCTACGCGACCGCCCGCGTCCGACTGGAGGACTACCGGCGCCGCTACCCGACGGGTGACTGGGCCCAGGGGGCGCTCTTCTGGACCGGCAAGACCCTCGAGGCGGAGGGCGATACGGCCATGGCGCACGGGGTGTACCTCCGGACGATCGCCTACAATCCGCTCGACTACTACGCGATCCTCGCCTCCCGACGGGTGGGCGCGGACCGGTGGGCCGCGCTCCACCTCGTGGACGCCGGACCGCTCCCGGCCCTCGCGCCGGTGTACGCCGATGCGCTCGATCGCATGAACCTGCTGCGCGATCTCGGGTGGGTGCCGCGCGCGCGGCGGGAGTTCCGGCGGGCCCGCGAGCTGGGGCCGGGCGGCAACCTCGAGGTGCTCGCCTTCGCGCACGCGCTCGACGCGACGGGGTGGACGCAGGAAGGGGTCTCGGAAGGCTGGAGGGCCAAGGCCCGCCAGCAGGGATGGACGCGTCTCCATCTGCAGGCGATCTACCCGTTCCCGTTCTCCGAGGCGCTCACGCACGCGGCCCGCGAGCGCGGGTTGCCGGTGTACTTCGTGGCGGGGCTGGCGCGACGCGAGTCCCTGTTCGACCCCGACATCTCGTCGGGGGCGAACGCCATCGGCCTCATGCAGCTCCTCCCGGCGACGGCCCGCGACGTGGCCCCGCGCGCGGGGCTTCCCGAGTACCAGCGCGCGCAGCTCACCGTGCCGCAGGTCAACCTGCTGCTCGGCACCCGCTACCTGGCCGACCTGCTCGAGCGCTTCGACGGCGACCCCGTGGCGGGTATGATCTCCTACAACGCGGGCCCGCACCGATACCTGCGCTGGCGCGAGTTTCCCGAGTTTGCGGACGACGAGATGCGCGTGGAGCGCATCCCGTTCAAGGAGACGCGCGAATACGTGCGCGCCGTGACCGAGCTCGGCGAGATCTACCGCTTCCTGTATCCGGACGCGGGGCGCGACATCCCCTGATCGGGGGCGCGCCTTTTCGGGCTCGCGCGCAGCGTGCGCCGGTCGTGTGCGCACGCCGTTGACGGCTCCGGATGTGGCCCATAGCATAGGGGCGTCTCAGTTCCGGATGGGGCCGAAACCCGCGTGGTTGACCCATCCGGCCGTTCGGTACAGGAGTGCGCAGGGAGGCCGCAGGATGCCAACGGGTCGCGTGAAGTGGTTCAACGACAGCAAGGGCTACGGGTTCATCGAGCAGCCCGACGGCGGGGACGACGTGTTCGTCCACTACTCGTCCATCGAGATGGACGGGTACAAGACGCTCGCGGAGGGGATGGAGGTGGACTACGAGTTCACGCAGGGTGACAAGGGTCTCCACGCCACGCGCGTGACCCGGGCGGGCTGAGGCCCGCCGCCCCGCGATCGACGCGCCCCGCCGGCCCGCGGGGCGCGTTTTTTTTGTTCCCCCACCCGGCAGGGATACATTCCGCCTGCCCATGAACCAGCCCGAATCCGACCGTCCGACGCTCTTCCTGCTCGATGGGTACGCGCTCATCTACCGCGCGTTCTTCGCCATGATCAGCCGGCCACTCACGACCTCGAGCGGCGAGAACACGTCGGCCCCGTACGGCATCGCCCGCTTCCTCATGCGGCTGGCCGACGACTTCGGGCCGGACTACCTCGGCGTCGTGTTCGACGCGGGGGACAGCCAGCGCGGCGAGATCCTGCCGGAGTACAAGGCCACGCGGGAGAAGATGCCCGAGGAGCTCAAGGCGTCGCTGCCCCGCTGCCGGGAGGTGTTCGATGCGTTTCGCGTCCCGGTCATCGAGGCCGACGGGTGGGAGGCCGACGACGTCATCGGCACGCTGGCACGGCAGGCGGCCGACGCGGGGCTCCGCACGGTGATCGTGTCGGGCGACAAGGACTTCCAGCAGCTCGTCGACGAGCACACCGTGCTCCTCAATCCGGGGCGCGGCGGGCCGGCGGGGGTGGATGAGGAGTGGGTGTCGCTCGAGAACGCCGAGGCGCGCATGGGCGTCCCGCCCGCCCGCGTCACCGATTACCTGGCGCTCCTCGGCGACTCGTCCGACAACGTCCCGGGCGTCCCGGGCATCGGGAAGAAGACGGCCCCGGCGCTCATCGCGCAGTTCGGCGATCTGGAGACGCTGCTCGAGCGCGCCGGGGAGGTGTCGAACACACGGGCCCGGAACGCGCTGCTCGAACATGGGGACGAGGCCCGGGTGTCGAAGAGGCTCGTGACGATCCGCACGGACGCTCCCGTGGAGCTGGACCTGGAGCGGCTGGTGATCGAGCCGCCGGACCCCGAGCGCACGCGGCCCCTGTTCCGCGAGCTCGAGTTCCACAACCTGCTCCGCGAGCTCGATGCGGTCGCGACGCCGGAGGAGCGCTTCGAGCCGGCCTGCCGGCTGGTCGACACACCGCGGGCGCTCGACGAGCTGCTCGCGGAGCTGGCCGGCGTAGAGCGCATCGCGTTGTGGTGCGTGGGGAGCTCGGATGACCCGCTGGCCGCCCGGCTGGTGGGGATCGCTTTGAGCGCCGACCCGAGGACCGCTGCCTACCTGCCGTTCGGCCACACCCCGCCGGAGGTGGCGCGCGACGCCGACGGGAACCCCACGCTCGCCTTCGACTCAGCGGCCCCGCCCGTGCTGCCCGCGCTGGACACGCCCCCGCTCGAGGGGCTCCGCGCCCTGCTCGAGTCGGACACGCCGAAGATCGGCCACGACCTCAAGTACGGTCTCCAACTCCTGTGGCGGGCCGGCGTCCGCCTCGGGGGCGTGTCGTTCGACACCGAGATCGCCTCGTATTGTCTGGATCCCGCCCGGCGCGAGCGCACCCTCGAGGTGCTGGCTCCCGAGAAGGTCGCGGCCGAGCTGGCGCCACGCTCGGACGTCACCGGATCCGGGCGCTCCGCCACTCCCATCGAGGAGACCGCCGCGGAGGAGGCCATGTGGTGGGCCGCGCCGCGCGCCGCGGTCACGCTCCGTCTGTCCGACGTACAGACCGAGGAGCTCGAGCGCGTCGGGATGTGGGAGCTGTGCCAAGAGGTCGAGATGCCGCTCGTCCCCGTCCTCGCCCGCATGGAACGGGTTGGGATCGCGATCGACCTCGAGTTCTTCGACGCGCTCGGCCGGCGACTGCAGCGCGAGCTCGAGCTCGTGAGCGAGGAGATCCGCAAGATCGCCGGCGAGGAGGTCAACCTGCGCTCCGTCCCGCAGATGCGGCAGCTTCTGTTCGAGACGCTCGAGCTCCCGATGGTGAAGAAGACGAAGACCGGCCCCTCGACCGACGAGAGCGTGCTGGAGGAGCTCGCCGCAATGGGACACCAGATCCCGCGGCTCATCCTCGAGCACCGCGAGCTGGACAAGCTCGACGGGACCTACGTGAGCAAGCTGCCGCAGCTCGTCGACGACGCGGGTCGGATCCACACGCGCTTCAACCAGACGGTGGCCGCCACGGGCCGCCTGTCGTCCTCCGACCCCAACCTCCAGAACATCCCCATCCGCTCGACGCTGGGGCGCGAGATCCGGAAGGGATTCGTGCCCGCGGCCGGACACCGCTTCGTGGGGGCCGACTACTCGCAGGTCGAGCTGCGGGTGATGGCGCACCTGTCCCGGGACCCCGCCTTCCTCGAGGCGTTTCGGAGCGACCGCGACATCCACCGAGAGACCGCCGCGCGCATCTTCGGGGTGGCCGCGGATGCAGTCACCCCGGCGATGCGCGAACAGGCGAAGACGATCAACTTCGCGACCATCTACGGCCAGGGCCCGTTCGCGCTCGCCCGGCAGCTCGGCATCTCGCGCGAGGAGGCGCGACGCTTCATCGATCAGTACTTCGAGCGCTTCGCGGGGGTGGCCGCGTATCTGGAGGAGATGAAGGAGACCGCACGCACGCGGGGATACGTCGAGACGCTGATCGGCCGGCGGCGATACATTCCCGAGATCCGGTCCAAGAACCCGGGCATGCGTGGCTACGGCGAGCGCACGGCGACCAACTCGCCCATCCAGGGCACCGCGGCCGACCTCATCAAGGTGTCGATGATCCGGCTCCACGAGCGTCTGAGCGGGTCGGGGGCGCGCATGCTCCTCCAGGTGCACGACGAGCTCCTGTTCGAGGTCCCCGAGGACGAGGTGGAGGACGTGAGCCGGCAGGTGCGGGAGGAGATGGAGGGCGCCATCGATCTCGACGTCCCGCTCAAGGTCGACATCGGGGTCGGCGCCACGTGGTACGAATGCAAGTTCGGGTGAGCCCGCGCGAACGCGGCCGTTCGGACCGCGGGCGGCGGGCGGGTCGCCGTCGGCGGGCGGGTCGCGGGCGGCAGGCGGGCCGCGGCCGGCAGGCGGGTCGTCGTCGGCCGGCGCCACCCTCCACGATCCTGAGCATCCAGGAGACCGCATGATGGGCACGACGAGACGCGAGTTCGTGAAGACGTCCGCACGCGCCGGAGGCGCGCTCGGGCTGGTGGGCGCGCTCGGCCCGCTGGGACGCGGGTTGGCCGACGCGAGCCGGGCCCCCGCGCGCATACGCATCCTCATCCTCGGCGGCACGCGGTTCATCGGGCCCCACCAGGTGAAGTACGCCCTCGATCGCGGACACGAGGTGTCGATCTTCACCCGCGGTCGCACCGACCCGCCCTTCTTCCACGACTACTTCGAGCGGGTCGAGCGGCTCGTCGGCGATCGCGACGACGACCTCGCCGCGCTGGAGACGGGCGAGTGGGATGCGGTGATCGACAACTCCGCCTCGGTCCCGCGCTGGGTCACGCAGTCGACCGCCGTGCTCCGGGAGCGAGCCGGGCGCTACCTGTACGTGTCCTCGATCTCCGCGTATGCCGACTACTCGGAGGCCGGGATGACCGAGGACGCCGCGCTGGCCGAGCTCGAGGATCCGACGGTCGAGGAGGTGACGGGGCAGACGTACGGCGGCATGAAGGCGCTCTCCGAGCGCGCGGCGCGCGACGCGTTCGGCGACGACGCGATCATCGTGCGGCCCGGTCTGATCATCGGTCCCGGAGACAACAGCGATCGGTGGACCTACTGGCCGGTGCGCATCGACCGGGGCGGCGAGGTGCTGGCTCCGAACTCCCCACAAGATCCCGTGCAGAACATCGACGCCCGCGACCTGGCGGCGTTCATGGTCGGTCTCGTCGAGGAGCCCGGGCACGGCGGCGCGTACAACGCGACGGGTCCCGCCGAGCGGGAGACGTTCGGCGAGATGCTGGACGGCATCCGCACCGCACTGGGGTCCGACGCCGAGCTCACCTGGGTGGAGGCGGCCTTCCTCGCCGCGCACGGGGTCCAGCCGTGGAGCCACATGACCAACTGGGTGCCTCCCAGCGGCGGCTCGACGGGGATGCTCCGGGTGTCGATCGATCGGGCGCTCGCGGCGGGGCTCACCTTCCGGCCGCTGGCCGACACCGCCCGGGACACGCTCGCGTGGTGGAAGACGCTCCCCGAGGAGCGGCGCGCGAAGCCGCTGGCGGGCTGTCCGCCCGAGCTCGAGCGCGAGGTCCTGGCCGCCTGGCACGCGCGGAGCTGACCCGACCCGCAGGGCGGTCTACAGGATGTCCCACAGCATCGGGTTGAGCGACAGGAGGAGCTCCCACTCCCCGCCTCGCGGATCGCCCGCTCGGGGCCCCTCGAGCCCGCGCATCACGTCCACGCGGAGCAGGTCGTAGAACAGCCCCAGCCCCAGGCCGGCCGAGGTCCGCACGCCCGGGGTCTGGAGCACGCCGAAGCGCGTGGCGGCGGCCTCGCCCGCTCGGCTCATGTCCGTCCATCCCGCGGCCCCGATCAGACGCAGCCGCACCCACGGAGACACCACCGCGCGCGACAGCTCGCCGCGCCACAGCGCCACGCGATCGCCGCCCCACATGCGGAAGGCGTACCCCGGAAGCGTGCCCCGGCCGCCCACCAGGAACAGCCGCTGGGCGGGCAGGTCGCCCCCCGCGAACCCGACGGTGAGGCGGCTCGACCACGCCCACGGGTTGCCCAGACCCTGTCGCTCGCCCCGGATCTCGAGCGTGCCACGACTGAACCCGAAGCTCCCGAGCGCGCCCGTCGCCGCCTCGCCCGTGAGGCCCGCCGACCACGCGGTTCCGAGGGCCCGACCCAGCGGCACCTCGAATCGGGCGTCGAGCGCCAGGAGCTCGCCCTCGTCGATGGGTCGCACGGCCCGCAGCGCTCGGCTGCCGACCAGCACGGTCTGCATGACGAGATCGGCGCCCCGCTGCCGGAGGACCGATGCCCCGACCTCGACGCGCCCGCCCGCGACAGCGTGCGCGATCGAGACGCGGCCCCCGTCCTCGAAATACGGATCCGAATAGTCCTCGCCCTCGAACACGAGACCCAGCGTCCGGCCCACGCCGGACGCCGGACGGAAGAAGCCGACGTCCTCGAGGCCATGCAGCCGCATGTCGAAGCGGGCGTCCCAGCCCCCGAGCGCGTGGTCCAGCGAAGCGCGCGCTTCCACGCGCTCGATCCCGGTGGCGTACCCGCCCCACAGCGACGCCGACGTCGCGTCCCCGAGACGCACGCGTCCGCCCCCGCCCACGAGCATGCCCTCGGCGCGCCGGGCCCTGAGACCCGAGGAGGCATCGGGCAGCGCGACCTGGAGCCGCTCGCCGCCGGCGAGCTCCGTGGGGCGGACCAGCGTGCGCGCCCGGTCGAGCGCGGCGCCGAGATCCTCGATCGAGCGGTCCGACTCTTCGATCGGGCCGCCGTACAGCGGCGCCTGCCACCTCCCGTAACGCTCGAGCTCGTCGGCGGGCAGGGACGCCACGCGCTCTCCGGCGCCCAGCTCGAAGCGAGGCTCGCCCTCGAGGTCGTAGTCGAGCACTTCGAGCCGCGTTCGGATGATGCTGTGGACCGGGAAGTCGAGCCACGAGAGCGAGCGTCGAATCTCCAGCTGCTGTTCAGACGGTAGCCAGTAGCGGCCCTCCCAGAACGCCGAGCGCAGGTCGAGCGCGATGCTCTCCAGGTCGGGGTCACGGTACGCGGCCGCGGTGAACGTGATCCGCAGCCGGGCGATGGCCCCCGTCTGCCGGTCCACGAACATCGAGCCCACGACCGCCGCACGCTCGGGATCGCGCGGGCGTACCTCGAGCTCGTACACCCGCGCCACACGGTCGCGAACCCGGATCTCGAGCGAATCGGCGAGGCGGTAGGTGTACACCTCGAGGGCGCCGGGGGCCGCCGGGTGAAGGACGTTCCACACCTCGTCCCCGTTCCCGAGCTTGATGCGATCCCCGAAGTTGTCGAGCACGAGGCTCAGGTGGTCGAGGTGGTACTTGATGTGGGTGGGGAGACGCACCTCGTGACGGCGGCCGACGATGGTCTGGAGGGCGCGATCCGGGGCCTGCCAGTACACCTCGAGCGCCACCTGATCGGCTCGCACGATCTCGCGCTCGCCCCTGAGCTCTCCCAGGAAGTACACGTGGCCCTGGACGTCGGCCGAGAAGTGCCTGAGCGAGCTGTCGGCGTATGCGTTCCGGCGGGCGGCGATCGCCCGCCCCGCGATCGCGAGCGCCCCGGGGGCGTCCCACGCGCGTTGCGGAGCCCGCGCGGACGAGGTGTCCGATGGGGAGGCCGCACTGCCGGTCGGGCTCTGGCCGACCGCGCCACGGGCGGCGACCGCCGCCAGGACGCCGAGCACGAGCGAGGTGGTGAGCGCGCTCGCCACCTCGCCGCCCGGGCCACGTCGGGATTCGATGCCGTTACACACGGCAGAGGATACCGCCCTGGGCGCGGGCCGTTCCGCGGTTCAGGCGATCCGACGGGGGTCGGACCGCGCGGGGCTGCGTGCAGGGCGGAGTCGGTGGCGGGACCACGACCCGGCTCGAGGGGTGGAGGCACGGTCAGTCGAACAGGTCCTCCTGCGACTCGGCATCCTCTCCGCGTTCTACCACCCGGCGCAGGCGGCGGACCCAGTACTCCACGTCGAACCCCTCCTCGCTCTTGAGCATGCGCCTGATCACGGGCGACACCTCGCGCAGCGCCTCGACAAGGTCCTCGGCGATCGATCCGACCTCGGCCGCCCTCGCCTCGTCGGGCATCGAGGCCATGTCCTGGAGGATCGAGCCTTCCGAACGCGAGGCCACGATCGGATCTTCCCGCGTCGCGACGTAGACCTCGGTGCGACGTCCGGGTCCGCGGCCCTCCTCGATCGGGATGAGTCCCACGATCTCGTCGGAGCGCCAGTACTTGGCGTATCCGAGGTGGATCATCCGGTCACGTTTGATCTCCACGGTCCCTCCATCGGGCGGGCGTCAGGGTCCTGGCGTGCGCGGCGGATCACGGGGAGCCGCGCGCCCCCCGTGCCGCGCCGCTCCGCGAGCGGGACCGGAGGGTCGGACTGACACTCTCCATGGGCCTCCGACCGCCTGTCAAGCGGCCTCGGGCCATCCCTGGCGGTGGCGTTGATTGCTCGATGAGGACGCCGGGGATCATCTTGGCGGTCCCATGACCAGACCGCGCACGATTCGCGACCCCCTGTGGGGCAACATCCATGTGGATGCGGATGCCGCCGAGATCCTCGACGCGCCCCAGTTCCAGCGGCTGAGGCGCGTCAAGCAGCTCGGGCTGGCGCACCTGGTGTACCCGGGGGGCGTCCACACGCGGTTCCTCCATGCGCTCGGGGTGTATCACCTCGTCCACCAGGCGGTCGCGCATCTCGACGCCACCGGCCGACTCGAGGGCCTGAGCCCGGCCGAGCGCGACGACCTTCCCATCGTCCGGCTGGCGGCGCTGCTCCACGACGTGGGGCACTACGCGTTCTCGCACGCCATGGAGGAGCTGGGGCCCGAGTCGATTCCCGGGCACCACGAGGAGATCGCCGCCCGCTTCCTCGACGCGGGGCCGATCCGGGAGGTCCTCGATCGCTACGACCCCGGCGCGTCGGGGCGCATCGGCGCGCTCATCCGGGGCGAATCGGCGCACCCGCTGGGGGGACTGGTGGCCGGCTCGCTGGATCTCGACAAGATCGACTATCTGAGACGCGACTCGCTGTTCTGCGGCGTCCCGTACGGGGCCGTGGACGTCGACCGCCTGCTCCCGTCGCTCACGCTCGCGCGCGAGACAGCGGGTGGATCGCCGCTGGAGCTGGCGGTGACCGAGAAGGGGCTGAGCGCGCTCGAGACGCTGCTGTTCTCGAAGTACCAGATGTTCCGGAACGTCTACTGGCACCACGCCGTGCGCGCCGCCACGGTGTCGTTCGTGCGGCTGATCGAGACCGCGCTCGGGTGCGGTCTACTCGACCGGACGGAGCTCGCCGGGCCAAGCGACGAGGAGCTGCTCGGGCAGATCGCCCACCGCATCGAGCGGCTGGACGCCGGCCCGCCCTACGATCCCGCATCGGCGGTGGGTCGCGTGGTGACGCTCCTCGAGGCGCTCTCGGCGCGTCGCCTGCCCAAGCGCGTGCTCGAGCTGGCCGGTGACTCGCTGCCCAACCGGGTCGCCTCGTGGCCTTCGACGCGCCGCGACCTGGTAGGCCGTCTCGAGAACCGACTGGCGGCCGAGTGGGGCACGCCCGAAGGCACGGTGTTCGTCGACTACCCGAGCTACCCGGGCATGCTGGAGCTCAACCTGCTCCTGGTGCGGAACGACGGGGCGGTGCAGCGGTTGACGGAGCTCGGGGAGCGCGGTCTCATCGACCTGCCGCGTCTGGGTCGCGCCCTGCACCACTCCGCACGGGTGCTGCGCGTGTTCTCGCTCGATCCGATCGTATCGCGGGACGCGAGGCCGTTGCTCGAGCTCATCGAGGCGCCGCCGGAACAGGTCGAGGAACGGCTCGAGGACCCCGCGCCGCTCTTCTCCTGAAGGGCGCGGTCGCCTCACTCCTCGCTGACGGCCTCCACCACGATCGTCGTGATGTTGTCGTGCCCGCCCGCCTCGTTGGCCGCGGCCACGAGGCGGCCGGCGAGCGCGTCGGGCTCGCCGTCGTGGACGATCATGGCGCGCAGCTCGTCCTCCGGCACCATCGACATAAGCCCGTCGGACGCGAGCACGAACCGGTCGCCCTCACGCAGCTCGCCCACGAACGTGTCCACCGGGACCTGTGCCGTCGTCCCCAGGGCCCGCGTGAGGAGGCTCGAACGCGGGTGGACGCGCGCCTCCTCGTCGGAGATCCGCCCCTGATTGACCAGCTCCTGCACGTAGGTGTGGTCTTCGGTGATCTGGCGCACCTCTCCGTCCCGCACCATGTACGCCCGGCTGTCGCCGACGTGCGCGATCACCCACCACCCGTTTGGCGACAGGAGGAGTGCCGTGGTGGTGGTTCCCATCCCCGCCCGGTCGGGGTGTGCCTGACCCTCGATCAGGATGCATCGATTGGCATCGGCGACCGCGGTGTGGAGCCGCTCTCGAGCTTCGTCCCGCGGAGCCTCCGCATCGAGGAGCGCGACGCCCTCGGTCGCGCACCGCACGGCGAGCGAGCTCGCGATCTCCCCGGCGGCGTGGCCGCCCATGCCGTCGGCGACGACGAACAGACCCGGGGGAGAGTCGACGCCGAACGAGTCCTCGTTCTGCTCCCGCACCCGCCCCACGTCCGAGACGACGCCGTACCTCCAGGCCATGTGCCGGCTCACGCCAACGGAATCCCCATCAGTCGGATTGCTCAGTGATCCCTTCCTTCCGCCCGTGCCCCGACGCGGCGGATTCGGACAACATCACGCGCCCGACATGCGCGGACAAGTCTCGGGGCCGTACACTCAGATCGACCGGAATCGAGACGAGGAGCTCACGACATGCCCGCTACAGGGTCGTCCGGGGTCCAGGCGACCACCGGCCGCGACGCCGCGCCGCGCGTCCGGCTCGAGCACCTCGACCAGCTGTGGTTCCAGGTGACGGGGACGATCTGCAACCTGCGCTGCACGCATTGCTTCATATCGTGCGCCCCCGACAACCACGCCTTCGAGTTCCTGTCCCTCGAGGAGGTGCGCGCGTGGCTCGCGCGCTCGGCCGCGTGGGGCGTCAAGGAGTACTACTTCACGGGCGGCGAGCCGTTCATGCACGTCGATCTGCCGCGCATGCTGGCCGAGACGCTCGCGCGCGGTCCGGCCACCGTGCTGACGAACGGGACGCTTCTCCCCGACCGGGCGCTCGTCCCGGTCGGGGACGCGGCGCGCCGCTCGCCGTACTCGCTCGAGATCCGCGTCTCGGTCGACGGCACCTCGCCCGAGACGAACGATCCGATCCGGGGCGAGGGCACGTTCCAGCGCGCGATGGACGGGGTGCGCAAGCTCCTCGGCGCGGGGTTCCTGCCCATCGTGACCGCGACCCGGGTGTGGGAGCCAGAGCGGGACGAGGAGGTGAGACGCGAGTTCATGGCGCGGCTCGAGGAGATCGGGTATCGGAACCCGCGTCTCAAGATCCTCCCATCGCTCCGCATCGGCCGCGAGGCGCACCGCGATCGGGGATACGACGAGACCGAGCGGGTCACCGCGGACATGCTGGCCGGGTACGAGAGCCGGCAGCTCCTGTGCGCCACGAGTCGCGTGGTGACCTCGCGCGGCGTGTACGCGTGCCCGATCCTCATCGACAGCCCCGGCGCGCGTCTGGGCTCGACCCTCGAGGAGGCCGACCGGCCGGTAGCGCTCGCCGAGCGCGCCTGCTACACGTGCTGGCTGCACGGCGCCATCTGCACGAACTACGGGGGGATCGGCCGTGACGCGTCGTGACGCCCGCGCCCCCGTCGATGTCGGACCGCCCCCGGGCCCGCCGACCGGGTCGAACGGGGGTGCCCCGACGAGGATCGCGCTTTTCGGGGGCGTCTACAGCAACCACCTGGCCCTCGCCACCGCCATCGAGGACGCCTGCCACCGGGGCGCGGAGGCGCTCTACTGCCTCGGCGACGTGGGCGCGTTCGGTCCCCACCCGGACCGCGTGTTCCCGCTCCTCGTGGACGCCGGCGTCACGGTGGTGCGCGGCAACTACGATGACTCGATCGCCCGCGGCCTGGAGGACTGCCAGTGCGGGTACACGGACCCGCGCGACAACCACTATGCGCGGCTCTCGTATCGCTACACGTACGCCAACACGAGCGAGCGCTGGCGCCGCTGGCTGGGGACGCTCCCCGAATCGCTCCGTCTGACGGTGGGAGGGCGGCGCATCCTCCTGTGTCACGGCAGTCCCCGCCATACGAACGAGTTCCTGTGGGAGTCGGCCACCTCCACGCAGTTCCTCGCCTGGCTGGCCGATGCGTACGAGGCCGACATCATCCTCGCGACACACACCGGGCTCCACTGGAAGCGGCCCCTGCCTCCGGGCGTGGGAGGCATGGAGCGCATGTTCGCGAACGTCGGGGTCCTCGGGCGCCCGGCCAACGACGGGACGCCACGCGTGTGGTACGCCATGCTCCACCTCCCGGGCCGGCCGGAGGGTGGTGCGGACCTCGAGTTCATCCCGGTCCGTTACGACCACGAGCGCCTCGCCGGCGAGATGCGCGCCGAGGGGCTTCCCGAGGAGTTCGTCGAGACGATCCTCACCGGCTGGTGGACGACGTGTCTCGAGGTGCTCCCCGCGCGCGAGAGGAGCCGCGGTCGCTTCTGAGCCCGTGATGTCGCGCGTTGCGGGGCTTTCGCGCCGCGTCTAGCTTGCCAGCCAACGCACCCGAGAGCAGGCACCGCGGAACCCCGGAAACGATGCCGCGAACCGGTCGCAGGTCGACCGCCGATCCGATGGATCGGGCAGTCACCTCCCTCGACCTCTACCTCGAGGAGCTGAGCCGCTATCCCCTGTTGACGGCCGCGGAGGAAGAATCCGCGGCTCGCCAGGCGCGATCCGGGGACGAGGCCGGCCTCGAGATCCTGGTGCGCTCCAACCTCCGCTTCGTCATCACGGTGGCGAAGAAGTACCAGAACCGCGGGCTCTCGTTTCTGGACCTCATCCAGGAGGGCAACGTCGGGCTGATCACCGCGGCGCGGAAGTTCGACCCGGACCAGGGCGTCAAGTTCATCAGCTACGCGGTGTGGTGGATCCGCCAGTCGATCCTCGCGGCGATCGCCCGACAGGGTCGCTCCGTGAGGCTGCCGCTCAACCGTGCCACCGAGCTCGCGCGCGTCGTGCGGGTGCGTGCCGAGCTGCGGCAACAGCTCGACCGGGAGCCCTCCAGCGAGGAGATCGCCGAGCTGGCCGAACTCACGCCGGCCACGGTCGACATGCTACAGACGCTGAACGTCGCCGAGGTGCGGCTCGACGCCCCGGTGGGCGAGGCCGACGACGGTCAGCTCGGAGAGCGCTTTCTGGTCGACGAGGACTCGCTGGAGGACTCGGTCGAGATGCTGCTCCTCAAGCAGCATATCGCGGACGCGCTGCGGGACTTGCGCCCCCGGGATGCCCGCGTCGTCCGGCTGTACTACGGCCTCCAGGGCGAGGAGGAGCACACGCTGGAGGAGATCGGGCAGATCCTCGGCGTGACCCGCGAGCGCGTGCGTCAGCTGCGCGATCGCGCCCTGCGCGAGCTCAGGGAGGGAAAGAGCGGAACCGTGCTGGCCAGCTTCGCGGCCTGAGCAGGCAGCGGAGAAGGCCGTCGCGCGGGGGCCCGGTGGCCGCGGGCGGCCACGCCTCCGTTCAACGCAGGGTCAGACGCGTGAGCGCATCGCACACCGGCGGCTCGACCCAGCTCACGCCGTGCTCCGCCTCGCCGGGCCCCGTGACGCCGAGCGCGAAGCTCGTCGAAGTCGCGTCGTAGCGGCGGAGGACATCGATCCGGTCCGCTCCGACCCGGATCCAGTCCGCGAACGCGAACGCTTCCTTGTCGGCCGCGTCGTCGTAGCGACGCACCTCCTCCCAGATCGGGATGAACCCCTCCGTCGGCTCGAAGCGGGCCAGGAAGAAGAGGGACACCGCCTGTGAGCCCGGCGGTCCCGCCGCCAGCGAGTCGGCGATGAGATAGGTGGCGGCCATCCCCGGAAGCGTGTCTCCCGGGATCTCGACGGGCGTTATGTCGGCCCGCTGGGCGAGGAACGCCCGGCCTCCACCGATGAGCCGCTCGGCGAGGACGGGTCCCGCCACGCTCATCGACCGGTTGGCCGCGATCGGCGGCGCCCGTCGCGGGGTGGAGAATCCGCTCACGCCCCGGGGGACCGCGAACGCGAGCCTGGGGGCGTCCTGACCCGGGGGCAGGAGGGCCTGACCCGTGGCGATCGAGGCGCACGACCCGCCGCCGGGGCGCGGCACCCCGTCCAGCACGAGTGTCCCGATGCGGCTCCCACGCGCCAGCAGATCGAGCTCCGTTCCCGGAGACAGGAACGCGGAGTCGAACCGGGCCCGAAAGCTCGGGTCCTCGGTGTCGGGGATCGACACGCCGGCGAGGGTGGTCCCGTCGTCGCGCCCGAGCATCGCGAGCGGGACCGCCCGTGCGGCGCCCCGCTCGTCGAGCCGGACGACGAACAGGTGCGGACCCGTCGGCAGGGGGATCTGCTCGGGCTCGAGCTCCTCGGTGGCGCCGGTCCTGTCCGGGGGAGGTGCGGGATTCTCGAGCGCGATCTGGCCGCCGCCCCA
>Ga0315553_10001890_pt1 | contig 17098 bp, 18 predicted proteins | sample SalMarSW160140MG_FD_203099 | JGI IMG/M metagenome (GOLD analysis project Ga0315553, IMG submission 203099) | Salt marsh sediment microbial communities from the Plum Island Ecosystem LTER, Massachusetts, United States - Salt Marsh Sediment SW1601-40 ... | reverse complement strand
ACAAAAAAAGTGCGATTCTATTTATATCCATATTTTGAATTTCAAGATTACGAAGTCTATGAAGCAGCTTATGATAATTGGATAGAAAATCAACATCCGATTGAAGACAATGGATATATTAATATTGCAGTTGCTCATGGTTCAGCTGGTGATAACACATTACATCGGAAAATTAATTCTAATGATTTCAATTACGATTATATCGCTTTAGGGCACGAACATGGATTAAAAAAATTATCTGAAAATCAATATTTCTCAGGAAGCTTGCTTCCAATGAATTTTAAAGAAGTTAATGAAAACCAGGGTTATTTAATAGTAAACATCGATGACAAAACTAAATTATTAAATGTAGAGCGAGTCTTTACAAATATTCTTCTACAAAGATCTTTTGAAATCGTGCAAATTGTAGCTAATCCTGATCAATCCTCCTCCGATTTAGAGCTTCTAATTTACAAAGAACTAAATCCATTTATTTCAATTAATGGATTTAACCCAAAAACTGCTGCAAGACTAAAATTTAATTTTACTGGAGAGATTACAATAGAAAAAAATTGGCAAATAAATGAAATGATGTCGAGAATACGAAGGGATTGCTTTTCTCAACCAGATAAATTCAATATCTTACAGATTATTTGGAAGATTTTTGATATATCTGAAACTCTTGAGGATGATATAAGTGCAGGTATAATTCAAGACTATATTTTAGAACATCCGGATGAAGAATTTAAATCTTTTGTTTCAGAGAAGTTAACAGAAGATCAATCTCATTTTAATGTGGATAAACTTAGCCAATTGGGAATGAATGCTCTTAAATATGCGTTAAAATATATGGAAAAGGAGAAGGAGGTATGAAAAATGCAAATTACAACCCTAATATTTAAAAACTTCATGGGATATAAACAATTATCTCTCCCAAAGAATAAAAAAGAATTTCCCAAAGGATTAATATTAATTAGTGGAAAGAATTCATACGGCAAATCTACTATTTTAGAAGGGATTTTATTCGCTTTTTTCGGACCTAAAATATTTCGTGGAAGAAATGCAGCCTCTTTTATTACTTACGGAGAATCTAAAGCCGAGCTAACTATCTATTTTACAATTGATACAATAAAATATAATATTTATCGTAAGTGGAGTAGATCTGGAGCCACTACTACGAAATTGTTTGAATGGGTTACATCGTCTTATCGAGAAGTTGAGAAGTTCGATATCGAAAAATTTTTTGAGATTTCTACTGAGCAAGCATTAAACACTGTTTTCGTTAGACAGGGAGAAGTTGAGGATTTGGCAAACAAAAAGGGGGCTGATCTTAGAGAAATGATAATCGATTTATTCAGACTCAATATAATCGATGATGCGCTCGCTTTTCTTGATAGAGAATCTAAAGATGTTAAATTTAATAAAGAAAAATTAGAAAAGAAAAGAGTTCCAATAGAGCGGATCAAAAAGGATATCACTGATGCAGAACTCGAAAACGCAGAATTAGAAAAAAAACTTGTTGATAATAGCAACGCAAAAAAAGAACATGAACAACAAATTTCAGATTTTCCATCAGATGACTTAATTTCGAACTTAGAGAATCTTTATGACCAACAAAACATACTTGAGGAAAATTATCTCGCTTACAAAAGCGATTTCCAACAAAAAATCGAAAATACTAAATTAAATATCAAAGACTTTGAAGCCTTATCTAAAATTAATGAAAAAATATCGCTTTTAGTTAAAGAAGAAAACGATACTAAATCACAGAAGGATATTTTAGATAAAAGAAGAGAAGCGACATACAAAGGTGTAGGGAAGACAAGAGGTCGAATTGATGATAATAAAAAAATGTTAAAGCAGTTGGAAGATAGCTTACTTTTTACTACGAACGAGGATAATGCAGAAGTAGCTCGATGCCCTACTTGCCAAAATGAGCTTACAAGAGAGCATTATGACGAGATGGTCGGTGATTTTAACAAAGAAATTGAAATAAATCAAGAAAAAATTAATTCCATTACGAAAATTATTGAAAATCTGGATTTGGATATAGAAGAAAAACAAAACAGACTTGATAATATCAAAAAACAGATTACTGTGATTCAAGGATTAAGGAATGATTATCAGAATTACCAAAAAAAAGCAATGGATTTTGAAAAGATCAAGGGAGAAACTACTCTCTTTCTAGCAGAACACAAGTCTAAATTTACTGATATAACTCCTGCCAACATAAAAATGCTTTCAATTGAGAAGAAAAAGCTCAATACTGAATTAACTGCTATTATTAAAGAATCAATAGAAAATCAAAAGAATTTTGAAGAAAATCTTAAACGAATTGCAGATTTGAACGAGGAAATAAAAAAAATGAACAACCTGGAGAAGAATATTGGAGACTTTGAAATTGAACTAGATCACATTAATAAAGCAAAAGAATTCGTTCGAAGGTTTGTAACAGAATATATGGTCGTAAAACGTTTAGTAAAAAATATTGCATTGGTGACAAATAAGTACATAAAAGATTTTACCTCTGGTCAGTATAGCGATTTACTTCTGGATTTAATTGGTTCAAAAAAGACCGGACTTTCGCTCAAAATCAAAAATAATTTTAATGGCGTTCACGAATCAGTCGAAGTACTTTCTGGAGGCGATAGAACGGCGTTAGGGATGGCACTTCGGTTAGCTATTTCCGAATTAATGAGTAAAATACGCCCCACAAAAGAATCACCAAAAAAAAATCCTAAAATTGATATTCTTCTTTTGGATGAGCCACTAGCAGCACTTGATGAAACTCGACGAGAAAGAATACTCAAGCATTTGATAAAGTCAAAAACATTTTCACAAATTTTCTTGATTACTCACACAGCAATTCCATCAGACATAAATACGCACAAAATAATCGTAAGTAAAGACCATACCACAGGAATAAGCACGGCAGTATTTCAACCGGAGAAAATAGCGATAGAAACCTTACTTAACTCATAGAATCCTATTCTGAGCTTCAGAAAGTTCGGTAAATAATAAAAAAAAGAAAGATAGTTTATATTATAAGTTTGCCTATAAATCTCGCGCTTTTACGGTTTTTCGACCGTTTCCTTTGGCACGTTCACAGGCTCTATCAAGAAAAGCTGTTATCAGACCATTCAGCGTATCACCATCAAGCACACCTGAGGATGTATTGAGGTCGCTGGCTTTTATATGTTCTCGAACTTTAGATTTTACAAATAAAGCTTCCGCCTTACCTTTTTTCGACATTAATTTTTTCTTCCTCTTCTTATACTTTGATTAAATTTTAGTAAAGTCCTAAAAAATCGATTATAAATAGATTTTTTATTAATATAAATTATTACCATATGAGTTTTTAAATGTTTGTTTTGACAATCCTCAATAATTCTCTAAAATCTACCATCCTTTGACCTCATTGAATCATAAAAGAAGGGTCTATATTTGATTCTAAAATTACTCTTGGATGATTAAATATAATGATCTTAACCGATTAAACTATCTAATGAAAAAATTAATGTAAAATAGATAAAAAAAAGATTTTTTTTTTGGTTTTAGCGAAGAGAGTTTAGATTATAATCCCTCTATTTGTTTTGGAAGATTACGTATTTAATTTTGAATCATGAGTCATTAATAATGATAAAGGGTATATAATCAACTGGTTCTTAAAACGTTATTAGTGCAATAGTATTAATAAAACTAAATCTTTTATCGTCCTCTGCTTTAACAGATATTTCACATGTAACCATTCCCACTTTTTATAGATCATTAATCAATTTTAAAGTATCTAAATTTTATTCGTTAGAAATAAATTTTTTTGATATACCTGGCTTTTAAAATAATATTTTTAACTAAAAAGAAATTAAACAACTTAGAAAAATCTTTTCTAACTCGGAAACGCTTATTTAAATATTAACAAGTTGATAACATTTAATAATTTTTAAATATTTTTTGATCTTAATTGCTATTTTGAAACATGAAAACAGTAAAACAGCAATACATAAAATAAAAATATAAATTGCATTATTCGAAATATCTAAAAAGTAAAGGAAATCAACTGAAACAATAATAGAGGTAAAAAAAATGTCAAACAAAGAAGCAAATTCAGTATTTGTAGGTCGCAGACCAACAATGAATTATGTTATGGCTACAATGATGATCCTAAATACGGGAGAAGATTGTACTGTTAAAGCCAGAGGTAGAGCTATTTCTCACGCAGTTGATGTGTGCGAAATTTTAAGAAACAGATTCTTAAAAGGAACGGAATACAAAGATATCAGACTCTCCACAGAGCAACTTGAAGGAGAGAACGGGCAAAGTAACAATGTTTCTAGCATTGAAATTGTACTTACTCCACCAAAATAAACAAATGATATTCAAACTGTCCGAGTATAGCAATTAGGCAGTTAAAATCTTTTTTTTTTCTTATTTTCATATTAATAACTCATTTATTCTAAAAACTTATGTAATTTCAAAATTAAAAAAAAATGTAAGTATGGAAATTATATACCTTTTAATATTACTCCTAGAAACATTAAAAACCAGGCTAGAAATACTAAAGCCATTCCAATGATAGCCCATGATTCTGTGGAGTTGAAATTTCCAAAAGTTATCACGGGTAATATGTCGGTTAGATTAAAGAATAGTTCAATCAAAATAAACAATCCTACTACTAAGAGTAAAAAGGAAAAAACCACAGTAAATTTCGTAGGTGGTGTCCATGGCATTTATATCATCAAATATACATAGTTTATTGATAATTTACATTAATTCTACATTAATATTTAAATTTTAATGCCTAAAAAAATAAAAGTCTGAGATTTCAGTTTAAAGATCTTAGTAATTCTAAGTTAAAAAAGAAACCTTATCTATTATATATGGATTAGTAGTTTTTTATGCTATAAAATTAAAAATAGAAAAAAATTCAAGAAAATAATTTTATATCTTTTATTAGTTAAGTTTGATGGCTCCTATTAATGTTACAATTGTTCCGGCTGTTGCGATATAAAAGCCTGCCCCTATCATCCATGTCCAAATCCCAAATAGTCCCAAATCAACGGTACCATAATATATAATATATTCATCGCTTGTAATAAAACTTAAATTTTCTAAAATTGATTCGTAATCTTGAACATTTGCTAATCCATAAAGAAAGATTACTAGTGCACTCAACATCAAAAAAAATCCTAAATAAGCAAATATTTTGGTTCCCTTTACAAAAGATAATATCGAAAGCAGTGGACTAATTAGGAATAAAACTGCACCAAAAATGCCTAACGGTCCCAAGACTAGTTCTAACTCTTCCCCAGTTACTCCAATATACCCAAAAGCATTTAGATAAGCAGTTTGGGTTGTACCTAATACAGGATCTACTTCTACCAGCCACCATGCACCTATTGAATCTAATAGAAAATAAGAAAAGACGCTGAAATATGCTAAAATAACACCAATAATTAGAAAAAACTTACCATTACTTCTTTTTGTCCCCATAATATTCAGTTATAAATATCCAGAACAAAAATTAAAAATTCTATTCTGAAATTTTGGATAGTAATAATTAAAATTTTGTTTTATAAAAGTTTTTATGAATGTGTAATGTGATTATTACATTCATTAACTCTTTTTCTTTATCATTAATTATTTTTCTGGCTAATCTATTTATTAAGGCTCTTTTTCAGTAATTTCCTGCTCTTCTTTATTTTTTTCATCCTGATCGTCGTCATCGCCTTTGTATATATCTCTCACTATACTGATAATAAGAAGCGCCGATATAATGACTAATAGAGGGATTAATAAGCCAGATTCTGTTAAGAATATTTTCACCCAACCTATATAGGGAATGCCACCGACTACAACACCGATAACACGAGTTTCTGGAAATTCTTCGGGGTCAGGAAGCGCATTAGCATCTCCTTTAGTTCTAAAATACCATGTGTTGTTTATTTGGTATTTCTCAATCACACGATGGACTATAGGTTCGATGGGAGCCAAGGGCCACAATCCCTGAGCATTGAATACAATGATATCTCCGTCTTTATCTTCGATAGTTCCGTTTTTTATGTTTTCTGGTTCGATTCCCATTACAAACAGCAAGTCACCTTCATGAATCTGAGGCTCCATTGAGCCACTGACCACGACTACTATAGGGGATTCCGTATTAAATGAAATTTGTAGGATAAAATATACTAAGAAAGATCCAAAGAACGCAATACTAATCAATACAACAGCTATGATAATCTTTTTTCTAGAAACGGGCTTTTTTTCTTTCTCTGTGGCGTTCTTCATTTTTTTTTTAATTTTTGACGTTTCCTCTTTCTCTTGTCTAATTAAATAACGATGTTAATATAAATTTTGTTCTAAGGTCATCAAAGATTTAACATATTCTGTTAAACGAAGTTGTCTACAGTTGAGATATTTAAATGCCAGTAACTTTTGAGATAGTATTTTAAACCATAAAATCTTAATCTAGAAATATTGATTTAATGACATCATCGTACTTATTGTGATCTCATCAGGGTAGGGTGTTCGTAAATGATTGTGGAAGATCCAATCTTAAAAGATTATATCGTTGGAGACATCATCAAAGAAGTTGAAGAAAAAGGTTTAAGCATTGAAAAAGATTATGTTGAAAGTTTTATAGATAATTTTATTAGCGAATATGAAAGATTACCAAAAAAGAGTGAAATTAATCCGATAGTTTCAAGCTACATAAAAATTCTCGAAAGAAAAGAAAATAGCTCAGAAATCATAGAAAAATCTCAAAGATATTCTTCACGAACTGTAACTTCTAAAGCTCCTCGCGTAAGTTTTATAGAAAAAAATAAGATGCTTAATTCTATAAAAAATGAAGGTCTTTTTGGCCGATCTGAAGAAATCTTAACAATCCCAAAATCTCAAGGTCGTCGGTTGTGTCCTATATGTGATGATGGAAGTTGGTTTAAAATACACGAATTAATTGATAAGAATGATATCCTCTGCGACTACCCGAGGATTTATGGAAAGAAATATATTTGTAGTGGCTGTTCGTGTGTTTGGAAGGAGAAATAAAAACACCTTATTCACAATCCTCTTAAATAGTTGTTGTTAATTCCCGATTTTTAAAAAAAATGTTATGATATTTTTAGATTAAATCAAAAATATAATTTTTATATAGTTGTAGATTTAAAATTATATTACATTATATTATTCTAATGAAATTATAGTATCTAAGATTAATTGTGTGATTAAATTATGGAACAAGATTTAGCAATTATATATAACCCCATCGCAGGGAGTATTAAACAGGCAACCGAGGATATAGAATACGCAAAAAAATGTTTAGATGATCTTAAGCTTTCATATAAACTATTCGAGACAGAATTTGCAGGACATGCCATAGAACTAGCAACTCAATTAGCTATAGAAGGATATAGAGTTATTGGCGCGGGTGGTGATGGTACTTGTAATGAAGTTTTGCACGGCGTCATTAGTTCAAATTCTGGAGCTTTATGTGGGTTTATTCCTATGGGTTCAGGAAATGACATTCCGGCAGTTATCGGGATAACTCCTGACATAAAGAGAGCTTGTGAAATTATCGCAGAAGGTTATTCAGGTAAATCCGATATAGGATATGCTAAGACGGATCAAGGTGTTGAGCGATACTTTTTGGGTATTGGATCACAGGGCTTCGATGCGGAGGTTGCGAAAAGGGCAAACGAAAACCAAGAAAAAAACTACAATGCTCTCGTTATTAAAACACTATTCAAATGGAAAAGCAAAGAAATAAGAGTTGTTATGGATAATGATACTTTCGAAGGAATGGCTAACCTAACCGCAGTAGGAAATGGAGGAGCGTACGGAGGAGGAATGTACGTGTGTCAAAAAGCAAGTGTAGAAGATGGATTATTTGACATAAGTGTTGTTGATATTGGTAAGTTTAAATTACTCTTTCAATTTAAAAGAATGTATAATGCCTCATTATTACCACACCCTGATGTTTTTGAGTATCAGAGTAAAAAAGTACGAATTGAAATGGTGAAGTCAGAAGATGATCCTTATCTTTGCCAAGTTGACGGTGAAGTGTTAGGTCCATTACCGGTTACTTATGAAACAATAAAAGATGGTTACGCATTTATTCGTCCAAAAACCAATGAAGTCGCAGAAGCCTTTAAAGAAAAATACGGTAGATATTTCTATGAATGCGAACACTGATAAAATTAAATTTCTTTCTTTATAACTGAACAAGTTAAGTAAACAATGCCAGATTGGGACGATGTTTTTGCTGAAAAGGGGAAATTCTTTACGAAACCTCATCCAGATATGGAAAGAATAGCTAACCTATTTATCGAGGAAGGAATTAAACGAATTTTAGATTTAGGATGTGGAACTGGGAGACATCTTCTCTTTCTATTAAAGAAAGGATTTGAAATTTATGGCCTTGATGGATCACCAAATGGTTTAGAAATTGCGAAAAATTGGTTAAATAAAGAAAATTTATCATCAGAACTAATATGTCAAAAAATTGAACAAAAACTTCCATACAAAGATGGATTTTTTGATGCAGTTGTCTCAATTCAAGTTATTCACCACAATTTAATGAAAGATATATTGTTCACTGTTAATGAGATAGAACGCATTTTAAGAAAGGAAGGTTTCATTTTTCTTACATTCCCATTGCCCAAAATCTTCTACCTAAAGAAAGAAAATATGAAAAAAGTTGAGACAAGAACTTACATCCCCCTTAAAGGTCCGGAAAAAGGGCTTCCGCACCATTTCTTTACCATTCTAGAATTAAAAAAAGTTTTTCGTGCATTTAAATTGACTGAAATTTACATCGACAAAACCAATCATCGCGCAATCCTAGGCCAGAAGAATTAACCTGTTTCTATTTACTCTTAAAGTTTAGTATTATTCTAATGATTTTTTCATTAATCGTGAACGATACCATAATATTACAACTGTAAGACCTATTATTGGTAAAATAATCAATAATAACATTAATAACTCACTATCCAGAAGGTTAAAATCGTCTCTCCATGGAAAATTTCCTTGATACTGATCGATAGTATCATAGTAATTATTATAAATGAATTGCTCTACAATTTTTCCCGTAATTTCTAAACTATTGTTTGAAATGTGAGAGATATCATCGCCAGTAGTATGGTGATAAGGCCATTCAGCGGGTTGATTCCAAAATTTAATAATCAAGTCAGCAGAAGGAATCCCATAATTTAGAAATGCTATGTGGTCATCGGTTATTGTTCCAACAATTGGATCAAGAGGAAATGCGTTTGTAAATCCTAACTGCCTTCCTATTTCAAAGAGTTCATTCAATAATGAGGAAGTAGAGTGTTGCTCATTAATAAAACGCAAATTGGTCCCTCCAACCATATCCAACAGAATCATGGCATCAAAATCTTCTTTTGATGAATTGTAAAAATTATCAATTTCGAGAACAAATTGCTCAGAACCTTCAACCCAATCCCACCCAGGAATTCCAGCTCCTAGATCATACCCTTGATCTTCAGCATCAAAGAATAAAAACCAAATTTGAACAGACAAGTTATTCAATCGACTATACAAAACTTCAGCTAGTTCTATAAGAACAGCACACCCACTAGCACCATCGTTTGCTCCAGGAACGGGTAAATTTGGATTGGTAGTATCTTTAGTAGCCTTAGCTCTAGAGTCGTAGTGAGCACCTAAAATTACAATATTCGTATAGTTTTCGTTCATCTTAAAGAGTACATTCTGGCATTCAATTGATAGAATTGTAAAGTTATGAAGGGAGTAGTCAATAAGAGGATCAATTTGTTGAAATTTATCGATAAAATATTGTGCGCATTCTTCTCTTCCTTTAGTGCCAGGTATTCTATAAGATGTGGTATTAATGCCCATTTGGTCAGCTACATAAGTATAAGCTTCATCCCCATTGAAGAGCAATTCAATATTTACATTAATTAACTCGTTTTGATTAAAAATAAGAAAGATCGGTAATATTATTGGTATAACTACTATTAGCACAATAAAAACGATTATAGTAAGTTTGTAAGGTTTTTTTATTAAAACCACCAATATTATGTTACTTGAAAATACTAAATATTATCTTACAAAATTAAAATAAAAAATAGATATTTTATGTTTAGGCTGGTTCAAAACCTAAATCTATTTTGGTTTCACCTTTAAGTTCATTTTCTAAGAACTTAACCTTTAAGGGCAGGCCGATTTTAATCGTATCAGGTTTAGTTTCATCTACACCAACTAGTTGAGCGGAGACCATTGGACCCTCTTTTAGTTTTACAATTGAAAAACAATAGGGTTTGTCTCTACCATATCCTAGTTCTATAAAGTAAGGCGTACCAACTGTAATAGAAGTAAATGCTGCAAGCTCACCTTTTCCTGATAATGGTACCCATTCCATATTAAGTGAATTACATGCTGTGCATAATTTTCTAACGGGAACATACATAGTACCGCAATCTTTGCATTTTGAGCCCATAAGTTTCTTATTTTGAATAAATTCTAAATAGTTTTGAATTGTAAATTCTTTTTCTTCTGCTTCAGTCATTTTTTCTGATCACCTTATTTTTCATAGATAGTGACTACACATGTAGCGCCACTACCTCCTAAGTTGTGTGTTAATGCCCGTTCGACCTCAAATTTTACTTGTCTATTTCGTTCTGCTCTTCCTCTCATTTGTTTAAAGATTTCTACAGCTTGAGCAGCCCCAGTAGCACCAACAGGATGACCTTTTGATTTTAATCCCCCAGAAGTATTTATGGGTCTTGCTCCATCTCGTTTAGTTTCTCCCTCTTTCACAGCCTGAGCGGCTTTTCCCTTCTCATAAAATCCTAAATCTTCTAAAGCGACAAGTTCTGCTATAGTAAAACAATCATGGAGTTCGGCTATTTGGATATCTTTTGGTCCATATCCGGACATTTCATATGCTTGCCTTGCTGCCTCTCTAGTGGCTAGGAAGCCAGTTAAATCATCTCTATCATGAACGGATAACGCATCGCTTCCTTGACCCATTCCAGCAATCCAAATTGGGGTATCTGTATAGTTTTTAGCAACATCTTCGGCAGCAACAAAAACACATGCAGCTCCATCTGTGACTAAACTACAATCAAAAAGTCTTAAGGGATATGCAATCATTGGATTTGAAGCACTTTTAAGGTAATCAAATTCATCTTTCCAATCAGGAAGTTCTTTTCCTTGTTGTTCCAATTTCTTTAATTTGCTTTGCATCAATTGTGCGATAGATCTTTGCATCTGAGCAAATGGATTTTCAACTCCGTTTTCATGATTCTTAATTCCTATTCTCATTAAATCTTCTGAAGTTGTTCCATATTTGTGGAAATGAGCTGTTGCAACAGTAGCATATAACCCTGGAAATGTTGCCCCTGCGGGATACTCAAATAGAGCATCGCTTGCCGTAGCTAATGCGTCTGTCACTAAACTTGTTGGAAGTTCATTCATACATTCAACTCCTGCGACAGCGATAACATCATGAATACCAGAAGCTACTGCAATAACTGCCTGCCTTAAAGCAATTCCAGAACTAGCACATGCTCCTTCAAATCTAGATGCAGGCTTGGGTGTTAATCCCACCAGGTTTGCCATCTGAGGACCTAAATGACCCTGATGATTAAATAAATCTGAAGAATAATTTCCAACATAACATGCATCTACATCTTTTGGTTCTATACCATTGTCAACTGATTTAACAGCTTCGACCCATGCATCTACCCAGAGATCAGGATTCCGTTTGAGGGGGTATAGACGCCCAAATTGTGACATCCCAGCCCCTACGATAGCAACTCGTTTTGATAACTTTCCCATTTTTTCTACCTTTAATTAATTATTATTTATTTTTTTAGAAACTATTAAATTGAATTTTCGAATTATTTTATTTCTTATTCTTTCTCTTTTTAATAGTTTTTTTATACTTCTACGATAAATAATAAGAAAAGCAGAAACACTAATCGTGGAAGAATTTGAACAGAAACCAAATTTCAACAATAATCCCTATAGATGTTACTATAAATGGAGCTATATAATGGACATTTTCTATTAATAGAGCCCCTATTATACTTGTTGGAATAAACGCTACTCCCCTCATAAATGATACAACTCCGTACGATTCCGCTTTGTTATTTTTACCTAAATCTGTAAGGATAATCTGCTCTGATGGGATAAATGTAATAACTGAAAAAGCAAATATAATATGGGCAACTACTAAAGATGGTATTAGAACAAATGTCATTCCAATAGACCACATTATCGAGGCTATTATATTTAATATAAAAAAACATAGCCCTGATATTGCGCTTAAAAACAAAGAATTTTTTTTACCGAGCTTATCGGTGATGCGTCCAGCGGGAATTTGGAATAACATATTAGTAATATTCATCCAAACAATTATGAAAGAGATTTCCTCAGTTGTTAAATGGTAATAATCGCTTAATCCTCCGGTGTAAATGGAAAGAGATATTCCATAAACAAAAATATCTAAAGTAAAAAAAATAAGGATCGATCTCATCCTTGGATCCTTAAAAAATTTCAACCATGTCTGTTCTTTTCTAACTTGAAGATCCTCATTTAAAAGTGCGTTAGCTTTTTGTTCTCGCCATTTATTTGATAGGAAAAATGTGAATACTAAGCCTTCTACTATTAAGATCCCCATAAATATTAAAAAGAAAACGCGTGTACTAATTGATTGACCAAAAATTACAAAGATATTACCACCGATGCTTCCAATAAAGAATGAAAAGAAAATCAGTCCATACATCAATCCTTTAGACGACCCACTATTTTCAGCTACTAAAAACTGAGCATTCATGCTATTTATGGTAAATCCCAAGTAGTATACAACTATTCCAAAAATTAAGTAAAGAATATTATTTGAATCTGAAATGAAAATTAATACTAATCCTAAAATGTATAATGGAATGCTTGTAAGAATTGTATTTTTATGCCCCAATCGATCAGATAACTTACCTACTAAAGGCATAGGAAGAAATTGCATAATGCTGCCTAAAGTAACTAAAACCCCAGTAATTAATAGTGAATTTGTAAGATCTAGTAGAAATGGTTGATATATAACGTTAAACATACTTACTCCAAATCCATGGATTAGTTTCGCGATGCATAACGCTAAGATATTCCTACTTTTGACTCTTGAGATACTTTCTGAAGTACTTAATTCATTCAAAGATAATCATTTATCCCTGTAACTAAATTTCTTTAATATTTTGTATCTCAAGAATGTTTTGGTTTATGTTTTAGCTGTTTCTTTTACATATTTGTGATAAATTAAAATGCTCTAAAATACCCAAAATGGATCGATATTAACTTTTATTCGATAACAGTATTTTAAGCATCAAAATTTTTATCTGTCTATTCATTATTTGAATTTATGTCCTTAGAACCCGTAAAATTTGATGATTATAAGGTTGGAGACTCTGCAAAATTCACAAAAACTATTACAGAGGAAGATGTAATGAAATTTGCTGAAGTTTCTGGAGATTATAACCCAATTCATGTGAATCCAGAATACGCTAAAACCCAAATGTTTGGAAAACAAGTTGCTCATGGAGTTATCAGTGTGGGTTTAATTTCCGCATCGTTAGGGGTGCATTTATTTGGGCCTGGAATACTTTACGGTGAACAAACAGTGAGATTTATTAAACCCGTATTTTTTAGAGACGCACTAACTGCAGTTGCGACAGTAAAAGAGAAATTTACCAAAAAAGACGGAAAATTAAAATTTATAAGGTGCGACACGAAAGTCTACAATCAAAACGAAGAACTGGTCACCGATGGTGAAGCTGTTGTTTTAATTTTAAATTAGATTTAAGTATATTTACCTTTATAGAAAACCTTTTTTTTTTATTTTTTGAAAGAATATCGAAATCAATAATTACACACGAGTCCAATGTGAGTGAATCTTAAATTCAAAATCTTCTAAGACCTCGATATTCGCAACCCATTTATATGTTTTTAACCATAATTTTCCGGGAAATGGTTGCCAACCTTTAGTAGGTTGGATAATAAAAGTAATTTTTTCTTTTTTTCTATTAATATGATAAACTCCAGCAAATATCCCCTTTTTTTTGCCTATAATCAAAGAAAATTTTCCTTTCATCTCCATACCAGATTTAAGAGATAATAAATTGGGAATAGCGGGAGAAAATTCAAAAGATATAGAATGTTTTCGCTCATCTACTCCTATTACTTTTTTAATTTCGAAATATCCATTATTGTTCAATATCTCATACGTTAAATTTTCTTTTATTATATCGTTATTATCTGTGTGTAATAATATAGGATTTAAATTTCCAGTATAAGATCTATTCCAATTACAATTTATTGGATCCAAAGAATATCTAGCTAAATAAAAATTTTGATTATCTATTTTTACAGGCAATTCCGCTGGTTTTTTTAAATCCTCATCAATTTTAACAAAGATATCCGTAGCTTTTTTGATAACCATACTAAATTTATTAAGGTAAACAATGGGAAAATATTGAGGGTTCTTGCTAACTGCACTTATAGGTGCTAAAATCGCAGTTAATTCTCTACCAAGAGTATTCTCTTTAATTCTGAATTCAACTTTATTTTCCAACTTATCTTTTAAGAAAAGATAAGCATTCAAGCCCATCTCGTCAATATCGAATTTATAGTCTATAGATTCTAGGTGGTTGAAGGAGGTATTATTTAGTAAATCCGTAATCATTTTCTTTCTATCCAAAATGACTGTTTCATTCGTATAATAGAGATCTATTAGGTCATCTTTTCGATACATGATTACTAGCGGGTAGAATTCATCTGCTTTATGTAAGACTTGGAGCTCAATGCCATAATATAAAGGGTCTTCTTCAAAATTAATCAGAAGCAATCGATCCATCGGTTCAAAAATTAGATTAAAAGGGGATAAGATCATATTTCTAGGTGGCTTATCATAAATATTAAGCGAGTTTTCGCTTTTGCCAAGATATCTGTGATGATCTATAACGGCATCTTTAAGTTTGAATTTATGGAACTTTAAGATTAGTGAATAAATGATTGTCTTAAAACGCATTTGTAAACGCACTGATTTTTTTTAATGTTCTATACCTAAGCGAGCTTTAATACCTTTTGAGGAATAGTAATGTTTGATCATTCTCATCTCAGTAAGCAAATCTGCTCGTTCTTTGATTTTTGGATGCATCTTAGGACCTCCGGTTATGATTAATTCGACATGAAAGGGTTTATTATCAATTAATTTTAACACCTCGTCGATTTTTACAATCCCATACTCAACCGCTACCCCTATCTCATCAAGAATTACTATGTCATATTCGTCGGACATAATTATTTTCTCTGCAAACTCCATGCCTTTTCTTCCCTCTTCAAAATCAATATCTCCTGGAATTGTTATTAAGTCTGGCGTGCCAAACTGTTTCAGTTCGAAGTTAGATGTATTCTCTATAGCGTTAACTTCTCCATATTGAGGATATCCTTTCATGAATTGAATCATATATACCTTAAATCCATGCCCTATAGCCCGAATACCTTGTCCTATAGCTGCAGTGGTCTTACCCTTGCCCCGACCAAAATAAACTTGCACTAGTCCTTGTTTTAATCTTTTTCTAATAATATGTTACCTCTAAGCTTACTATATTATGATGTAATACTTAATCAATTAAAAACCATCATAATAAATCTATTAATATGGGGTTCGTCAACAATATTTTTAACAGAGCAAAAATGGTTACTATTGACATTAGAACATGCAATTTCTACTTATGTTCAAGATTGTAATCTGATTTAAATTGTGATGAAAAAATGGAACATATCGAAGGAGAGTATAGCGGGGTAGAGGATTTAAAGATTTTTTATCAGGTATGGATACCTGAAAAACCTAAAGCAGTGATTCAGATTGTACATGGATTTGCTGAACACTCAGGAAGATATTTGAATGTTGTAAATCAATTAACACCCTTAGGGTATGTGATATATGCAAATGATCACCGTGGTCATGGAAAGTCTGATGGAAAAAGAAATTATGTTGATAATTTCGATCAGTATATTGAGGACGAAAAAATATTATATGATTTAATAAAGAATAATCATCATAATTTACCAATTTTTATGTTAGGACATTCTATGGGTTCTATGATTGCTTTAGTTTTTACAAAAAATTATGAAACCTTGTTAAGAGGATTGATTTTATCAGGTACTGGTACAGGAGCGGGAAAGAGTACAAGTAAAACCCTAAAACTGATAGTAAAACTATTAGCAAAAATTACACCAAAAAAATATATAAATCCGGGACTTAAGGCTGATAAGTTAAGCCATGATTCTGAGGTTATACATGCATATGAAAACGATCCTTTAGTTAATGCTGATAAAATTACAATACGATTGGGATGGGAATTAATGAACAACTTTGAAAAATATAACTCAATTACAAGCACCCTAAAATTACCCTTATTGGTTCAGTGTGGTGCTGAAGATTCTCTTATTAAAGGATCTGAAGAATTACTCCGAAAAGCTTTCAATATGGAAGATAAAACTATTCTTATTTATGAAGGATTATATCATGAAGTTTATAATGAAATAAAGGAAGAAAGAGAGAAAGTTCTCAATGATCTTAGTAATTGGTTAGATAAACATATTTGATTTTCCTTTTCTTTTTCTTGAGAGAAATTATAAAATTGTTCTCAGATATTCAGCTGAGTTTTTAGCTATTATTTCAAAAGAAGGTTTCATAATTGTTTCAACTGAAACAAATTCGGTATATCCTAAATTTTTAAAAATATTTAAAAAAGTTTTGAAATCAAAATGTCCTGAACCTGGTGCTCTGCGTGTAGTGTCTGCTAGATGAATATGTCCTACATAATGAGCAATATCTTTAAGATATTCCCATATATATGCAGGATCTTCTTCTAGGTATGTATGAAAAGAGTCAACTAATAACTTCAAGTTATTCGAACCTATTTCTTCAATTAAATCTACTGTTTCCGAAATTGTATTGTAGGAGTCAATTTCAAAACGATTAATTGGTTCAAATAATAGTTGTACGTTATTATTTTCTGCTAACGAGCAACATTCTTTAAGAGAAGAGATAATATTTAGTTGTTCATTTTGAGGACTG
>Ga0315553_10001888_pt1 | contig 17109 bp, 16 predicted proteins | sample SalMarSW160140MG_FD_203099 | JGI IMG/M metagenome (GOLD analysis project Ga0315553, IMG submission 203099) | Salt marsh sediment microbial communities from the Plum Island Ecosystem LTER, Massachusetts, United States - Salt Marsh Sediment SW1601-40 ... | reverse complement strand
CTTTTGCTCCTCTGTGCCGTAAAGTTTCACCATGTCTGCACCGAAGGTGGCCGAGATCAAGGCAGATCCCAGACCGGGGTCGACGCGCCAGAATTCCTCGGCAACGAGACATTTCTCCAGGTACCCATATCCGCTTCCTCCGTATTCCTCGGGGAAATTGAGGCCTATAAAGCCCAGATCAGCTGCTTTTGTGACCAGATCGCGGGGATATCTCTCCTGTTGATCATGCTCTTGCGCAATCTCCGGGAATTCACCCTCGGCGAATTCCCGCGCTGCCTTTTTTATATCTTCCTGATCTTTAGTGAGGTTGAAGTCCATGATTGATTGCTCTCCTTATATCTTTTGTTGTAGCCTTCGTAGCATTTCTCGCCCTTACCATCTATTCCATCTTCTCCCTATGATGAGTACTTCTCCAGGATCGCTGCTATCCCAAGCCCTCCGCCTCCGCAGATGGTTTCCAGGCCATAGCGAGTGCCGCGCCTCCTCATCTCGTGGAGCAAGGTGACCAATCTCATGGCGCCGGTGGCGGCAATGGGGTGGCCGAGGGAAATGCCGGAGCCGTTGACGTTGAGCTTTTGATCATAGTCGTCTTTTTTAATCCCCATCATGCGAGCATCGGCGAGCGCCTGCACCGCAAATGCCTCCTGTATCTCGATGAGCTCTACCTGATCTATGGTAATCCCGCATTTTGTGAGGGCCTTGTTCACCGAGGCGGGCACTGCGGGATAGGTAAGGGTTGGGTCGCTACCTGCGACGGCACAGGATCGAAAGGAGACCAGCGGTTCTACGCCCAGATCCTTGGCCTTTTGCTCGGACATCAACACCACCGCTGCTGCACCATCATTTTCGGTGGATGAGTTTCCGGCCGTACACACCCCGTCAGGATACACAGGGCGCAATTGGGCGAGCTTTTCCAGCGTGGTATCTCGCCGTGGCGTTTCATCGGTGGTAAAGAGGGCCGGTTGCCCTTTTCGTTGCGGGATCGGTATGGGCACAATTTCCTCACTGAATGTTCCGGCATCGATGGCAGCGATGGCCTTCTGATGGCTCCGAAGGGCCCACTCGTCTGCCTCCTGGCGAGAGATCCGCTCTTTTTTCGCCGCTGTTTCGGCCCACGTCATCATGGAGTTGAGCTCCCCAAACCGCTCGATAGGCTGCGACATGACCCTCGCCCTCTGGATTCTGTCATAGAGTGGTATCCCCCACATGGACAGGGCCCCATGTCCTTTTGGCATGAAGCCCCACTTTCCATCCGATTTTCCCCCTAAACCCCACTTGATATCACCTGGGATATAGAGCTCTGCCTGGCTCATGCTATCCATTCCGCCGGCAACAATGATATCCGCGTTATCGGTCTGGATCTTCATAACACCAAAGAAGATGGCATCTAACCCTGAGCAACAGCGGCGGTCCACGGTTACCCCAGGAACCTCGTTGGGCCATCCAGCATCGAGGAGTGCCATGCGGGCAGCATTGGCGCACTCCCCGTTTTGGTAGGACTGCCCCATGATCACATCATCTACCCATCGGGGTTCGATGCGAGCCCGTTGAGCTGCTTCATTGAAAACTAGACTGGCAAGTTTATACACCGGAATCTCACGTAATGTACCGCCGTAGCTCCCGATGGGTGTCCGTACACCGCTCACAATAACGACGTTGTTCATTGTAATCCTCCTTGTTCGCTGCTGCTCATGTCATTGCTCTTATCAAAGATGCCCGAATTCAGCCACATGGGGTCATGGTCTGCTTAGGATCTCTTGCCGCGTTATGTGCGCCGAAATGGTTTTGATACCAGAGCTATTCCATTTCGAAAACAATTACGCCCTTTTTTTTATTTTTTACTATAATAGTGTAACAATAATATCAATATAATTTCTAATAGTGTTAAACTACATTTATTTGATTTAGAACAGTAAGGCTAAAGAAAAGGGAGAATATTGCATTACTGACTTTCCCTAAAGCCGGCGGCAGGACATCAATTCGGTACGATACATGTCACCAAGAGGAGTCCTCTCTTCCTGGCTGGGGCGAGGCAGCTAAGTAACTTGTTTCAGGTTTTTCGTAGAGGGCTGATCAGCCCTATTGAGCGCTATACTGTTCAACCTTTTTACGGGCCTCGGAGTGTGTTGGATTGTGGAGAAGTATTTCTTCGTAAGTCTGTTTGGCCAGATCGAGTTTCCCTTTTGTATCAAAGATTCTGGCCTTGTGAATAAGGGCTGCCTCGTTTCTCGGCTCCAGACTGAGGGACTGCTCGAAGTATTGTAAGGCCATATCCAGGTTATGAATGCTCTTGCCGTATATGTAAAACCAACCCAGCATGTTGTAGATAACAGGTCTGTATTCGACTGCCTCCAGCGCCTGGTTAGAGAGCTCAATGGCATGCCCCTCGAGGTAGTCATATTGGCCCGAGGATATCAGTGAAACGTACTCCCGCAAGAGGGTGATGAATATCCATGGCTCGGCCATGGGTTGGGTAACAGCATACTGCATCTTCTCGAGTAGCCCATCCCTGAAAGGCTCAGGCATGGTCGACATGATTTCGAAATTGATGAAGGAGACTATCTCATACACCGGAATCTTTTGACCAAGACCTTTGAACAGCAGGCCTCGCGGCTGGCCGAATGCCACGTTGAGCGAACCGCTCTCATGGCACTTCCTATAGATGCTATCGCCTACCATGATCTGATACGCGGTGCCGTCGCGTGAGGTTGACTCTATCCGCTTGGCCACGTTTATCGCGTAGCCTTCGATAGCAGGATGATCCTCACCCATCCTCACCCGCCACTCCCTCACATCCTTTATGACCTTGCCACAGTTAATACCGCCGCCTACCCGTGAGACAATGCGTCCCTCCTTCAAGATCCTATCATTAAAGGCTGATGCCAGCCATCCTAGCTTGATCTTCAAGGCGATTATCAGTGCGTTACGCACGTCAAACATGGTTGATCCCGAATAGAGAAAGAGGCGCATTTCATCGCCCGCGATAGACCAATATGAATCAGCTCCATTACCGGCATAGCCGAAATGATCCAGATGCTGAGAGACGATTTCGTACATGGTTCCCTGAAAATTGATGATCATATCGTCGTATTCATGGAGCGTCAGGTTTTTTGACATCTCCGTGGAATTTACGAGATCGGCGAAGAGGATAGTGGCAACTACGCTCTCTTTCATGGGCTACAACTCAAGGTCAAAGGTCCGTTCACGGATATCGTCCTTCATCTTCTCCAATTCCTTGGAGAACACCTCGATCTCCATAGACATCCTTTTCAATTCCTTCACATTATCGGTGAGCATTTTCGTCACGGTAGCTCGCGTCTCATTGAGGGAGGATTTCAGAGGATTCGTTCTGTTGTCTATCTCTGCCATAGCTGCTTTTTTGCTCTCGCTCAGTGTGGCACTGACCCTCTTTATTAGCTCATTGAACTTCGGCGTAAGCCCCTGTATCTTGTCATCGATATCCTTCTTCAGTAATGCGAATTTGCTATTCAGGCCCTTGGAAACCTCTCCCTGATATTGTTGGATGGAGGTAATCTCCTTGTCTATCTCCTCCATTGCTTTTTTCATACCCTTTTGAACCTTGAAAAGGGCAATCATGGAGACAATAATCAATACCAACAGTACGATGTCCACTACGCTCACATTTTCTAGCAACGCAGCCATAGAAAAGCTCCTCTTTCTTTATATGCTCCCCGCTTTCACCCTGATAGGGGATCTTCATCCATCTTATGACGAAATGATTTTCAGCAAATTTGGCACAGTTTAAGGGATAAGTCAAGGAAATTATAGGAATTTCCGCACTGATCATTGAATCTCTTGGCCATAATAAGATGGTAAATAGAAACTTTTAACCTTACCACAGAAATCCTGGTTGGGAACTTAATGGTTCTTGATAAACGGAACCTTTGTGGATACAATGAGATAACCGGAATGCGAGGGAGTTGTGAGATGAGGTTCGGCATTACAGATATCGAGGGGATTTCCGTGGGTCACGCGTCGGATCTTGAGGCCTTAACAGGCGTTACCGTGATACTTGTCCCAGGGGGTATGACCGGCGGGGTTGCTATTAATGGTTTTGCCACGAGCACAAGGCAGATTGATGCCCTGAGCCAATCTCATATTGTGCCGAAGGTCCACGCAATCTGCCTAACCGGTGGTAGCGCCTTTGGGCTTGATGCCGCATCAGGCGTCATTGAGTATCTCGAGCAGATGGGTAGCGGATTTGATGTGGGAGTAGCCCGGATTCCCATCGTGCCTACAGCGGCGATCTTTGATCTGCGGGTAGGTTCTGCAATGAGGAGGCCCGATCGCGATATGGGGTATCTGGCCTGTCAGAGCGCAACCACTAAAGGAATTGCAGAGGGATCCGTGGGCGCTGGAACTGGTGCAACGGTGGGTAAATTCTATGGAATAGATCAGGCAATGAAGGGAGGAATAGGCATAGCAGTCGAGAAGGGGAAGGGCGGCTTGATCGTGGGGGCTCTTACTGTGGTAAATGCCTTTGGGGACGTGAAGGACCCATCAACCGGGAAAATCTTGGCCGGTGCAAGGGTGGCGAGCGATAGCATGACCTTTGCCGATACGCGAGAGCTTATGAAACGGGGAACTCCGCGGCCTTCTTCCGCCTTTCAAAATACCACCATCGGCGTAATCCTTACCAATGCGAATCTCGATAAACAAAGCGCCTCCATGGTTGCCAAGATGGCAAGCCTCGGTATGGTCAAAACCCTTAGCCCGGGGAACACCATCTATGATGGCGATATCCTGTTTAGCTTGAGCTCCGGTAAGATCAAGGCCGATTATCAAACCGTTGGGCTCATGGCCGAAGATGTTCTCGCACAGGCGATACTAAGGGGCATCACTAAGGCGGAAGGGTTAAAAAACATTCCATCGTTTGCTCAGGTAGCCACCAAGACACAAAGAATAGAATGGAAAAAATTTCAGATGGATTGCCAAAACAAGGACTTCTCCATAGGGAGCTTACCCATGAAGTACACCTGTGAGGATTACCGCAGCGAGATGCAACTGGTAGCCTTAAAAAAGAGATTACAACGAGAGGATCTCAGCAAAGACGAAAAGTCAAGAGTGATCGAGGAGATCAAAAAATTGGAAGAAGAAATGAACTTATCCTAGACAATAGTATCAAAGATATTGCAGAGTTATATAATTTAATTAAGGTATTAGATTATTTCTTTACCCAATCCCACACCTTCAGCGCTTTCTCCTTGGCCACTGCCATGACCTCGATTATATCAAGGGTGCGTAGGTTTCTGTTCTCCATCACGACTGAGCCATTGATAATGGTGTGTCTCACGTCATGGCCGCTAACAGTATACACGAGGTGTGAGAATGGATTGTACATAGGTGTGAGGTGGGGTTTATCCATATCGAGAACAATGATATCAGCCTTTTTGCCCACCTCGAGTGAGCCAGTTAGCGTATCGATCCCGAGTGCCTTAGCTCCTTCAATAGTTGCCATCCTCACCACGGTAAGCGCGTTCATTACCGTGGGATCAAGGTTTTGAATTTTGTGGCACTTTGCTGCCATATCCATCTCGCCAAAAAGATCGAGGTTGTTATTGGAAGCACAACCATCGGTGCCTAAACCCACGGTCACACCTGCTGCAAGCATTTCAGGAACCGGCGAGATGCCGGAAGCAAGTTTCATGTTGCTCTCGGGGTTGTCAACGGCCTTTACCCCGTGTTCGGCAATTCGTTCTATATCCCTCTCGTCCAGATACACGCAGTGATCAGCAATCAGATGGGGGCCCAGGATCCCGAGGGAGTGGAGATGTTCGATTGGACCCTTGCCGTATCTCTTTTTCACCTCTGCAATTTCACTCAGGGTCTCAGCTACGTGGATAATGAGAGGCACATGATAGTCTAAGGCTATGGCAGTGGACGCGGTAAGCAGCTCGGGGCTGCAGGTATAAAGGGAATGAGGCTCCACCGCTATAGACACGAGCGGATCATCCCTCCATTTTTGGATGAGCGATTCCGTATATCGCAGTCCATCCTCTATAAGCCCATAGTTGGGCGAGGGAAAATCATAGAGAACTTCTCCCACGAGGCATCGCATGCCAGCCTTCCGCGCTGCATCTGCTACCTCATCCTCAAAGAGATACATGTCGCAAAAGGTAGTGGTGCCTGACATGATCATTTCCGCACAAGCAAGAAGCGTCCCAATCTTCACAAACTCGGCGTTCATCTTGCTTTCAACAGGAAAGATATACCCGTTCAGCCAGTCCATCAGGGGAAGATCGTCCGCTAGTCCCCTGAAAAGGGACATTGCTGCATGGGTATGGCTATTAATAAGCCCTGGCAGTATGAGGCCACCGTCTGCGTCCAAGATCTTCTCGGCATCCATTGAGGCATCACTGTTGCTACCGACCAAGCGTATGGTGTCTTCAGATATGGTGAGCAAGCCGTCCGGGATCACGGTGTTTTCCTCATCCATAGTCAGGATCGTACCGTTGTGAATCAAGATGTCAGCCCTATTCATAACTCTAAATCCTCGATGATTGTCACCAGTAGTCTCGTGAGTGCCGTTGATGCCTTCTTGGCGTTTGAGAGGATCTCTTCAATGGAGATAGGGGCCATGCAATCGGGGATATTCCGGTTGGTGATCGCAACAATCGCCAATACCCTCATCCCTGAATGAACGGCCTCTATGACCTCATGTACGGTTGACATCCCTACCGCATCAGCGCCTATGAGCCTCAAGAATCTCGTCTCAGCAGGTGTCTCGAGGCTAGGGCCGGTAATACCTACATACACCCCCTGATGTAGATGGATCCCGTTACTCAATGCGGCTTTCATGGCCGCAACCGTCAGGTCGCTATCATAGGCTGAGCCCATATCAGGAAATCTCATGTCAGGGTCCTCGAGGTTTCGCCCGATAAGGGGATTACGGCCGGTGAGATTGACGTGATCCGTTACCAGCATCAACTCCCCAGGTTTGAAATGGGGATCTAAGCCGCCTGCCGCGCTAAAGATAAGGAGATGCCTCACGCCGAGCAGGGCCATAACCCTTATTGGGAACGTCACCTCCTCGGCAGCATACCCCTCATAGACATGGAACCTTCCCTGCATTACGACCATTGATTTGCCGGACAGGCGGCCGGACAGGAGAAGACCCTCGTGGCTAGGGACCGTGGATTTTGGAAAATGCGGAATATCCTCATAGGAAATGGTGTGTTCGATATCCATGACCTGAGCGAGATCCGCGAGACCCGTGCCGGTAATCATCCCTATGAGTGGTGTACCGTATATTCTTCCTGAAATAAAATCAGCAGCATCGTTGATCTTCTTAAGCATCGCAACTCCCCCCGTAAGTCCATCACTTATTTAGTGTAGATGCTCTTTGAAGTCAACATAGTTTCGGCATTTTATCCTTGACCCTTTTTTCGCGCCCCTTTAGTATGCACGAAGTAATTGGAATGCTGCTGTCATGTTGGTGAAGGCTCATGCGGCCCTTTTTATTTCGCATAAGAAAACCAGGTCCTGTGAGCGTGGCCAGAGACGATGCCTTTGCCAATCATTGCTCTTTGTTTCGCACGGAGTGATGGAGTTTTGGATGATTCGGGTATGGGAACTATCGTAGCGGAACTCCAAGAAAATATACGTGCTCTGGGCGTCGATGCTTTATATTTGTGAAGGGTGGACCATGTCCTCAATGATCGATGATCTCGTGAATCCAGCTAATCTCCCTGATGAAACCGAAGAAGTATCCCTTATCCAGACCCATATCTCTTTGGTGATTCTCGCCGATCAATTTGTGTACAAGATAAAGAAACCCGTAGATTTTGGATTCTTGGATTTCACTACCTTAGAGAAGAGGCAATACTACTGCAACCAGGAGATCAAGCTCAACAGGAGGTTGTCTCGAGGTCTCTACCTAGGCGTGTTGCCCATAGTGTACAACGGAGCCCACTACAGGATGGGAGGAGGGGAGGGGAGGATCGTTGAATACGCGGTAAAGATGAAGCGGTTACCCGAGGAGATGCTCATGAAATCGGTATTCCTCCGTGGAGAATTAAGTGAAGGACATCTGGGGAGGATCGCCGAAGTTCTCGCCAGGTTCCATAGAACAGCCCGCCATTCCCCTGAAATCGATGCCTTCGGATCCCCGGAGGCATTCAAGGTAAACACAGACGAAAATTTCGCGCAGACCGAGAAATTCATTGGCATAACGATTCGAAAGGAGGACTTCGATGAGCTCAAGCGGTGGACATTATCATGTTATACCTCCATGGGAAGGGCCTTCATGGATAGGGTAAAGGAAAAGCGGGTAAGGGACTGTCACGGCGATCTCCATATGGAACACATATGCCTTACGGAAAATCTTCCTATATTCGATTGCATTGAGTTTAACGATAGATTCAGATATACTGATACGCTCAATGATATCGCATTCTTACTGATGGATCTGGAATATCATGGTGGAAACAGGCATTCCAACATCCTGTGGGACTTCTATCGAGAACATGCCAGCGAGAGTGAGGCAAAACCTATTCTTACCTTCTATAAGGTATATCGAGCGTATGTGCGGGGTAAGGTAACCAGTTTTCAACTCGATGACGAGCGTATTGAACCCGATAAAAAGGAAGAGGCAATCCGTACGGCGAGGAGATATTTTCAGCTCGCGAGATCATATATAGGATGAGGTGCGTATGAGGGAGGCATTTGTGGAGTATATGAAAAGGGAGTTGGCGCCTGAGACGGTACTCATCGCGTGCGGGCTTCCTGCTACCTATAAAACAGAAACCACAGAGATGATTGCCGAGATCAAGGGCTACAAGATAGTGAGAACAGATCTTATTCGGCTCGAGGTATTGCGAGGTGAAGATATATTCGACGAGAAGGTAGCCTCTGACATGAAAAAGAGAGAGCTTGTCTATGATGAAACCTTTCGGCGTGCCGATGAACTCGCGGGCAAGGGCGAGGGCATCATCCTGGATGCCACCTTTATCACCCGCAAGCTCAGGATGAGGGCGGCTGAGATAGCCGCACGCCACGACAGGGTATTCGTGATTCAGCAAACGCAATGCCCACAGGAGGTTTCATTGCGGAGAATTTCGGAAAGAACAAAGCAGAAGTATGAATCAAATGCATTGACTGAACAGGCTTATTTCAACAACAAGGATCGCTTCGAGCCAGTTGACCTGGATGATCTAAAGAACTCATTTCCCATGCTGTCCATCGTGCACCTGTTGGTGGATACGACCTCGGATCTTGTCGATGAATGGAGGGTAATCGGGAGGTGGACGAGATAGGGGAGCAAAGATGCTAAACCTGAAACCGGATACCGGATGCGGTTGGCGCAGTCTCTCCAGTTCTGAGTGTGGGGTATTTTTTATTTCCAGCATCCTGAATCAAGGAACTGATAATCAATGACACGTATTCCTAAATCAGTGGGGATAATCTATAAGCACAATTTCGAGCCTGCGAGAGCGGAGTGCAGCCGTCTAAAGGGGTGGCTCGAGGACAGAGGCATTGTCGTGTATACGGAGGAAATGTCGGCGAAGGCCACCACTCGCATATATTCAGAAGAAGAAACAAGTATACCTAATACCGTTGACTGGGTTGCCGTGTTGGGTGGAGATGGGACATTGCTTGGAGCCGCACGCAAGGTGGGCCGATATGGGCTTCCTATCCTGGGTATCAACCTCGGGGGGTTGGGATTTTTAACGGAGATCCCGGCTAAGAGGCTCTATGTAGACATGGAAAGGCTTATTGCAGGAGATATAGATATCGAAACCAGGCTCATGCTCCAGGCGAGGGTTATGCGGGATGGCGAGGAACTCTGTTGTTTCTCGGCATTGAATGACGTGGTAATCAACAAAGAGGCGCTGGCGAGGATTATTGAGCTTGCAGTATTGATCGATGATCGATTCCTGACCACATTCAGGTCAGATGGGCTCATCATATCAACCCCTACTGGATCGACAGGCCACAATCTCTCTGCCGGCGGTCCAATACTTTATCCCGATCTAGAGGCCCTTATCGTGACTCCTATTTGTCCGTTTACCCTAACGCATAGGCCAATTATCCTTCCGGGCACATCCATTATCGAGATTAGGATGGGGGAACACAGCGAGGAGGTTCTCCTCACTTTTGACGGCCAGGTCGGCTTCGATCTCATGGACCATGACAGGGTGATCGTAGCCAAATCGGAGAAAAAGCTAAAACTTATTAAGTCTCCCAATCAGGACTATTTTGATATCTTGAGGACAAAGCTGAAGTGGGGTGAGTCATCCTTCAACAACGCGAACGCGTAAATTGATCCTTTCTATAGAAAAGAGCGAAATATGTTACCTGCAATGGATTATCGAGTCCTACGACGGGATGGCCATTATGCGGACTATTGATCCAAAGAATGGTACGGTCGAAATTTCTATAGCCCCGGGGTGCGCTAAGGAAATCCTATCGATCATCAACTACCTAAAAGAGGATGGGAGCATCCATGTCAATGCAGGTGACTGATTTCTCTGCCCTAATGAATGATTCGGTGGGTGATGTTTCTGCGCCTTTTCTAAAAAAATTGGCCATATGAGTCAGTATAGCATCAAATCCTCAAAAGGAGATGTGAGGCACAGTGAGCGACCGGTTCTTCATTAAGACCTTTGGCTGTCAGATGAACAAGTATGACTCCGACAGCATCAGCCAAGCCCTCATCAACAGCGGTTACGAGCAAACGCAGAGCATGCAAGATGCCAATGTGATCGTGGTCAATACCTGTGCCGTCAGAGAAAAGGCAGAGGTAAAGGCTCTGTCCCTTATCGGACGCCTTTCGGGCCTAAAGAGGCGAAATCCAGATCGTATCATCGGCATTGTAGGATGTTTAGCCCAAGAAAAAGGTATGGAGTTATTTCAGCGTTTTCCCTATCTCGACTTAGTACTGGGTCCGAGAAATATCCATCGCGTAGAAGAATATCTCTCTCAGATCAAGGCTAGAGGTGAGAGGATCTGCGCAACGGATATCACTGTTGACCCGGTTCTTTCTATGAGATATAATGGTTTCGTGCAAAGAAAGGTCACCAGCTTCCTGAAGATTATGGAAGGATGTGACAATTTCTGCACTTATTGTATCGTCCCCTACGTGAGGGGCAGGGAGAACAGCGTGCCGGCAAAACAGGTTATTGATGAGGCAAACTATCTCGTGAGCCAGGGCATAAAGGAGATAACCCTTATAGGCCAGAATGTAAACTCATACAATGTAAAGGGTAATGGCGCGCTGAGGTTTCCTGAGTTGATGAGGGAGTTGGATAGAATACCAGGTTTAAAACGCCTTCGTTTCACCACCTCCCATCCTAAAGACCTATCCGATGAACTGATCCGTTGTTTTGGCGACCTACATTCACTCTGCTCGCACATTCACCTGCCGGTTCAATCGGGTTCCGATAAAATACTGCACCTTATGCGCAGGGGTTATACAAGGGACACGTATACCCGCTTGATCCAGCGCCTCCGGAACACAAGGCCTGACATTGCGATCACAAGCGATATGATCGTTGGTTTCCCAGGCGAGACGGAGTCTGATTTTAAGGAAAGCCTCCGGTTGATAGATGAGATTCAATTTAATAATATCTTTTCATTCAGGTATTCTGAAAGAAAGCGAACCGTGGCATCGCGACTTCCGGATAAGGTAGATGAGCGTGAAAAGCAGCAACGCCTGTGTATTCTCCAGGAAAGACAGAGGCAGATAACCCTATCGAAGAATATACTGCTCGAGGGAACAACCCAGGAGGTGCTCGTCGAGGGCCCGGGCAAAAGGGGAGGGGCTCAGCTCACCGGAAGAACAACGGGAAATAAGGTGGTCAACTTTCCAGCAAAGGCTGATCTCAAGGGGCAATTGGTAACGGTGCGTATCATTGAGGCCTTTCAAAATTCATTGTTCGGCGAGATGTTAGAAAGTCTTTAGACTGAGGTTAGCGTCTGCCCGTAGCATGGAAAAGAAATACGATTATAAAAAAGAGGCTATCTTGATTGTTGATGACGAGGCAGAGGCCGGCAACGTGGTAAAGGACCTTCTGATGAGCCTGGGGTTTCGCGCTGAATATGTAGAAGACGGTAACAACGCTATGGAACAGCTCAAGAATGGAGACTACAGCTTTCTCCTTACTGATATTAACATGCCTTACCTGAACGGTATTGAGCTGATAAAAATGGTCTCCACAGAAAGCCCCGATATAAGCATCATAGCCATGACCGGGTACGAGAAGGATTACACATACATGGATGTGATTAACGCTGGCGCAACGGACTTTATTGTCAAGCCATTCAATATCGATGAGATTGAGGCCAAGATTTCGAGGATTTTGATAGAGAGAAATATCAGAGAAACGTTGGCCAAACTCTCGATAACGGATGACCTCACCGGTCTCTACAATCAGCGCCATTTTTACAATAAACTTCGAGATGAGATCGAGAGGGCCAATCGTCAAAAGCGTAATCTGTCTCTCATCCTCTTGGATCTGGACGACTTCAAGGTATATAATGATAGGTATGGCCATCTCGCGGGCGATAACGTGCTCTCCAAATCCGGAAAGATCATACAATCGAATATACGGGATAATGTGGACACCGCGTTTCGATATGGGGGTGATGAATTTGCGGTCATTCTCGTTGAGGCTGATGAACACATAGCAAAAAACATAAGCGAAAGGCTCAAGGGTGGGTTCGAGAGGATGAGTGAGGTGTGTGCGAGCGTTGGCTTTTCGACCTATTCATCGGCCATGAGGATGCAAGACTTGATTAACAGCGCAGATAAACGGCTATACCAGGAAAAAAAGAGCAAGAGCGGGTGACTCGATAGCCTAGATATTTAGTCTGATAATATATATTATGTAAACTAATAAAAATATCTCTTGACAACCCCTTCTTTTTTATTGCAGAGTGCGTTTCTTTTATAAAGCGATCGGAGATTTAATCTATGAGCAGCGTGGTAAAGAAAAGGAGAAAGAAGATCAGAAAACATAAGTACGATAAGTTGAGAAAGGCTATGCGCCATAAAAATAAGTAAGGGAGGTTTTATCAAGACCTCCCTTATCTCATGTCGTATCAATGGAGGAGTCAATAACGATACCAACCGCTCCCTGTTTTTCTCCCCAGGTTTCCTGCCCGTATCATCGTCTTTAGGAGATTGGGGGCTACCCACTTTGACTCCTTGTTGAGCTCCTTATAGAAGTACTCCGTCACAAAGTACGCGATATCTATCCCTGTGAGGTCCATCAATTCAAATGGCCCCATAGGATAATTCAGACCGTTCTTTACCGCGGTATCCACGTCCTCTATGCTTGCAATCCCCTCCTCTACCATCTTAATTGCCTCAATCATATGGGGAATCATGATCCTGTTCACGATAAAGCCCGGCGAATCCTTCTTTACCTCCACGGTTACCTTTCCCATCCTCTTCGCGAGCTCCTTTGCGATCGCTATTGACTCATCACTCGTTGCATAACCACGTATTATCTCTACCAGTCTCATTATGGGTGCAGGATTGAAGAAATGCATCCCGCACACCTTGTCAGGCCGGCTTGTGCTCGCTGCGATTTCTGTAATAGACATAGAAGACGTATTTGTAGCGAGGATTACTTCTGGCCTAACAAGCTCGTCAAGCTTCCTGAAGACCCGTTTTTTGAGCTCGACATCCTCTATCACAGCCTCAATGACAAAATCGACATCCTTGAGATCTGCCATATCAGTAGTTCCCTTTATCCGTCTCATTACGGCATCCTTTTCCCCGGCCGTCATCTTCCCCTTTTCCACGCTTTTCGACAGGAATTTATCAATGCTGGTCATACCTCCTTCAACGAACCTCATCTCGATATCCATCATCACCACGTCGCAGCCTATCTGTGACGATATCTGGGCAATACCATTACCCATTGTTCCTGCTCCTACCACGCCTATCTTTTTGATCTCCATGGTGCCTCCTTTTGTTATGTTTTAATATAATGTAGTTAATTACTTATATCCTATAATATGCTATTATTACATTTAAAATTATATCATATTATAGATTACTGCCTAGCTGGTTAAACCGATTTGCTTCTACGATAGCTACGTGCAGATCACAAGACATTTGATCCGCCTCAAACCGGCATCAATTTCCTCACCCTGTCATCCAAGTATCTCGAAAGGTTTACAGAGGTTTTAGGCGACCATCCGAAAGACTGCATCCATACCTCGTCGCTCTCCATGCAAAGATATATCCCAAGGTCCTTATGCCATCGCCTTAATCGTTCAAACAGGCATGCATACATTTCGACTCGGAGTGGCTTGAAATACCTGAGCTTACCATCCAGGCCCGAAACAAATTCCCCGTTGAATATATGGGTTTCCGGAAATCGCCTCCTGATAACCCACTTAAGATCAGGCAGATACCGAAAGGATCCGATGCTGATCCATATAATGGTTTCCGGATCGATGTACTTCTCCATAAGTTGGATTACTTGCTCATATTCCTCTCGCCAGCCGGGGTAGTGTATGAGGGGGTCGAAATGGAATGCAACCACGAATCCGGCCTCCTGGCACCTCCGGGCGGCAAGAAGCCTTCTTTCCAGGCTGGTGGTATTGCGCTCCTCATGGGCGATCACCCGTGGCGTATTGAGCGACCATGCCACAACGATCCTTTGGCCGAGACCGCGTTTTCTTAAGAGATTTTCAATGCAGGTTGTCTTGGTCTTAAGCTCAAGGATGCAATTCCTCGTTGAGGAGAAAAATGGCAGCAACATATCGGTCCATCCGGTGAGGTAGTCAAGGGCGAGGCTGTCGGTAAACTCGCCGGTGCCGATCCTGAAGATCCTGTCTGGATAGGTTTTAATGGTGCCGGCTATGACATCAAGTTTATCCTCTAGATTGCTGAATATTCTCAATGATGGCTGATTAAGGTAGGATTGAAGAAAACAGTAACTGCAATCCATTGGGCAGTTGATGCCAACGTGCAAGATCTGATATCCACAACAGATATACCTCCGCGTGCCAGGGCAGGGCTTGAGAAAATCCCCGCTAAAGTGGATCATCCTGATCGATTGCTTATCCAGCTCGTCTCTATCGTGGGACAAGGCCAAATCGTCGGGCGACACGTATTCTGTTGGCACAGCAGGCAATCGTTCGCGTATCCGTTGTGCCATTGAATCCTCCTCCGCCCCCCTTTGGATTAGTAGTCGCCGGATTTGAAATTTTTGCATCGTCTTTATAGTGCTGTTCATAAGGAAGGTATTGCGGAGTTGAAGGGATCACCCACGATTATAGGTCTTCCAGAAATCGGCGATCTCCTCCAATCCAGCGGTGCGGGAAAGCCTCTCCACCTTTTCCCTGAGTTCTTTTCCCTCTCGAAAAACGATCTCGAGCTTATAGTCAACCCCCTCAAAGAACGGCGGGGGAATTACCCTCACCTTTGAGGGAAGATCGAGATCAGAGACGCCCTTCTTAAACGATCTCTCGTATTCCATAACGGTAGGGAACCTCCACTTCCTCAGCTCCCTCACGATGGCCCTCCCCTTCTGAGGGCTGTTCATTTTACCGTTCTTTACCATCGTTAAAATGCGCTCGTCGCCTAAAATTTCTTTTACAGACCGCCCTTCCCTGCCGGCGATCTCCATGATCCAAAGGGCTGCTTGCCACTGGAGGCTAACGCTCCACTTGAGCGAGGTGAAAAGCTGGTTGATCTCCCGTTGATCCTCTTTGCGTACACTCCTTAATATCCCGAGGACCTTCATCGATAACCTTCCTGTGGCAATTGATACCTTTATCACATCATCCAGATCCTCAAGACTCAGGTATAGCTTTAATGTGTGCATGTTTGAGGGGAGCTCGAGCATGGGCATGTAGTGGCTCAAGATTTCCTCCCTGGTGAGGTATTGTGTGAGCCTTTTGAGCACCATCCCCTTTTCAATGGGATTGAATTGACGAGCGGTGAGGTTGTCGTAGAGGTTAAACAATAATGCATCGAGTGGCAGGAGGTCACCGGGCAAGATCCGGCATCCTATATCAGCCCATCCGAGCTCGCGTATCGCCAGCAGCCTGCGATATCCCGCAACGACAGTAAAAGACGAGCCTTTGACAAGATACGGTGGGTTAAGAAGGCCAAAGCGTTCAATCGATGCCTTGAGCCGTTCAAGGTTGAACTGAAAGCTCATGCAGAACGGTCCTGGGCTCAGATTTATGTCTGATAGGCCCACCTTTGACGGGCGACTTTGTAGGACGTTTCCCATGGTCATAACCTTCCAGGCGAATGGAGTGTATTCATCAGTCGGTAGGTCACATTAAAGCACAATTAATGAAAAGGCAACAATGCCAGGGATCGAGATGGAAAAAAAATGGAAAAAAATTGTTGACAAAACAGGAAAAATGGGTATGTAGTTCATCTGAATCGTCTTGGCCCAGTAAAATGTTGCAGATAACCTACCATCTCGATAGCCTTTTCAACGCTCTGATTGAAACGAACTCAAAAGAGCCTGTGAGATGTCATTAGCTCACAGGCTCTTTTTTTGTGCTAAAGATATATTCTAAATCAACACGAAACCTATAAAAAGGGGGTGTAGTCATGAAGAGTAACTCATTAAGGATGTTCATGATTTTTGCAGCAGCCTTTGTATTCCTTTTCACCACCAATGGCCTTGCAGGGGCAGTTGACAAGATAGTAATTGGTCACCCGGCATGTCTTTCTGGAAAGTATGCAAAGGCAGGAGAACAGGCTGTGGGTGGAATAAAGGCATGTACTGATTGGGTGAACACTGTGTATGGTGGTGTGCTTTTAGGTGGGAAAAGAATTCCTCTTGAGTATAAATATTATGACTGTGAGTCCAAAAAAGAGGCTGTTACAAGCCTGATTGGGCGCTTGGTTACGGTGAACAAAGTGAATGTTATTTTCTCTCCATACAGCTCGGGCCTTACCCTCCGAGGGGCCCCAGTTGCCGAGAGCCGTAGGATGCTTTACATGGATCATGGTGGGGCAAATGATCAGATTTTCCAGCAGGGCTTTCAATATACTGTTCAGACGATCGGGCCTGGCAGCAGTTATCACAAGGGAACCCTTGATATGATCCATTATTTCGATCCAAAGGCAAAAAAGGTTGCCTTTGCCTATGAGGATGACGAGTT
>Ga0315553_10001886_pt1 | contig 17140 bp, 12 predicted proteins | sample SalMarSW160140MG_FD_203099 | JGI IMG/M metagenome (GOLD analysis project Ga0315553, IMG submission 203099) | Salt marsh sediment microbial communities from the Plum Island Ecosystem LTER, Massachusetts, United States - Salt Marsh Sediment SW1601-40 ... | reverse complement strand
ATGCCCAATCTGGTGGTCGCGGACGATGGCCATGTCCGCGCGAATGTCTTCAATACGGCGGTGACCTTGAAGGATGGCCCCAATTCCCTGTTCGGCCCCAACGGGACTGCCCTGGTTCTCCATGACCGGGGAGATGACTACAAGAGCCAGCCGGCCGGGGATGCGGGGAGCCGGATCGCCTGCGCGGTCATCAAGCGCTAGGGCAGGCTGCCGATAGATGCGGCTGCGCTACTCGTAGCGCAGCGCTTCGATGGGATCGAGGCCGGCCGCTTTGCGCGCCGGGTAGTACCCGAAGAAAATTCCTACCGCGGCCGAAAACAGGAAACCGCCGACGATCGCCGCCGGGACGATCGGTGTCGGCCAGCCGGCGGCGACGGAGAGGGCTTTTGATAACGCCACGCCCATGACGATCCCGGCCACGCCGCCGGTCACGCTCAGCAGCACGGCCTCGGCCAGGAACTGAAGGAGCACGTGCAGACGGCGGGCGCCGATCGCCATCCGCAGCCCGATCTCGCGCGTCCGCTCCGTCACCGAAACGAGCAGGATGTTCATGATGCCGATGCCGCCGACGACAAGCGATATCGAAGCGACCGCGGCGAGGAGGAGCGCCATGATCCGGCTGCTGCTCTCGGCCGTCTCGGCGATCTGGCTCAGATTGCGCACCGAAAAATCATTGGCGTCCCCCGCGCGAATCCGATGCCTGCGCTTGAGAATCTCGGTCGTCTGACTGATCGCCGTTTGCACCTGCTCCGGGCTCGCCGCCTGTACGTAGATCCGGTTTACATAGCCGGTCAGGCGCTGCTTGAAATTATACGGATTGGGAGGCGGAGGATAAGCCCAGTTGAGCGGGACCTGCTCTTGGCTGGGAGCGGCGACGCCGAGCACTTTGCGTTCGCCTGTCGAGAACGGGACCATGATGACGTCGTCCTGATCAGTCCCGAACGGCGTTTGTCCTTTTGGGTGGAGCGTGCCGATCACGCGCAGGGGCACGCCCTTGACCTGGATCACCGCCCCGAGCGGGTTCGCGCTCGCGCCGAACAATTGGCGGGATACGGTCTGGCCGATCACCACGACGAGCGCCGCGCTGGTTTCGTCGTCGTGCGAGATGCCGCGCCCGGCAACGATCCGCCAATTGGTGGTGGGCGGATAGTTGGCGGTGACACCAAAGATCGCCGTCGTCCAGTTCTTGTTGGCGTACTGGACCTGGCCCACCTGCCGGATGATGTAGCTCACGCTCGCCACGGCGGGCGCTTCGCGGCGAATCGCCTCGGCGTCGGCAACGGTAAGAGTCGAAGCGCTGCCCAATCCGCCGCGCATGCCGCCCATCACGGCGGCGCCCGGTACGACGACCAACAGATTGGTGCCGAGTCTCTCGATTTGCTTGCGCACCGCTTCGTTGGCGCCTTTGCCGACCGCCATCATGGCGATCAGCGCCGCCACTCCGATAAAGACGCCCAGCATCGTGAGCGAAGACCGCATCTTGTTGCGCGCGAGCGCCTGGGTCGCCGCCGTCAGGATCATCAGGCCAAGCGCCCACAGGCCCGCGAACGGACCGCCCGCGGCTTGCTTCAAACCAGGCAGGTGCGGCGAATCCATCGGCGCGGCAGGCTTCGCCTGGGCGGCTTGCGTGATTGCGCCGACGGGCTTGCGCTCATCCGAGATGATCTGTCCGTCGCGCATAGTGATAATGCGGTCCGCATAGGCGGCGATGTCCGCCTCGTGCGTGACGACGACAACCGTCACGCTCCGCTCGCGGTTAAGCATGCGGAGCGTCTTCATGATGTCCTGCGACGTGCGCGTATCGAGATTGCCGGTCGGCTCGTCGGCAAGCAGCACGCTCGGATTATTGATCAGGGCGCGGGCGATGGCGACCCGCTGCTGCTGGCCGCCGGAGAGTTGTGCGGGTGTGTTGCGCGCCCGGTCGCCGAGGCGGAGCAGTTCGAGCGCGGCGGCGGCGCGATCGAAGCGCGCCGTGCCGCGCGACGCCGAGCCGGCGTAGAACAACGGGAGCGCGACGTTCTCTAGGGCGCTCGCGCGCGCCAGCAGGTTAAAGCTCTGGAACACGAAGCCGAGCCGCTCGCTGCGCAGACGCGCAAGCTCCGGCTCGGCGAGCCGCGCGACGTCGACGCCGTCGAAGAAGTAGGCGCCGCTGGTCGGCCGGTCGAGGCAGCCGAGAATCGCCATCAGCGTTGATTTGCCCGACCCCGAGGCGCCCATGATCGCGACGAACTCGCCGCGCTCGATGGTGAGACTAACGCCGCGCAGCGCCTGCACCTCGATGTCGCCGATGCGGTAGACCCGTGTGAGTTTCTCGGTGCTGATGATCGGCGCCGGCATGCTTGTCCGCCTTGCCCAGCCTCAGAATCGCAGCCGTGGCGGTGGCGCCCGCCGATTGGCGGCAGCGCTTTGCTCCGCGGTGATGACCTCGTCCCCTGGCTTCAGGTCGCCGCTCACGATTTCAGTGAAGGTGTCGTCTTCGAGGCCGAGCGCGACCCGAATCGCCGTCGGCCGTCCGTCCCGCAGCACCCAGACCTGTGCTTCGTTTGCACCTGCGGCGCTGGAGGCCGGATGCGAAGGCAAACCTTTGCCCGCGCTTCCGACGGCGCTCGGGGCGTAAAGCAGCGCCTGGTTCGGGACGCGAAGCACGTCGGCGCGTTGATCGACGACGATCTGCACGGCCGCCGTCATGCCCGGCTTGAGCGCCAGGTCGGAATTGTCGACGCTGACGACGACATCGTAAGTGACCACGTTCTGCACCGTCTGCGGAGACTGGCGCACTTGGCTCACCTTGCCGCGGAAGGTTCGCTTGGGGAAGGTGTCGACGGTGAAGGTGCCAGGATCGCCGATCTTCACCCCGCCGATGTCGCTCTCGCTGACATTGGTGTCGACTTGCATCTTGGTCAGGTCGGTCGCGATGAGGAACAGGGTCGGCGTCTGGAAACTCGCGGCGACCGTCTGCCCGACCGTCACGTTGCGCGAGACGACGACTCCATCAACCGGCGAGGCAATGTTCGTATAGTCGAGATTGACCTGCGCGGCGTCGAGCATGGCCTGACGCTGCTGAATGGTCGCCTCGTCGAACAGGATTTGCGCCTGCGCCTGCTCGTAATTGCTCTTGGCGGCGTCGACCGCATCCTGCGACGTCGCATTGGTTTGCATCAGACGGGCGGTGCGCTCGTAGCGGACCTTGGTGTAGGTGAGGTTGGCTTTGTCTTTCGCGAGCTGCGCCTGAGCGACCGCGAGGTTCGCCCGGCTCTGATCGACGATGCTCTGATACGGGCGTGGGTCGATCTTGGCGCAGACCTGTCCCTTCTTCACCACGGTATTGTAGTCGCAAAAAAGCTCCTGGATGACGCCGGACACATAGGTGCCGACGATGATCGTGAGTTCCGGATTGACCGTCCCTGTCGCGGTCACGGTGCGGGCGATCGGGCCGCGTGCCACCTCGGCCATGGTGTATTGCGTGGGGCTGCTCGTCCCCCAGCTCCACCAGCCGGCGACCGCCGCAACGAGCAGCAGGGTGCCCAATGCCGCAATGAACCAGTATGCGCGGGTCCTGGGTCCGAGCTTGGCGGGAGGGGGAGTTTCCCGAGGAAATTGGACGAGTTTGTCGGGCCTCTCTTGGACCGTCTCCGCCGATACGCGTTCGTTCATTCGCCTTTCTCCGACCGACGCCCGGAGCCTCGCCCGAAGGTTCTTACGAGCCCATTGCGTCAAACGCGGGGCGCGACGCTAGAAACCTACCGCCAGCGAGTCGTGGGCGCGAGGGTCGGCCGCGCCGACAATGCCCTTCGGGGTCACCGCTATCGAATGCGCGGACCCGAAGAGCGATCCGACCTCCACGTGGTGCCCGCGCTTTTCGAGCGCGCGGACGGTAGCAGCCGGTAGAGTACGTTCCACCAGCACCTCGTCCGGCCGCCACTGATGATGCACCCGCGGCGCGGCGACCGCATCGGCGATCGGCCGCCCAAAATCGATATTATTGATGACCACCTGCAGCACCGTGGTGATGATGCGGCTGCCCCCGGGGGCGCCGGTGATGAGTTGCGGTTTTCCGTCCTTGAGGACAATGGTCGGCGTCATCGACGACAGCGGCCGCTTGTCCGGCCCCGGCGCGTTCGCGCTGCCCCCGAGCAGCCCGAAGGCGTTCGGGGCGCCCGGCTGGGAGGCGAAGTCGTCGAGCGTGTTGTTGAGTAGAATGCCGGTGCCTTTCGCCACGAGGCCAAGTCCGTAACTGAAATTGAGCGAGGTGGTATTGGCGACCGCGTTGCCGAACTGATCGATGATCGAGAAATGGGTAGTGTTGCCGCCGCCGAGCCCGGTGCCGAGCGCGCTGCTGTCCGGCCGGATCTCGGTGGCTGGGCGCGCGCGGTCGGGGTCAATGCCGGCGCGCAGCTCCGCCGCGTATTCCTTCGATATGAGGCGCTCGACTGGAACGTCGACGATATCGGCGTCGCCCAAAAACTCAGCGCGGTCGGCGAAGGCGAGCTTCATCGCCTCGATCATCAGATGCAGCGCGGCGGGCGAGCCGGCGCCGAGCTTCTTGAGTTGATAGCCCTCAAGAATATTGAGCATCTCGATGAGATGGACGCCGCCCGAGGACGGCGGCGGCATAGAGATGATCTCGTAGCCGCGGTAGGTTCCGCGCACGGGCTCGCGGATGATGGGCTGGTAGTTCTCCAAATCGACACGGGTCATGCGCCCGCCGGCTTCGCGCACGGTCGATACGATCGCATCGGCGATGGGACCGATATAGAAGGCGCGGGGGCCCTCCCGGCCGATCGTTTCCAGCGCCGAAGCGAGGTCCGGCTGAACCAGCCGGTCTCCTTCCGCCCAGCTCGCGCCGTCCGGCTTGCTGAAGATCTGCGCGGTAGAAGGCCAGCGTTGCAAGCGCGGCGCGGCGAGCAGCAGCGAATCGAGGAGGTCGCCCTCGACCGGAACGCCTTCGCGCGCGAGCTGCACCGCCGGCGCGATCAATTCGGCGAGCGTGAAGCGGCCCGAGCCGTACCGCGCATGCGCAAGCGTCAAACCTGCGACCGTGCCGGGCACGCCGACCCCGAGCGCGCTGTCGCGCGATTTTTCCGGGTCGGCGTTTCCGTTGGAATCAAGAAACATGTCCGGCGTCGCCGCCGCCGGGGCGGTCTCGCGATAATCGATGGCGACGTTCTCACCCGTCTCCGCCCGGTGCAGCACCATGAAGCCGCCGCCGCCGAGATTGCCGGCCCGTGGCAGCGTTACCGCGAGGGCGAAGCCAACCGCAACGGCGGCATCGACCGCGTTTCCCCCTTTGGCCAGAATCTCCGCCCCAATCCGGCTGGCTTGTTTCTCCTGCGTGACCACCATGCCGTGCTGCGCCACCACCGCCTCGGCGCGCAGCACATCTGCGCTCCGCGAGACCGGCTTCTCGCGGGCGATCCCCGCGCCCGTAAACACGAGCGCAACTGTCAGGAGAGCAATCGAAGCAATTCCAGCACGCAAGTCCATGGCCCTCTCGCGGAACCCTCGTCAGCTACGTAAGCACCCTTATTCGGAATCGCTTCCTTAGCGCGACAATCAGGCTAAAGCCCGGCCGCGATCGGCTGTGCTCGGAATTCCGCTTTTGCACGCAATGCTAGCGCGAATTCCGTTCCAATCGAATCGGAATTCGCTCTGGTTGTCCTTGAGTGGTCGCATTTTCTACGGCGAACCGGTTCCCACTTCGCCGGAAAATGCTCTAGCGCGCCTGGCTATGGTACTCCGCGTTCGGCCGCATGTCGGTCGCCGAGGCGAGCCGGTTGCTCATGTTGAAAAACGCCGCGACGGCGGAGATGTCCCAGATGTCGCGGTCGGTGAAGCCGAGGGCGCGCAGTTTGGCGCGATCCTCTTCATCGACGGTCCAGGGCGAAATCGTCAGCTTGACGGCAAAATCAAGCATTCCGCGCTGGCGCGGATCGAGCGCGGCGGCGCGGTAATTGATCGCGATCTGCTCGCCCAGCTCCGGATTGGCGGACAGCGCACGCACCGCGGCGCCGTGCGCCACCACGCAATAATAGCAGTGGTTCTGCGAGGACACCGCGACGGCGATCATCTCGCGCTCAAGCTTTGTCAGACCCGACGGCGCGAGCATCAGGTCGTTGTACATCGGGACAAAGGCTTCGAGCTTCGTCATGTCGAAGGCGTAGGCTTCGAGCACATTGGGAACGAAGCCGATCTTCTCGTCGCATTTCTTGAAATAGGCTTCCATCGCCGGGCTCAGTTCCGCGCGCGGAAGATTGAGTGCAGTCGCGGGTTCGCGGCTGGCCTCGCGGTCGGGCGCGGCGGAAGCGCGGTTGCCGCCGGTCGATTTTTTGGTCCGTTCATCCATGAGCGATTTCCTCTCCGATTTGCCTCCGGCCATGGCCAGCCGGCGCGGAGGCGCATGGCAAGACCACGACCGCTGTGAGCGCCGCGCGAGGCGGGCAGGGTGCGCCGCGGCGCGCTCGTCAATGCCGGAAGTGGCGCATTCCGGTGAACACCATCGCGACGTTATGGTCGTTCGCGGCGTGGATCACGTCCTCGTCGTTGACTGAGCCGCCCGGTTGGATCACGGCGGTTGCGCCGGCGATGACGGTGGCAAGGAGTCCGTCCGCAAAGGGAAAGAACGCGTCCGAGGCGACTACCGAGTCCGTCGTCAGCGGCGCCGGCAGGTCGGCTTCGAGGGCGGCGTCCTCGGCCTTGCGCGCGGCGATGCTCGCCGCGTCGACCCGGCTCATTTGCCCGGCGCCGATGCCGACCGTCGCGCGATTCTTGGCGAAAACGATGGTGTTCGATTTGACGTGCTTGACCACCCGATATGCAAAGATCAGGTCGGCGAGCTCCGCCTCGGTCGGCGCGCGCTCGGTTACCACTTCGAGCTTCATGTCGTCGACCACCGCATTGTCGCGCGACTGGACGAGCAGGCCGCCGGCGACGGACTTGACCAGAAGTCCGCGCGCGCGCGGGTCGGGCAGGCCGGCGGCGAGCAGCAGGCGTAGGTTCTTCTTCGCCTTGACGATGCCGATCGCCTCCTCGGTCGCGTCGGGGGCGATGATCACTTCGGTGAAGATTTTGGTGATCGCACGGGCCGCTTCGGCGTCGAGCGTGTGGTTGACGGCGACGACCCCGCCGAAGGCCGAGACCGGGTCGCACAGCAGCGCCTTTTTATAAGCCTCAATGAGGCTCGCGCCTTCCGCCACCCCGCATGGGTTGGCGTGCTTGATGATGGCGCAGGCCGCGGTGCGCTGTGGATCGAATTCGGCGACGCATTCGTAGGCGGCGTCGGTGTCGTTGATGTTGTTGTAGGAGAGCTGTTTACCTTGCCGCTGGCGCGCGGTCGCGACCCCGAACCGCGCCTCGGACGTTCGGTAGTAGGCGGCGGCCTGGTGCGGGTTCTCGCCATAGCGCAGCGCTTCGATCAGCTGCCCGCCGAAGGCCCGGTAAGGAGGCGCAAGATCGTCGAGCTTTTCGTCGAGCCAGTTCGAGATCGCGGCGTCGTAAACGGCGGTGCGCGCAAACGCTTTCGCGGCGAGGCGTTGACGCAAAGCGAGGCTCGTGGCGCCTTTGTGCGCCGCCATCTCCGCGAGCACGGTGCCATAGTCCTGCGGATCGACGACCACCGTCACATCGGCGTGGTTCTTGGCTGCGGCGCGCACCATGGCCGGGCCGCCGATATCGATATTTTCGATGCAGGCGGCGTAGTCGGCGCCGCGCGCGACCGTGGCCTCGAACGGGTACAGGTTGACGGCCAGAAGGTCGATCGGAGCGATGCCGTGCGCCTCCGCCGCTTCCTGATGCGCGTCGTCGTCGCGCACCGCGAGCAGGCCGCCATGCACCTTGGGGTGCAGGGTCTTCACCCGTCCGCCCATCACCTCGGGAAAACCGGTCAGGTCGGAGACGTCGCGCGTGTTCAGGCCGATATCGGCGAGCGCCGCCCTGGTCCCGCCGGTGGAGATCAGCTCGACGCCGCGGCTCGCGAGCTGGCGGGCAAAATCGGGGAGTCCGGACTTGTCCGAAACAGAAAGGAGCGCACGGCGAATGGGGCGCAAATGCTCGGTCATTGATCTAGTCGATATGTGACCCTGAAAGAGCCTGTATCATGGAACCCTAATAATCGTTTGGCTAGCGGCAAAGCCGGCGTTTCCCGAACTAAGCCGGCCGGCCAGAGGATCGTCCCATGGCTATCAAGGACATTTTGCTCCAGCTCACCAGCTACCCGGAACCGACGCCGGTCGCGGCCGTCGATCAGGCAGTCGCCTTCGCGGAGGCGTCGGGCGCCCGCATCACGGCATTAGGCTTCGAAATCGTCGTCAACGTGCCCGGCACCGTGCTCGCGCCGGCGCTGCTTGACGTCAAAGGGCTGATCGCCGCCGAGCACCGCAAGAGCGTCGCCGATGCCCGCGCCCTCATCGAGACCTTCAAAAGCGCCGCTGAACGGCGCGCGGTCGCCCACGAGCACGTCATCGAGTCGTGCGAGAACTCCCAGGTTCCCGACATCGTCACCGAATATGCGCGGCTGAGCGACGTGACGATGATTCCCGTCGGCCACGAGCCCAGCTTCCAGCAATTCATTGCGGAAACGGTGGTCTTCGGCTCGGGACGGCCGACCATCGTCTTTCCGGCGCCGCCGAAGCGCGGTTCGTCCGGGGCTTTCGACCGGATCGGGGTCGCTTGGGATTTCAGCCGGCCGGCGGCGCGGGCGGTGGCCGACGCCTTGCCCGTGCTCCAAGGCGCGAAGTCCGTGCGGATAGTGACCATCACGGAAGAAGAGCCGATCGAAACGCGGCGGTCGGTCGCCGAACTTGCGCGGCATCTCGCCCTGCATGGGATAGAGGCGGCGGCGGACACGGAGCATGCCGCCGGACGCTCCGTCGGACAGGTCCTTGAGGATTATGCGGCGGCGCGCGAGCTCGATCTCCTGGTGATGGGCGCCTACGGGCACTCGCGCATGCGCGAGTTCATTCTCGGAGGGGCGACCAAGTTCATTCTCACGAATCCGCCGGCGCCGGTGCTGCTCTCGCATTAAGGCCCGCCCGCCGAAGCGCATCGGGCCTGCCCGCGATCATCCCCCAAGCGGCAGCTCCGGCTCCTGCTCGCGGCCGTGGCGGACGTCGGCCGAGGTCTGTGGCGTATGGGCAAAGCTCCACGGGACGCGCGGCGTCCTATGGGCGTGCCCGTGAATGACGATCTGCGAAGTCCGCCGTGGACCGTCTCGCCCCGCGAGATGCACGCTCTCCTCGATCTCGACCCGGTCAACCGGCGCAAAAAAGGTCCACACATCCTTGTTCGGCAGGGTCAGCATGACGCCGCGGCCGTCGCTCAGCCGATTGGCTCGCACTGAGGGGTGGAGGTGGAAGCGGATCGCAAACGCGTCCTTGCCGTCGCTGGCGAGCGCCTCGCCGCGGGCCGGAAGGAAAACGTCCTCGCCGTCGAGGCGTCCGCGGTCGGCGGCGAGAACGATCGTGCGCTGATGGATGATGCCAAATCGGTGGGCATACCCGTCATGAACGGCGCGGACATGGACTGCCTCGTCGGTCTGCTCGCGTGTCACGGCCACATGACGCGGTCCGCGGGAGATGAGAGTTCCGAATAGCCGCCGGATCAGATTGGTGTCGAGAAATTGGCAGGACGAGGTTTCGTTGAGCGTCACCGTGGAGTGGGCCGCGGTAGCGCGGGCGAGGTGTCGCCAGTTTCCCCGTCCGGTCTCCGGCAGCCCGCAATTGACCACGATGCGTTGCGCGCGCGCGGATAGCTCGAACGACAGGCAGCCGGCATGGGCTTCGGCGCTCAGGGTCAGTCGGGGAGGGGCGCCCGTGTCCATGAGAACGACGCTCTGGCCAGCATCGATGCGCTGATAACCGGAGTGGACGGCATTGGCGACCGGGGCGCCGCGCGCGTCGTCATAGGCGAGAACCGTGGCGAGCAAATCCGAAGGGGTCGGGCCCATTCCGTTGAATAACGCAAACATATTGTCGCCGTGGCGGAAGAATCGCAGCATCGGCATCATGCGGTCGATCGCGTTCAGAAGCGGGGCGGGCGGCGCCACGTTGCGGGCGCTGAACGCCTGGCTGAGCGGCAGGAGATCGGCCAAGAGTTCGATCAAGGCGCCCGGGTTGCGGCTGACATGACCGCCGTCAGGCAGGATCTGCCGCTCGATTTCGGCCATCAGGCGGGCGGTGGCGCGACGCAGGTGCCGGATCTGCCGGGTCATGCACAGCGCCACATAGGTGAGCGCGATATGGGCCTGCAGCCGCGCAACCCCGTCCGGCGCGGCAGCGGCGGTCGCGCGCAGAAACCGCGCTTGCCGCGTCAGGCTGCGGAGAAAACGGCGATAGAAGCGCACATCGGCGTCGTGCAGGATCAAGGTGGCCTGGGTCAGCCAGGCGATGATTCGGCGTGCGACGATCTCCGGTCGCCAGGCGAACGGGTGCCAAGTCCCCTGCAGCAATATCCATTCGTCAACCAGCGCGCGGGCGTTGGCGCGCGTGATGGCCGTTTCGGCGGCGCGCAAATGACGCAACCAGCTGAAGGTGAGCAACGCCTCCGCCCACTCGGCCGAGGGTGGATCCATTTCAAAGGGGGAGCGGCCGTCGCAGATGACGATCTTGCCGGCGAGCGTGAAATGGCCGGCATAGATTTCGCTCGCGCGCGTCGGGTCGGCGGTGCGCAGGTTCTGCGGAGCGATCACGAGCCGGTCGGAGGCGCCGGGCCAGCGGAGGAATTGCAGCACGCGAAGCGCCGCGATCCGGCCGACCGCATAGGCCAACCCGCGGCGCAGCGTGAGCCAGATCAAATTGCCGCGGTCCGCGATCGCTACGCGGGGCATCGAGGTATGTCCCTCCGCTGGCTGTCTGCTTGTTTTGCCGCGCCCCACCATAACTAAGGGGCGGCGAAGGGCAACCGAGGAGAAGATTCGGTCTTTTTTGCCGTTAACCGCGCTCCAGTCGGGCGACGTAAAAGCCGTCGAGGCCGCTCATGCGGGGTTCCGGATCGGGCCAGGCGCAGGGCAGGGTGCGTAGGTCGCCTTGCGCGGTCACGAACTCGGCAATGCCGGCGATCTCCGACCGATCGATGGGTTTGCGCCGAATGCGCGGGTCACGTTCAAGCGCGGCTGCGACCAGATCTTCACCTTCCTCGGATTCGAGCGAACAGGTGCAGAAGACGAGCACCCCGCCGGGGCGCGTCAGGTCGATCGCACGCGCGAGCAGGCGCGCCTGGAGATTGGCGAGATCGGCGATGGCGGCCACGGTCTTCCGCCAAGGGATGTCGGGGTGGCGACGGATCGTCCCGGTGGCGGAGCAGGGAGCGTCCAGAAGGACGGCGTCAAACGGGCCTGCCTCCCATGTTTCGACATCGGCGACGACGATTGCCGCCGTAAGATCGACGCGGCGCAGGTTGTCGCGCAGGCGCGCCATGCGGGTCTCGACTCGATCGACGGCGGTGACCGCGGCGCCGGCGAGTGCAAGCTGCAGGGTCTTGCCGCCGGGGGCGGCGCACAGATCGGCGACGGATCGGCCGCGAATCTCGCCGAGCAGGCGGGCCGGCAGCGCCGCCGCCGCGTCCTGCACCCACCAGGCGCCTTCCGCATAGCCCGGGAGCAACGCGATCGGCCCCGCGGCCACGGTGCGCACGGAGCCGGTCGGAAGCACGCGGCCGCGCAGGTGCCGTGCCCACAGTTCGGGGTCGGCTTTGACGGTGAGGTCGAGCGCGGGCTCCAGCGCATGCGCGCTCGCGATGGCCCGCGCCGTGGCTTCGCCGTAGTTGCGTGCCCACCGCTCCAACAGCCAAACCGGCGTGTCGAGCGCGGTTGGGTCGAGCCCGGCCGCGAGTTCGGCGGCGCTGCGGGCGATGCGGCGCAGGACGGCGTTGACCAGCCCCGCATATCGGCTGCTGCGCCGATCCGCCTGGACCAAGCGTACCGAGAGGTCCACCGCGGCGTGGTCGGGAATGTCCAGGAAAAGGATTTGCGCCGCTCCGACCAGCAGAGCGCTTTCCAGGCGTGGCGAATCGGGCGGAAGACCGCGGTCCAGGCAATCGGCGATCAGGCGGCGCAGCGTGCCGAGCCGTCGCAGCGTCGTCGCAACGATGCGGCGTGCGAGTGCGCGGTCCCGCTCAGCAAGCCCCGCGAGCCCCGGATGCGCGGCAGGTCCATCGAGCTGCTCGTCCAGCGGGCGCCCGCGATGCAGTACGCCCTCGACGATGTCTGCCGCAATGCAGCGCGCCGCAAGCCCCGGAGGCGGTGTTGGCGTCGGTCGAGCGGCACGTGCCATCGCAGCTCCAAAGCGCTCCATTCGTTTCGGATAAATCCGAGCCGCAGGTGAAAAAAACGGCCCCGGGTGCAAAAATGCGTCCTAAAAGAAGTAGGGCATCCGATCATCTCCAACCAAAGCACCTTAGTCACGGAAACGCACACCCATGATCAGGGCGTACCTCACGGCGTCACCGGAAGGTTTCGAGGAGCGGATGATGACGAACGGTGGCCGAATTTAGAGGAGGACCATGAATTCGAGAGGTTGTGATTGAACAGACTGGCCACAAGTTAGTTATGGTAGTGCATAAATGTGCTCGCCAACTGTGCGACGGGCCGACGCAGCGGCGACCACCGAACGCCGCTATATTGTTAGAAACGAAACTTTTGACGAGAATCCGCCTGCATCCGCGTCCTCGACGCACATGAGAGCGGTAAGGAAAGCATCGGTTCAACTGGAGGAAACAAACATGCCTCGCAAATACCAGCTACGCGGCATCACCCGCCGCGACGCCATACGGACGGCAACCGCCGCAGGCATCGCTGCAGGCGTCAGCCCCTTTGTGCACGTCACTCCTGCGCGCGCGGCGAAAACGCTGCGCATTCTCCAGTGGAGCCACTTCGTGCCCGCTTACGACAAGTGGTTCAACGATACTTATGTTAAAGAATGGGGCAAGAAGAACGACACCGAGGTGATCGTCGATAACATCAATCTTACCTTGATCGAATCGCGCGCGGCCGCGGAAGTCTCGGCGCAGAAGGGGCATGATCTGTTCATGTTCCTGTCTCCGCCGGCGGTTTATGAGAACCAGGTCGTGGACATGAAAGATGTCTACGCCGAATGCGAAAAGAAACACGGCAAGCCGATCGACCTTGCCATCAAGAGCACCTACAACCCGAAGACCAAGCGCTATTTCGCCTTCTCCGACAGCTTCGTCCCCGATCCGGTCAATTACCGGACCGACCTATGGGGCGAGATCGGCATGAAGCCGGACACCTGGGAGGATATCCGGGCAGGCGGCAAGAAGATCAAGGAAAAGACCGGCATTCCGGTCGGCATCGGCCTCTCCGCCGAACTCGACTCGGCGATGGCGATGCGCGCGATCATGTATTCGTTCGGGTCAAGCGTGCAGGATGCCGACGGCAATCTGGCCATCAACTCGCCGCAGACGCTGGAGGCGCTCAAATTCGTCAAGGCGCTGTTCCAGGAGGCGATGACGCCCGAGGTTCTTGCCTGGGATCCGTCGTCCAATAACCGGCAGATGCTCTCCGGCCGCTCCTCGCTCGTGCTCAATGCCATTTCGGTGACGCGCACCGGCGAGAACAACAAGATGAATATTCACGAGAAGATCGGCCTCGCCAAGGCCGCGAAGGGGCCGGTGCGGGCTATCGGCCTCGAACACGTGATGGATTGCTACGCGATCTGGAAGTTTGCCGAGAACATCGACGGGGCCCAGAGATTCCTGGTCGATTACATCGGCGACTTCAAGCAGGCCTTCCTCGCCAGCCAGTTCTACAACTTCCCGTGCTTCGCCAGCACGGTTCCCGACCTGAAGCAACTCATCTCCAACGACCCCAAGGCAGTCCCACACGACAAATACGCGGTGTTGGCCGACGTGCTCGATTGGGCGACCAATGTCGGCTATCCGGGATACGCCACGGCCGCCATTGCCGATACGTTCCAAACCTGGGTCGTCAATACGATGTTCGCCCAGTGCGCGACCGGCGCCGAAAGCCCCGAAGACGCGCTGAAACAGGCCGACAAGAAAGCGCAGGCGATCTGGGCCAAGTGGAAGGAACGGGGAATGATTTAATCCGTTCGATCGGTCCAGCCACGACCGCGGAGCGGCGCACTGCTAATTGCGCCGCGAGCGGAAAAGAATAGTGTCCCTTTTCGGTGTCGATCGTGAACCGTGCACGGTCCCGCGTGCGGCACGCGGGGGGCAGAAGCTAATTTTCGAGGAGCGTCATGGCAGAGGTCCAGGCACGGGGGGTTTCCAAGCACTTCAACGAAGTGCACGCCGTCGACGGCATCGACCTGACCGCGAAGGAAGGCGAGTTCCTTGTGCTGCTCGGGCCGTCGGGCTGCGGCAAGACGACGTTGATGCGGATGATCGCCGGGCTCGAACAGCCGACCGAGGGCGACATCGTGATCGACGGGACCGTGGTCACCGACCTGCCGCCGCGCGCCCGCAACATCGCGATGGTGTTCCAAAGCTATGCGCTGTACCCGCACATGACGGTGGAGAAAAACATCTCCTTTCCGCTGCGCGCGGTCGGCATGCCCAGGGCGGAGGTCCGCAAGAAGGTCGAGTGGGCGGCGCGCATGTTCGGGATCGAGCGGTTCCTCGATCGCAAGCCGCGCCAGCTCTCGGGCGGCGAGCGCCAGCGCGTCGCGCTCGCGCGCGCGGTGGTGCGCCAGCCGGTCGCCTTCCTGCTCGACGAGCCTCTATCCAATCTTGACGCCAAGCTGCGCAACGCCGCGCGCGACGAGCTTAAGCAGTTCCAGAAATCGCTTGGCACGACGACGATCTATGTGACGCATGACCAGGCCGAGGCGATGGGCCTGGGCGATCGCATCGCCGTACTCGAACACGGCAAGGTGCGCCAAGTCGGCACCCCGCATGAAATCTACGGCGCTCCGACCAACACGTTCGTCGCCACCTTCATCGGCTCGCCGCCGATGAATCTCGTGGAGGACGGCTCGACCTATCTCGGCTTTCGCCCCGAGGCCTTCCTTCCGCGCGGCATCGAAGGCGGCGACGACAACATCACCCTGCCGTTTCGCGTCACGCGGATCGAATATCTCGGCGCCGACCGGCTGGTTTACGGCGTGCTCGAAGGCCGTACGCCCGCAAGTCACGTCATTTCCAAGATCCCGACCAATGTGCGGACGGAGCTCTCGGCCGGCGAGAGCTACGAGTTCGTCGTACGCCGGCGCGATGTGGAACGGTTTGATCGGGCCAGCGGCCGGCGCATCAACGGGGGTGCGTCGTGATGCGGGCGCCGGGCGCTGCGGCGCTGCGGCCAGTGCCGCGCGGCCTGTTTTCACGCGTTGCCGATAACGAGGGTTGGCTGTGGCCGGCTTTGCTGGCGCCGGCGATTCTCTACATCGTCCTGCTGGTCGGGTTCCCGTTCCTGCTTTCGCTCTATTACAGCGTGTCGGACGTCACCGTTGCGAGCCGCCAGGTGCATTTCGTCGGGCTGGAAAATTTCCGCCGCATCGTCCAGAGCGAAACCTTTTGGATCGCGCTCAAGAACTCGATCATTTTCACCGTCGTTTCGCAGTTCTTCGTTCTCGTGTTCGCCAACATATTGGCAGGGGCGCTGTCCGCCGATTTCCGCGGTAAATGGCTGGTGCGGCTTCTGATCCTGCTGCCTTGGGTGGCGCCGATCTCGCTCGGCGCGATCGGCTGGCTGTGGATCTACGATTCCATCTATTCGATCATCAACTGGACGGCGCGCGCCGTCGGGATCCTCGGGCCTAACCAGTGGCCGATCTGGCTCGGACAGCCCACGCTCGCCATGGCCTCGATCATCATCGTGCAGATCTGGCGGATCGTGCCGCTCGCCACGGTGATCATTCTCGCCGGCCTGAGCTCGATTCCGAACGACATTCACGACGCTGCGGCGATGGACGGCGCCGGCTTCTGGCGCCGCACCTTCCAGATCACCTTCCCGCTGGTCATGCCGATCGCGCTCGTGGCGGTCTTGTTCGGCGTGATCTTCACCTTCACCGATTTGATCGTCGTATTCGTTTTGACGCGTGGCGGCCCATACGACCAGACCCAGGTGCTTGCGACCTGGGCTTTCTTTACCGGCATTCAGGGCGGCGATCTCGCCGGCGGCGCGGCCATCTCGCTATTTCTGTTCCCCGTTCTAGTGGCGGTTGCCATCCTGTTCCTGACCGTCGCTCGTCGGACCGAGGTGACCTGATGACAACCCTGACCCAACGGCAACGAAATCTTGCGATGGCAGGCGGTCGCTCAGCCGTGCTGGTGTTCTTCGTGACCTTTCTCGCCTTTCCCTTCTATTGGATGCTGATCACCACGTTCAAGACGACCAACGACCTGCACGACACGACCCACAACCCCTACCTCTTCAATGATCCGCCCACGCTCGAGCATCTGCGGGTGCTGTTTCAGGACACCCAATTCGTGCAGTGGCTCATCAATACCGGCCTCGTCGGCATCGCCGTGGTCGCGATCACGCTGGCGCTGGCCGTGCCCGCCGGCTATGCGCTCGCGCGAATGACCGGCGCCTGGGGCCAAACCCTCGGCATCGCCATCTTCCTCACCTATCTCGTTCCCCCGACCATCCTGTTCATTCCGTTCGCGCGCATCATTGCGATGCTCGGCCTCCAGGACACGCTTTGGTCGCTGGTGCTCGTCTATCCGAGCTTCACGGTGCCGTTCTGCACCTGGCTGCTGATGGGATTCTTCAAAGCGATCCCGCGCGACCTCGAGGACGCGGCGATGATCGACGGGCTGTCGCGTTTCGGCGCCTTCGTCCGCGTCGTCATGCCGGTGTCGGTCTCCGGCATCCTGACCGCGATCATCTTTGCCTTCACCCTGGTGATGCAGGAATTCGTGTACGGCGTCACCTTCATCTCGTCGCTGTCGAGCTTCACAGTGAGCGTCGGCGTGCCGACCTTCCTGGTGCGCGGCGACGTGTACTTCTGGGGTTCGATGATGGCCGCCTGTCTGATCGCGAGCGTGCCGATCGCGATCATCTACAACCTCTTCGTCGATCGCTTCGTCGCAGGCTTTACCGTGGGCGCGGTCAAATAACGCCGTTCATCCAACACAAGAGCAGCGGCGCCCTGCGGGCGCCGCCGCCAGAGCATTTTCCGGCGAAGTGGAAACCGGTTCGCCGCAGAAAATGCGACTACCAAAGGAG
>Ga0315553_10001885_pt1 | contig 17145 bp, 14 predicted proteins | sample SalMarSW160140MG_FD_203099 | JGI IMG/M metagenome (GOLD analysis project Ga0315553, IMG submission 203099) | Salt marsh sediment microbial communities from the Plum Island Ecosystem LTER, Massachusetts, United States - Salt Marsh Sediment SW1601-40 ... | reverse complement strand
GCTGAGGAGTATCTCGGAGCCTGTTTCGGCCACCTGTCGCTTTTGCGGAAGCACTAATTTATCCCGTACTGTATCAAGCTTCGCCTATCATAAGTCATTACAAACTGTATGGGAGAAGAGTGGCGAACCATCAGCGCATCTCAGCGATGATTATTACAAGGACCCACGCAACATCGGGCGTTGGGCGGAGAAGAAATTTAAGGAAATGGGCGAAGAAATGCCTTCCCAGATTAAAGAGGAAATACAGGCAGCTAGAGAGGGTGTGATGCCCGAGCCTCTGAAGGATTTACAAAGTGCCTCACCAACCGCTTCGTATAGTTGATGCCAACCTCAACCGTTCCGTTGAAGGGCTGCGTGTTCTGGAAGATGTTGCCCGTTTTGTTCTTAATGACGCTACACTAAGCCAGCAGTTAAGAAGCACTCGTCACAGTCTTGCCGAAGTCGGTGAGTCTCTGGGCATAATTCTTCTTGAGGAACGGGACTCGAAACACGATGTTGGCAGAGAAAATGTCATTGCCAGGCCCCCCTCTGTCATTGCGAACCGCCCCTCTGTCATTGCGAGCCGAAGGCGAAGCAATCTCAGCAGGCAGTCCTACCCTGATTTAGCCAGCCTGGTCGGAGCAAATGCTAACAGGGTGGAGGAATCTCTGCGCGTATTGGAGGAGTTGGCTAAACTGGGTGAACTGAGCTCCAAGCTCGATGCTGCCAAGTTTGAGAAGGTTAGGTTCCGCCTCTATTCGGTGGAAAAAGAGATGGTTTCCAGACTAACGCGGCAGGATAAGCTGAAGGAGTTGACTGGTCTTTATGTTATCGTCGATAGGCAAGTTCTGGGTAGTAGGGACGAATTGGAGGTAGCTCGAGAGGTTATTCAGGGAGGGGCCAAGGTGATCCAGCTCCGTGACAAGCAAAGGAGTATGGTGGAACTATTGCCCGTTGCTGAGAGGCTTAGGAAGCTATGCTTGAAGGCAGGGATTTTGTTTATCATCAATGACTATTTGGATTTAGCACTGGCAGTCGATGCTGATGGTCTCCACATCGGGCACGGAGATCTACCGGTTCATGTTGTCAGGAGAGAATTGCCGGCGGCTAAGATAATTGGTAGCTCGGTTACCACGGTATCACGGGCAATCGAGGCAGGGGATGAAGGGGCGGATTACATTTCTGTAGGCTCGATGTTCCCTACGGAGAGTAAGGAAGGGGCTATTGTCGTCGGCCTGGATATGCTCAGGCAGGTGAGGGAGGCAGTATCCTCACCAGTGGTGGCTATCGGCGGCATTGATAAAAGCAATGTTGGTGAGGTAATTGCTGCTGGTGCTGATTGTGTTGCTGTGATTAGTGCTGTGTTATGCACGCCAGATGTCAAAAAAGCCACCAAAGGGTTGGTTAGCGAGATAAGGAAGGCAAGGAGAAAATGCCAGGGTTAGGGGAGGAGCTAGGAGCTATCGCTGGAGAAATCCGTGCTTATTTCACCGCTGAGGATGAAGCCAGGGAGAAGGCTTTGCGCCTCTGCCGCCAGATAATTCGCAATAGCGCCAATGCTATAAGGGCTGTTCATCGTCAGGAGCAGGACAAGGCAAGACAAATTCTTGATTCAACTTACAAATTGGTTCAGGAGATAAATTATAGCCTCAATGACCATCCCGGTTTGCTGCATTCAGGATTCGTTCATGATGCCCAGAAGGAATTCGCCGAAGGGAGCATCACCTTCGCTTTAATTGTTGGGAAAGAGCTCCCCAAAGCTGAGGCAATAGGCGTTGATTATGCCGCATATCTCAATGGGCTTGGCGAAGCGGTGGGTGAATTGAGGCGCTACTTACTGGATAGCATGAGGAGGGGGGATTTCTCTCGCTGTGAGGAGTTGCTCGGTGCCATGGATGATATTTATGGCACATTGATGACTATGGATTTCACTGAAATCATCACGCATGGTTTGAGGCGGACCACGGATGCGATTCGTGGTGTCATCGAGAGGACTCGCGGCGATGTGACCATGGCTTTGCGGCAAAAAGAGCTGGAAGCGAAGCTGGGCAAATAGTGAATATTTATTCTATTACGGGTGTTTATCAATTGAGGATGGTTTGAAGAAAATAGGGATATAAGGAGGGAGTTATGAAAAACTCGCGGGATGCTGTATTGGAAAGGGCGTTTGAGTCTGCCCGCAAATACGAGATGAAGTGTACCGGGTGTGCCCAGACGACCCTTGCTGGCATCTTCGATGCTTTGGATATTGAAAACGATGATGTGTTCCGAAGCGCAAGTGGGCTGGCAGACGGACTGGGCTTAACAGGGGACGGTTCGTGCGGCGCCCTGGTTGGTGGTGCAATGGCGATCAGTTACCTCTTTGGCAGGGAAAAGAAGGACTTCCCTGATATGATGAAACCTATGAGGTCCTATATAATGGCTAAAAGGCTTCATGACAGATTTGTTGAACGGTATGGGTCATGCCGGTGCTATGATATCCAGAACCGCCTCGTGGGCAGGACCTTTAATCTATATGACACAGCGGAGCTGGAAAAAGCCATTGAGGCTGAGATGCCTGCGCATTGTTCAAAGGTTGTTGGTACCGCTGCCAGGCTGGCTACAGAGCTAATACTGGATGAGATGGAGCGTCAAAAAGACGAAAAATAATAAGGAGGTAGCTATGGCTCAAGATGCATGGAAGGCAAAAGGAGAGCAGTTAGATAGGTATTTAAGGCTGGATACATTTCCTTTGGGTGTAAGTTTCCTGAAAAAGGGAGATGCATTCCCGGAAAAGACAGCGACGCCCTCAAGTATGGGGATAAAGATTGCCCTGTGCCAGGCAACAAATATTGCCAGGAGATGGGGATGGTCTATGGGGGTGACAAAAGATGACATAAATTGTATCCCGGCACTCATGGGCTTTGGCTGGAGAGAGCCTGAAACCCCGGACGCAGTAGTAGATTTCCTTATGAGCATGGGTTATTTTGAGACAAAAGAAGCTGCTATAAAAACCCTTGAGAAAATGACCATAATGGAGCCAGGGCGATTTGAACGGCTCTATATCTCTCCCCTTTCAAAGACAAAACTTGACCCGGATGTGGTGGTCATATATGGCAATCCGGCGCAAATGATGAGACTCGCCCAGGGCTATATCTATAAAAGGGGTGGGGTTGTTACCTCTGAGACAAACCTGGGGTTTACCTGTACCAGCGAGATGATATGGCCATTGAAAGAAGGAAAGGCCTGTTTTATTCATCCTGGCAGGGGTGAAAGGGTACTCGGGCTTACACAGGACTACGAGATGGCGTTTAGCCTACCTGCATCTCAGGTAGATGGCCTAATAGCAGGACTTGAGGCAACCCATAAAGCGGGCTCACGCTACCCTGTCCAGAGTTATCTGTTATTTCAGCCCATGCAGATCCCGCAGTTTGAAGAACTTGAAAAACACTTAAAGCCCTAGGGGCCTTTTTATCGAATTTGTTCCCATGTTGTTAAGGGGAAGCCGAAGTCAAGCAAAAAGACGAGAAAGGAGGTGATGTATCATGCCATTGAAAACCGCTGCAGAGTACATCGAGAGTCTGCGTAAGCTGAAACTGGACCTCTATCTACTTGGGGAAAAGGTGGAGAATTGGGTTGATAATCCTATTATCAGACCATCAATCAATGCTGTGGCGATGACCTACAAGCTTGCTCACGAGCCCAAGAACAAGGATCTGGCAACCACGGGCTCGATGCTTACAGGAAAGAAGGTAAATCGATTTAACTCTCTCTTCGAGAGCACCGGTGATATGGTCAGTAAGGTAAGATTACAGAGGGAACTGGGACAAAGGACAGCCTGTTGTTTCCAGAGGTGCGTTGGTCTTGACGGGATCAATGCTGTTTTTAGCACCACCTACGAAATTGACCAGGAGCACGGAACCAAGTATCACCACAGGTTTAGAGAATGGCTGAAGTATGTTCAACAGAATGACCTCTGTGTCCAGGGTGCCATGACCGATGCCAAGGGCAACCGGGTGGTGGCTCCAAGCAAGCAGACTGACCCAGACATGTTTGTGCATGTGGTAGAGCGAAGGAGTGATGGAATCATCATAAGGGGGGCAAAAGCAAGTCAAACGGGAACCGTGAATTCACATGAAATGCTCATTATGCCAACCCTGAGAATGCGAGACGGCGATGAGGACTATTCACTGAGCTGTGCTATACCAACAGACGCTGAAGGCGTACACCTCATCTATGGAAGACAGTCCTGTGATACGCGCAAGCTTGAGGATGGTGACATCGATGTCGGTAACTACAGCTTCGGTGGGCAGGAAACACTGACTATCCTGGACAACGTCTTTGTCCCGTGGGATAGGGTTTTCATGTGCGGGGAGCTCGAATTTGCCATTATGATGGTAGAGAGATTTGCTGCTTATCATAGACAGAGCTACGGCGGTTGCAAGCCGGGCATAGGTGATGTGCTTATTGGGGCAGCGGCCTCAATGGCTGATTACAACGGGACACGCAGAGCCCCTCACATCAGAGAGAAACTCGGGGAGATGATTCACCTCGCTGAAACGATACATGCCTGCGGATTAGCCTGTGCCTACGAGGGGTGGCAGACTATGTCTGGCAACTACCAGTCCAACATCCTTTTAGCCAATGTATGTAAGCACAATGTGACGAGGTTTCCCTACGAGCTTTGCAGGCTTGCCGAGGACATAGCCGGCGGTATTCTGGTAACGCTGCCCTCCGAAAAAGACTTCAGGCACCCTGTGATGGGCAAATATGTGGATAAATACCTGAAGGGAGTGCCTGATGTACCTACAGAGCACCGAATCCGCATGTTGACGCTCATCCACTCCATGACTTTTGGCCAAATAGCTCCCAGTTATCGTACAGAGTCGCTACATGGAGCGGGCTCGCCTCAGGCACAGAAAATTATGATTGAGCGCGAGACGGATATGGACCTCAAGCAGAGGCTCGCCCGCAGTTTAGCTGGCATCGACAAAAGGGAAAACGTGACTGCTTAGTTTCCATATGAACAAACATATTAAAGAGAAATTCAGTTGGCTCTGGGGAAAATATTTTGACGGTGCGGAACTTCCGGTTATTTTCTATTATACCAACGAAAAAGGACATGCCAGGCTGGTCGCCCCCGGCTCAGTACCAGGATGTGTGGTTGGGCTATTATCGGAGGTCAGGAATGGGAGGCCTTTGTGTTTTAATGTAGACTCAATCGGTTGCCCTGGGGGAAAGAGATATCTTGGCTTTGCGGAAGGGATTATGCCAGACTTTGAATACTTCCTCTCCTACGGAATCCCTGGCAAGTTGACCGGTGAGCGCTATTGCAAATCTCCGGAACTGGTCAAGGAAATAATGAAACGCTCGCCCACGTTCAAAGCACCCGGACGCTTCATAGTATTTAAAAGATGGGACAAACTTGAGGAGTCAGACGACCCTGAAGTTGTTATCTTCTTTGCGGAGCCCGATGTTCTCTCGGGGCTCTTTACTCTGGCGCGTTTTGATGAAGCTGAGCAAAATGCAGTATTTACCCCTTTTGGCTCGGGCTGTTCCACAATTGTCCAGTACCCGTATCTTGAAAGAGATTCTGCCCGCCCCAGAGGAGTCATCGGTATGTTCGACATTTCAGCGCGTCCTTTTGTTCCCAACAATGTACTCACATTCTCAGTACCTATGAACAAGTTTGTAAGAATGATTGAGAATATGGAGGAGAGTTTCCTTATCACAGACTCGTGGCTCAGGATACAGAAAAGGATAAAATCCGCTTGAACGAAAGTCCATTTTACCAGACTAGCGCTGCCGAGATTCTTCTTGCTAGCGAAGAGGCAAAGCTGGGCAAATACTCTTAAGGGCAAACTTCAGCAAGCGGCGATAAAGCTTCCCAAGCCTGAACAAAATAGCCGTTCGTTCCCATAAAGGAATCTCAAAGAGGAGTAGCGGCTATCTTACGAGATTAAGGTGCATAGGATGGTAGAGCAGAAATGGGCATACAGGCGACATATGCTTGTCTATTTTTGCTTGATAGATTGCTTTCTTAATGGCTTAAACATAGGTGTGGTGCCTCCTCTGTTGCCTGAGATTGCTGCTGAATTAAGCTTGACACATACCCAGATAGGAATCATCTGGGGCGCATGGTTTCTGGGGATGATGCTATTCTCGCTTGTAGGCGGCGCTATGGCCGATCGCTTTGGAGTGAAAAGAGTGATAGCGGGTGCGCTTATTTTGTCAGCCGTATTCTGTGCTCTGCGCGGCTTTATGCCCGGCTTCCAGGGATTGACGGTGGCTATGTTCCTTTTCGGTGCATCTCTGGCTTTCATCGTGCCTAATCTAACAAAGGGGATTGGCATGTGGTTCGGTAGAACGGAGCTAGGACGGGCTAATGGAATACTCAGCATATCAGTTGGCGTGGGTATGATTCTTGGGAATATGATGGGTGCCTCGGTGCTATCCCCACTCCTTGGTGGCTGGAGACCAACGATGTGGTTAACCGGGGCTATTGCTGTGGTGCTTTTCATCATGTGGATTGCAGGGGCTAGAGAGCGACCAATCGAGGAAATAGCGGGTGAAGGTGCGACACGTCAACCGGGAACCTGGGAGGGCTTGAAGAGGGTCGTCAGGATTAGGGACCTCTGGTTTGTATGTTTAATGGAATTCTGCATAGTCGGTGGCTTTCTTGCTTTCCAGGGCTTTCTCCCGACCATGCTGGTTGAAAAGGGGATGACTGCTGCAAGGGCTGGGCTTCTTCTTGGATTCACCTTGCTGAGTAGCGGTGTCTTTAATGTCGTGGGGCCATCTCTGTCGGACAGGCTCGGTGTCAGGAAGCCCTTCGTGTGGCCTTTTTTGCTGCTAAGCAGCGTAGGCGTGTCCCTGGTAGCCTTTTTTATGGGTGGACCCTTAATTGCTGTGCTGATTTTGATCGCTGTGGGTGTAGGAGTCGCCATTCCCCTGTTAAGAACCATAGTGTTGGAAATGGAGGATATCGGTCCCCTTCATACCGGCTCTGCCATCGGGCTGATTTTCGTGCTAAACCGTCTTGGCGCATTTGTCCTGCCCATCGCTATGGGGGCGGTCATAGACTTTAGCCATTTGTTCTGGCCCGGATTCCTGTTGCTCGGAGTATTGAACCTTGTAGCTATGAGACTGTGTTTAGCAATAAAGGAAACGGGGCTGCGCCCCAAGCGAGTTTCCTGAACCGAAGGCAATGGGATGCTTTGCGCAGCCTCATGGGTGGCTTTTCCCATCATACAAGCGTAAAACATCCCGAAGCCTACTTTACACTCGCAGGAAGGCCAGCTTTGATAGTATTGATGAAAGCTTCCGCCAACTTGGGGTCAAACTGCGTGCCAGCACCACGCCTGAGTTCTTCCAGAGCCTCCTCGCGAGAGAAGGTATGGTGATAAGGACGAGCGGAAGTCATGGCATCAAAGGCATCAGCTATAGCCAGAATGCGAGCTTCCAGCGGGATACTTTCACCCTTAAGCCCTTCAGGATAACCGTTGCCATCCCACCTCTCATGGTGATATAGAATGCCACCCAGGCAAGGAACGAGACTAGGTACATTACCCACAATATTTGCTCCCAGGCGAGGGTGAAGCTTAATCTGGTACCAGTCCGCATCGCTTAGCGCTTCAGTCTTATTAAGTAGCTCATCAGGGATACCGATCTTGCCTACATCGTGGAGCAAAGCAGCGGTGCTTATCCTAGATACTGTCTCGGGTGGTAAGCTAAGCGCTTCAGCCAGAGCTACGGCGTAGGCATTAACCTTCCTGGAATGTCCATAAATATAGGGATTCCTGGTGTCCACCGCTGAGGCTAAAGCGTAGACCACGCTCAGGCCTGTATGTCTAGCATTCGCTCCTGCCTTTCCTACTGGTTCAGAGAGGATTTGGGAGGCACGATAAATACGATTGCCACCCGTTTCTTTGGCATGATAAAGAGCAGTGTCAGCTGCAGTAACAAGTTCATCTAGCAACACACCATCAGAGGGATAGCTAGCCAAACCGATGCTACAGGTTACCCCAGCCTGTTTTGCCTCCATAGCAGCGACAATCCGCTCCCGAGTTCGCTCAGCCACCACGCAAGCATCTTCATCCTTTGTCTCGGGTAGGACAACAATAAATTCGTCTCCACCATAGCGAAAAGCCTTATCAGCACTCCTGATAGAGTTCCTGATAATCCTCCCTATTTGATTTAGAAGTTTATCACCCGAGGGATGCCCGTATATATCGTTGTAAGCCTTAAAATTATCAAGGTCAATCATGAATAAAGAGAACATGCCACCGTATCTGGAACACCGTGCAAGGTCATCTTCAAGCTGCTCTTCAAAATAGCGGCGATTGAACAAACCAGTTAGTTCGTCAGTGCGGCTTCCCTGTTCAGCCTTAAGATATAGCTGAGAATTCTTGACCGGCGTAGCGATCTGCGAAGCTAAATGCTCCAGGAGGCGTATTTCTGCCTTGCTGTAAGCATCAGGCTGGTAGCTGGCTATGATTAAGCTACCAATGCCCTTGTCTTTGGCAATCAAAGGTAAGTGAACGATGGAGCGAATTCCTTCCTTGATATAATGCTCTGCGGTCCAAAACATCCTCTGTTCCGTCAGGTCAGCTTCATATAAGGTTTTCCTTACCTTGCTGACCCACTCAGTAGTTGTCCCCTCAAGTAGTATTCGTTCTCCTGCCTGTCTCACCGAGGGTACCTCACCGGACAAAGCCGCATTGTAAAGTTGGCCTTCCTCAATCAAGGCAATTGCGGCATAGTTAACGCTAATAAATATCTTCAGTTCTTTAACGAAGCTTTCAAATATATCTTGTATATTCATGTTGGAGGTGATGATTGCAGTCAGACGGTTAACGAGAGTTAATTCCTCATCCTGCTCTAGTATACGTTCATGGAAATATTGCTGTTCCAGTCCCGATGCTACACGAGCAGCAACAGACTTCATTAAATCAATATCCTCAACAGTATAAAGCTTGTTATTCTGTTTATTGCCTACGGCTAAGATAGCTACAAGCTCCCCTCTGTTTATTAAAGGAAGGAACATCTCCACATTTGCCGATTGAATCTGTTTCTTTTCATCCTGCCACATAGATTGAAATTGGGGGAGGGTAGCGAGTTCTCTATCAGTTAACGTCTTGCCTTTCTGCCTGAGCCAGGTTATGATGGGACTATCCCTCTTTAATTTCAGCCCGTGCATAGGAGTATCCTCCCTGAGAGGATAGTTAAATCGAGCAGCAAAATCCCCTTTCCCGTCTTGAGGTAGAAACAAACACGCTCTCTGGCAACCTACAGATTCAGAAAGGAGGGGCATAAGCTTATTGCCAAATTCTTCCAGAGTGGAAACATCGTATATTTTGCGGGTAAAATCAAATAACTGCCGACGATGACCATATCTCTTGCCGACGAGAGACTGCTCCATCCTTCTCCCCAGAGCACCGATCAGCCAGTAAAAGAACACAGCAACTAGAATTGCTGTGCTGCTACCAGCTATTATCGCAGACCGGTTGATATCAAAGCCGATTAGCCTTTGCGCCAGAAAGAATAAACCTACATAAGCCCAAGCCCCAACAATACACACGCTCAGCCATATCAGCCCGCGCCGAAAGACGACCCTGACATCCAGCAAGTGATGCGCTAACACGGCGTAGGCTAAAATGCCGGCAGTGATAAGATTGCCAAGATGACTTATGGGATACTCTCCGCCGCCAGGAGCAAAAGAACTCAAAGCAAAGCCAAGTAGAATAGCAACGCCAAGAAGCAGATAAAAAATCTGGTTACGCTCCAGCGGGTCAGCAAGGGCTTTAAGTTTTCGAGATAAAAGGTGGATATCCCTGGCAATAAGGGTGAGGAGGGCAAAAACTATAAGGATAAACCAGTTACCATAGGCAACAGCTATGCCGCCAGTGGTAACATCAACGCCCCGGGGAATGTAGCCCAGCGCTGCCAGAACAATACAGCTTACCAGCAGGACATAAGCAAACGGTATCTTGAGTCTTTGAGAGCTGTAGAAGGAGCGTAAAGAATAGTGCCCCTGGATTCCCATCCAGATGGCAAAGCAAAGAACGCCGTTAACCAGAAAGAGCTTATCCGGCATGAAGAAATCGCTGCGAAAGAAGGTGTCAGTCAGGCTCCACAATATAGCAGGAATCAAGAATAAGAAGGCAAACCTTCGCTTTCTATCCCAGGGCCGGTTAGCCAGCAAAATGACCAATAGGGGAATATATGCGATAGTAGCAATTAGAGGAATTAAAGCGTGACTATTCATATAATAATATTATTGACATAAGTTGTGAAGCTGTCAACGAGGACTAAAGTAATGAGGACTAAAGTAATGAGGACTAAAGTAATAACAAAAGGCGGGATAAATCCCACCACTACACAGTTGAGTTATGGTATCTTGTATAACCAGTAGCCCCGACTCAATGCTCGGCTACTCGCTCGGCGTCCCTCGACGGCACCACCTTCACCTCAACCTTCGGTGCCCCTAGTAAGGAAAGAACTTCGTCTGAAGGATTAATATGGGGTGGCTTGAGATGCCCTAAAACAGCACCCTCAGCCTGACGCTGAGCTATATAGCTGGAGAAGGCACCCTGGGGAAGTAAAGTAACCTTTATCGGTTTTAAGCCAAGCACAGCCTCTGGATCTCCATAGGCAATGTAAATATTGTAGTGATAGACGCTGTCCAATTTTATAAGCTCGTCATATACTGCTGCGATGACTTTCTCACTTGTAATATAGTTATCCTTCGGCTCAATATAGATATGCAATGCCGGTTTATCCTCAATTGCCTCCTTGCACGCCGTCCAATCTGTGTAGGGAATGCCGGTGTTTTCAATTGCCTGCCAGATTAGTTTCTCTGTTAGATGACCAAACCCAGTAATATCAATGAGTTCATCGGCACGTCTCTCAAATACCATCTGCGGTAGAGCAATGTTCAGCTTCTCATTCCGCAGTGAGGTAATCCTGATCATGTCGCCGATTCTATATCTGGTCATAATGCCACCATGAAGGTTGGTAATGACTATCTCGTAGTTCTCGCCAGCTTTAACCTCATCCAGCAGGATAGTTTTCGGCTCATAGGAATGGTCTAACTGCCATTTGCCCCACTCCCCCTCGGGAATGAACTCCAGGAAACACAGGTTAGGAACGAAGGTCATGCCTTCATAATCCCAGGTTTGCATGGCATAAATACCGCCTTCAGTGCCAGCATATACTTCGAGAGGATATCTCCCCCATAGCTCATTCACCCTTTTGCTGAAAATAGCACTGTCGCTACCACCACCTATAATTCCCTTAATAGACCAGAGATCTTTGGGAAGCATAGGACGATGAGCTTGTCTGCTTTTGATTAACGCTTTCATCACACGGAATAATGCCCGGGGGTGAGCCAGCAAGGGACGAACATTTATTCCTCCCGATTGCTGTTTGATTTGTTCTCCTACAACAACCAGGACAGAGGGTAAACCACCAAAGCCATCGAGCCCCTGATACAAGGCTTCCTTAAAACCAGCCTTTATCCTATCCTGGAAAGATAACCCCTCTGCGTTAGAAGGCAGTAAGTCATAGCCAATTGCCTGCTGTAACAGGTAACCAGCAACACCGGTCCCATACTCTGGAGGCCCCATAGTGTATAATATCTTGAGGTGCTCCCTAGCCTGGGAGACATCACCTCGACCATCGCAAGCGGCAAAGAGCGCCACCGCACAACATACCTTCTCATATTCACGCGCGAAGTCCTCCGACATAGGCACCCATTTAACATCATACTCCCCCGCTTTCCCTGAGGTGCGCACCCAGCGATCTGGCTTTGCCGGCAGTACATCCTCCTTCTTCTCTGCAAGCTCAGGGAGATAATCAGCATAGGTAGTGAGCGGCACCTGTTCACGAAATTCCTCCACAGTGCCTGGCATAGTTCCGTGCATCAGCTTCCGACCCAGCCTACAGCTCTTCAATAGCTCGAGCTGCTCCAGCAGCAGCCGCTTCTGTATGGTCATACATTGCTCCAGACTCAGGTCAATAAAGCCACAGCACATCTGCCATAGCTCTTCCTGCCTCCCCTGCCGCAGTAAATCAATTGGTCTCGTCATAATACGCCTCCCATATTCCTCCGTGTAATACTGTCTTCCCAGCGCCACTCTCACCTACCCGGGGCATATCAGCTATTATTTCAACATTAGACCGCCAATGATTCATCGATACCACGCTCTCTAGTACCATAGTACTATGACTATCTTACCATAGCGATGGCCGAAAATGTCAATTGAGTGTGCCCGCTGTAGTTACCTCAGGCAGAAATGCTGCCCGGTTGGTATTGAAAGAGGCACAATAGCAAGGCTATGACACAAAAGCCTGAATTGTTGAAAGAAGTAACCTTTGTCCATTTCGTTTACTGGCTGGCTTTGCTGAAAGTTTCCCCGGCTTTTGAATTATAGGGCGTTTAACAACTGGGCGGATTGTGCAATCCCATGCGGGGCTTTCCCTGGTATTATAGGCGAGCCCCGTCATTATGACGGCATCAAGACTACCTGCGATGGGTGGAAGTATGGTTTAATGTACAGAAGTATCAACTTTGAAGGAGCGATTGGATGGACCAGATAGAGTTAAATGTTACTAAGCGGGAGATTCTGGGTAAGAAAGTGAGGTTTTTGCGTCGACAGGGGATTACCCCGGTGCATCTTTTTGGGCATGGTATCGAATCACAGGCATTACAATGTGATACTGCCAGGCTTCAGCAGGTGTTAGCTGAGGCAGGCAAGACGAAGCTAATCAATTTCAAGATCGATGGTGAAAAGAGGGCGAGGTCCGTTATAGTTCGGGAAGTTGAGATAGAGCTGCCAAGACGTGGATTGGTGCATGTAGATTTTTATCAGGTAAGAAAGGCGGAGGAAATGAAGGTAGAAGTTCCTGTTGTTTTAGTTGGGGAAGCCCCAGCGTTGAAGGTAAGGGAGAATACGCTACTGCAAGAGCTCGACACCTTGAGCGTTGAGTGCCTTCCGGCCAACATTCCTGCGAGTGTAGAACTTGACATCAGTTCCCTCACCGAGGCAGACGAAGTGCTGCGGGTGAAGGATATTGAGCTGGAGAAGGGGGTTACCGTTCTCAATGACCCGGAAGTGGTAGTGGCGAAGATTAGTGCACTACGTGTAGAGGAGGTAGTAGAGGAGGTAGTAGAAGAAGCGGTTGAGGCTCCCGAGGCAGCCCCGCCACCTGAAGAAGAGTCCAGGGAGGAATAATGATAAAAACGAAGCTCTGTGAGTTATTGGGGATTAAATATCCCATAATACAAGCAGGCATGGGACCATTTCAAACGCAGAAGCTGGCTCAAGCAGTGGCAAATGCCGGGGCACTCGGGATTATCAGCACCAGCGGCATCATTTTCGGTAGTTTGGGAATAGATTTAGGGCCCCTGACGGCAGGCACAGGGAAAGGTAGCTCATACGATACGGCAACAAATTACATCCGCGAGGTAGGCAAAGGCACAAGAAAAAAGGGAGCGACCTTTGGAATAAACGTTATGGTGTCGGCTGAGCTTGCCGCGCCGGCAATGGAGTTTGTCCGAGCGGCGGTCAATGCGCGGGACGAGGACCCCGATATAAGGGAAGGACTCAAGGTGATAATCACTTCAGCAGGCGACCCTTTGCCCTGGACCGATGTAATAAAGGCAAGCGGGCTCAAGTGGTTTCACGTCGTTCCTTCAGTTCGTCACGCGAAAAGGGCTGAAAAAGCTGGGGTAGATGCGGTAATCGCCTCAGGGCATGAGGGGGGAGGTCACGTAGCCTGGGAACCGGTTCATACGATGGCTATTCTTCCTTCAGTGGTCAACGCCGTGAATGTGCCTGTGATTGGCGCCGGTGGATTTTGTGATGGAGCAACGCTCGCCGCAGCACTTGCTTTAGGAGCCGTAGGGATTCAGATGGGCACCAGATTCATTGGTACAAAAGAGGCCGATACCTGTTTTGGGGACATATGGAAGAATCGGCTTTTGAAAACCGATGACAGAAGTACAATAGTAGCGAGAGGATTTGTTGGTCCTCTAAGATATCTGAGAAATGAAGCATCTGTTCAACTTGCCAGGCTTACCGTTGAGAAGGTTCCCAATTTGTTTACAGGTCAACCTGATATAACCCTGGACCAGTCTCTTCTTGGCGTGGAACTGGAAGGGCATAAGGCTCTGGCAGGAGAGGATGATGAGAAGGCACTTTTCTACGGAGGAGAAGTGGCAGGAAGAATACAGGATATCCCGAGTGTGAAGGAACTTATAGAAAGAATAATGGAGGAAGCGGAGGATATAATAAAGGAGTTACCCGGGAAGGTTATCGTTTAACGGGTTAATGGCTCCGCAGAACGCAAAGCGTTCTGGAGAGACTGCAAAGCTGACAAATGGGGTCGCTGGGAAGTAAAATTAGCGTGTTCAGTCTATCAAGATAAGGAGGGACAACCATGGCGAAATTAGACGACTTAGCTTTTCTCGATGCTACTGCCCAGGCTGAGCTGGTGCGGCGAAAGGAGGTAAAGCCGGTTGAGCTTGTGGACGCCGCCATCGAGCGGATCAAGCAGCTGAACCCCACCCTCAATGCAGTGGTCACGCCAATGTATGAACAGGCGCGCACGGCGGCCAGCGGCGAACTGCCCCAGGGGCCCTTTACCGGTGTGCCCTTCCTGCTCAAGGACCTGCTGGCCTCTTACGCTGGGGTGCGGATGACCTCGGGGGCGACCTTCTTGCATGACTTCGTGCCTGATCACGACAGTGAACTGGTCACACGGCTGAAGCGTGCCGGGCTGATTATCATCGGTAAGACCAACGCACCGGAGTTCGGCCTCATGCCGACCACCGAGCCCCGTCTGTTTGGCCCCAGCCACAACCCCTGGGATGTAAGCCGGACAACGGGTGGCTCCAGCGGGGGCTCGGCCGCCGCTGTGGCTGCTGGCTTGGTTCCCATGGCACACGGCAACGACGGCGGCGGATCAATCCGCATTCCGGCCTCCTGCTGTGGGCTCTTCGGCCTCAAGCCCACCCGAGCGCGCAATCCGCTCGGCCCTGATTATGGCGACATCTTTAGTGGACTGGTAGTTGAGCACGCCCTCACTCGCTCGGTGAGGGACAGCGCTGCCCTGCTCGATGCCACGTCGGGGCCCGACGTGGGCGACCCATACTGGGTACCACCCCCGGTGCGCCCCTTTCTACAGGAGGTAGGCGCCGACCCCGGGCGGCTCCGCATTGCTTTTACCACCACAGCGGCCACCGGTGTCCCGGTGCACAGCGACTGCGTCAGCGCGGTGCGTGATGCAGCGCAGTTGTGCTCCAACCTTGGCCATGAGGTAGTGGAGGCAGCCCCGGAAGTGTCTGGTGACTTGGTGACCCAGATGTTCGTGACCTTGTGGTCGGCGGGGTGTGCCTGGACCATAGACGGCATGGCCTTTCTAACCGGCCGGGCTGCTACCCCGGACCAGTTCGAACCGCTCACCTGGGCTCTATGTGAGATGGGGCGACAGCAAAGCGCATCGGCCTATCTGGTCGCCGTGGCGGTGCTCCAGAGGGTGTCCCGTGATATCGGGCATTTCTTCGTCAATCACGATGTGTGGCTCACCCCGACCCTTGCCGAGCCACCTGTACCCCTCGGCACCTTCGACTCTCCGCCGGAGAACCCTTTGCAGGGGCTGGCCCGTGCGGCGGAGTTCATACCCTTCACGCCGATCTGCAACGTGACCGGGCAGCCCGCCATGTCGCTGCCGCTATTCTGGAATGCCGATGGCCTGCCAGTGGGCACCCACTTTATCGGGCGCTTCGGCGACGAGGCAACTCTCTTCCGCCTTGCGGCGCAGCTTGAGGCAGCTCGGCCATGGGCCAGCCGCCATCCACCAGTATCAGCCTGAGCGGCCTATGCCGGGCGCGCTTAATTGCAAAGAGGATGCAATCCTCTTTGCCGTGGGAGTTTACGCGCTGGTATTGCTGGTTAGGAACTGGGAAACCATTGGAGGGAGACAAAGAGATGGGTAATCTGTTATCTCAGAAATGGAGAAATATCCTCTGGAGCACGCTTATGACTATCCTGTGTATTGTCTGTTTTCCTATTAATCCTCTCATCCTGACAGGTGTTATAGAAGTAGAATCATACCCGGCATTATTCATCATCGGTTGGGTGGTATGGGCATTCGGTATGGTGCTGGTTATGGCTCCCATAGTCGTTTTCCCACGACGCGGTGGGGTTCCCAAAGGTAAATCATTTGTAAATACTACCCGTCTCGTTGATACAGGGATTTATGCAATCGTAAGGCATCCGCAATACACAGGTGGAATCTACGCAATTTTCCTAACCACCTTTTTATGGTATCCGCACTGGCTATTCGGGGTGCTCGGGGTGGTAGGCGCCGCAGCCGTTTATATGAGTTGTAGAGAGGAAGACCAACGCCTAATTGAGAAGTTCGGTGATAATTATAGAGCCTACATGAAAAGGGTGCCTGGAATGAATTTCGTCTTGGGACTTATGAGGCTAGTACACCAGAAGTGAAATCAGCAATTGTAGGTAAAAGCTTATTTAATATCTACCTGAGCTAGGATCACTGCACATTTTAACGTTTTGTTCAGTGTCACCCGGGTAGCGAGAGACAAGTGAAGTCTGTTTACTTTTTCCGCCACTCTTTGAACATATTGAGCAGTTGTGCCTGCATTCTTTCAATTACCCACCAGGTGATATAATGATAACAAGGTCTACCAAGGCACAAAGGGTAGATTTTAAGCACATGGGAGGTATGGGAGAAAATGAGGAAAGCAGATGTGGTTATCATTGGAGGTAGTGCTGCGGGTGCCACAGCAGCAATCAGTTGCAGTCGGCGAAATCCTGGGAAAGAAATTATTCTTATACGCAAAGAAAAAGAGGTATTAGTTCCTTGCGGTATACCCTATATTTTCGGGACCCTTGGTAGTCCGGAAAAGAATTTGATGCCCGATACGGCATTGGTCAACCATGGTGTTAACCTTGTTATTGGTACTGCCAAGGAAATCAATAAAGAAAAAAAGATTGTTTATACAGATAGCGGAGAACAAGTAAGCTACGACAAGCTTATTATAGCTACAGGCTCCTCACCTATGGTCTTAAATATTCCCGGTATTGATAAAGAGAATGTCTTTGTTGTGAATAAGGAGATTGGTTACCTGCAAAAGATGCTGGATGCAGTTAACCGAAG
>Ga0315553_10001883_pt1 | contig 17152 bp, 19 predicted proteins | sample SalMarSW160140MG_FD_203099 | JGI IMG/M metagenome (GOLD analysis project Ga0315553, IMG submission 203099) | Salt marsh sediment microbial communities from the Plum Island Ecosystem LTER, Massachusetts, United States - Salt Marsh Sediment SW1601-40 ... | reverse complement strand
AAGAGATTCTTACGACTCTCATGCCACCCGAGTGGGTAGATGCACAGCTGGATAATATCATCCGCTCTTTCTTCACCTGGTTAGACAGCGATCAGCCTGCACCGCGCCTCGCGATTGACCTTGTCCCAATAAAAGAAGGCCTCCTCAAGGGCGGTTTACGGCGTATGCTCGATACGCTGATCGACTCCTGGCCGAGTTGTACAACGGATGAAATCGATAGCATGAGTCAGGAATTGATGCGGACAGGGGAGATACCGATCGAGGTTTGCGAACCTCCCGAGCCTTACAGATCGCAAGTCCTGGATTATGCCATCACTGAATTGGGAAATCTGATCCGTGGGCAACCCGATAAACTTCAACTCATCAAATCTCTGGATGCTACACCAGCAGAAGTGCTGGCGTTCAAAGGACAGCTCCAATTCTTGAAATCTGTGATGATGTGGGGTTGGTTCTTGCCTGCTTCTTTGCTGGGCGTGATCATGATTTTAACCATCCGCTCGATGCGTGATATCGGTCACTGGTGGGGGATTCCGCTGCTCATCGGTGGCTTGTTGTCGCTCATGGTCATTGGGGTTGTAAGCGCGGGGCGCGGTGATCTTATTCGCGACATGCTGAAAGATTTTGCTGCAGTGGGGACACCGTTCTACCGGGCGTTTGAAATTGCATTGCTGGGGATGTTTATTGCTGTTATTCGTCTCGCCTTCTTCCATGCCCTGCTCATCATAGGCGCAGGTTTTACACTGTGGCTGATCGCACGCCGATTGAGCAAGCGGGTGGAGCCGCAAGTGACGCTTGAGTCTGAACCGGGCGAAACCGACACAACGACAGAGGGGGTATCCGGGATACCTGCGCCGCCGCCTGTGCCCCCACTCGGGAGCGGGCCGGATGATGAAGAAGGTCCTCCCTCGGGCATCTTCGGTTGATCTTGCTCTGGATAAGGATGATCGCAGAGACGGAATCTGTGGGGGATTGATCAAGTTTTCCTTGTGAAATCAAGAGGAGAAGTATTTTGGGTTTTCTGGGCAGGCAATTAGGCCTAGAAGAGCCCAGCGATACCGGTGCGCATAGCCATATAGTGGCTAGTAATGGATCGTTGGATAAGAGTGAAATGCGCTTCGTTGAAACCGTTACCGTGAATAGGGAATTAATGTCGACAAGTAATTTCCTTTATGCTCCGAGGGATTTGGCGTGGTTTAATCATTGAAGTTGTTATGGTTTTAGTGTTGGGTTTTACGCAGGAAGTTCACATGGCGGGGAGGAATGGATATGAAGATAGAACGTGAAACCTTGAAATCGTTTGAATTCTATGGTCTTGAAATACGTGATTATACTGCCGGGCGGGAAGGCAGCTCATCCATGGCCGAAATCACAGTTCCTGCAGGTGCTCGACACGAACGTGCGTGGTCCAAGAGATCGGACAAATACTACTATGTCATCGACGGTAGCCTTAGTTTCATCGTCGACAATCAGGTTCTAAAACTTACCACCGGCGATGTGTGTATCATCCACCAGGGAACGCGGTTTAGCTACGAAAATCAAACTGAAGAAACTGCCAAGCTGCTTATAGTCCATACGCCGAGTTTTGAACTGGCTGAGGAGATTTTTGAAGAGTAGTGTATGACAAGGAAATGTGCCGGACCCTATTAGTCACCTTTGAGAACTAAGGCTCCAAATAAACCGAGGGGGTTAGGATCTCTAGCATTACGTGGAAGGATATAAGCATAGACAATGAATTCCAGGAGATTGCTGCGAACTAGCTATTGGGTAGGGGCGATTGCAGATTTTGTAAATGCTATTGCGATGGTTTCCCCACCTTTAATGGCTTGCATGTTGAATCTAGATCAAGTTCCTACATCGGTAGATGCTAGATTGGCTCTCCTAATGGGAGCATCGTTAATGTTTGGATGGACAGCCTTGCTCATCTGGGCGGATCGGAAACCCTTTGAGAGGAGAGGTGTTCTTCTAATCACAATATTTCCTGTAATTCTTGGATTAGCACTGACTACCTTATATGGTTTTCTCAAAGGCTATATTCCCATCAAAGGTGCGATACCAATCTGGCTTCTCCAAATCTTTCTGACTGTATTATTCCTATCTGCTTATCTATGTGCTCAGAAAGATAAAGATGGATCTTCTCCATAATTTCTCTCTGGATGCAATTGCGCTTATCCTTCCAGTGCGCTTCACCGCAATGTGCTTCGAGCAAGTTGTTTTTTTCCAAACGATATTTACCTTTGGCTGATCCGGCGCCTCCCCGAAAAGTGCTCGGGACTTCGCTCCCATAATAAAGAGGACTTTGCATCTCGGAACCGTTAGATAACTTTCATCAGCCAATTGTCTTGCTCGTGTCCGACATATCCTTCCCCCTGAGTTTATTCTTATAGACAGTTCGCTACTTTCTCTTGGATGCAGATGTTTATTACCGGTGGGAACAAATAATGGATGACAATTATCCAAAGATTAAAGATAGTCTTCCAAAATCGGGCGGGATGGGACCGGTGATTGCCATAATAGATGTGGCATTGGGCGGCTTAGCATGCAGAACAATTGAATATCATCGAATGGAGAGGCAATCAAATGGAAGAGAAACCAGATTTTTTCGATTTTGCAGCTAAGGTGGGCCTCACAAAACACCTGGGAGGTCTCGTGGCTACAGAAGAGCTCATTGAGCTATGCCATATTGGTGGAAGCAAATATGTCTTGGATGTTGGTTGCGGCGCCGGCGTAACGCCTTCCTACATCGCAAAGAGATGTGGCAGTAAGGTGGTTGGTGTAGATATTTCTGAAGGGATGATCGACAGATCCAGGGAAAAGGCGAAAAGAGAGGGAGTAGCGGATAGGACTGAATTCAGAGTAGCAGACGCACAAGACCTGCCTTTCGAGGATGACCTTTTCGACGCAGTCATTACCGAGTCTGTGACCTCCTTTCCAGAAAATAAGCAGAGAGCGGTTAATGAGTATGTACGGGTGACAAAGCCAGGGGGATATGTAGGGCTTAATGAGTAAACCTGGCTAAAGACACCCCCACCACCGGAATTGGTTGCCTGGGCATCCCAGAATGTGGGTGCTAATGTGGAACCTCTGACTTCTGAAGGTTGGATGGGATTGATGCAGGGCGCTGGCCTGAGAGAAATAATCGTGAGAACCTATGAAATCAACACCCAAAACGAAGCAAAAGGACTTCTCAGTCGGTATGGTTGCAGAGGAATGCTGGGTGTTTTTGGAAGGATGCTATCTCTTTACGCCAGAAGCCCAACGTATAGGAGATTCGTAAAGGGAGTACAAGAGGATGGGATCGCTCCCGAGAACCTCGATGAATATTTCGGATACGGAGTATACGTCGGGAGAAAGTAATTAAGGGGGCAAACGACCATCTAGTCGAACTCTAAGGTTCTTCTTCTTGTCGGTATCGTCGGCGATGGAAGGCAGTATGGGATTTACCTTCACAAAGCGGCTATAGTCTGATAAGATTCATTTTACTAGTGAACCGACCTCGGCTTCTATAGGCCGGGGTCTTTTTTTTGCAATACGTATACAGGTTGAGGTTTTACAGAAATGAAGATTGACCGAAAAGAGCTACGCAATATCGCAATAATCGCACACGTCGACCACGGCAAAACCACACTGGTCGATGGCATGCTGAAGCAGGCCAAGATCTTCCGCGAGAACCAGCAAGTGATAGAGAGGGTGATGGATTCGAACGAGCTCGAGCGCGAGCGAGGCATTACCATCCTGGCCAAGAATACAGCCATCTCTATCTTTGATGCAGCGATCGGGGACGCGGTGAAGATAAACATCGTGGATACGCCAGGACATGCCGACTTCGGTGGAGAAGTCGAGCGGGTTCTGAACATGGTCGATGGCGTGCTGTTGCTGGTAGATGCGGCCGAAGGGCCGATGCCCCAGACGCGCTTCGTTTTACGGAAGGCACTGGAGATGGATCACCGCGCAGTGGTGGTGATCAACAAGGTTGACCGCAAGGGCGCAGATCCGAATCGGGCGCTCGACCAGACCTTCGATTTATTCATCCAGCTGGGCGCCACGGATGAGCAAGCTGATTTCCCCGTGATTTTTACCAATGCAGTGGAAGGGCGGGCAGGCCTCACGCCCGAAATGGGACCGGACCTGCAGCCGTTGTTCGAGGCTATCCTGCGGTACATCCCGGCTCCGCATGTCGATCTTGATGCGCCGTTTCAGATGCTGGTGACCACGCTGGGCTACGATCTCTACCGCGGCGTGACGGCCTCCGGTCGGATCGCCGCCGGCACGTTAAGCGCGGGCGCTCCGTTGGCACGGATCAGCCATAGCGGGGAGATAACTCCTGCTGTGGCGCACTATCTTTACCTCCATCAAGGGCTGGAGCGTGTCGAGGTTGAAAATGCCAGCGCTGGGGAAATTGTTGTGGTGGCAGGCTTGGAGGAAGTGGCGATCGGTGAGACGCTTGCCGATCCCGAGCAGCCGGTCCCGCTCTCCATCATCCATGTTGAGGAACCGACGGTGCGCATGACCTTCGGTGTTAACGCCTCACCTTTCGCCGGACGCGAGGGACAATGGAGCACCTCTCGAAAATTGCGCGAAAGACTTTTCAATGAACTGCGCACCAATGTAGCCCTTAGGGTTGAGGATGCCGATACGGCAGATGCTTTTACGGTATCCGGGAGGGGTGAACTTCACCTGGCAATCCTAATAGAAACTATGCGCCGCGAAGGGTATGAATTTCAGGTCTCACGCCCGGAGGTGATCCTTCGCAATGAGAACGGGGTTGTGCTCGAACCTTATGAAGAGGTCGACATCGAAACCGAGCCGGATTCGGTTGGGGCTGTGGTGGAGATGCTTGGCAAGCGGCGAGGACAGATGCTAGATTTGCAGGAAGTGCAGGGTGACGCTGTGCGGCTGCGTTACCTGGTGCCCACGCGAGGTCTGCTGGGATTCCGCCACCATTTCATGACCGCCACGCGTGGCGCAGGGTTCATGCACAGCATTTTCCATGATTATCTTCCCATTTCAGGCGGCACCCTTGGGAGATCCCGAGGGTCACTGGTTGCATGGGAGCGGGGCATAACCACGACCTATGGGCTGAAGAATGCAGAAGAGCGAGGGATGCTCTTCTTTGGTCCTGGAGTAGAGGTCTATGAAGGCATGGTGGTTGGCGAGAATCAGCGACCCGGTGACCTGGGGGTCAACGTATGCAAGAAGCGGCATGTCACCAACGTGCGTTCGTCGTTTCGCGAGATCGATCAACGACTTACTCCGCCGCATGAGATGAGCTTGGACGAAGCCATCGAGTACATCGGCGATGATGAGCTGCTTGAGGTCACTCCGGCAAGTCTGCGCATTCGAAAGCGCATTCTCGATTCCCACATACGCAATAGGGAAGTCAAGCGTTCCAAGGATGCTGTTGGCGCCTGAGCCTAACGTGTTTAGCGTAAAATTATATTCTATTACCAATTTGTTTTTTATCATGAGCAGCCTTTGTACAGGCTTATTTTTGCTTTTAGATATGGAACCGGCTGACGATAGATACTGTACTACCTAAATGTGCTCTGCCCGCCAAACCCACATCGCTTCGTGGGGGGCGTTCGACGGAACAGGGGATGTTGTGACTCGAACGTATTGGGAGGCAGGCATACTTTATAATGCACCTTATGAGTTCTCATCGCACTTCTGTTTTCCAGGTTTTATTTGTGGTGTTCTTGTGGGCAACATCCTGGGTTTTCATCAAAGTTGGGCTGCAGAATATTCCACCGCTCACCTTCGCCGGCCTGCGATATACTTTGGCTTTTTTATGCTTGTTGATAGTATTACTCGTTTCCCCCGGAAAAAGAGCACTAACTGCGCAGCTAAAACGAACTTGGGTGCGGCTCCTACTGCTCGGAATACTCTTCTACACTGGAACGCAAGGAGCATCATTTGTCGCCCTCGCATACTTGCCTGCCGTGACAGTCAACCTGCTTTGGAGCTTCAGCAGCATTACGGTAGCCATATTGGGCATTGCGTTGCTTTCCGAACGACCGACAAAATTTCAATGGCTTGGCATTATGCTCACGACCCTGGGTGCATTCATCTACTTTTGCCCAGTATCGCTTCCGAAAACTCAGGTGATCGGTGTCCTTGTTGCGTTATTTGGGGTCCTCGCTAATGCTGGCTCTTCAATCCTTGGCAGGGATGTCAATCGTTCAGGAGAACTTCCACCACTTGTTGTAACAGTCATCAGTATGGGTATTGGATCTACTGCTCTGCTTACAATCGGTATTCGTGTTGAAGGTTTTCCCGTCATCGGGGTACAAGATTGGGCAATCATTGCCTGGCTCGCGGTGGTGAACACTGCCTTCGCATTCACGCTGTGGAATCATACCCTGCGTACACTCTCAGCGATGGAATCCAGCATCATCAATAGTACGATGCTCATCTGGATACCAATCCTTGCCATTTTATTTTTAGGAGAGCGCGTCACCACGAGAGAGGTCATAGGGCTTGTTGCAGTAGGAGCAGGAGTGCTTATCGTTCAATTGCGGCATCCATCAATGCTTTCTGGGCTGCTCCGCCAAGGTTCCAATAGTTGATGAATAGATATGCAACTTAACCACGAACAGGCACCCAAACCCCCAGCCGCTTTGCTTCAGCGGTGCTGAGCGGAACCGGGGACTTCGCCCCTGAAACCTTTCAGCGCAATTATTACGAATGTGGAAGGATATGTTACCCATACCCTATGCAGAACTCAACCGGGTATTAAGTGAACTTCTATCTGGGATACAAGATATCCTGGGCGACAATTTTGTTGGCGCATACTTACAAGGCTCGTTTGCTGTAGGGGGGTTCGATATCCATAGCGATGTCGACTTCATTGTTGTTATTAATTACGAACTATCTGTCGACCAGATTAATGCATTGCAGGAAATGCATGGTCAGATTTATCAACTCGAATCCAAATGGGCACAGCACCTAGAAGGATCATATTTTCCGAAGGAAATCTTGCGCCACTCTTCAAATCGAGGCGCCAAGCTCTGGTATCTAGACAATGGTGCTCGCTCACTGATTCAATCGGACCATTGCAATACAATCCTCGTACGTTGGGTTGTTCGTGAAAAGGGGGTAACCTTAGCGGGGCCGGCGCCTAATACACTCGTAGAGCCCATATCCGCCGAACTATTGAGGGAGGATATTTATGAGACAATCATGCATTGGGGGCAGGAGATACTAGATGATCCAAAGTCATTCAACAATCGTTTTTACCAGTCGTTCATTGTCTTAAGCTATTGTCGGATGTTGCATGATCTTCATAATGGGTATGCCGGATCAAAACAAGAAGGCGCTGAATGGGCAAAATCTACCTTAGACACGTCCTGGTCAGAATTGATTGATGGAACTTGGGATGGTCGACCCAATCCGGCCAAGAAAGTCAAGCAACCTGCTGATCCTGAAGAATTCAAGAAAACTTTGAGATTTGTTGAATGTGTCATGAATGAAAGTAGACGCTATAGAGAGCGTAAATAACTGTGACGAGCTTCTCGTTTGCGCTGACCACGCTCACTTTTCCAAGGCGCTGTGCCGCTGTGAATAGCGCTACTTTTTGTGTTATACGGTCGGATACATGAATTGTGGGTGGATGGGGAGATCCCCGGTGCCATTATCCAATATGTGTGGAACAATCGAGAACTGTCGCCAGAGGTCCTATGTTTATTCGAGCTGAAAGAGAGAATGATCGGGATGTCGTGTTTGATGTCAATTTATCAGCCTTTGAAACACCATATGAAGCCAATCTTGTAGACGTTTTGCGAGAGCAAGTGCGGCCGTTTGTATCGCTCGTTGCTGAGGAAAACGGAGATGTTGTCGGTCATATCATGTTTACGCCGGTTGTACTATCGGGCTATCCGGAGCTTAAAGTTGTGGGGCTCAGCCCCTTAGCGGTAGCGCCGGAGCATCAGCGCAAGGGTTACGGCTCAACACTCGTTCGAACTGGTCTCGATTATTGCAGGAAGTTGGGCTTTGCTGCGGTTGTTGTTCTGGGACACCCCGGGTATTATCCCCGCTTCGGCTTCTCACCTTCGTCCCGATTCGGCATTGACTCTGACTTCGAAGTGCCAGAGGATGTATTTATGGCATTGGAGCTGGAACCAGAAGCTCTGAGTGGAAAAACTGGCAGTGTGAAATACCATGCCGCATTCAGCGATCAATAACGATGTCAATCAGCCAACGCTCGCACCTCGCTCAGCATAGGTGAGCGTAATGTGTGGGTTGAAGAGGAATCAATAGCGTGGGAAATTTAAGGCTTGCTCAACAAGCGGTATCTTATTTTGAAGATGAGTACCTATGTTCGCAGTCCGTTCTTATGGCATATGCCCCTTTACTAGGTATCAATTTGAAGGAGGCAGCGACGATTGCTGCTCCATTTGGAGCCGGGATAAGCCGGATGGGGTGGACATGTGGTGCAGTCACCGGAGCGCTGATGGTGATCGGACTGCGTTGCGGACATGAGGTTGGGGGAGACGCAGAGACGAAGGAGAATATGTATAAGATAGTCAGGGAATTCATCGCGGAGTTCGATGAGCGTTATGGGTCTGTTGAATGTAGGAAGCTGCTAGGTCGGAATATTTCTGTGCCTACGGAGTTGGATGCAGCGAGAGAAGAGGGGCTGTTCAACACCATTTGCCCCGGATATGTCCGTGGAGCGGTTGAAATCTTAGAAGAAATCATGATTCGAGAATAATCTCTTCTAAAGGTCCGTTTGTCTTATCAGAAGATTTCATCGATTTTCGCTGAACTCCCTGCAAATCCAACGATGTCGTAAGATCCATCTCGAGAATCCTGAAGGTGATTTGTGGTGCTGGATGAGGTGTCAGGAGAATAATATACCAATGATTGTCCTTACAGAAACCTGGAGATCGACATACCCCAACGCAGCTCTTGGGATCCTCGCGATGGGGAATGTGTCCAATCCGCAGCGTCATGAAGCGCTAGCCCTGCATAAGGAATCCCTGGAGCGCGAACTGCGCACGCGTTACGCAGGGTACGATCGAGAGCGTTTTAAAAACCATCCTGTGCTAGCTGCATACCAATCGTATTACAAGCGGTTCAAGAAGACCTATCACGTGCAGCACCAACTGGAAAGTATTGTGTTTAAAGATAAGACGTTACCTCAAGCTGCGGCTTTGGTCGAAGCGATGTTCATGGCTGAGCTGAAACATCTGATGCTGACGGCAGGTCACGATCTCGATGATGTGCAATTACCCGTTACGATCGGTGTGGCAGAAGGGCACGAACGCTATGTGCGGCTCAACGGGCAAGAGCAGGAGCTCAAAGCGAAAGATATGATGATTTTCGACGCCAATGGGGTCATCTCGAGCATTATCTATGGGCCCGACAAGCGTACAATGATTAAGCCAAGTACTACACGTGTGCTGTTCACGGTTTACGGAACGTCAGGTATCGATCCGTCAGACCTAATGGTACATCTAGAGACAATTCAAGAGTATGTTTTAATCGTTTCACCTGAAGCGAAAGTTGAAATGCTAGAAGTCTACCAAGCGTAGAACTAGAGATTTTCATAAGGAATTCTCACTACCGATGGATAAACAGCAAATCATAAACTGGCTACTTGACGGAGATGTCGCCATTCAATATCAGGTTCACCGGGATCTTTTGACCTTAGAGAAACCACTTCTCCGCGAACGCATCGCAAGCGAGGGGTGGGGGGCAAGGTTTCTTAATTTACGCAAGAAAGAAGGGCATTGGGGGCGAGGTTATTATCAACCTAAATGGATTTCCAGCCACTACACAATCTTGGATTTGAAAAATCTCGGGATCTCTCCTGAACATCCGGAGCTCATTGAATCAATATTACTGATCCTTCGAGACAATATAGGGATTGATGGCGGCATCAACCCCTCCAGGATGATAAAACAAAGTGATGTTTGTATGAACGGGATGTTTCTAAACTTCGCAACTTATTTCAAGGTGGAGGGTGAGGCGCTGCGCTCCATTGTAGATTTCATTCTCGAGCAGCACATGCAGGACGGAGGCTTCAATTGCCAGGCAAACCGTCAGGGCGCTGTTCATAGTTCCTTGCATTCCACAATTTCCGTTCTTGAAGGAATATTGGAATATGCTAAAAACAACTATACCTATCGTCTGGAGGAATTTGAGCAGATTGCGGTAGAGGCTCGGGAATTCATTTTGCAGCACAACTTATTTCGCTCGGATCGTACGGGGGAGATCATAGACAAGCGTATGCTGATGCTGTCGTATCCCTCCCGCTGGCGCTACGACATCTTACGGGCGCTTGATTATTTCCAGTTTGCTGGGGTTGATTACGATCCAAGAATGCAAGATGCTCTGGATGTATTGTTGAAAAAGCGGCGGAAAGATAACCGCTGGCCAGTGCAGGCGAACCATCCGGGTCAGACCCATTTTGAAATGGAAAAAACCGGAGGTCCAAGTCGCTGGAATACGCTGCGGAGCTTGCGCGTTTTGAAGCATTTTGGATTATCTGTATTTACCTGATCCCAAAGCGGTATAATCGATTATATACGGATATACTTACTGTACTATATCCAATTAGATACAGGACTCGGATAGCACCGGTTCTTGGAAGGAGATACGAATGATGATTCGAAGAACGACATTCAAGATAATTATCCTCGCGCTGCTCCTGAGCGTTTTCATTTCAGCCTGTGGCGGATCAACAGGTGAGGTATCCCCTGCGACGGAAGGTCACACAGATTCAGAGACCACACTCGATGGAAAAACGCTTCTCGAGGAGCGCTGCACGGCTTGCCATACGCTCGATCGAATCGAGCGTGCATCGATGAGTGCGGCAGGATGGGGGCTGAATGTTCGGGAAATGATGGGCAAAGGCGCCGAGCTTAACGCATCTGAACAAGAAGTTCTAATCCAATACCTTTCGATCACGTATCCGTAAATCGAAATTCATCCTGTTCCTAATAAGAAAAGCGATCCGCCGGCTGCTTGTCCTCTCTTAAAAGAGGACAAGCAGCCGATATTTGCCGTGTCTCTGATGATGTTATCCGCTTAACCTGCTGTAAAGAAAATTCTGGGGGCTAGAAAATTAAAGACAAAGGCTTTGGGAAAAAATCTCTCGGCGAAAGAATCAATTTCCAGCGTGTGTAAAAAGGCATTCAGGGCTTAGAAGCAACGCCCGCAAACCTCTAAATGTGTGGAATCCGCTTGTCTACTCGCTTGATAAGCAGTGGGTTGTACGTGGCACCGTAGAATTGCACGATGCGGCGTTCTGGAATCGAGCGTGGCATCCAGTGGTTCACTCCCATTGCTACAGAAAGCCCTTGAACGGATAGGGGCAGTGAAAGAGGGTATCTTGCGCATGCAAATGATTACAGCCGATTTTCATGTCCGCGACTCTATCCACTGCTGCATTATTAACAGCGAGGTACCATCCGAAAAGGCTCGCTTCGAAGAAAAGTTGAAACGATCATACGGATAGGGAAAGCGCACGGCCTTCCCCGATAGACCCTTGAAATTAATTTGCCTCGTGGAAAGCGGTCGCCAACTTTGGTCTTCAAAATTCATTAACAAGTAGCCAATAATGGCTTACAATTCACTCCGGCAGGTCAAAGCCTTCTACTTTTTGCCGCAGCGCTCAGACCTTGAGCGCAATACATGTGGCGAGTAATGATTCCCGAGGAGGAAAATATGACAGAAGAAATGGAAATGAACACAACAGAAGTTCAAGAAGATAACGGAAAATTATTTAGTGGCAAAAGGTTAATGGCGACATCATCGCAAGCGATGCTATTGTCCTGGTTGTTTCTTGCGGTGATAGTTCTTTTCTTGATCAATCTGATCATCTTCCTATTGTCGGTCGCTGGTGTGGAATTCCAGGGCGCCATCGTTACGTTGAACCAGATGGTCGGTAATCTATCCACGCCGCTGCTCCTGATTGCCATCGCTGGATTCTTTTTCGTTTTCCTGCGCGCGATTTCTGAGGGACTATACCTTCTCATGGATCTGGGGGATGAAGTTTCAAAGATCGGTCAGGCGGTAGAAGAAAAGAAGTAGAGGAACTATATCAAAGATAGCTCGATACACATCCGATAATGTTGGTTTCCTGCCCCGGCTGCATTCTGATATGCTGGGGCAGACCTATTTCTGTGACTGCCCAAAGCTTAACCTTCAAATACGCTCAAGCAATGCTGAAGTCCAAGCATTTTATGAAGTCTCGGTTATATAATTGAGAGCCGAATGCGCATGGGAAAGCGAATGGATCCGGTGTAGGGGAAATGTACGTCATGATCTTACGATTACACCCCCTCCACAGCGCTTCGTAAGAATGCCCTTGAATTCTCGTGTGGACATTGTGCGATCTTTGTCCTCTATGGGCACTGCATCGCAATATGACTCACGATGCGCAATGCAGTTAGGTGCACCATTAATAATCGGAAGGATGACGGCATGAGCACACGACGTCCATAAGAATCAACGAACCCGACCATAAGATGAGCATGGGAAAAGGCGACGATCCAAAAGCGCTGATCGCAGACCTTCAAGAACGCAGGAAGCTTCTTGTTCTTTTAGCAGCGGAATATGATGATAGGCTTAAATATGACGACCTAAGAGATGACGAACTCGATCGTGCCATCGAAAATCTACAGATGTTGAGAAATCAAATACAATCCATCGATACAGCCCTGTTGGAGATGGAAGACAAACCGGATTTCTAAGAACCCGACACTCAATAGAATTGATCGCTTCTCGAAAGAGGTATCGAGTATGACTGCCTTCCGGTTATTGATAGTCTTGTTCCTGGCGATGCTCATCGGGTCCTGCGCTGCATCCGGTGAAATTCCTTCTCCCACAATCCCGCCGGCGACACGCACTGCCACCCCCGTCTCTACGAAGGAGATGGTTAGCTATAAAGCTAGCCAAGTGATCGAAGCCCTGCGTGATCGAGATCTGGATCGGCTCGCGAGTCTGGTCCATCCAACGCTGGGTTTACGCTTTTCTCCCTATGCGTATGTGCGCGAAGCAGACATTATGGTCGCAGTCGAGGATGTTCCAAATCTCCTCTCTGAGGACACGTTGCGCCTATGGGGAGCTTATGATGGTTCTGGGACGCCGATCGAACTCACTTTTGAGCAGTACTACGACCAGTTCATTTATGATCATGATTTCGCCAATGCGGAGGAGATAGGATATAACCGAAGGATAGGGGGCGAGGGAGGGACGGTAAATAATATTCAGGATTTCTATCCTGGGAGCGTGATGGTTGAATATCATTTCACAGGCTTTAACCCTGACTATGCTGGACTCGATTGGCGAAGCTTACGGTTAGTCTTTAGCCAAGATGGAGGAGGGTGGTTTCTAATTGGGATAGTCCATGATGAGTGGACGACCTAATCTTTTGCGGGTCATATGATAAAGTAGCTATTTAGAGTCTACGATCTGCGAGCTAGAGTAGGAAGCTGAGACTCGTGAGGTATCCATGATGGATGAGGAATTCGTAACGATAGAGCATCAAAATCAGGTCGCGGTCCTAAAACTAAATCGAGAGATTACAAACGCAATCAATGGCGATCTTGTTCTGGCACTTGACTCAGCGTTTAAGAGCCAAGCTGCAGATCCTGAAGTGCTCGGGATGGTGCTTACTAGCGCAAACAGTAAATTTTTCTCCATCGGCTTAGATATCCCGGATTTGATTGCTCTCGAGGAGAGGGATTTCCGATCTTTTTATCAGTCCTTCAATCAGATGTGCATTGGCATTTTGACTACATCCAAACCACTCGTCGCGGGGATTACAGGTCATGCGATCGCGGGTGGCTGTATTCTGGGTCTTTGTTGTGATTACCGATTTATCTCAGAAGGGCACAAGTTGATTGGATTGAATGAGATTAAGTTAGGGGTTCCCGTTCCCTATGTGGCGGATTGCATTCTCAGGAAATTAATCGGGTATCGGAATGCGCGCGATGTCATGGATTCAGGGGGATTCCTCGTACCAGAAGAAGCACAACGATTGGGCATGGTTGATAGGGTATTACCCCTGGAAGAAGTGCTATCGCAATCGATTGAGAAGGCAAGAGAGCTGGCAGCGGACTCCTTGGAAGCATTTGCTCTGATCAAAAGCAGTCGTCTCCACGCCATTGAGAGAGAGATCGCGCTGCAATTATCGGAACGGGAAGATGCGTTTATTGAGTGCTGGTATTCGGATGATGCCCGTGCACAGCTAAAGGATGCCATCTCTAAATACTAGTGGTTGTGTATTTACATCCGGTGCGCTGTCGAAAGGAATCGCCGATATGGAAAGGCGCGTGATGAGATAACCTATCTTTAGATACAAGGTCTAAGTGATATTGGATACGGATCATTATTTTGAGCTGATTCATGGAGGACAAGAATGTGAGCAACCTGAAAGGCTTTACGGGGCCAATGCGTCTCCCCTTTGTCATCTTAACGCCTGCCTGTGTTTTAGTGGGGCTCGGGACCGCAGTATGGTCAATTGGGGAAGTAAATTATTTTTATTTCACACTGGCGCTTTTCGGGGCGCTTGCCGCTCATATCAGTGTCAATGCCTTCAATGAGTATTTTGATTTCAAGAGTGGATTAGATTATAGAACCCACCGGACCCCCTTTAGCGGCGGCAGCGGTACCTTACCTAGGAGTCCTGAACTCGAGCGTCAGGCTTTGAGCGTTGCTCTGGTAACCATAATCATCACAGCTCTGATAGGCGTATATTTCCTTTGGGTGAGAAGCATTTCCCTCTTACCGCTAGGTGCACTCGGACTTCTGATCATCATTGCCTATACACCCAGGTTCACACACAACCCTGTTCTCTGTTTGATTACTCCCGGATTGGGTTTTGGGCCACTGATGGTCATGGGCACCGATTTTGTCCTCACCGGTGGATACTCGTGGACATCCTTTATTGCTTCTCTTATCCCCTTTTTCTTGGTCAATGACTTGCTTCTATTAAATCAATTTCCGGACGTCGAAGCCGATCACAGTGTAGGTAGACGACATTTTCCGATAATCCTCGGTAGAAAGGTGAGCAGCCTTATCTATGGCACCATATTGCTTCTAGCCTACCTATCGATTGTCCTCGGGGTCATGCTTGGCTACCTGCCTCGTACAAGTCTCATCGGGCTGCTAACGATGCTCATCGCTGTACCCGTCATCATCGGCGCCTATCGTTCTGCAGAGAGTGTGGAGAAATTAGTGCCTTATCTGGGTTTGAATGTGATCATCAATATCGCCACTCCCGTGCTTGTTGCCATTGGTTTGTTTCTAGGATAGGGATGGAAGAGTATGTTGTCTGCAAAGGTGGCATAATCCGTACGCAGAGCCACTCAGGATATTTTAGCGAGATTTAAAGAGGATTTGATACTTTCAACAATGACCGTTTCCAGTATTTTGATTGGATACAGGAGACAGGACGAAGAAGAATCTCTCTAGAAAGTTGGCATTGCCAAGAATAGTTATTGCGTTGTTTATCTCTACATCCTGCAGCCCATTATCACCGCCAATACCCACCCCAGCGGACTTGTCGAAAACTACGGCACAATCGCGTTACCAGCCAACACGTCTACACCTGGACCCAGTCCTGAACCATCAACAGAGATGCTTTTACCTGCAATACCAACCTTTGAGTTCATCAAACTGACGAGCGCTGCCTTCACCGCAGTAGGGGTGATCCCACAAGAATAAACACGCCGCAGCGAGGATATCTCCCCTCCTTTGCAGTGGGATGATCCACCTGAAGGTACGCAGAGCTTTGCGCTCCTTGTCCTTTGTGACCCCTTGCAGGATGGGGGTGACATATGGATACAGTGGATTCTCTACAATATTACAGCTTGAGACCCGTTCATTGCCAGAGGACATCACGTCGGATGCTGAGGGGATGCTACCGGATGGAAGCCGGCACCATAAGAACAGTTGGGGAGAGCTGAAGTATGGAGGTCCAAATCCGCCTCATGCCTCCACCTTTAGCTATACTTTCACGCTTTACGCCCTGGATACAATGCTCGACCTCGTAGCTGTAGAAAACATCATGAGTGAGGAAGGAACACTTCCTTGGGTAGGTGCGAGTGGATAAGTTCTCATGCGGGTCATGGAGGGTCACATCTTGGCTCAGGGTGAGCTTGTGGGGAAATACAAAGAGCAGTAAGGCAGGTCACCACAACCTACATAGAGATCCATTTCTCCGCAATTGTGCAGATTATGCTCTGAATAGACTTGCCCTTCAACGCGGTCACTAATAGCCAAAATCTTCATGCTTTGCGTAACTCTGGAGCCTCCGCGCTCATGGATAACGAAATCCCTCGATTTAACAATCAGTCATCATCCACCAGGATGCAGAGTTCTACATTAATTAGGGGCGCTTTTATATTTCGCATTTATTTCGATTACAATCAATCTTATTAGTAGTGAACCGCGAAAATCAGTTATCCAAGGATTGATGGAATGCGATTGTTTACAGTTTCCCCCCGAACCCTAAAAATCTTAGCCGCTCTCGTTTGGTATATCGGCGGTATCCAATTGCTACAAAAAGGGATCAGCTTGCTGGTTGAAGCAGAGGCGATGGAACCAGAGCTGGTGTGGCCTTGGATAGCCGGCTTTGTGGGATTATTCTTCGGCGGATTGAAAGCAAAATACTTATTCACGAACAGCATTAAAAAGAATCTGATCAGGGTTGATGGTTTATCCAAGCCAAAGATCTGGCAATTCTTCAGTCTGGGTTTCTTTGCTGCGTTAACGATCATGATCCTGGCGGGTGTAACCTTATCCAGGATGGCTCACAGCAATTACCCATTCTTGATCGGTGTGGCAATCTTGGATCTCGGTATTGCCATCGCCCTGCTGGGAAGCAGCTATGTTTATTGGACACAAAAAGCGTTTGTGAATTAGTGGCTGCGGCGAATACTAGAGGGAATTTCGCTCAGATTTCAGTTTCGTTTATGTCCTGCTCACAGAAGCACGTAATCCCATTTATATTCACCATTTCAATGCAACGTTGGCTGTCAGGTTTGGCAAGTAGGAGGATCGGGCCGATCAAATGGAAGTTAAATTCACCATTAGGGAATCAGCCGATAGATTTCATGCTTTCTCTGAGATGAGCAGATCCATGTAGGGCTCGAGTTCGGCTAAGCGCTCAAATCCCATTGTCTGCTCAATGATGTCATCCATT
>Ga0315553_10001882_pt1 | contig 17156 bp, 9 predicted proteins | sample SalMarSW160140MG_FD_203099 | JGI IMG/M metagenome (GOLD analysis project Ga0315553, IMG submission 203099) | Salt marsh sediment microbial communities from the Plum Island Ecosystem LTER, Massachusetts, United States - Salt Marsh Sediment SW1601-40 ... | reverse complement strand
GTAAAAATAAGCTTGGCAAAAATCAATGATGAGGACCATAGGACTGTAGTCACAATGATTGCTAGATATGCCAAAGAAGTCCTACTCATATCTTGCTCCTCGTATTGATTGTTTGAGAATGAACCTTCTGATAAGCTGAACTGAAGAGGTAGAAAACAGAATAGAGGTGCACGGGAATCCCCGTGCAAACTACATTATTGGATTATCTCGCAGAACGAGCAACTCGTTCTCGTTCTTCTTTCCTAGAGATAGCAAAACTACCGGGATCACTCTTGTAGGCGAGAAGTAGCTCATCTACCAAGCATTCTTCAAATGACTTAGCATTTTTATGTGCTGAACGGACTGGGCCGACTGAGAGATATCTCAGAGCGAGATCAATTCTTCTCTGTGGAGAAACATCTACCGAACGAGGATAAGCCATGCCACCGTATGAAATTCGTGTTGTTTCCTCAGCGGGAGCAGCATTCTCGATTGCAGTAACTAAGACTTGAACGGGGTTCAACCCGGTCCTGTAATTAATGATATCAAAGACCCTTCTGAGAGTGGAAAGTGCTCGTAGTTTCTTGCCAGCACCTCTCCCTGTTCGTGTCTTCTTATCCTTCCTACGACCAGCGTTGAGCATCTTGTTAGCAAATCGTTCAACAATAGGAATGTTAGACTTGTGGAATCCTTTATGAGCATGTCTGCCTGATGTGTGGGGAATCAGTACTGGTTTCAAAGAGATGTATCTAGCTAGACCCACATCATTGATCTGTACATCAGTTGAGTCCCACTTTCCGAATAGGAGTAGGTCAGGAGCATCGAGGGGTTGAGCTTCTTCAGCAACTGGTTCAAAAGTTTCTTCGTCAGACATTGTTTATCACCTACCGAATTGGCTTCTCCTTCTTCCCGTATATCAATGATTCAAGGGAAACTCCATTAACTCGCACGACGCGCCAACTCACACCTGGTAGATCTCCAACGGGACCACCTTGCGCACCACCAATCCCCTCAACAAGAACAGAGTCGTGTTCATCTATGTATTTCAGGCCACCATCCCCAGGTATGAACGCAGTAATCTGTTTTCCATTCTTTGAGAGTTGAATCCTTACAGCCTTTCGAATAGCTGAGTTTGGCTGCTTTGATTCGATACCGACTTTTTCAAGTACGATGCCTTTTGCTTGAGGGGCACCCTCTAGTGGGTCAGTCTTCCTCGTTAGCTTAAGAACACGCCTTTTGTAAGCGGGTTTCTTCCAGCGGAACTTCTTCCTCTTTCGGACGAGGGGTCGAGCTGCGAACTCGCCTACGGGAGATTTTGAACCTGTCAATATGATTTACCTCTTAGGGTCGACGTACCATTCATGGTACGCACTGAATGGTGGTTGTCGGCTCCGGCCTGTTGTAACCTTAAAAGGATTATGAAGTGGCGTGAGATATCTCTAACATATTCAGGACTAATTCAATATTGAGATGGCCTGACTTCCTCAATGGTGAATTTGGTCATCAGACTCAGAAGTCAAATCTGCTGAAGGTTTGCAAAAACGAAGTTTTCTAATCATTTCAGGTATTTGAATTTTCAAGACGTCATCAAGATTGGAAATATGAAGTAGCCTTTGTACTACGTCCGCCTCAAAGATTTCTCCTAATTCTTGTTCTGCTTTCTCGATACTACTATCCAGTAAGATTTTCTTGTCACCATAGAGAAGGTCAGTCTGGTGAGCTTCCCTAGAGTGCTGCTCAGCCTCCCAGAAGATTTCATGTGTCTTCACATTGACAAAAAGGGTAACTTCCCATTCTTCTGGTTCCTCAGACAATTCTTCTATGACAGGCACATTTCTACTCACCCATGAACTGAACTTTTTCATGAACGCATCCTTGTTTCTGATGGAATAATGACTCAGCTCACCCTCTGAGAAACTCATATCTAATCCCTTAATCAGCGCATCCGGTGATTCCTCACTTGTAACAATGACAGTAAATCTAAGATAAGGGGCTATACGAGTTCCTTCAACAGGGTAGATTCCAAAACTGAAGTCTGTATTCGTCGACTCGATGACACGGAGCTCACATGGAGGACTTAACTTGGTATATCCTTTGTCTGTGAGATCAGATAACAAATTTCCCTCGAGTTTGGAATAGTTTGCTATCTGTTCTTGTAAAATATCTGAAGTGATTATTCCTAAGATTCGTTCGCATTCTTCTTCTGCCCCACGACCATGGGTGAGTTCAATTGTATGGCGTTCACCTCTGAAGAAGAGTTCTGAAACTGTGGACTGTGCATTCCATTTGAGATGCGTATCATCTTCCCACGAAATCTCGACCATCCATTGTTGTCTTGTGACATTCAGATAGGTTCCTGGAGCAAGTTTCTTCAGGACTAACCCTTGGTTGCGGAGAAATATGCGAATGAACTTGTCTTCGTGGAAAACGATACTCTCATCCTTCTCGGATACTGTCGGTAATGTAATTTTAAACTTGTACAGTTTCCCAGCATACAACCTTTCTGGTGCAAGGATGCCGTTAATCTCCTCTCCTGTCATAGCACTTCCAATCTGCTTTCTGACTGGTTTAGGACAATCGTTTGCTAGAACAATTCTCCAACATTCTCCATGGTCTGCAGCTCCATCCAAGAATATGGGACAAGTTGACTGATCATGTTCGATGCCCACTTGGATTTCTTCTGCCTCGTCAAAGAACTGTGCTACTCGCGTAGGAAGTTCCTCAGGAGTAGACCGTGCGGCTTTGTAGGAAACGTATGGTCTTAGAAAGTCTAAATCTCCAAACTGGATGTCTTCAAAGACACTCCAAATCACAAACACCCCAGAGTCAGTGAACATTGATCCGTCTTTAATCATGGGCCACCGGAGCAAAGAGATGAGATCTGCAGTGTTATCGAGTGTGACAGTCTGAAGCATAACATCTTCTGCATCATGAAATGTGACTTGACATTCACCATCCACCATTTCTAAGTGCACAGTGACATGAGTCGGTTTGGTCACCACTTCGAGATATCGCTTAAGGGAATCGACTACGCGTTTGTAAAATGATTCTTGTAACAAGATTTCAGTAGTAGGTTTGGTCTTAGGTAGTTCAGAGAAAGTCTGCCGAACAGCACGAATGTGTCCTACAGTCGAGCGGCCTCGACTTATTACCTCAAGGACGCCTGAGTCAATCGCTTCATCATCACCTTGTCTTAAACTCCAAGTTTCCATTCCCATCTTTGATTTCTTACCAATCATGATTGTCTGTGGGAGACTAAGAATATCGTCGAAGCTATGCTGCGTCAATGTTTCTATCTTGGTATCCGCCCAGAGAAAACCATCATTAGCAACAGGTCTATGAGTAAAACAACCCACTAACATTCTTGCCTCATTAGTGATATCTTGAACGACCATCCACCAGGGCTGTGTCACATCATCTTCTGTTTCAAACTTAATTCCGAATACTAGGTCAGGCTCTGTTTCAGCAGCTGGGATCAAGAAGTCTTCATGTAAGAGCAATGTGGGTGTATCTTTGGCTGGTTTTGCATTCAACTTATTCTGAGCACGATAAAGTCGCTGTGAATTGATTTTTCCCACAGTCATGGATGCATACGATTTGGCATCACGCGTATCTGGAAGCCTAAGACGAAGTAGATCAAGGATATTGGGAGGTTCGGTTTCTTCTCTTAGGATTCTCTTTTTTAATACAAAACTTCGGAGATTCGGTCTGGATTCATTCTCAATCTGGACAATTAGACTCTCAAGAGTTCTTCTTGAATCTGTTGTTAGATGTTCATTTGGCCATAGTCGTACCAGCCAAGGAGTCATTGTTAGTGCCAGTAATTTCATTCTAGTCCGTGTTTCTTTCTCAGGTACAACATCATCCAAGCTCCGTTCCTGTATAACAAGACCTCTCCCTTTGTTCCTGAACCTTTTGGACCAACCCCTTAGGAATGGAACATGGGTCAATTCAATGGTTAATTTGGTTATTGAATGACGGATGATTACCCTGATGTCATCATGCATTGATGAATCACCGATAATAGGTAGTTTCCACATATCAGGTCTTACTGCCCCAATGGGTGCCACAGGCAGATTCCAAATGATGTCTGTCACTATCTCCGCCAACGAATCGTCTTCATAAAATGGAAGAAGAGCCCTACTTGAATATGGCAAGGCCTTCTCCACAGAAGGAACTGGGGAATCAAACCAGACAACTGTGGTGTATATGTCATCGGGAAGACTGTTCAGCAGCTGGTCCACCAATATCTTGAGTTTGTCACGATGAGATGAGGGAGTCGCTTCTCGTAGAGTGTCTGCACCTGATACAACGATTACCCTTGGATGATTTGTCCTATTTTCAAAGTCAAACTGTGGTGTGATTCCTTCTTGATAAAGGAAGGACAGGATTTTATCTAGACATCCTATGACCTCAACATTCTCAAAGAATTCTCGTATATGTTCTGGATGAGTCTTTACCAACTCTTCCTCGGAGTATCCTCTGGGTTTCAGACGTAATCGTGCTTCAGCAAGATGGGAATTACTGAACTGGTCTGCTAGGTCGATCCAGAGAAGATCTGTGTTATCATTTGACTTCTCAATGTCGTAGAGCATTTGGAGACCGTGATAATTCCTAGCATTCCAGGTAGCTGACTGACCTGATGATGTTGATGTTTTGCCAGAGAGATAGAGAATGAACTCTCTCTTGAACTCATTTCTGATTTTGAAAGGATTATAGATGGGACTCCAAGGTATTGTAGCTACCTCAGCTTTCTCCCTCACTGGAGCAGCTTGATTGTGAATAACCAAAGCAATACGATTGTAACCTTTGGGTGTGAATGCCGTGCGTTTGATTCTTTGTTTTCTGTCTTTCATCTCTTCATATGAGTGTATAACTAGAAGTTCCAAGATACTCCTAACTTCTTCAATTTCTGAGCTAGAATCTATGATGACAGTTCCAGTCAGAATCGTTGCTAATTTTCTCTTTGTGGATTGTTGAAAGGAATCAGCAAGAAGTTGGGTATACTCATTCAACTGGTTCTGGGTGGAGTTTCTGGGAGTTGAATTGATGATAGAATTCCACATATCATTATTCAATGGGATGTCTTCCATAGGAAACTCGCTGACCACTCTTTGAATCGATCTGACCTCGGAATTTTTGTAGTCGGGCTCGATCCACCATCTCTGAGCCTTTCGAGTTTTAATCTCTAGGACGAGTTTCGGTTCCCATAGGACGAGCTTGCCATCCTCTGTTATTACTCGCTCGAAGAGTATTAGGTCGACCTTTCCAGAGACGCGCTTCGTCTGTAAAGGCACCTCTGAAACTATGACATAGTCAGAGTTCCCAACATACCGGTCTCCACGAAATATGACATCATTGAGATGCCACGGACTTGGAAAGAGGGCAGCAATTCGTCTATGGAGTATAGACCCAGCTATTCTCGCCCTTTTCACCGCCTTATCTCTGATGTATTCTACATCCTTTATCGTCAAGCACTTATCTTCAGGGTCTTCTGGTGCATAAGTTCTCGTTACTCCACCATTCCTTATTCGCTCAAGTTCAGTGACTAATGGATGCAAATGGCCATAGAATTTCTTAGCATCCTCAATCTGTTCATCAAAGAAATTAAGACTTGTAGGAGGGGATTCAAATTCAGAGTTTCTGGTCACCCTTTCTTCCTTATACTTGGTAGGTCGAAATCCAGCCTCCACAATCAGTTTCTTCACCTGACGCAGTGCATTGTTCACTCCTTTCTGAAAACCGGATTTTCCGACTTTATACTCAGAATAAATCATCTCTAGATAGGGCCGAATAAGAAGGAGGAACAAGTTTGAGTACCGAGTGGTTTCTCTAACTGGAACATCATGAATTGCACAGAATGTCGCAAGATACTCATTGTGACTGCGGACTGCATCACCAAAGTCCATTGAAGGGAGATCTGGATGTGCAAGGGTAACTCGAGGCCCATAGGATGATTCATCGTATCCAGCCACTCTGAACTGTTTTGCCGTGTTTCCAGCTTGTTGGATGCGAATTCCAAAGTCTTTAGGATCTGGAAACGGGAATTCTCTATGGGCAAACTCTCTCAGTGCAGCTCCACATGCATTCAATCTTTGATTGATGGGACCGACTGTGTCATCAGATTTCTTCTGTCGCTGGATCTCCGTAAAATTGTATTTGGCTCCATTTTCAAAAAGCATCTTGTGAGTATTATCTCGAATCTGTGGCTCAGCCTTCAGAAAATATGAATGATCAGGATTGCCTTTGTTTTTTGTTAACATGTATACTTGACGTGCGATATTCAGACTATTGCGAGAGCTTTCGTAATGCTTTCGTGATGTCTTGTTACTAATAGTCCTTTGAAGCTCAACTGTAGAAGAGAGACCAGTCTGAAAAGCTCTTGATATGACTCGTTCAGGATGTACTGGTATTGGTTTGGTTGGACGTCCCCTCTTACGAGTCATCACAATCATACCATCGTTTTTCTTTATATTTTTCTTGTTTTTTACGAGTAATCTATTATGTATTGATTCGATAAAAATGTCTTTATTCATCGAAATGTTGCATTATTTTAATATCAAAAAATTGTATGTTCTTTTAATCTGATAACTATCGTTGTCCATACGAAGTATGGACTTAAATATCTCGAACAGAAAATCATTATGGTGAAAGGTCGATGACCAAAACATCGCGGCGCCGTTCCCGCGAGCAGATTGTTTCTTCTGATGAAGGACTAAAGCAATTTACAATGGACGGTAACTATCGTTGTCCATCATCGACCTTTCTATCTCAAAAGTTCGACTTGAATTCGTACCATCGAGTTGTTGCAAGAAAAGGCACTGGAAAAAGTCCTGCAAAATCTATATCATCATTAGGATTTTCACACACTGGCCGAAAATGTAGTGATTTGGATCTATCAGTTCTTGGCCAGAGTTTTAGAAATTATCGAATAGCTGTCAATTTAGTTTTGGAGAGGGTGTTCTCAAATCAGTCATATGCTTATGAGTTAGGTCGAGAGATAAGTGAGTACCATGGAATGATGAATGTTATTCTCAAGAAGGAGAATCATCTCAAATGGGGTACAAACAACGACTTTGGTAAACTAGTCCATGAACGAATGCATCGAAGTGTTCTTGAAACGGCGGCTCGGATTATTCATTCCGACTATACCCGGAGAAAATTGGTCAACTCACTACTCGAGATTCTCGTCGTTGATGATGAGCATACTAGGAGATTGGTCATTAACAAGAGGATACCTTCCGACATTGTGAGACTTCTCAAGGACACTATTGCCATCAAAGCAGCAGGTGACTTTCATTACGCTCTATCAGCATGTAGACAAGTCCGACGAGTCTTAAGAGATGAATTATCAAAATCATTCCCACTACAAGAAAATAGAATGAAACTTAGAGCACATGAACTCCTCAAGCAATCAGTTTTGAAAAATCAAGCAGAGGGATTCATTAGGAATCTAATCAATAATTGGCATCAATCTGGTTTTCCTTTCGAAATACCTGTCTTTCAAAAAGACACAATAGATTATTCCGCATCCACGGAAAATGCAACAGGACAAGGCTATTGGTTCTCACCTGATCCACAGAGACAGGATGAGATAGTACTGTACATCAAGACTCCTCCTGGTGTGATAGGATTTGAAGATGATTCACACTCCCCTTATAGAAGCCACACTCTTCGATTGCGTTTTCTCAACTGGTTTCCACGAAAAGCTGCACGTGCAAGGATGATGGCTGAAGAGGTGAGGTTTCGAGGCGACTTGAAACGGTCGGTTGAATTGGAATTCAGAGCTGAAAAGTATGATGACATGAATCAACAGCTGTACAACACGATTCAGATTCAGCACGTCACTCGAGAACTTGCGAAAGAGCGAGCGCAGCCTAAGAAGAATGTTGAGCGAATAGACCAACTCAAAGCATTAAAACAGAGACTCAAACAATCTCGTACCACTGCGCCTCCTTTAATCAAACTAACTGGAAATAGAGCTACATTGATTATCCCCTTTATGACTCCCGACGAGAAGATTCTAAGTGAAACACTTCCTAGGATTGGTAAAAAATCGAAAAAAGCAGGTGTCGATAGAGGTCTCAGGCACTCCATGGTAGTTTCCGTTAAAAATGGAGAAAATGGTTATTCAGAGAAAATGATAGGAAGACAGGAACTGTATGAAAGAAGAGAACACTTGCGACAGAAATCAAGAATCTTGATGTCAGAGGTGACACTGAAACGAAATAATTGGGAGAGAAAGCATCAGGGACTGCATCCTCCTGCGTACATCATGAAAAAAGAACGTGAATTGGAGGCAGTATGGCAAAAAGTCCGTCGTCTCGATAGAGAAATCTCCCACCAAGTCGCTGCTGAAACAGTGTGGTTCTGTGAACATCGGCAGGTGAAGACCATCTTCTTTGAGGATCTCCGTTCCTTCCAAGGAAAGAGAGGAATGAGAAGACACAGTTGGAATCTATCAGCTAACCTGTGGGGTCAAATGATTGAGGGTGTGCGCTATCGTCGAAACACCCTTGGACATAGAAATGGGGGAATCTGTATGGTGAACCCTGCTTGGACCTCTCAGACTTGTCATGTGTGTGGAGAAAGAGGAGTGCGTGTGGAAAATGCAACTTCAATAATGGAGAGAAAAGGAGGAGAATATTTCCACTGTTCAAAGTGTGATGAGTATTTCCATGCAGATGTTAATGCAGCGCGTAACATAATGCATGTTCAACAATCCAAGCCCAGTGTCGTTCTTGGGCGGACTACTTGAAACCCAAGTTTGTCCAATTTACAATGAACGATTATGAAAAGAACGCTTCCAGCACACTTCAGGCAATTACAACATTGTTCAAATCGAAGTGACGACGTACTAAAATGCGAGCCCGAGCAACATTTCGACCGTCACGACCAATTGCGATTCCTCGGTCTTCGTTGTTGACAGTTACTGATGCTACCTTAGTGCCATCACGGCGCTCTATAATCTTTACACCTTCAACTCTAGCCGGAGCGAGCGCACTCATAACAAAAGCCTCAGCAGTTTCAGCCATCTCGACAACATCAACAACACGCCCAAAGGCGTCTGACGCGGCTTTCACATTTACTCCGCCGCGACCAATCGCTTTTCCTAATTGCTTTGGACGAACTACGACTATGATACGTTCTCCCTCATCATCACGAATAATATCAACTGCAGCAGCGCCTGTGATTTGCTCGAACTTGGCGATTAGAGCCATGTCATCCATAGAGAGCTTAACTCGTCCCAATTGACTCGCCTCATACCATCTTCAGGATTTTTGAGTCGCCAGGCTTGATAATAGCTATTGCTGAAACCATGAATGGTTTACCTACAACCTCACCCAAGTCCCAGGAAGTACCTTCAAACTTCTGGACCTTTATTTCAGCGAGCTTTGCTAATTGTACTATGTCTTCAAACTCATCTTTAGGACAGTTCGCTGCAACGACGACAAGTTTAGCCTTGCCTGTCTTGATCGCGTCAATTGAAGACTTTGCGCCAATCTTGCACTCACCTGTACTTACTGCACTTGCTATTGGTTGATTCAGGCTCATTGTATGACCTCGTATGTGATTTGTTGGTAGACCCGAACGGATAGCGTCAAAGGATATTCAGTTTTAATGTTTCCGCCGTGGTCTCTGTTTTAGACCTATCATTTCTTCTTCTTCAGAATAACTGGAGTTTGAGGATTCATGAGAAGATCAATTGCTCCAGTTCCAAGAGGAATAAGCTGGCCAAGAATCACGTTCTCTGTAATCCCTCTGAGAGGGTCTCGAGTTCCAGCAATTCCTGCACCCAGTAGATGTTTAATCGTGACTTCGAAAGCCGCACGTGCTAGAGCACTGTTCTTTGAACCTGAAATGCCATGTCTTCCAATCTGACGGATAGTTCCATCCGCAGTCATCATGTCAGCAACAAGAACGATATGTCTAACATCAACATCCATACCTTGCTCATTGAGTACGTTCATAGCCTCTTGGATGATTGCGTTTCTAGTCGCTTCAATCCCAAGTACTTGAAATATCTCTCTGAGATTGTTTGTATAGATTTTATGAGGGTTGACACCCGCAATCTCGAGTGCATCCTGTAGGTTGGAACCCTCAGTGTACAACACATATCCATTAGCTTCCTTTCGGATTACAACATGAGTCACATCATTTATCCCTTTGACTCGTACTTCGCGTATCTTCTCACTCAACTTCTGTAGTTCAGCCAGTGATTCGTTAGCAGGATACACAAAGATGGTATTCTCGCCCGGTTCAACCTCTCCCTTGGCCTTGATTTTCTCTTGTATTGCTTCTGCAACAGCCTCAACAGTAAGACCCTTGTCTTCCATCAATTCAGGATCAAATCGGATGTCAATGGCCTGTCGAAGAAGGTCAATAGACACATTACTTGCAACGCTTTCAACAAGCACCATCTCTATGTTCCTGGCAATTGCTTTTGCTTCATTTCGATCTCCAGCCTGCGTGTCAATTATGTGGATTTTCATGGTTGGTGTGCTAGGATTGTTTCGTGCATCGACAATCTCAATCAATCGAGGAAGACCTTGCGTAACGCTGAGTTCTGCAACACCCGCATAGTGGAATGTACGTAGAGTCATCTGTGTACCAGGTTCTCCGATACTTTGTGCGGCAACTGTTCCCACGGCTTCACCCGGTTCTACCAGTGATCGTTCGTATGAGTCTATCACGTTGTCACAGATTGTATCGAACTCTTTCTTTGTGATATCTAGGTTCGTAACCTTTGCTTGAAGTTCTTCTAACACACTTGGAGGGAGTCTACGTTCTTCATCAATATCTTCGAAACGCTTCTCCATGTGTTTAGCAATTGATGTGCTAGTATCTTTGGCGGCAGGTTTCTTGACTGCAGGCTTCTTTGGAGCTGCCTTTGTTGTAGTTGTCTTCTTTGGAGCTGCCTTCTGTTTGGTTGCTGTGCTCTTCTTAGTTGGTTTTTTCGACATTTTTAGGCCTCCACTAATCCATTCTTCCTTTACCCAAGACCTTCTCGATTGCTATATCGATATTGACAGAACGCCCGTGATCAGATTTGCTTGGGTCAACGCCATCATCACCAAAACGGAACTGAACAATCCTTCCTGGTGCGGTTCTGACTGTACCGTCACTCTCGACTTTTAGGTCTTGAAGTGCAGTCATGAGTCGTCTCTGCATATATCCTGATGTTGAGGTTCTTACAGCAGTGTCTACAAGACCTTCACGTCCTCCTGCTGCGTGGAACCAGTATTCAATTGGGTCAAGCCCACTCTTGTAACTCGATGTGACAAATCCCCTTGCACGCGCTCCGAGGTCTCCCCGTTCAAAGTGTGGGAGAGTACGACCGACATAACCTCTACTGATACGTTCGCCTCGAACAGCTTGTTGTCCAACAACAGCGGCCATCTGTGAAAGGTTTAGTCTTGAACCACGTGCTCCGGTTTGTGCCATAATGACCGCAGAGTTCTCAAGACCTAGATGTTCACCTGCTACCTCGCCAGCCGAGTCTCTTGCCTCAGCTAGTGTGGCCATGATTCTTTGTTCAAGAGTTTCTAGTAGTGTCTGACCTGGGTTAGGATCTAGCTCCCCACGTTTGTAAGTTTCAATGAGTTGGTTTACCTTAGCATCTGCATCACTCAGTATTCGTTTTATGCGCTGAGACGCTTCACGTGGTAGAGTTACATCGTTCAAGCCCATAGAGAAACCTCTATCAGTAATGAGTCTGACTAAGAGACGTCCAACTGAGTCCAAAAACACACGTGCTGTGGTAGGACCTTTCTCTTTGATGATTCTATGAAACAGTGAATCTGGTTCGCCTGCTCCGAACGCTTTCTCATCGACGACACCAAACTGGAGATTGCCATCACGCACCACAACGTAAGCATCGTACTCACAGTCCTCTCTCTTACAGGTTTGGCATTTCCTACAGATGTTCGCCTTGAATGAGATATTGATTCCTTCAGGAATGAACATACTGAAGATTTGCTTACCAGTCCATAATGCAACCGGTGCAATGATTGCAGGATCTGGGAGTGAACCTTCGAAGTTTGCCGAAGCGAGAAGCTGGTTCACTTGGTTCAGTGTGAGTAAGTTTGACTTTCGTGTCAGGAGGAATGCTGCTGAGATATAGTCCTGAAGAGCTCCAATAATTGGACCACCGTACCGGGGGGACAGAATTTGCTCCTGTACTCTCATCAAGACTCGTGCCTCTGCACGTGACTCTTCAGACTGTGGTACATGGAGGTTCATCTCATCTCCATCAAAATCTGCGTTGTAAGGGGGACAGACAAACAGTGACAGTCTGAAAGTTCTGTAAGGCATCACACGAACTTCATGTGCCATGATTGACATTCTATGTAGTGATGGTTGTCGGTTGAATAGGACTATGTCGGTATTGTTCAGATGGCGCTCTACTATGAACCCAGGTTCAATTGTGTCTGCAATAACTGATCGTTCCTTTACGAACCGTAAATCAACACGGCGACCATCTGTGCGAATGAGATAGTTAGCCCCCGGATGTCTGTCAGGACCGCGTATAACAAGGTCTTTCATTTCCTCAATGTTCCATTCTGTCACTCTTTGTGGAATGGTGAGAATCTTAGCAATCTGCTCAGGTACTCCTACCTCATTCATGCTCAGATTAGGATCAGGAGATATCACAGTACGCGCGGAGAAATCAACACGTTTACCGGACAGGTTGGATCGGAAACGACCCTCCTTACCTTTGAGTCTCTGGGCAAGTGTTCTAAGTGCACGACCAGATCTATGTCTAGCTGGTGGAATACCACTGACGCCGTTATCAAAGTAAGTTGTGCAATGGTATTGTAGTAGCTCCCAGAGGTCTTCAACGATGAGTTGGGGTGCTCCTGCATCCAAGTTCTCACGTAGCCTCTGGTTAATTCGAATAATGTCTATGAGCTTATGGCTAAGGTCATCTTCGCTCCTCACCCCCGATTCAAGGGTGATTGAGGGACGAACAGTGACTGGTGGAACTGCTAGCACTGTAAGAATTGACCATTCTAAACGAGCAGCATCTGGATTGATTCCTAGAAGGCGGTAATCATCATCAGTGATGTTCTCTAGACGTGCTCTAATGTCAATAGGAGTGAGTCTGACCGATCCTGCTTCACCGACCTCGTAGATGGAAGTTGGTTTCTCTAGTTTCAGCTTGAGTTGTTCCTCTTCACAATGAGGACATGATTTGACTTTAGCTGCTCTCTTGAGTATCTCGGCAGAAAGATTGGCTGTTTTTTGACCGATTTCAGGATATCTTTTGAAGAGTCGCTGAAAGTGTTCAATCTCTTCATCTGTCAGAAGTACTCTGTTACACTCTCGACAGATGGCTCGAAGAACCTTGTGTATAACCTTCGCATAGCCTTCATGCATGATTGGGCGTGCAAGCTCGATATGACCAAAATGACCTGGACAGTTACCAACTCTGTTGCCGCAAGTCTTGCAGCGCTGACCAGGATCAATCACGCCAAGTTTTGGATCCATGATACCGCTATCAATTGGATATCCGTCTTCGTCATATGTGTCAGCTACGACTATTTGGGCAACCGACATCTTACGGACATCATCTGGAGAAAGCAATCCGAACTCTATCGCATCAATCTTCTTTGTAGTTAGTCCCGAAATCATCTAAATCATCTCCTTTAATCGTAGCCTAGTGGCCAAGCCGAGTGACATCATCTCTTGTATCAGTAGTTTGAACGCATAAGAAACGACCACACTACTAATCTTAGCATTGGCTCCGCAAATCGGACAGTAATACTGGTCTTTGTTACGGTCATATACACCTATCAGACCACATTCTTCACAGACGAGCATGTTGCTCTTGTCTGATTCATCCAGTAGTCGACCTTTAAGAAGAATAGCGGCACCGTGGCCAATCAGTACATCGCGCTCCATTTCGCCAAACCTAAGACCACCTTCTCGAGCACGACCTTCAGTAGGTTGACGAGTCAGAATCTGTACAGGTCCTCTGGCTCGAGCGTGAATCTTGTCGGCAACCATATGATGGAGCTTCTGATAGAAAATAACACCCATGAAGATGTCAACTTTAAGCTTCTCTCCTGTGATTCCAGAATACATGGTTTCACGGCCATTATGTTTTAGACCATGCTTCTTGAGCATTTCATAGAGTTCTTCCTCAGTGACACCACAAAATGGCGATGCATCCTGTTGTTTGCCTACCATACAAGAGGCTTTGCCGGCGACCATTTCGAGAATCTGGCCAATGGTCATTCTGCTTGGGATAGCATGTGGGTTAATTAGTAGGTCTGGAACAACTCCATCCTCTGTGAATGGGAGGTCCTGCTGAGGCACAATGTATCCGATTACACCTTTCTGTCCATGCCGGGATGCATACTTGTCGCCGAGCTCAGGAATCCTGAGGTCCCGGACTTTTACTTTTACTAGACGGTTGCCATCAATGGTTTCTGTCAGTATGACACTGTCAACAACACCAGCTTCTCCATGACGTACAGCTATGGAAGTTTCACGGCGGTTCGGAGAAGCAATCTCAAATTCTGAGTATTCTTCTAGAAATCGCGGTGGAGATGTTCTACCAATGAGTACGTCGCCACCCAATACTTCGACCTCGGTTTCAATTATACCATCCTCACCGAGGTTTCTATATGACTCTGAGGCTCTGTAACCCCTGACACTTCGATCGGGAATCTCAAATCTGTCCTCTTGACCTCCAGGATACTTTCGCTCTTCACTCTCGTAGACTCGAACAAATGTGCTTCGACCTAGACCTCTTTCGATGGAGGCTTTGTTCATGATGAGCGCATCTTCTATGTTGTAACCTTCGAAAGATAGGATAGCAACGACAAAGTTCTGTCCAGCAGGACGGTCCTCGTATCCAATTGAGTCCATTGCGCGGGTCTTCACAAGTGGTACCTGAGGATAATGGAAAAAGTGTGAACGTGTATCTACTCTGTACCTGAAGTTTGCGGCAGGTACTCCCACTGACTGTTTTGCCATTCCAGCCATGTACACATTACGTGGTGATTGATTTCGCTCAGGGAATGGGATAAGAGCTGCAGAGATGCCGAGTATCGTGGAAGGTACAATCTCCATGTGAGTTGTATTGGGACCTATCTCTTCAGGATACATCGCAATTAGTGTATTCTCTTCCTCCTCCGCATCTATGAATTCTACATTTCCATTACGTAGAAGATCCAAGAAACCCCACTCAGTTTCTATCACCATTCTAAGGTGTTCATCAGAAAGACTACTCTTTCCATTTTCTACAACGATTACTGGTCTTCTCACACGACCAGGATCACAGTTGACCTGAACTTCGTGGGTGTCTTCATAGTATGCTATGTTCGTCTGATGATCAATCTCGCCAGCTCGACGTTTTTGTCGAATTGTCTTTACCAATACTTGGGGAGCGGGATGGACACCTACAAGTCGACCGTTTAGGAAGACATCAGCCCATTTTGTACCTCGTTTTCCCCGGATCTTCTCAATGGGTTCGACTTCAGCCTTGATAAGAGCACGATCTACTGCATCCTCTTCTGTTCCAACTGAGATGTAAGCCATCATAGCGAGGTTCTTCACAAGACCACAGTTTGGTCCTTCAGGAGTTTCGTTGGGACATATCTTACCCCAGTGGGTTGAATGAAGGTCTCGTGCCTCGAAGTGAGGTTGTGAACGTGAGAGTGGTGAAACAACTCTTCTAAGGTGTGATAGTGAGGATATGTAATTGGTACGGTCAAGTAGCTGTGATACTCCAGCCTTTCCTCCAACCCAGTTACCTGTAGCGAGTGCGTGTTTCAATCTCTGTGTGATTACATCAGCTCTTACTGCAGTCCTGATATTTGGCTTGCGACCGCGAACAGCTGTACGTTCTAATTGGTACTTAATATCACGAGTCAGAGAGTAAAGAGCCACTCTGAAGAGTGACATCAGAAGATCTCCAGAGAGTTTCAATCTCTTGTTAGCATAATGGTCCTTGTCATCAGGAGAACGCTTACTGAGTACCAACTCCAGAAGACGCTCGACCATCTGACCAAGATAGTAGGCTTTCTGCAGACGACTGTCATCTTCAGTGCCAATATGTGGAAGAAGATAACGATCAAGTACCTTTTCTGCACGGGCAAGCCGGTATTCCTTGGTCTGACCTACAGCAACTCGTTTTCCAATGAAGTCTAATGCATTATTTCGTGTGGACTCGTTCTCTTCGCCAGTGGGGGCATTGATTGGAGCTGACTGCTCGATAGTGACAATAAGCTCGTTTCGTATCTCATCATCGTCTGAGATGACGTCGACGATATCTCTGTCTGACTCAAGACCCAGTGCTTTTAGAAGAATGGCTAAGGGTATCTTGCCGGGCACTGATGGGAATGATACTCTTAGTTCACCAGTTCGCTTTCTCTCAATTGTCACTGGTGCTCTGAAACCACGTGATGTTGAGAAGACTTTGGCAATGTGTGTGTAACTAGAGCTCTTACTTGCTTCTTCAATCAGAATTCTATTCGGCGCCAAATCCTCTTGTGTTACTAGAACACGTTCAGAACCATTGATTATGAAGTAACCACCAGGGTCCTTGGGATCCTCGCCGTGCATTATGAGATCATCATCTGATAGACCGTTTAGATGACATTTCTCACTTCGGAGCATGATAGGTAGGTTGCCAATATATATCCTCATGGTTTCAAGCCGAGTTGACACAGAGCCTTCCTTTCGGACAGGTGTCATGTCAAGGTGTATCTTGCTTGCATAGGTGAGGTTTCTAATCCTGGCCTCATTGGGGTAGAGCTTGTGCTCACTACCATCCGCTTCACGGATAGAAGGTTCGTCGACATGGATATCGCCCAGTTCTACTACGTACCCTTCAATCTTTGGCGTAAGCTTACCAACACTATCTACTACATGTTGGAGCTCTTCTCTTATGAACCGATTAAACGAGTCGAGATGCTGACCTACTAGTCCATACTGATCAAAGAAGGCTTCTATAACTGGCCAGTACTTGTCTCGTTCTTGTGTGCCCGTTGTCATGTAATCACATCTTAAGTGTGAAGGACGGGGGAACTACTGCGAACATACACGCTTCCCAACGCATGGAACTCAGAAATCCGAGCTCACACATAGCTGCAATAGCCGCCCCGTTTGTTTTCTGCTCTGACAGTCCTACTCCGAGCCGCAAACAATGGCGGGCTCGGCGGGAT
>Ga0315553_10001880_pt1 | contig 17170 bp, 12 predicted proteins | sample SalMarSW160140MG_FD_203099 | JGI IMG/M metagenome (GOLD analysis project Ga0315553, IMG submission 203099) | Salt marsh sediment microbial communities from the Plum Island Ecosystem LTER, Massachusetts, United States - Salt Marsh Sediment SW1601-40 ... | reverse complement strand
GTTTTGACATTGGGGTTTTGCAATTTGTTTGACGTTTGGATTTTGAAATTTGGAATTTGTTTAGGATTTCGTGCTTGGGATATAGGATTTGGGGTGGGACGAGTGCGGGATTCGGGATTTGCTTGTGTTATCTGGTTGACTTGACCACTACCCTGCCGATGAGCTTTTCCAATTCTTTCTGGTCGTTACAGAACTGCAGCACGCTTTCGCCGGTGATGATTCCCTTAAGATAGAGCTCAGCCAGGGACTCATCAAGCGTAATCATCCCTATGTCGCGGTGGGTACGAATAATGTTGGGCAGCTGGAAGATTTTGCCTTCGCGGATGAGCGCCTTCACAGGCGGATTGCCGAGCATGACTTCTACGGCCGCTATCCTCCCCGAGCCATCAGCCCTGGGCACGAGGGTCTGACATAGCACACCAACGAGCAGAGAAGCCAGACGTGACTGAGCCAGGTGTCGCTGGTGAGGCGGGAACAAATCAATTATTCTCTCCATTGCCTGAGAGGCACTGGGGGCATGACCGGTAGTCAATATGAAATGCCCGGTCTCAGCTATGGTGAGGACGGCGTCGGCGGTATCCGGATCTCGCATCTCCCCGACCAGAATCACGTCCGGGTCCTGCCTCAAGACGTGCTTCAGAGCATTAGCAAATGACATGGTGTCGGTGCCCAACTGACGCTGGGTTACAGCGCATTTAGTGCCGGTGTAAACATATTCTATGGGGTCTTCAATTGTGACCACATGACGACTTTCGTGGGTGTTCAAGTGCTGAATCATAGCGGCCATGCTGGTGGTTTTGCCGCTGCCGGTAGGTCCGGTAACTACCACCAGTCCTCTGGGCTTCAACGCCAGCTGCTTGCATATGGCGGGCATCTCCAGCTCATCCAAGGTAGGGATTTTCGGCGGCAGTAGTCGCACAGCCAGGCTGATAGACCCCCGCTGCTGAGCGGCATTGCAGCGCAGACGACCGACGTCCGGGAGTGTATAGCCGAAATCAAGCTCCAGCTGGCGGTGAAACTCTTCCCGTTCCTCAGGTGTGGTCAGCTGGAGAAAAGCTTCGCTTACATCCTCAGGAGTCAATGGAACGGCGCCGTTCGCCGGTGCCAGGGAGCCATCGATGCGGAGAGTTGCCGGGCTACCCACAACCATATGTAGGTCGCTGGCCCGCCTTGAGTTACCTGTCCGAAGCAGCGCAAAAACATCCATAACTTTTCCCTTACACAGTCAACCGCGTAAATCGTAATTCCAGCACTAATTCATAGTATAGTGCAAATTGCGTTGCTGTCAATAGCCCCTTGGTAATAGGAGGAGAGTACCAGCCCCGCCCTGGCAACCCCACCACCGAAATGCCAAATGGCAAAATCCAAATGGCAAATGAAATCCAAACGTCAAAATCCAAATGACAAAACTACTTCCCGGGCAAGAGAATAGAAGAAGATATCAAACTAGGCTCTTGGGCCTCCCTCAGCAACTTCTGGCACTCATCTTACCTGCTGGGATTTGCCTTGGCAATCATCCTGAGCCAATGCTTTGTCTCCTTTGCCTCCTTTTTGCAGATGGAGATCTTGTGGCGAAAATCCTTCCTGGATTCTGCTCCATCTGCCTCCATGTAGTTTGCGCCGATACTGGCTGCTGCTCTTATTATCTGACTGATAAGTGGACTATTGATGGAGTCTTGACGGAGAGTCTTAACGAGTTCAATGATTGCTTCACCAGACTGAGCAGTCCGTTCTTCAAGGTCATACTTCATTGTTTGATTTGGCATTCCTTATTGATTTGAGCTTTGGGCTTTGTCATTTGGCATTATTGGGGGAGGCAGGATATGGGGATTTGAGGGGTACTGCGGATGGCTCTATTTTGTTAAGGAAAAGCTGAATGCCGTGCCACCGCCGGTGATGGAGGAAATCCACACACTTGAGAATCTGGGGTCATTGGCTGAATCCTTCGAGTCTCTCAAAGCGCGGGCATAGCGAAAGATATCATCCACATCGGGAGTGCCTCCATTCATTGTCACCGAGTTGCCCACGTGATTGACGGTTCCCAGGGCCACGCTCTCTCCGGCGAGTGCAGTAATTTCGCGCAAATCGTCGAGGATCACTGCCCGCCCCTGCTCTATACTGACAAGTGTGTTATGAAGCGCGTCGGCGGTACTTTTTGCCGACCCAACATTCGCTCTTAATCGGGTGACATCCGTCTGCTGCTGCGCGACACTAGCCTCACCACTCATCACCTGCGAACGTAGTGTCTCAACATTGTCGCGATTGTTGAGGACAAGAACTCCCATCAATATAACCAGGCCAATGCCAACGACGATGCCGACGGGGACAAGGACTCGTGCTATAGAGAAATGCGGAGGCACGTAGGCCTCAGGCAGGGCGTTGAAATTCACCAGCGAAAAGTCAGCCCCTTCCTTTTCCTGCAACAATTCCTTGAGAGCCAGCCCGATATTGACCATGAGCTCGTTGGTGTTGAAGCCCTCGGGAAGTTCCACCGGCGGGGGCAGGGGTGACACCGAATAGCCTGCCCGGCCAGCCAGGGATGCCCAGCTCTCGGGCACTTCTGCCAGGTCGCCGCAGACAAACACGGGCACAGTCGAATCTAAGGGATTTTCCAAATGGCTGGAATTATAGAAGGCAACAGTCCTGATGAACTCTTCGGCGATGGACGGGATTCTTTCCTCCAGAGATCCAGCCTCGCCGGGCAGAGACAACGTGCGGATGACTTGAGGCAGCCTGTCGGCCAAAACCATAACATCCAGATGTTCTAACCGGGCATCTATGATGATTGCCCGGGGCACATTCGGGATTCGGCACAGGGCCAAGGGAGCCAAGTCCAGAACATACGGCTTAACACCGGCCTGGTGCAGTGTTCTGATCAGAGCATCAACAAGATTGCGGGGGAAAGTGGCCAGGAACATGCGACATTCTCCCTTCGGGGAAGGAATGCGCTGGTATGAGCAATAGACCTCTTCCAGAGGCGTTGGTATCGTTCTCTGTGCCTCACGCCGCACCGCCTCCGGAAGCACAGCTTCAGGCAGCTCGGGCAGGGTTATTATACGATACAGAGAATCGTGCCCACTCAAAGCGACGGTAACCTTGTTCGTCTTCGCTCCCGTCTCTTTGAATAGCTGTTTGACCTTGTCGGCTACCTGCTGTTCATCAACAACGAGCCCCTGGCTGACCAGACCCGGTTCCAGCGGCGAGCTAGCCCACTTTTCTACCTGTCCGCCCTTCATCTCCAGCAAGTTAATGGCGGTATCTCTGATGAATAAAGTTGTAACTCTCTTGGCCATGCTTATTTACCTTCTATAGCCGTAGATATCCACGGCGATTGTTGCGCTGCCACCGCCGACACTCAGATTCACCGACTTCACCTGGGTGCTAGCAAACCTGGGATCGGTCTTTATGATGTCGATGAACTCAAATATGTCCTCCACTGCGCCACTGACAGGCAATGACAGAGAGACCACCGAATAGGTGACAGCCCCTTGTTTTACGGTACCCGGTTTGGGAAAGCTGAGGGAAGCTAAGCTCAGGTTACACTTCTCGGCAATCTCAAATATGTACTCACCGTACTCAATACTCTCTATTGCCTGAGGATATTGTGCCTGACTGGTGTCAAGCACGGATTGCGCCTGGGACAGCTGGTCTTCCAGGTCCTTCTTGTCAACCGCGAGCGTAATCGAGCGAGCCGTAGCTACATCCAGCCTGTCCTCCAAATCCCGCTGTTCTGCAGCCTGCCGGGAGTAAACCATGAACACGATGGCGAGGAGAACAACAATGATGCCGATTCCTACAATTATCCAGACCTTATTGCTTAGCTTCATGAACTACACTAATTCCTCGTAATATACCATTGTCTGAAAAGCTCTGTATAGTGGGTGTCCCCGTTCAGCACCTTGGTTACACTCTTTTCTGTCGTTGCGAGGAGCGAGATTCCTTGCTTACGCTTCAGAACAGGCTCGGCAATCTCGGTATACCCCCCTTCTGTCGTTGCGAGTCCCGATTTATCGGGACGAAGCAATTTCGGCGGGGAGCCAATGGGATTGCCGCGCTTCGCTCGCAATGACAAAGAAGGAAAAGACTCGCAATGACACGGAAGGTCATTATCAAATGTTACAAACATACGAAGTTCATCCATCTATCTAAATTAGCTCAGTGATTTCCTGTAAATATCTGCCTTTTCAATATTTCCGGGCAGCATCTTTGTGCCGCCCCCTTCTTCCTCTCGACCTCATTGACAGCTCCTATACCGGATTGATCTCCCACGTAGCAATGTGGTAAATCAGCTTACCTTGAGTGAAACCGGGGAAGTTAATGTCGCCCTCTCCGAAACCCACTTCCGGGTAAGTGACTGTGGGGCTGGTTCCCTGTTTTATGTCCACCTCGACACTACCAGCTATAGCGCCGTAGTAATCACCGCTCGGCTGTAGGAGCGTTGTGCCCAGAATTGATAGTATAAACACGGGCTCGCCATTACTGCCCACATCCCCCTTTGGTGCAAAGTACACGTCACCTACAGCTATAATAGCGCCGGGGCCGCCGACAGTACACTTACCGCCTACGATAACTGCGTCAGCAGAGTCGCTCTCAACGAAAATCGTCTGCCCATTCAAGTCAAGGGTGAACTCATGGCTAGTCTGGCCGATTAGCGTGTCACCGGTGGCGTAGATAGTTCCAGTAAGGGTTAAAGTAGCGGGGGTGTCAATTGAGTTCTGGATTGTCAGTGTACCGTTTATATATAGCGGCTCTAAATCCTGGTCAACGCCGTTAAGGTCTATAGTAGTGTCAGAATCGTAGTGCGTCGCGTCTTCGACATCGAGCCAGTAGAACTGAGCAAACTGGGCAAGTTCCTCTGGCTCATCCGGCCAGGCGCCATCATAATCCTCTGCCGGCTCGGCTCCTTCGGGATAGACGAGGGTTACCTTTTTCTTCCATTCGGCTTCACCCTGGCTGGTAATAATGTGATCAGCTATGCCAGAATAATCGGCACACACACTCTCACCGGTAATATAAGCCTCTATTTGGGTCCCGCTGCCATTGCCACTGGCTATTGAATCGACTCGATAGGTCATATTGCTGACATATGTTATGGTGACCTCCACGCTTTTGCTGTTGATTTTGTTAGCATCATCGGTCACATTGTAAGACCAGTAGTTCGGGGGTTCACCTCCACAGGGAGGACCTGGCAACTCCTCTACACCCTCCTGTATCTTCCACATAGCGTCCTCCACACCGGCATCGGCGGCATAAAGCTCATCCGTCTTTTTCTCATAGCCCTGCCCCGCAATCAATCCGGTGGTCATCAAGCCCAGCAGGGGAGTCAGAATAAGCCCGCCGACAACGAGCACAATCAGAGCCAGCATCATTGCTCGCCCTGTCTCATCTCTTACTAGCCTTTTTGCACCAGCTTTCATCACTTCGCGTCCTCGTTGTACCAGATACCAGTATATAGAAATCCCATCGTGCGTCAATCACCCGTTGGTAATAGGAAGATAGTATGAGCCCCGCCCTGCCAGCCCCCTCGAATTCCAAATTACAAAAACCAAATGACAAACAAATTCCGGTTCCTAAATTTGAAACGGTTCGCGTTGAAACGATTGTCATTGCCAGCGCAGCGCGGCAATCCGCTTCGCCAAATTGCCAAATCCCAAATTCCAATGGCCAAATAAGCCCAAATATCAAAATTCAAAATCCTGAACGTTCTGGGCGTTTGTATTTGACTGAGACGAATTTTGCCTTTCCTATCTATTGTTTGGGCCTATCCTGAGCGTCCGGCTAAGCTCAAGCCGAAGGCTGGGCAGAGTGATTTGGTGATGAGGATTTAAAGTTTCGCTTCAGACGGGTTTTATCCTCGCCGTCTCAATCCCGGCCGGAGATGGATTCCGCCAATATATTTGCGCTTTATAGTAGTGGCCGGGCTTGTCCCTGCCGGCACCGATACGCTGCTGTAAAACACAGCTGCCCGGGGCCTTATCCCCTTATCAGGTAGCTCATAATACCACCGCCCGTTGTCTCGGTGCGGAAGGAGAGAATGATGTAGACTAAATCATAGATTTCTTCACCATTGTCGAGTATTACCTCAGCCGAACCATCGCCGGGGTCCATACACAGTGACATATCAAAGGTATCAATGTCTACCCCGCTAAGGTATGGATCATCTAGAGAGTTGGAATAGGAATTAAAAACGTTGTTCTGGGGATTAACCGGGGGGTCCTCGTAGGGGTCACCGGGTAGTGGCAACTGGTAGCCATTCACCTTTATGTAATCATTGTCATAGTGGTTGTCGCCTTCGCCAACGAAATAGGTGAGGTGGCTGCCAGTTGTGTCGTCGGGGGTCAGGAAGCCGCTAATGGGAAAGGTTAGCAACGTATCCAGGCCGACATAACGAAATTCATCAAACAAATAGAGCTGATGCCCCTTTGTCTCGGGACTGGAATAGATGATTAGAAGCGACCAGCCGGCATAGGTCCATTGATATTGAGTGGGATAGCTCCCACCTTGTTTTTCAGCCGGGGTAGCCAGGGGATAGTCTGTCTCCCCGTCGGGATAAAGCTGGTAGGAGTCGCCTTCCAGTACATGTCCCAGGGTGAAGGTGCCGCTTCTGGTGTCGGGATCAAGCTGGGCGCGAACAATATTGGTGGCGTCGTAGAAACAGGAGTATGACCATGAGTTTTCCCCGCCGGTGGAGCCCCACTGTTCGCCGGCGTCCGGGGTGAACGCTATCTGCCCCTGATCAGCGGTTACCTGGGTCATGTTGCCTGTAGTGCCGAACATAACCCGATTGACCTTGGCATTTTCTACGAACGACTCCCCCGAGGCAGAGATGGCGATGTTATCAATATAGCAGTATTCTGTCCAACACCAGATCCACCAACAATCTCGTTCCTTGAAGCCATCAAGGTAAAACCTCATCCTGAAGTTGTCCGTCAGGTATTCGTTGGGAATAGTGTCGCTGAAACTGCTCGGAGGGTCATCATTCCTGAAGGCCTCATAATCGGCGCTCCAGGTGCTGCCGCCATCGGCGGAAAACGCATAGCAAAGACGGTCTTGGTCTTCCAGGTCTCCGTCTTCATCCTGCTGCCAGGAAACTTCAACCGTTTGTCCCGTGTAGGCGCTCAGGTCTATGCTGGAACTCATGGTAAGGTATCTTCCAGGCGTGGCACCTTTGTTGTAGGCAGTCCCTCTGAATCTCCCGTTGTAGGTATCCCAGGCGTTGCCGTGAGTCCAGGCCATGGGTGGTGCATTGAAGTCGGAGCAATTGTCCTGCAATACTATTGTCGGCTCACCGGGCTCTTCTATCCATCCCGACCAGTAGAGGTACGCAGCTTCTATTATGGCACTAGACGGGATATCGCCCTCAGCGAGGATTGCGCTGCTTTCCTTGAACAGCCGGTTACGGTATTTTCTGTCTTCCCCGGTGGTAGCCGTAGCTGTCATCATTGTGGCACCTATAGCGTGATAGTCGCCCGAGATGGTGGCCCCCAGTTTGCGCGGTTCGGTCTTGGTGCTGTAGCCTTCAACAGTGCACTGCTTCCCCGTATCGGGATCGGTAGCGGTGGACGTAATCTTGTAGACTTTGATGTCGGCATCCCATGTGTAACCCTCGCTGGTATCAATCCAGGACACAGCCGCCCCGGGCGCCTGTCCCTCCGGTCCCGAGTATTGAAAGGTGACGCATTCAGGAAAGACACTGACCGTAACGGGGGACCCAAAACTCCAAACCACGACGCAGCCGGCTTTACCAGTGGTAACAGCCGGTTCGGAGTAGTAGTCTTCCCCTTCGAGGCTACAGTTGTCGTCATACTCAAAGCCCGGCGGCAGCCATACCCCCAAGGTCTCTACCTGCGCGGCTCCGGGGCCCTCGCAGCCAGTGTCGTAGGTCAGCTTGATTTCGTATGTTGAGGCTTCGGAAACGGAGGGACTACCGGCTATTATCAGACTGGCTTCCTCGATAATCTGCCTGGCTGTGACGGGATTCGGAGCGTCTATGCCGCTGGGCATCCAGACATTCTCTATTGTGACATGTACGCTTTTGTCATTTACAAGCTCGCCCACGCCCTTCTCATCATCATCGAGGTCGTAACTCCATTTTGTGAAGTAGTCATACTCATCATAGTCAGGAAAACGTGGAATTATGCCGACGTACTTCAGCAGTGATAAGGCATGCTCGACCCCGGCATCGGCCGCGTATAGCCCATACATTCTCTCTTCATATACCTGTCCCGTTGCAAGCCCGGTGGTCATCAGGCCCAGCAGGGGAGTCAGGATAAGCCCGCCGACCACGAGCAGAACCATACCCACCATCATGGCTGCCCCCTTTTCATCTCTTACTAGTCTTTTTGCACCAGCTTCCATCACTTCACCTCTCCATCACGGCAGACGCTGAGGTCCTCTTTATCCCTTGGAATAAGGGGGATACGGGGGGTTGGTTTCATAGCTCCCTTTCTCCCTCTTATCTTAAGAGGGACAATCTCGAAGGGACTTCACTGTCACTGAATTACAGTATAACGCAACCCTCTCGTACGTCAATCACCCATTGGTAATAGGAAGATAGTATGCGCCGGCACCCTCCCACCTGCACCCCCAAATGCCAAATGTCAAGACTTAAATGACGAACAAGTTCCGATTCCTAAAGTCGAAGCCGTTGGGATTGAGACGATTGTCCTTGCAAGCGAAGTGTGGCAATCCCACTGTCCCCACAGGGATTGCGGAGCCTATTCTGAAGCATAGGCGAGGAATCTCACCCCTCGGAAGGACAGGGCGGGTGTGTCATTGCGAGCGCAACGCGGCAATCCCAATGGCTAAATACTGAATACTAATCTCTAAAATCTGAACAAATCCAAATATCACAATTCAAATGACAGGCGTGAGAATTCAGTAGTCAGGAATCAGTAGTCAGTAATCAGTTCTAATACTGGTTTCTCAGGAAAGACCTTGCCACTCGGGCAGGGAGATCTTCCTTCCCATGATGTGCGCCACTTCCTTGAGAAGTGCCTTGAGTTGAGGCACAGCATACTCAGCGTTGTTGGGAATAGCAAGGGTATGGGGCCCCATAGCGCATATATAAATGGCGCCCGCCTGCCTCAGGCGGGCTAAACCCCAATCTAACTAATTTCCTTATGAAGACTCGTCGTTTGCACGGTGCCCATCTAGCCATGGGCCACAGTTTCCTCAAGTATCGGTATGCCCTTGTTTAGGTCGAGTCCATCTATAACAGGCAAATGATCACCATGCCTTATCTTGACCATCAGCCAGCCTTCCAAGACCGATCTCAGCTCGCTTTGGCACCCATAGAGCGTTTCACCAAAAGCAATTGTCCCGGGGCATTCAGGAATCTTGCCGCAATAAGTACCATCTTCGAGCTTGTCATACAGAGCTCTGCTCATCGCGTGCTCAACGTATTCCGTTAGCATAGTTACCTCTCCGCGGCAATTATATATAGGCCAGCGAACACTGTCAAAGTAAGCTGTGCGAGGCGCAAGTGAGGAACGGGACTGAGGTTGCCACGCCCTTCTCGCAAAGGGCTCGCAAAGACGACTCGGATGAATGAGGATCAGTCTCCTTTGTTACGCTATGTTGTGACCTCGGCTGGGGGGTCTTCCAGGTATTCCGGCTCGCCCGGGGGGCCATGTCCCAAGGGCATCTGTTTCACCCTGCCAGCACCGATACGCCCGCATGGAACCGGCTAGCCGGGGCTCAACCCCTTATCAGGTAACCCATAACGTCACCAGTCGTTACCAGGCTGCGGAAAGAGAGAATAATATAGACTAGATTATAAATCTCCTGGCCATTATCGAGTATTACCTCGGCGGAACTGTCGGCAGGGGCTATACACCCTGACACGTCAAAGGTATCGATGTCTACCCCGCTAAGGTATGGGTCATCCAGAGAGTTAGAATAGGAATTGAAAACATTGTTCTGAGGATTAAAACCTGAGTACGGTTCATACGGGTCACCAGGTTGCGGCAGCAGGTAGTCATCTAGCTTTATGTAATCAGTGGTGTAGTGGTCATCGCCTTCGCCAACGAAATACGTGAGGTGGCTGCCCGTCGTGTCGTCGGGGGCAAGGAAGTTACTGATGGCGAAGGTTACTCTAGTATCCAGGCCCACATAACGAAAGGTGTCAAAGAGGTACAATTGATGTCCCTTGGTCTCGGGGCTGGAGTAGATAATCAGCAGCGACCAGCCGGCGTAAGTCCATTGATACTGAGTGGGATACGACCCCCACCCACTCTCTTGGGCGGGGGTGGCCAGGGGATAGCCAGTCGTCCCGGAAGGATAGAGGTTATACCCACTACCTTCCAACACATGTCCCAGGGTAAAGGTGCCGATTTTCGTGTCGGGATCAAGGACCTCGCGAACAATATCAGTGGCGTCGTAGTAACAGGAGTAGGACCAGGAGTTCTTCCCGCCGGTGGAGCCGTGCTGTTCGCCAGCGTCTGGAGTAGGCGCTACCTGCCACTGGTCAGTGGTTATTTCGGTCATGCTGCCTGTGGTGCCGAACATAACCCGATTGACCTTGGCGCTTTCCACGCCTGCCACAGTCGCAGTGATTATGATATTATCAATATAGCAGTATTCCCTACTCCAATACCAGCCTTCTTCAAAGCCATACAGGTAAAACCTCATCCTGAAGTTGTTCGTCAGATATTCGTCGGGAATGGTGTCGCTGAAATTGCTGGGAGGGTTATCATTCCTGAAGGCTTCGTAGTCAGCACTCCACGTGCTGCCGCCATCGGCGGAAAACGCATAGTAAAGACGATCTGAGTCTTCCAGGTCTTCGTCTTCATCCTGCTGCCAGGAAACCTCAATCGCTTGTCCTGCGTAGGCGCTCAAGTCTATGCTGGAACTCATGGTAAGGTATCTGGCGGTATCACCTCCACTGCTATAATGTCCCCTGAATCTCCCCGAGGAAATTGACCAGCTACTGCCAGCAGTCCAGGCTATCGGTGGCAGATTGAAATCAGAGCAGTTGTCTTGGAATATTATTGCCGGCTCACCCTCTTCTTCTATCCATCCCGACCAGTAGAGCCAGGCAGCATCTATTCTGGCATTGGATGGGATATCGCCCTCAGCGAGGGTGGCGCTGCTCTCCCTAAAGAGCCGATCACGGTATTTTTTACCCTCGCTAGAAGTACCTGTAGGTGTCATCAAGGTGGCACCTGTGGCGTGATAGTCTCCGGACAGGGCGGAGCCCAGTTTGCGCGGCTCGATCCTGCTGGTATAGCTTTCAACAGTGGTCTGCTTCCCCGTATCGGGATCGGTAGCGGTGGAGCTGATCTTATAAACCCTGACGTCGGCGTCCCAGGTATAATAATCTCCAGTGGTAACAATCCAGGACAGAGCAGCCCCGGGAGTTTGTCCCTGTGCTCCGGAGTATTGGAAGGTGACCGTATCAGGAAAGTCCTTAACAAGAACAGAGGAGACGAAATCCCAGACCACGGCATAACCGCCTTTATATGGGGTAACATCAGGTTCAGAGTAATAGACTTTGCCCTCGAGGCTACAGTTGTCGTCATACTCAAAGCCGGGCGGCAGCCATATCCCCAGCGTCAGTACCTGCGCGTTTGCGGCGCCCCCGCAGGGGTCATAACTTATCTTGATTTCGTACTCCGAGGCTACAGCCAGGGAGGGATTGCCGGCTATTATCAGCTTGCCCTCCTCAATGGTCTGCTCGGCTGTGGCAGCATCCGGGGCGGGTATGTCCTTGGGTATCCACACGTTCTCTATGGTGACATTTACGCTCTTGTCATTTACAAGCACAACCTGCGCCACACCTCCTTGATGATCATCCAGATAATAACCCCACGGTGTGGAATAGTCGTACTCGTCATAACCAGAGAAAAGGTCAGCCAGTTCTACATTCCTTATCTGCCATAAGCCATCTTCGATACCGGCATCGGCGGCATATAGCTGATACATTGTGTCTTCGTATACTTGTCCGCTCATAAGCCCGGCGCTCATCAAGCCCAGCAGGGGCGTCAGGATAAGGCCGCCCACAACAAGAAGGACGAGGACCATGGTAAACGCCGCCCCCTTTTCATCTCTTATTGCTTCCTTCATAATCATCTTCATTCTTTCACCCCCGGTAGTACCGGACTGCGGTACCTTAGTAGTACAGTTATGGTTCTTTCTCCTGTCAATTAGAACTCACGACCTATTACCTTTGTCATAGTACTAGTCGCTTGAAAAAGGAAAATCCCTCACCGCGCTGGTACTTCTGGGGGGATTCTCAGCTACAAAATCCAAATGACAAATGAAATCCAAATGCGTAAGTGCCAAAGATTCTGTTGCCCAATGAATTGGGCAACTACATCGGGCTACCGGGGGGAGAGGATTACGCTGGTTTTGCGGGGGAGAGTAAGCTGAGAAGCAGAGTTTACTCAGCTACTCTACTAGCCGGGCCTAGGTTCAACTTCGTAGACCCGGGTCTCGCTTTGTGTGCCCACGCTCGCGGTTACAGTGAAAGTAAGCACACCACCAACCCAGACACAGCTCGTCTCGCCAGGGTCAATATATTGGGCGACAACTCTGTCTGGATCGATATTATGGCTCCGCAGCAATTCGTTATCATCGGTTATATTATAAATAACCTGATTCACCGCACCTTCCCAGTCTGTCCAGGTGAGAGTGAGAAGAAAATGTGGATTCTCGGCGTACGTCACATTTTGAGCCTGCCAGGCATCGTTGCTTACCTCTTTGCCTGCCTGCTGGACCTGGCGAACGGCAATCATATGGTTGGAGGCACGCGTGTTGATAGTCAATATCTGCATAATGGCCGCGGTGATGCCGCCGGTGATAAGACCGGCAACAGCGATAGCTACCAGCAACTCGATCAGAGTAAAGCCCCGCTGGCCTTTCTTTAGCTTTTTCATCTCTTTTTGCAAGATCCTAAACCCCAAATCTCAAGCTCCAAATCCCTTCGGTTTCGCTCAGGGCAAGCATAGACAAACCCAAATGTCAAAATCCAAATGACAATTGAAATCCAAGTGCTTCAATGCCAAAGCTACTGTTTTTGTCATTTCTGCAGTATCCATGGCTTTTTATCCCCGGTTTAGTTTGTAGCCCACCAGCGTGATCACCTCTCTACCCTGATGGCTAACAGTCACGGTTATCTTCTGAAGTCCGCCCTGAAGCTCCTCGACACCAACAGGCGCAATCTCATAGCCCTCATAGCCCTCAGGAGTTATCACGTCATAATCTTCGTGGTCAGGCTCGGAATAGTCAATATATTCGTGGTTCTTAACATGCTCCATCTGGGTGCGGGCCAGGCTTTCGGCATTGGTTCGAACATCAGCAGTAATGGTAGCCCTGGAGGCAGTGGACAGCCCGCCGGCAAAGACGATGCCAATTATAGCGAAGAGAGCCAGGGCTATCAGCACCTCAATGAAGGTGAAGCCGCGGGAGCTCCCCCGAAGAGCTTTCCCTAATCTCCTATTGAATCCCACTTTTTTCATTCTCATCAGCACCCTGTAACCTGAAATCCAAATGACAGTTCAAATGCAAATGTCTCAATGTCAAATCCCCTTCCCTTTTGCGACTTGGGGGTTGGACTTTGTCATTTGTTATTGCCTCATTCATGACCCTGACCTGGCTGCTCACGCCTGGAATGAACCGTAGATAGAATACATGGCCGAAACCATGGCCAGAACGACAAACCCGACCAGCAAGCCTATGATTATGGTCATCACCGGCTGGATAAGGGCCACGGCCGATTTGGTCTTCTCGCTAGAATCCATCTCAAAGCTGTCAGCCACAGTATCCAGCGTGTTGTCAAGGTGGCCGGTTTCCTCACCGACTCTCACCATTTGCGTCATCAAGGGCAGAAAGAGCGCTCGCTTGGCCATAGGCTGGGACAGGCCCTCGCCTCTGATCAGCTCCTGCTGCACTCCGGTCAAGTTTTCACCCACAACCTTATTGTTACTATTGTATATAGCCATAGCCATGACTTCCGGTAGAGGCAAGCCAATCCTTATCAACAGTGACATAGTGCGGCAGCAGCGGGCAAGCTCACCGAGGTGGACAATACGGCCGAGCACAGGTAACTTGAGCACCTTGGTATCCCACCAGTGTTTCCCTCTTGGGGTCTTGATATAGAAATAAACGCCGGCCGCAGCGGCTACAATGGCGAGTATAACAAAGACTCCGTATTGGCTGAACCAATCAGTGATGGCCATAAGGACCCTGGTGATCAACGGCAGCTCAACCCCGAATTCAGCGTACATTTTGGTGAACGCGGGCAAAACGAAGGTAACCAGAATAATGACCACAATAACAGCAACAAAAACCACGACGAAGGGATAGGTCAGGGCATTCCTTATCTGCTTCTCGGTAGTGACCCCCTGCTCCATGTGTGAGGCCATTTGTCTCAGCACCACCTCCAGGTTGCCGGCCTGCTCACCGGCAGCTATTGCCCGGTGATACATGGGGGAGAAAGCCCGGGGGTGCTTGCTGAGAGCCACGGACAAGCCACTGCCACCGCGGATGTCAGCGGCTACCTCACCGATTATGGTCTTCAGGGTCTTATTATCTGTCTGTTCTTGTAGTAAGTCCAAAGCAGTAACAATATCTGTGCCAGATTCCAGGAGTAACGCCATCTGGCGGGAAAACATGATTATTTCCGTCGACTTTATGCTGGTAAAACGGGCCAGCAGTTTTTCCGTGTTAAGAAAGGGAACGACTTGTTTAAGGCTGACCACTCGATAACCGCCGTAGCCCAATAACTGGGTTGCGGCCTCTTCACTGAGGGCCGAGACCTTGCCATTGACCAGCCTTTTGTCTTCAGTGTAGGCCGTATAAGCAAAATCCATTTATCACCTCCAAGTTGCTAAGTTGCAAAGTAGGCATTACGCAGCACTTCCGCAGGAGTGGTAATACCTTCCTTCACCTTGCGCATACCATCATTCATCATAGATATCATACCCTCTTTGAGGGTCTGAGCCCGTATCTCACTACTACCGGCTCGATTAACGACCATCATTCCTATCGTGTCGCTCACACGCAAAATCTCGAAGATTCCCGTGCGGCCCAAGTAACCGGTATAGGCACAGGACTTACAGCCGGTGCCATAAAGAAACTCGGCCCGCTTCTCTCCCATTTCTTTTTCATAAGCCATCTGCTCGACCAGGGGGGCCTCAATAAGGCGAGCGCAATCAGGGCAGGTACGGCGCACCATCCGCTGAGCCACTACACCGATGACCGCCGAGGCTACCAAGAAGGGCTCTACCTTCAAGTCGACAAGACGGGAGAGCACACCGGCAACGTCGTTGGCATGGATAGAAGACAGCAAGAGGTGCCCGGTCAAGGCTGCCTGGACAGCTATGTTGGCCGTCTCGGCATCGCGTATCTCACCAATCAGTACTATGTCCGGGTCATGACGCAGTATAGACCTCAAGCCGCTGGCAAAGGTAATGCCGGCCTGGGGGTTAACCTGAATCTGGTTTATATCCTTGAATCGGTACTCGGCCGGGTCTTCAATAGTAATGATATTTCTCCCCTGGGTGTCAAGGGAACTGATTGAGGCGTATAGAGTGGTGGTTTTGCCGGCTCCGGTCGGGCCGCTAATCAGAATCATACCATAGGGGACCTTGAGCATATTCTCATACTTGGCCAGGCTATCAGGCAGCATACCAAGCTGTGCTAACCCCAGCGCAGCGAGTGACTTATCTAGAATGCGCAGGGTTGCCCTCTCACCCCAGACAGTGGGGGCAGTAGCGACTCTGACATCTATCGGGCGTCCCTTGCATTCGGTGGAAAACTGGCCATCCTGGGGACGGAAATGATCAGCGATGTTCAGTTGAGACAGAATCTTGATTCGTGAAATGAGCGCCCGATGTATATTCGGCGGTAGAGACATCGTATCTTGAAGAGTGCCGTCTATGCGGAAGCGTATGCGCACTCTCTCTTCTTCTGGCTCAATATGTATATCGGATGCGCGGGCCTTGACTGCTTCGTCAATTATGAGGTTGAGAGACTGCACGAGAGGGGTCTCAGTCGCAGCGGTAAGGGCAAGCTTCTCATCACTTTCATCATCCGGGATGGAGATGCGGGAAACCTGCTTCTCAATCTCACTGAAGCCCTTATAATTGAAGTCAATAGCGTCTCTGATTTCCTGCACGGTAGCAGCTATGGGCTTAATCCTCATTCGGCTCTGAGCCGAAAGAGCCTCGAGAGCAAAGATGTCGGTCGGGTCGGCTATAGCCACTTCCATTGTCTTGCCCGATATGGTCAGGGGTACAGCGTTGTATCTCCTGGCTACTACCTCGGGAATCAGCTGCAATGCCTCAGGCTGGGGCATCTGCCTCAATAGCTTGGCAGGGGTCTTGGTTTTGACTGGTTTCTCCGCTGACCGGGCGGGCAACTCTTCAATCACATGCTCAGGCTCAGGAGTCGGCTTTGGCCCTCCCTTCAGGACCTTTATCTGCTGGTGCCGGGCAAATTGCCGGGCCTCGCCGCTAAGGTCAGTTGATACCACTATGATCTTCTCATCAAGGCCAACTTCATAGGCCTTAGTGTCAAATAACATCACCTGTTCCAGGCTCACTTCTTTATTTCCGTTCAGGAAGTCTATGCCCAGCATATGCTCGACCTGACCGTCTTCGCTGTGAGCCAGTATATCAAAGACATATTGATTTCCTGACCGGCCTTCAGCTTTGGCTCTCTCTTTCACTCCATAGCCGCGGCTGGTCAACGATTTGACCAGTTCCTCTTTTGTGCCCACGGTGAGCGGCTCGGCGACCTTAACCGTCGGCGCGGGTTTCAGAGTCAATAGCTGCTCAACTCGTTCCCCATCAATGACCTTTATTCGCTGTTTAGCAGCAAGCTGCTTTGCCTCCTGACTGAACTCAGGGATGGCAACAAGAATCCTGTCAAGGATGCCGCAATCGTAGGCTTCGTTGGCCAGGCTGAAAACGGTGTCCGTTTCCGCCTGCCTATCACCACCAGCGACAATGCCGATAGCGACGGTGTAGCTGGTAAGACCATCGTCTCTACGAGCTACCATATCAAAGGTATGTTCAATCCCCGACTTCCCGAGGAGCTTGGCCGCCTCGGTTACTTCATACCCTTGCTGCTCCAGGTACTCTTTAACCCGGGTCCTTAGCTCTGGATCAATGTCCATCTGACACACCTTGCTATTCATCTTCAGTCGTTCCAGTAAAGTACGATT
>Ga0315553_10001877_pt1 | contig 17176 bp, 18 predicted proteins | sample SalMarSW160140MG_FD_203099 | JGI IMG/M metagenome (GOLD analysis project Ga0315553, IMG submission 203099) | Salt marsh sediment microbial communities from the Plum Island Ecosystem LTER, Massachusetts, United States - Salt Marsh Sediment SW1601-40 ... | reverse complement strand
GGCGGGGCGCGCCGCGGCGCGCCGGCGCTTCGGGCTCGACCCCGATCGGCCGTTGGTGCTCGGGTTGAGCCGCCTCGTTCCTCGCAAGGGCTTCGACGTCCTCTTGGAGGCGGTTGCCGGGCTCCCGGGCGTCGAGGTCGCGATCGCCGGCTCCGGACGTGACCGGCGGCGCCTCGAGCGCGTCGCGGCACGGGTCGGGGTCGCCGACCGGACGCACTTCCTCGGCCGGGTCCCCGACGCGACGCTGCCCGAGCTGTACGCGTGCGCGGACGTCTTCTCGATGCTCTGCCGTGAACGGTGGGGAGGCCTCGAAGCTGAGGGGTTCGGGATCGTGTTCGTGGAGGCCGCGGCCGCGGGCGTCCCGAGCGTGGCCGGCCGGAGCGGCGGATCCCACGAGGCGGTGGCCGACGGCGAGACCGGCTTCGTGATCGAGCCCCGGAACGTTCGTGAGGCTCGAAACGCCCTGGGGCGCCTGCTGCGAGACGACGCGCTCCGCCGCACGATGGGGGTCGAGGCGCGCCGCCGCGCGACGACCGAGTGGTCGTACGATCATCTCGTGCGACGGCTCACCCCGGTCGCGCGTGGCGAGCTCGACATGCTTTCACCGCTCCCCGCATGACGACACGTACGACGCTCGAAGGTCGCGGGATCATCGTGACCTCGTGGGTGACGACCGCGCTGTTCGCGGCGATCGCTGTACCGGACGCCCTGGGCGCGTCCGCGCTCGACCGCGTCGCCGTCGGCACCGCGATCGCGTTGTTCTTCGTCTCCTTGCCGGTCTGGGTGGCTGCGTTCTTCGTGGCGGTGGCGCGCAGCGCCCGCGGGGACGACATCGTCGTGGGGAGCCTCTTCCTGGCCCAGGGCCCGGTACCGCGCGCGCCGCGGCTCCACCTCTACGGCTCGCTCGGGGTCGCGATCGTCGTCGCGGCCGTCACCGCCGCGGCCGACCCCTTCGGGGTTATGGTGCCGATGCTGCCCCTCGGCCTCGTCGGTCTCTGGGGCGCCCGGCACGGACGCTTCCCGCGCCGGATCGACTCGACCCGGAGGAGGGAGCGTGGCGGACGAAGCCATTGAGCGCATCCACGTCGACCGGTCGCCGGACCAGTGCTGGCAGGTCGCCACCGACTACGAGCTCTATCCCGAGTGGGCGAAGAACGTGAAGGAGGTGAGCGTCCTCGAGCGTGACGGCGAGGGCCGAGGCTCCAGGGTCGAGATGCGTGTCGCCGCCATGGGCAAGAGCCTGCGCTCCGTCTACGACTACGACTACGCCGACGCGCCCCACTCGTTCGCGTGGACGCTCGCCGAGGGTGACATGCTCCGCAGCCTGGACGGCCGATACACCTTCGACGAGGACGGCCACGGGACCCGGGTGACCTACGAGCTGAGCGTCGATCTGGCCATGCCCATGCCCGGCTTCATGAAGAAGAAAGCATCGCGGCTCATCATGGGTGACGCGCTGAAGGAGCTGAAGCGGCGGGCGGAGGAGAGCTGAAGGCGGAGTTGCCGGTAGCCTGCCCGCCGAATGCGCGTCCTCCTCTTCACCGGCAAGGGCGGCGTCGGGAAGACCACCGTCGCGGCGGCGACCGCGCTCCGCGCGGCCGAATCGGGGCAGCGGACGCTCGTGTGCTCCACCGACCCCGCGCACTCCCTCGGTGACGTCTTCGACGTCGGGCTCGGTGACCGCGCGGCGCCGATCACGGGACGCCTCGACGGCCAGGAGCTCGACGCGCGCTCCCGGCTCGAGGACGCCTGGGGCGAGATCCGTGAGTATCTCGTCGCGTTGTTCGACTGGGCGGGCGCCGACGCGGTGGAGGCCGAGGAGCTCGCCGTCATCCCGGGCCTCGACGAGGTCTTCGCGCTCGCCGAGCTCCGTACGCACGCCGAGGCGGGCGAGTACGACGTCGTCGTGGTCGACTGCGCGCCGACCGCGGAGACGTTGCGGCTTCTCTCCCTCCCCGACGTCCTCGGTTGGTACATGGCTCGTGTGTTCCCCACGCAGCGGGCGGTCACGCGCGCGGTGCGGCCACTGGTGCAGCGCATGGTGCGGATGCCCGTGGCCAACGACGGTGTGTTCGCGTCGGTGCGTCGCTTCTACGACCGCCTCGACGGCGTACGCGACCTGCTCACCGACGGCGACACGACCAGTGCTCGGCTCGTGGTGAACCCCGAGCGCATGGTGATCGCGGAAGCCCGGCGCACCTTCACGTACCTGTCGCTGTTCGGCTACCACGTCGACAGCGTCGTCGTGAACAAGCTCCTGCCCGAGGCGGTCACCGATCCGTGGTTCAAGGGCTGGCGAGATGCTCATGCCGAGCACCTCGCGACGATCGAGGAGGCCTTCGAGCCGCTCCCGGTGCTGCGAGCCGAGCAGGCCGAGCACGAGCTCGTCGGCGTCCAGCGCCTCGAAGCCTTCGGAGCGGCGCTCTACGGCGGGTCTGCACCCGAGGAGCGTCTCTCGTTCGTCGAGCCCATGCGTGTGGAGGCGCGGGACGGCGCGCTCGTCCTCTCGCTGCATCTGCCGTTCGCCGACAAGGGCGACATCGAAGTCGGGCGCGCCGACGACGAGCTGTTCGTGGCTCTCGGTTCGTACCGGAGGGCGATCAGCCTCCCCGACAGCCTCCGGCGTCGCGCCGTGGGCGGGGCTCGCATGTCCGGCGGACGGTTGCACGTCGAGTTCGTGGAGCCGTGATGCTGCGCGATCCCAACCGTCCCCGAGGGAACCCGCTCTTCGACGAAGCCGACTCCACCTCGTTCGACGTCGACGCGCGACGCGCCCGCCATCCGCGGTTGTCGGCGGTGCCCACCGGCGCCACGGAGGAGGAGCCCGAGGGCGAAGAGCCCGGCGGCGAGGCGACCGAGCCCGAGGAGCCCACGGGAGGCGCCACCGGTCGGACCGATGTTGGTGTGGGCGGGTTGCTCGACGCGCTCGTGGACGCCGGACCGGAGACCGCCGAGCATCTGCTCCGTGCCGTGAACGAGCTCCTGCTCGCGGCCCAGACTGTGATCGCGGCCGCGGAACGGGGCCTGGAGCAGCGGGGCGAGGCGGAGCCCAGCGCTCCGGATGCGGACGCCCCGACCTCGGCCGAGGGAGACCGGCCGGGACGGGTGCGTCACATCGACCTGGACTGACGCCCGCCGTGGGATCACGAGCCGACGTCGCCGTGGGGGTCGACGTCGGGGGCACGAAGATGCACGGGCTGGTGCTGGCGGGCGCCGACCGGGTCGTGGCCGAGGAGCGGGTCCCCACTCCCGAGGTCTACGCGGACCTGCTCGACGAGTGTGCGGCGTTGATCGGTCGGCTCGACGCGGTGGAGCCTGTGCATGCCATCGGCGTCGGCATCGCCGGCCTCGTGACCTTCGACGGCGCGGTCCGCTACGCGCCCAACCTCCCGGCACTACGAGAGGCGCCGCTCGGGGCCGATCTGCGGACCCGCCTCGGATCGGAGGTGGCCGTCGAGAACGACGCCGACGCCGCGGCGTGGGGTGAGGTCACCGCCGGCGCCGCGCGCGACGCCGACGACATCCTCGTCGTCACGCTCGGGACCGGCATCGGAGGCGGCATCGTCACCGGTGGGCGGCTCTACCGCGGCGCCCACGGCTTCGCCGCCGAGATCGGCCACTTCACCGTCGACCCGGACGGTCCACGGTGTGCGTGCGGCGAGCGTGGACACTGGGAGGCGCTCGCCTCGGGCACCGCGCTCGGGCGCCTGGCGCGAGCACGCGTGGGCGCGGGCGAGGCCCCCAGCGTCCTCGCCGCTGCCGGTGGGGACGAGGAGGCGGTGAGAGGCGAGCACGTGACCGCCGCGGCTGCAACCGGCGCACGCGACGCGCTGGTCGTCCTGCACGAGTACGCGGAGCGGGTCGCGATCGGCATCGCCGGGCTCGTGAACGTGCTCGATCCCGCTCGCGTCGTCGTGGGCGGGGGGCTCGTGGCTGCGGGAGAGGTGTTGCTCGAGCCGATCCGGAAGGGCGTGGCCCGGCGCATCGAGGCGCCCGACCACCGGCCCGCGGTGCCGGTCGTCGCGGCGGAGCTCGGTGAGCGGGCCGGCGCCATCGGCGCGGCCGCCTTCGCACGCGCCCGGTCCCCGCGCCGACCGGGTCCGGAGGCTCAGCTGTAGCGCGCCTCCACGCCCCGGGCCTCGCCGTGGTGGGCGACCGCGGCCCGGAGATCGGACAGGAGCTCGTCGACGATGCTCGCGTGCGCGGGCGAGATCATCATGTGCAGCGCGTCCGGGTCGGATTGACGGTCGAGGTGCCAGCCGCGGTCGTCCATGACGTCACCGACAGCCATGATGTCGACGTCGTCGGAGCCGAAGGCGAGGACGCTCGCCACCGGCGCCCCGATGACATGGAGCTCGGGGATGGTCTCGATCCCCGTCCGGATCCGGGCCGTCGTCTCCAGCAGGTCGCGGGTGAGCGCCTCGTAGCCGGAGCGACCGAGATGCCGCATCACGGCCCAGGCGGCCGCGATCGGCGCGGCCGGGCGCGCCCCGGCGATCCCCGGTGAGCCGTAGAGGCCGCCCGGCCAGCGGTCGTAGAGGAAGACCTGGTGGTCGACCCACCACTGCCGCTCGCGGTGCAGCACCACCGAGGCGCCCTTGGTGGCGTAGCCGTACTTGTGGACGTCGGCCGACATCGAGGTCACGCCCTCGACCCGGAAGTCGAACGGTGGCACCGCGTGGCCGAGGGACTCCATGAACGGCAGCAGGAAGCCACCGACGCACGAGTCGGTATGGAACGCGATGCCGTGCTCGGCGGCGAGCGCGGCGAGCTCCGGGATCGGGTCGACGACTCCGTGTGGATAGCCGGGTGCCGAACCGACGATCAGCGCGGTGCGCTCGTTGACGAGCTCCGCCGCGGCGGAGACCTCGGCGCGGAAGTCGGCGCCGAGGGGTATCTGACGGTGGCGCAGCCCGAGGTAGTGCGCGGCCTTGGCGAACGCCGGGTGGGCGGACACCGGGGCGAGGAGCTCGGGCTCGGTGATCCCGCGTTCGGCCAGAGCCCGGCCGCGCGCCACCTTCACCGCCATCATGATCGACTCGGTCCCGCCCGAGGTCATCGACCCGCCAGCGGCGGGCGGCGCGCGGAGGAGGTCGGCGGTCATGTCCGTGACCTCGCGCTCCATCTCCCGCAGGCTCGGGAAGCGGAAGGGGTTCAGCGCGTTCTCGAACCGGTAGAGGTCATTGGCGTCGGCGAGCACCGCGTCGACCGCCTCGCCGGCCGGGTAGATCAGCGAGAACGTGCGGCCCTCGCGCCAACGGGCGTCCGCCTCCTTGCGCGCTCGCATGGCGGCGCCGAGGGTGGTGCGGTCCGTGCCTTCCTCGGGGAACGGGGTGCGTTGCTCGTCGCTCACGATGACGTCCTCCGGCCTCTCCTCATTGGCTGAAGTACTTGTCCACCAGACGGCGATCGACGGTCACGAAGAGGCCCTCGGCCTCCGCGGTGACCTCGCCGTCCACCGACATCGTGCCGTGGACATCACCGCGCCGGCCCGCCCGACGCTCGTGCCACGCCTCCATCCGCACCTCGCGGTGAAGCGGGGTGGGCCGCCGGTACCGGACCGTCAGGCGTGCGGTCATGCCCGGGGCGCCGAGGTGGGCGTTCGCCGCTCCGAGGAGGACGTCGAAGGCCGCGGCGATCGTCCCGCCGTGCACGAAGCCGGGAGGACCTTCGTAGGCTTCGTCGAAGGTGAACCGGCCCCGGACGCGCTGCGCACCGGTCTCGATCTCGATCGGCGGGGCGATCAGGTGCGCGGCGCTACCCGGGGAGCGACCGGTCGGGCCCTCGCGCTTCACTTGCCCCGGAACTCCGGGGTGCGCTTCTCGGCGAACGCGCGCGGCCCTTCCTTCGCGTCCTCGGACGCGAAGACCGGCATACCGATCTCAAGCTCGCGCGCGAGGCCGTCGGCCTCGCTCAGGTCGCGGGTGGCGAGCACCGACTCCTTGATCGCTTGCACGGCGAGCGGACCGTTGACCGCGATCGTGGCGGCCAGCTCGCGTGCTGCGCCGAGTGCCTTGCCGTCGGGGACGACGTGGCCGATCAACCCGATGGCTCGTGCCTCGGGGGCGTCGACGCGACGCGCCGTCAACAGCAGCTCCATCGCCAGCGTGAACGGGATCTGGTGCTGGAGCCGGACGGTCGAGCCTCCGAGCGGGAACAGGCCGCGCTTGGCTTCGTAGATCCCGAAGAAGGCGGACTCGGCCGCGACGCGGATGTCCGTCGCCTGGAGGATCTCGGTGCCACCCGCCACCGCCGCGCCCTCGACCGCGGCGATCAGCGGCTTCCTCACCTTGTAGTGCCGGAGCAGCGCCTTCCAGTGGAGGTCGTTGTCCTCGGCGAGGCGGTGCTGGTAGCGCTCGTCGGGTTGCGACATCGCCTTGAGGTCGGCCCCGGCGCAGAAGTCACCGCCGACACCGGTGAGGATCGCCACGCGTACGTCCGGGGTCTCGTTCACGTACCGCCACGCGTCGGCCATGCCGACGAGCATCGCGGTGCTCAAGGCGTTCTTGGCCTCGGGCCGGTCGAGCGTCACGACCACGACGTGCCCGTCGTGGTCGATCCGGCAGTCCTCGGTGCTGATCTCGGCGACGAGCGGCATGTGTGCTCCCGGTGGGCGAGGGACTGGGATCGGGGCCGCAGGAGTCTACGGTCGGATCGACCCCTTGCGAGCAGAATGAGAACGTGTTCTCATTCTAGGCGGCCGCGTGCACGTTGCCGCGGCCACGACCGAGTCCCGAACCCGAGGTGCCCATGACGGCGACCGAGCAGCGCTCCGAGTTCCCGCTCGAGGACCAGACCGCGTACGGAAAGGCCTCGCCGTTGGAGTTCCTCTGCCGGCTCCAGGCCGAGGACCCGGTGCACTGGCACGAGGCGGGGGGCGAGTACGGGCCCGGCTTCTGGGTCGTCACCAAGTACGAGGACGTCCTCGCGGTGTCGCGCGACGCGGCCACGTATCGGTCGGGGAGCGGCTTCCTGATGGAGCAGATGATGCCGGGGACCGAGCACCTGCTCATCAACCAGGACGCGCCCGGGCACACGCGGAACCGCATGCTCATCGCGCGCGCGTTCACCCCCAAGGTCGTCCGCAGCCTCGAGCCATACGTGCGCAAGGCCACCGTCGACCTCCTCGAGCGGGCGCGTGCCATGGGCGAGTTCGACTTCGTACGCGAGATCGCGGCCGAGCTCCCGCTGACCGTCATCGCTGACCTCATCGGCGTGCCCCAGGAGGATCGTCACAGGGTCTTCGACTGGAGCAACCGCATGATGGGTCGCTTCGACCCGGAGTACCAGCAGTCCTCGGGTGACGCGATCGCGCAAGCGGACGCGGCGGCGATCGAGCTCTTCGAATACGCCCAGGCCATGGCCGAGGACCATCTCGCGAACCCGCGCGACGATCTCGTGACCACGCTGCTCACCGCCGACGCCGAGGGCGAGAAGCTCACCGCCGAGGAGTACAACTACTTCGTCTTGCTGTTGGCGGTCGCGGGCAACGAGACGACGCGCAACCTCATCTCCGGTGGGATGCTGTCGCTCTTCGAGCACCAGGACCAGCGTCGACGCGTGGCCGACGATCGCGCACTCGTCCCGTCAGCGGTCGAGGAGATGCTGCGCTGGGTCTCGCCGGTTCGGTACTTCCGTCGGACGGTGGCGAACGACACCCAGCTGCGGGGGGTCCCGATCTCGGCGGGGGACAAGCTGACGATCTGGTACGGGGCCGCCAATCGCGATCCGGACGTCTTCGACGACCCCTGGACGTTCGACGTCAGCCGTGCCCCGAACGAGCACGTCGCCTTCGGTGGCCGCGGCCCCCACTACTGCCTCGGGGCCAGCCTCGCCCGGCTCGAGATCAACGTGATGTTCGAGGAGCTGTTCGAGCGACTCCCGAACCTGGAGCAGGCCGGCGCCGCCGAGATGCTGGCCTCGAGCCTGATCAACGGGATCAAGCACCTCCCAGTCCGCGTGGCCTGAGCGCCGAGCGGGCCGAGGCTCAGGGGCCTTCGGGAGCGCGCCCGGCCGACCCGGCATGCTCGACGGCCGCGATCCCCGACGCTGACCACGCGCCGGCCACGGCGAAGAGGTCCATGGGCGTCGGGGTGAGCGCGAGCTCGACCGCGAACGCGATCGCACCGGCCATGGCATCGGCGCCCGCGGGCCGCAGGTGCAACCCGTCGTCCCAGTTGGCATCGGGTGTGCGCGTCACGACGGCCTGCCAGTCGAGCACCTCGAGCTTCGGCCAACGTGCGGTCGCGGCGCGCAGCTCGTCGTTCATGCCGGCCCGGTCGGCGCGGAACTCCTGCTGGGTCAGCCAGATCACGTGGTCGACGCCCGCGAGGGCGCCCATCACCGTATCGATGCGATTCGCGAAGTCGCCCGAACCGTCGTTGTGGCCGAGCGAGACCACGACGACGTCGTCCGTACGGCCCCGGAGCAACGCGGGCGCGGCGAGCACTGTCCGGGAGACCTCCGCATCGACGGTGACGCGGTACCGCGGCATCGCGGCGACGATCTGGTCGGCCGCTCCCAGCAGCACCGAGTCGCCCACCACGAAGACGTTCGCCCCGTTCGCCGGCGCGGCCTCGCCCCGTGTGGGCGCGCCCAGCGGGAGGGTGGCGGTGGCGGCGAGGACGATGGCCACGATGGAGCGGAGCACGGGTGCCATTCTCGTCGCGACGCCACGCTCGACGAGCGCACCGTGTTGCGGCAGAACTGAAACGTGTTCTATTTTCTTCGTCGTGGCGCAGGTGGGGTTCTGGAAATGGGCTGCGGCAGAGCCGGACCGGCTCGCGGTGGTCGATCCGGACGGCACCGAGCACTCCGCGGGGGAGCTCCTCGCGGCGGCGAACGGGCTGGTGCACGGGCTCCGGGCGCTCGGGCTCCGGCGCGGGGACGCGGTTGCGACGTTGCTCCCCAACGGGTTCGAGTCGACAGCGGTCTACCTGGCCGCGCTCCAGGCCGGCTGGTACTTCACGCCGATCAACTACCACCTCGCCGGGCCCGAGGTCGGCTACATCGTCGGCGATTGCGAGGCCGAGGCCTTCGTGGCCTCGACGCGGTACGCGGACGTGGCGATCGGAGCCGCGGCCGAGGCCGGCATCTCCCCCGCGTGCTGCTTCGCGGTCGCCGCGCCCGAGGGTGGGGACGAAGGCATCGAGGGGTTCCGTGCCTTCGCCGAGCTGAGTGCGGGACAATCGACGGACGCGCCGCCGGATCGCACGGCCGGCGTCGCGATGCACTACACGTCGGGGACGACGGGCCGGCCGAAGGGCGTCCGGCGCGGGTTGCCCGATCTCGACCCCGACACCAACGCCGAGCTGTTCGCGATGGTCCTGTCGCTCTTCGGGATCCAGCCCGACGACGGCAACGTGCACCTCGTGACGTCACCCAACTACCACACCGCGGTCACGACGTTCGGGGGGAACTCCCTCCACTACGGCCACCCGCTCGTGTTCATGGACAAGTGGGACGCGGAGGAGACGCTCGCCAAGATCGAGCGGTACCGCGTCACCTCGACGCACATGGTCCCCACGCAGTTCCATCGGATGCTGGCCCTGCCCGACGAGGTGCGCGCGAAGTACGACGTCTCGTCGATGCGCTACGCGATCCACGCCGCGGCTCCGTGTCCCGTCGACGTGAAGCGCAAGATGCTCGAGTGGTGGGGGCCCGTCGTCTACGAGTACTACGCCGCCACAGAGGGCGGCGGCACCCTGGCCACCCCGGAGGACTGGCTCGCGCACCCGGGGACCGTCGGGAAGCCGTGGCCGATCTCGGACGTGAAGATCCTCGACGAGCTCGGCGAGGAGCTTCCCCGCGGCGAGATCGGCACCGTGTACATGAAGACGGCGGGCGCCGACTTCGAGTACAAGGGCGATCGCGCCAAGACCGAGGAGTCCCGCAACGCGGGTTTCTTCACGGTCGGCGACGTCGGCTACATGACCGAGGACGACTTCCTGTTCCTCTGCGACCGCAAGTCCGACATGATCATCTCGGGCGGTGTCAACATCTATCCGGCGGAGATCGAAGCCGAGCTCCTCGGTCATCCGGGGGTCGGCGACGTCGCCGTCTTCGGCATCCCCCACGAGGACTGGGGTGAGGAGATCAAGGCCGTCGTCGAGCCCGCGCCCGGCTACGAACCCGGCGACGAGCTCGCGGCGTCGATCCTCGAGCACGTGCAGGGACGGCTCGGCAAGTTCAAGTGGCCCAAGTCGATCGACTTCGTCGACACGATGCCACGCGACCCCAGCGGGAAGCTCTACAAGCGCAAGCTGCGCGACCCGTACTGGGAGGGCCGCGAGGCGAAGATCTAGTGCAGGGGCACCGGCAGTGAGCGAAGCGCTCGTCGAGCACCACGTCCTCGAGTACCCGGGCGGCTACACGCGCTCGGTCGGCCCGGTGATCGGCCGCTTCCTCACCGCGCTGCGCGACGGGCGGCTGGAGGGCGTGCGCATCGCCGACGGCCGTGTGCTGGTGCCCCCCACCGAGTACGACCCCGTGACCGGAGCCGAGGTGGGGGAGTGGGTCGAGGTGGGGCCGACCGGACGCGTGCGTTCCTGGACGTGGGTGGCGCGGCCCGATCCCGACCTGCACCCGCTCGGGCACCCGTTCGCGTTCGCGCTGGTGCAGCCCGAGGGAGCCGACACCGCGATGCTCCACGTGGTCGACGCGGGCAGCCCCGACGCGATGGCGATCGGCATGCTCGTCGGCCCCCGCTACCGGGCGGAACGCGTCGGCTCCGTGCGCGACCTCGAGGCGTGGGTCCCGCTCGCCGACGGCGAGCACGTCGCCGTGGTCCCGCCGCTCGCGGTGCCGGAGGGCGGGGAGGCGCCGACCGGTCCGGTCGGGGGGATCGTGAGCCGCGTCCGGCTCGAGTACGACATCAACGCGGGAGAGGCGCCGAGCCGGTTCCTGCACGGGCTCGAGCAGCGCCGCATCCTCGGGGAGCACAGCCGGACCTCGGACGAGGTCTACGTGCCGCCCCGGGGCTCGGATGCCAAGACGGGCCTGCCGACGGAGATCGAGGTCGAGGTCGGGCCCCGGGGGACCGTGACCACGTTCTGCGTCGTGAACATCCCGGGGCTCTCCGAGCTCGCCCCGGAGGTGCCCTACGTCTGCGCGCAGGTGCTGCTCGACGGCGCGCACACGCCGCTCTTCGCGCTCCTCGGCGAGTGTGACGCCGGGGACGTGCGCATGGGGATGCGCGTCGAAGCGGTCTGGGCCGACGAGGTCGGTCCCGACCAGCGGAGCATCCGCTGGTTCCGGCCCACCGGCGAGCCCGACGCCGACCCCTCGACCTTCGAGGCCTACCTCTGATGGGCGCGAACGGAATCCGCGACGTCGCAATCGTGTCCTTCGCCCAGTCGCGCTACGTGGCCCGGGACGACCGGCACAACGAGGTCGAGATGATCATCCCTGTCGTACGCGAAGCGGTGGAACGCTCGGGCATCCCGAAGGAGAAGATCGGCTTCACCATCTCGGGGAGCTGCGACTACCTGAGCGGAGGGCCGTTCACCTTCGTCGCCGGGCTCGACGCCGTGGGCGCCTGGCCGCCGATCCGCGAGAGCCACGTCGAGATGGATGCCGCCTTCGCTCTCTACGAGGCGTGGGTGGCAATCCAGGTCGGCGATCTGGACTCGGCGCTCGTCTACGGGTTCGGGAAGTCGTCGATGGGTGACCTCCACCGGATCCTGACGCTCCAGGCCGATCCCTACTACGTGGCGCCGCTGTGGCCCTCGGCGGTCCACCTCGCCGCGCTCCAGGCCCAGGCCTACCTTGCCGAAGCCGGAGCGGATGCGCGTGCCCTCGCCGAGGTCGCGGCCCGGAGCCAGCGCAGCGCGCGGTCGAACCCGAACGCGGTGCGCTCGGGTGACGCCACCGCCGAGGAGCTCCTCACCGAGCCCGAGATCGCGACGCCCCTTCGCGCCGCGGACATCGCCCCGATCACCGATGGCGCGGCGGCAGTGGTGATCGCGGCCGGCGACGTCGCTCGTGACGTGTGCGAGCGCCCCGCGTGGATCCGGGGTATCGACCACCGGATCGACTCCCAGGCTCTCGGTGTCCGCCAGCTCCACACGTCCCGGTCCGCGCGGCAGGCGGCCGCGAACGCGGGTGCGGGTCGAGACGACTTCGACGTTGCCGAGCTCCACGCACAGTTCAGCCACGAGGAGCTGATCCTGCGCGACGCGCTCGGCCTCGCCCCGGACGTCGACGTCAACCCCTCAGGTGGACCGCTCGCCGCGAACCCCTTCATGTCGGCCGGCCTCGTCCGCTTCGGCGAGGTCGCGAGCCGGATCCACGACGGGCGCGCCGACCGCGGCCTCGCGCACGCCGCGTCGGGTCCGGCGCTGCAGCAGAACCTCGTGGCCGTGGTCGAGGGGGACTGACGTGGGCGCCAACCGCTGCGCTGTCGTAGGCGTCGGCCAGACCAAGCACGCGGCCGAGCGTCTCGACGTGTCGATGCCCGGGCTCGTCCGCGAGGCCGCGCTCGAGGCCCTCGAGGACGCGGGCATGGACTGGGGCGACATCGACGCCGTCGTGATGGGCAAGGCGCCCGACACGTTCGAGGGCGTGGTCATGCCCGAGCTCTTCCTCGCGGACGCGCTCGGGGCGGCGGGCAAGCCGCTCCTGCGGGTGCACACCGCGGGCAGCGTGGGCGGCTCGACCGCGATCGTCGCCGCCAAGCTCGTGGAGGCCGGGATCCACGAGCGGGTGCTCACGGTCGCGTTCGAGAAGCAGTCGGAGAGCAATGCCACCTGGGGCCTCACCGTGGAGATGCCCTTCCAGGCGCCGCTCGTGGCGGGCGCGGGTGGCTACTTCGCGCCGCTCATCCGGGCCTACATCCACCGCTCGGGTGCACCCGACCACATCGGCATGCTCGTCGCGGTGAAGGACCGCCTCGCGGCGCTGCGCAACCCCAAGGCACACCTGCACCTCCCCGACATCGATCTCGCCACCGTCGAGGAGAGCTTCATGCTGTGGGACCCGCTGCGTTACCTCGAGGCGTGTCCCAGCTCGGACGGCGCGATGGCGATGGTGATCGGCAGCGAGCAGGTTGCCGAGGCCGCGCCGAACCCGCCGGCGTGGGTGCACGGCATGGCGATGCGCTCGGAGCCGACGATGTTCGCGGGCCGGGACCAGATCGACCCCCGCGCGGGACGCGATTGCGCCGCCGACGTCTACGCGCAGGCAGGCATCAGCGACCCGCGCCGGGACCTCGACGTGGCCGAGACCTACGTCCCCTTCAGCTGGTTCGAGCCGATGTGGCTCGAGAACCTCGGGTTCGCGGGGCCGGGAGAGGGCTGGAAGCTCACGGAGCAGGGAGCCACCGCGCCCGACGGCGACATCCCGTGGAACCCCTCGGGCGGCGTGCTCTCGTCGAACCCGATTGGGGCTTCGGGGATGATCCGCTTCGGCGAGGCCGCGCAGCAGGTTCGCGGGCGCTGCGGCGACTACCAGGTCGACGGCGTGCGCCGCGCGCTCGGTCACGCGTACGGCGGGGGCTCGCAGTTCTTCGCCATGTGGGTCGTCGGCACCGACAAGCCCGATGGGTCATAGCCTGGGCGGCAGAGAGGACCCGACGCCATGAGTCGATTCCCGTTCCCCATCCCCTTCAGCTGGTTCCAGATCGGCTACCCGGAGGACTTCGTCGTCGGCGACGTCCATCCCCTCCGCTACTTCGGTCGCGAGCTCGTGGCGTGGCGCGACTCCGAGGGGGAGCTCCACCTCCAGGACGCCTTCTGTCCCCATCTCGGCGCCCACCTCGGCTACGGGGGATCCGTCGACGGAGCCACGATCGAGTGCCCGTTCCACGGGTGGCGCTTCGACGGCGAGGGGACGTGCGTCGACGTCCCCTATAGCGACCGGGTGAACAAGCAGGCGCAGCTGCACGTGTATCCCGTCGTCGAGCGCAACGGCATCGTCCTCGCCTGGTACCACCCGACCGACGAGCCGCCGTCCTTCGAGATCCCGGTCGTTCCGGCCATCGAGGACCCGACGTACACCGACTTCTACAACTCGAGCTACGTCATCAAGACGGCGATCCAGGAGATGGGCGAGAACAGCGTCGACCCCGCGCACTTCCGCTATGTGCACGGCACCGACGAGGTTGCGGTGGTCGAGGAGTACACGCAGGACGGCCCCTACTCTTCGATGCTCTCCGCGCAGAAGTACGTCACGCCGAAGGGCGTCGTGAACGGTCGTATCGACTCCCACGCGGCGGGGATGGGGTTTTCGCGGGTCGACTTCGACATGCCCGAGGTCGTCCAGGCCGTGCTGCTCGGCTGCGCGAGCCCCATCGACGACGAGACGGTCCACCAGCGGTTCAGCTTCAAGGTGAAGCGCACGGGTGACGAGCGCTTCGACGAGGTGATCGCCGACGCGTTCGTCAGCGAGATCAACAAGCAGCTCACCGAGGACATCCCGATTTGGGAGCACAAGGCGCACCTCGAGAAGCCCGCGCTCATCGACACCGACGGCCCGTTCATGCAGTACCGGAAGTGGGCCTCGCAGTTCTACGCAGCGTCGTAGTCGCCGGTTGTCGGGGCCGGGTGCTGTGCGCGGCGAGTTGCCCGGCGACTGACCACGAATCCCACCCAGACGTCGATCGCGACCATGGCCATCGCGATGAAGACGGACACCGATCCGACCCAGGCTGCTCCGGGCCTCGCGGCTTCGCCGTAGCCGCCGAGGGTCCCTCCGGATTCGAGCACCAGGTAGAAGGTTGCGACGAACCAGATCACGAACAGGATGGGCGTGAGCGCGAGCGCGGCGACGACTCCCCGGACTGTGGGCGACAGTCGGCTCCGCGTCACTCGTGCACCAGTACCGCGACGTCGGCGAGCGACCGCACCCGGTCGACGTCGAGATGCGCGTTGAACCGGTGCGGGTCCATCAGCAACGGGCGGATCCCGGCGCGGCGTGCTCCCACGACGTCGATCGCGGGCATGTCGCCCACGTACCAGACCCGCTCCGCGGGGAGATCGAGCGCGAGGAGCGCCATCTCGAAGATGCGGGGATCGGGCTTCATCACGCCGACCTGGCCGGAGTCGATCACCGTCTCGACCTCGACGCCGGGACCGGGCCCGAGCTGGAGGACCTCCTGGTCGCGCAGGCGTGCGCCGACGTCGCCGTCCGCGTTCGATACGACCCCGAGGCGCACTCCTGTCGCGGCCAGCACGCGCAGCCCCTCGGTCGAGCCCGGGATGACGCGCCGCCAGATCGCGGCGGTCGAGAACTCGCTCTCGAGATGCTCCTTGGCCTCTGCCCGTAGCTCGTCGGTCACCTCGAGCTCGGCGACGTAGGCGTCCAGGTAGGCGGTCCACATGTCGCGCCAGCGGAGCTCGCCCTCGTAGTCGGGGCCGAAGCGGGCTGCACCGGCGTAGTGCGCCCGGTCCAGCCGTCTGCGCTCGCAGTCGAAGCCGACACGGCGCAGCGCTCCCACGATGACGTCGTGGTCGGGGAGGTGGAAGATCCCGCCCGCGTCGAGCAGCACTGCGTCAGGTGGACCGTCTTGTGACATGCGGATCGCATGGTAACGACGGCGAATCGCCCGGGGGTACCGAAAACGCCTCTGGTACCGTGCCGCGATGGAGTTTCGACGCATCGGCGACCTCCCGCCGTACGTCTTCACCACGATCGACGCGCTCAAGGTCGAGGGTCGCCGCGCCGGCGAGGACGTCATCGACCTGGGATTCGGCAATCCCGACATCCCGTCGCCCGGCGTCGCCGTCGAGAAGCTCGGTGAGGCCGTTCGCAACCCGCGCAACCACCGCTACTCGACCAGCCGGGGCATCCCGCGCCTGCGCGAGGCGGTGAGCGGCCGCTACCGCGAGGTCTTCGACGTCACCCTCGACCCCGAGACCGAGATCTGCGCCACGATCGGCGCCAAGGAGGGTTTCTCGCATCTCATGTGGGTCCTGGTGGGTCCCGGTGACGTGGCCTTCGTCCCCAGTCCTTCCTACCCGATTCACATCTGGGGGCCCGTGCTCGCGGGCGCCGACGTGCGCCAGGTGCGTCTCGGGCCGGAGCAGGACTTCCTCGGCAACCTCCACCACGCGTTCGAGGAGTCGTGGCCGCGGCCGCGGGTGATCGTGCTGTCGTTCCCGCACAATCCCACGACCGCGTGCGTCGATCTCGACTTCATGACGCACATGGTGGACTTCGCCCGCGAGCACGACGTCCTGCTCGTACACGATTTCGCCTACGCCGATCTCGGTTTCGACGGCTACCAGCCACCGTCGATCCTCCAGGCGCCGGGCGCCAAGGACGTCGCGGTCGAGCTCTACTCGCTGACCAAGTCGTTCTCCATGGCCGGGTGGCGCATGGGCTTCGCGCTGGGGAACGCCGAGGTGATCGCTGCCCTCTACAAGCTCAAGTCGTACCTCGACTACGGCAGCTTCCAGCCGATCCAGATCGCGGCCACCGTCGCCATGCGCGACGCGCCCGAGTACCCGGCCGAGGTGAACGAGATCTACCGGAGTCGGCGCGACACGCTCTGCGACGGCCTGACGCGTGCGGGGTGGCCGGTCGAGCGGCCGAAGGGGACGATGTTCGTCTGGGCGCCGATCCCCGCGCCCTACGTCGAGATGGGCAGCCTGGAGTTCTCGGTCATGCTCGTGAAGGAGGCGAAGGTCGCGGTCTCACCCGGCGTGGGCTTCGGTCCGGGGGGCGAGGGGTACGTGCGCTTCGCTCTGGTCGAGAACGAGCAGCGCATCGCCCAGGCGGTTCGCCACATCCGCCGCGCGCTCCGGAAGCTGGGCTGACCTCGCGTACCGACGCGGGGCGCCAAAGCTCAGCCGACCCCCTTCCGCTCCCCGGTGATGCCGTGGAGGCAGAACGCGACCGCGACGTCGGCCACGTCCTCGACCGGCTGGTCCCGCTGCACGAGGTAGACGCGGGTGAGTTGGCCGACCACGCCGAGGAGCGCCTGGGCGAGCGCCTCGGGGTCGCGGTCGGGGATGCGGCCTTCGACGATCGCCTCCTTGACGTGGCGGGTCGTGTCGGTGACGGCCACGTCCCGGCTCTCGCGCAGCACGGGCGCGAACCGTTCCTCGGCGGCCGCCTGCTCGAGGAGCCGGAGATGGTCGCGGTGCTCGTCGAACCACGAGACCGTGGCGCGGATCCCGAGCTCGATTCGGCGGATCGGGTCCGGCTCCTCGGCGATCGCGGCTTGCTGGCGCCGGCG
>Ga0315553_10001876_pt1 | contig 17176 bp, 12 predicted proteins | sample SalMarSW160140MG_FD_203099 | JGI IMG/M metagenome (GOLD analysis project Ga0315553, IMG submission 203099) | Salt marsh sediment microbial communities from the Plum Island Ecosystem LTER, Massachusetts, United States - Salt Marsh Sediment SW1601-40 ... | reverse complement strand
CCAGGCCAACGAGGGACAGGCCTTCGTGTTCCTGGGGGGAGCAGGAGGGATCGCCGACGGGAACCCGCTGACTGCCCACGCCCTGCTCGAGTCCAACCAGGCATCGGCGGCCTTCGGCTTCACCGTCGCGTCGGCGGGCGACGTGAACGGTGACGGTTATGGCGATGTGATCGTCGGGGCGGATGGCTACGACGCCGGCGAAACCAATGAAGGCGCCGCCTTCGTCTTCCTCGGCAGCGCGTCCGGAATCGCGGGGCTCGACCCGAGCAGCGTGCACGCCCAGCTCGAGTCGAACCAAGAGGGTGCGCTCCTCGGCGCAGCGGCGGCGTCGGCTGGCGACGTGAACGGGGACGGTTACGGCGACGTGATCGTCGGGGCGGATAACTACGATGCCGGCGAAACCGATGAGGGTGCCGCCTTCATCTTCCTCGGCAGCGCGCTCGGCATCGCCGGGGGCGATCCGAGCACCGCCCACGCCCAGCTCGAGTCCAACCAGGAGTCGGCGAGCTTCGGCCTCAGCGCGGCGTCCGCGGGGGACGTCAATGGAGACGGCTATGGAGACGTCATCGTCGGGGCACGGGGTTATGAGAACCGCGGCGCCGCGTTCGTATTCCACGGCGGACCCTCGGGCATCGCGAACGCAGACCCCGCGACGGCCGCCACCCGGCTCGAGGCCAATCTGCCGAACCAGGATTTCGGCGTGAGCGTGGCGTCTGCGGGGGATGTGAACGGGGACGGCTATGCGGACGTCATCGTCGGTGCCATGCGCTTCGATGGCGGTGAGGCGAACGAGGGCGCGGCCTTCGTCTTCCTGGGGAGTGCTCTCGGTATCGCCGATGGCGACGCGCTGAGCGCTCAGGCGCGGCTGGAGTCCAACCAGGCATCGGCGTTCTTGGGCTCCAGCGTGGCGTCTGCGGGGGACGTGAACGGGGACGGCTATGCCGATGTGATCGTCGGGGCGCCCAACTTCACGAACGGTGAGGCGAACGAGGGAGCGGCCTTCGTCTTCGTCGGCAGCGCCTCCGGTGTCGTGGGGAGCAATCCGACGACGGCCCACGCTCGGCTCGAGTTCGATCAGACGGATGTCTTCGACATCGGGGGTTTCTTGACGAATGTCGCCTCGGCGGGCGACGTGAACGGGGACGGCTTCGCGGACATCATCATCGGCACGCCCCGCTTCGACGCCGGCGAGACCGACGAGGGCGCGGCCTTCGTCTTCCTCGGCAGCGCGTCCGGCATCGCTGACGGCGACCCGAGTACCGCGCACGCCCGGCTCGAGTCCGACCAGGGATCGGCGAGATTCGGCTGGAGCGTGGCGTCTGCGGGGGACGTGAACGGGGACGGCTTCGCCGACGTCATCGTCGGCGCCCCCAGCTTCGACGCGGGAGAGACCGAAGAGGGAGCGGCCTTCGTCTTTCTCGGCTCCGAGTCCAGCCGCCTCGCGCGACCCCGCCAGCTCCGCGGAGACGGGAGCGGTCTGGCGGTCCAGCCTTGGGGCGCCTCCGGCAGCAAGGACTCCATCCGCGTCCGGCTCACCGGCTTCCCGAGCCCGCGTGGGCGCGAGCGCGGCAAGCTGGCGATCGAGTCCTGCCCGTCGGGCGTCGCCTTCGGACACGGGACCTGCGTCGAGCAGCTCTCACCCACCTGGGTGGACCTGTCCGCCTCGCCCGCGGGCACGATCTTCGAGGAGACGCTCTCCGGTCTCACCGAGGGAGCGCTCTATCGCTGGCGCGCCCGCGTTGTCTACGCGCCCTTCCACATCGACGAGCCCGGCATCACGGCGCCCCCGAACCCGCGCGGCGGGCCGTGGCGGCGCGTGAATGCCCAGGCCGTAGAGGCCGACGTACGCGTGCTCCCCGAGCCGGGGCTCTTTGCACTCGGGGCCGGCGGCCTGCTGGTGACGACGCTGGGGAGGCGACGTCGACGGCCCTCTGAGGTGCGACAATGAAGCCCACCTCCGGAGGCGCTCCCGTGGTCGCCGTGACGTCCCCCACCACGCCCTTCGCCTGCCAGCACACGCCCCAGATGCCCGACGTGCTGGCGGAGATGGACGCCTCTCTCGCCCTCACCACCTACCAGGCCGGGAAGCTCCTGCTCGTGGCCGCGGAGGGCGAGCGACTGGTGCACCTGCCGCGCACCTTCGACACGCCCATGGGCCTGGCCGTGGACGGCGACCGCATGGCCCTGGCCACGCGACAAGAGATCGTGCTGCTTGCCAACGAGCCGCGTCTGGCGGCCTCCTACCCGCGTCAGCCCGGGACCTACGACGCGCTCTTCGTGCCCCGCTCGGTGCACTTCACCGGTGCGCTGACGGTCCACGACCTGGCCTTCGCCGAGACGGGCCTGATCGGGGTGAACACGCTCTTCTCCTGCCTCTTCGAGCTCGACCCGAGCTACAGCTTCCGACCGATCTGGAGTCCTCCCTTCGTGAGCGCCCTGGCGCCCGAGGACCGCTGCCATCTGAACGGGCTCGCCCTCGAGGACGGGCGGCCCCGCTACGTGACGGCCCTGGGCGCGACCGATGGCGCCGGGGGCTGGCGCGAGGCGAAGGAGGGCGGCGGGGTGATCGTGGACATCCCATCCGGAGAGGTCGTACTCGCGGGCCTGCCGATGCCCCACTCGCCGCGCGTGTTCGAGGGGACGCTCTACACGCTGCTGTCGGCGACGGGGGAGGTGATCGCCGTGGACGTCGCCCGCGGCCAGTACGACGTGGTGCACCGCGTCGACGGATTCGCCCGGGGGCTCGCCTGCCACGGCGGACACCTGTTCGTCGCCACCTCGAAGTTCCGCGAGCACCACACCTTCGGCGACCTCGCGCTGCCCCGGGACCGCCGCGCCTTCTGCGGCGTCTCGGTGCTGCACCGGGAGAGCGGCGCCTACGTCGGCGACCTGCGCTTCCTGCGCTCCTGCGAGGAGATCTACGACGTCCAGGTGCTACCGGGTCTGCGGCGGCCCGGCATCCTCGGGGTCTCCGACGAGACCCACCGCCGCGCCCTCGCGACCCCGGACCAGAGCTTCTGGGCGCTGGAGCGAGAAGGGGAAGCCGCTACAGCGTCCGCGCCGGGCGGAGCTCTCCTTCGAGACCGGCGCGCCGCGCGATCGCGCGGGCGCGACGGTGCTCCTCGCTGATCGCGCTGCGCGATGCCCCCCGCGCTCGCAGCAGCGCCAGCCGCGCCGCGCGCGTGCGCAGCTCGCTCGAGCGCGCACCGAGTCGACGGTCCTCGGCGAGGGCGCGCGCGAGCCGGTGCTCGGCTTCGTCGAAGTGACCCAGCGTGGTGGCCGTCTCGCCGAGGAAGCGCTCGACGGACCCGAGATGCAGCATGCCGATGCCGACGACGACGTGGCGACCCGCGAAGGGGATCAGCGCCTCGTGGACGGCGGCCGCCTCCTCACGCGCATCGAGCCGCGCGCACAGCTCCGCCAGCCCGCTCGTCCCCGCGAGCCAGGCGTGGTCGCGGGGAAAGGCGAGACCGCGCGGGGTCGCGAGCAACGGGAGCGCGGCGCGCGCGGCGCGGACGTCCCCGGCCGCGAGATCCGCAGCGGCCAGGGCGACGCGCCAGGCCGGGGTCGGGGCGCCGCGGATGAGATCGACCAACAACGGGCGCAGCTCGGCGAGCCGGCCCTGGGCGCGGCGCAGACCGTAGAGCTGGACGCCGTACCACTGGGGCGCCATCTGCGGGTCCGAGCGACGTCCGAGCGCGAAGGCCCGCTCGAGCCCCGCCTCGGCGTCGGCGAGGGCGCCCACCATCAACGCGCGCATCACCTGGAAGTGCTCCACGTACCAGTCGAAGAAGGGCTGACGCGCCGCGCGGGCGAGCGTGCGGTGGGTAGCCAGCGTCGCGTCGACGCCGTCGAGGTCGCCGCTCTCGAGCAGGTCGTTCACCAGGTTCGCGCACGCGTCGTGCAGGAGCAGTGGATCGTCGAGGCGCTCCGCGGTCGCGCGCAGCTCGCGGTCGAGTGCCAGGCGCTGGGCGAGATTGTCCGGAGCCCATGCACTTGCGCGCACACACAACAGGACGTGACCGAGAGTCTCTTCGTGCCCGAGTCGCTGCGCCATGGCGTGGGCCTCGCCCGCCAGGCGGGCGCGGCGCCCGGTGTCGTCTCCGTGCAGAAGCGCCATGGCGAGACGGGCGAGGAGTCGCGCGCGCAGGGGATGGTCCCCGGGCGGCAGCAGGCGCAGGGCCCACTCGAGCAGGCGGACGCGGGTGGGGTCGAGGGGCGGTGCCTCTTCGAAGCCGGCGTGCAACAGCGCCGCGCGGGCGGCGTCCTCGGGCCGCGCGAGCCGGCCGGCGAGATCGAAGGCCTCGCGCAGCGCGTGCCGCCCGTTCTCGGCCTCGGCGCTCGCGACGCACGCCTCGCCGAGCTCGAGCAGCAGCGCGAGGCGCAGGCCGGGATCAGGCGGCTCGCGGCCCAGCAACTCGAGCGCGCGCCGGGTCCAGCGCGCGCTCTCATCGAGCGCGGCGCGCCGGCGGGAGTCCGCGGCGGCCGCGCGGCACGCCGCCACGGCCTCGAGGGAACGCCCGGGCAGCGCCGCGGCGATCCGGTGCTCGGCGATCTCGGCAACGCGCGCGCCCGCATCGTCGCGCTTGCCCAAGGCGTCGGCGATCCGTCGATGACGGTCGCGCCGCGAGTCGCCGTCCTGGCGGACGAGGAGGGTCTCGGGCACGAGGGCGTGGGAGAATCGGTAGCGGCCTCCGGGCGTCTCGGCCGTGCGATGGAGTACGCCCGCTGCGGCGGCCCGCTCGAGATGCTCGAGGACGGTGCGAACCGGCTGCCCCGAGGCCGACGCCAGGAGCCCCGGCTCGATCTCGCGGCCCAGGGCGGCTGCGAGATCGATCAGTATGCGGGTCTCGCCCTCGAGAGCATCGACCTGCGCGAGGATCGCGCCGCGGACGGCGGCCGGCAGCGCGTCGGCCGGCTCGAGAGAGCGTCTCGGCCCGCCCAGGGCGAGCAGCTGGAGCAGGAAGAAGGGATTCCCTCCGGTACGCTCGTGCAGGGCGCTGACGAGATCGGCGTCGAGCTTTCCCCACGCCGCGTCCGAAACGAGCATCGAAACCTCCTCCGGCGTCAGGGGAGCGATCGTCCGGGAGGAGGCGTGGCCGTAGCGCGCGATCGAGGCCATCACGGCCGTGGCCCCGTCGCGCGCCCGCAGCTCGTTGTCGCGATACGTACCCAGGAATACGACACGCGCGCCCGCCAGCTCTGCCGCGACGATCTCGAGCAGACGGAGCGAGGGCAGGTCGGCGCGATGCAGATCGTCCAACACGATCAACACAGGGCTCTCGGCCGACCAGGCGAACAGCGACGTTGCAAGGGCACCGGCCAGCCGGAACAGCGCCTGGGAGGCGTCACGGGCAGGCCGCGCGCGATCTCCTGCCCGGAGGATGCCGAGCTCAGGCATCGCGTCCAGCAGCAGCGACGCCTCCTCGCGGACGGGCGAGCTGCGGCGGTCGGAGAAGGCGCGTCGCAATACCTGGGACCAGATCCAATAGGGCGGCGCCTCGCCGAGCTCGACGGCCTGACCCGTCCAAGCCGTGGCGCCTCGCTCCCCAGCGCGACGCGCCAGCTCTGCAGCGGTGCGACTCTTGCCGATCCCCGGCTCGCCCGAGAGCAGCAGGATCCGGCCCTCGCCCTGGAACGCCCGCTCGACCTCGGCTTCGAGCTCGACGAGCAGAGCCTCACGCCCGACATAGCGCTCACCGGGAGCGGGCCGCTCCGAGGCGCAGACCTCGCAGGGTGCGTCGAAGGAGTATCCCCTTCCGCGGTGGGTGTGGATCACCCGTTGGTGTGCACCGTCGTCGCCGAGCGCTGAGCGGGCGCGCTTCACCGCCTGGTCGAGGGAAGCGTCGCTCACGGCCGCGCCGTTCCAGACCGTGGCGATCACCTCGTCGCGAGTTACCACGCGGCCGCGCTGACGCGCGAGGAGGGAGAGCACTTCGAGTGCGCGCCGCGGGATGACGACCGTCCGCCCCTGATTCCACAGACGGGGCGTATCGAGATCGAGCTCGAAGTCGCCGAACGCAAGGCGCACCGCCCCATTATCCCACGGATCGGCGAAGTGGTGGAAGCCCAGGCGGAACGGCCGACTCTAGCGAAGGCGACGAGCCCGGAACACGTTCTCCTGCAGCTCGCGACCGATCTGCGTGTTGCGGCGGATCACGTCCGAGAGTCGCGTGTCCTCGACCGCGCGGATCTCGCCGCGCGAGAGCGTCTTCTCGTACCAGTAGCGATCGCCGTCTCGCAGGGCGACGAACTGATCGACGACGATCCGGCGCGCGAGCGACCCCAGGTGGGACCCCGGGACGGGATCCTCGGCCAGGCAGCCCACCCAGAGGTCGACGTCGTCGGGACTTTCGTAGACGGTGGCGAGCCGCGCCTGCACCTCGGGGTCGCTCGACATCTCGGCGAAGGAGGCCGCTCGCGGCAGACCCATCGCCTCGCGTGCGTCGTTGTAGCCCGGGAGGCCGTGATCGCGGCCGCGCTGGATGTTCAGCGCGGCCAGATCGAAGCCGCCGGCGCCGGGCGGTCCGAACAGGAAGTTGCGGACATCGTCGACGACCTGCACGTCGATGCGCTGGTGCCGCTGGGCGGCGAGGCCGCGCAGGAGCGGCTCGATGCCGCCCTCGTCGATGATCCGCTGCGGCGCGAAGAAGGCGTCGCGCAGGGGGAGGTGGCCGGCGCGGATTTCGCGCCCGCGGCGGTCCAGGCGCAGCAGCGTGGGGCTGAGCGCGCTGTGGCCGAAGCGGTAGGCGGCGGTGGAGAAGGCGTTCGCGATTCCCGCGTCGAGCTCCGGGTCGTAGCCGCGATAGGGGGGGAGGGCGTCGGGGCCCAGCAGCGCGGTCAGGAACTCGCGGTAGGTGATGACCTGCATCTCCGCGCCGACCCACTGACGGGCCTTCTGGTACAGGCGCTCGCCGTCCCATTCCGGGTGCCGTTCGGACAGCCTCGCCACGAGCCGGTTGTGCTCGCGGACGAAGAGCGTGTGCAGCGCCGTCAGCGCCGCCTGCTCGTTCGCGCGCACGTCGCCCGCGAGGAAGAGCTCGGGACCGGATCCGCCGGCGTTGGGCAGGCCGTCGGCGTTGAAGGGCAGGAGGTCGCCTGCGCTGGTCGCCAGGCGCCCGGTTCCGTCGAGCGTCCGCAGCGCCGCCGCGCGCTCCGGGTCGGAGCCGTAGACGTTCGAGGCGTCGAGGTAGGCGGTGATCTCGTTGCGCTGCTGGCGCGGAGCGTCGGGGCCGCCGCCGCTCGCCGGGTCGTAGAGCGAGCGGTTGAAGGCGATCGCCGCGAGGCCGGTGCCGAAGGGGTCGAAGAAGGGATCTCCGACGGGCACCGGGATCGGAGCCGGCTCGGGCGGCGCCACCCCGTCGGTGAGATCGATGTCGTGATCGACGAACTGACCCCACTGCCACAGGTAGTCGCTGGTGCCGAGCGGGTTCTCGATCGGGAACGCTTGGACCGCCACGGCGTTGCTGACGGCGCGCGGACTCGGCCGCTCCGGCCCGGCCATCGCCGACACGCCGTCGGCGTAGTCCGGTGGCATCAGGCGCACGAGCGACGTCCCGGCGGCTCCCCAGGCGTCGTGGTCGCGATTGTTCGCAAATCCGTCGAGGCTGCGAAACGCTCCGGACACGCGCGCCCGGTCGCCGGTGCGCGAGCCATCCCGCAGGCGGCTGCGCTCGATGCCGAGCACGGGAGAGACGTCGTTGCCCCGCGCCTCGACGTCGGTCGGCTCGGCGAGCAGGCCGGCTCCAACGAGCATCGCGAAGGTCAGGGAGAGGCCTCGCTCCATCGGGTCCCCTTCTCGAATCGTCCCGTTCGAAGGTCTCCGCCCGTCAGCGGGCGGTGTCGCCCTGGCAGCGGCCCGGCGTTCCGTATCCGGCGACGCCGCCGGCGCAGGCGAGCCCCGGGCAGCACTCGGCGCTCGAGCCGCAGGCGAACCCGGCGCCCTTGCACAGGGTGACGACCGCCGCGCCGGCGAAGGCGCCGCCTTCCGCAGGCGGCGCGGGGCGCTCGACCGCGCCTCGCGGATCCGGCTCGGAGGATGCGAGCGCGACGGGCGCCGGGTCGGCTTCGCGCGGCACACCCGTCTCCGGCGCGTCGAGCTCGGGCTCTTCGGCCTGCGACCGGCTGGCGAGCTGCGTCCCCTCGGCCTCGGTCGGCGCGGGCGCGGGCTTCTTCACCAGACCCGAGAAAAGCCCCTCGGGCCGAGCGCTGCCGACGACCCGCCCCCCCACGTCGGCACCGCCGGTGCTCGCACCCGGCATCGCGCTGACGATCCACACCGCTCCGGCGATTGCGCCCAGGACGAAGGCGAGCGCGCCCAGCAACGACTTGATGGTCATCTCATCACCTCCGGTTCGCGCCTAATGCCTGGTTCCGATCCGGCTCGGAGCCGCCGCGGGCTGTTCTTCCGGGAAGAACAACACGAGGTTCTCCAGGAAGCGGACGACGCTCGTCGCGTCGGGCTCGGCGAGGGCGAGGAATGCCGTGCGCGAGGCCAGCGCCTCTCCCCCGTGCTCGAGGATCGCCTCGCTGATCGTGGAGGCGCGGCCGTCGTGCAGATAGGGCGCCGACGACCCCACGCCCCAGAGCTCCTTCGTGAGCCAGACCGACGCGCCGTGACCCGACTCGTCCACGTTCTCCGCCAGCCCGGGTCCGAGGTCGTGCCGCTTCAGGTCGCCGAACAGGCGCACGACCGCTCCGCCCGCGCGCGTGCGCTCGAAGTTTCCCAGGTCGAAGCGGCGGCGCCCCACCTGGAACCGATTGTTCGGCAGGTCGCGCGTCAGGTCGAAGTGGATCGCCTGGGCGAGAGCGGGCTGACCGGCCGGGAACGGGTCGTCGCGGTAGCCGGCGACGGTGCTCGGCTCGCTGAAGGTGGGATCGTCGATCACCAGCCGCGGCCGGTGGCAGTCGGCGCATCCCACCTCGCCGAAGAGCTGCTCTCCACGGCGGATCGCGTCCACCTCGTCGCGCGTGAGCGCGGGCAGCCCGAGCGCCTCGATCCGCTTCTGATCGCCGATCCGGGCCAGCTCGAGGCGCAGGCGCATGAGGTCGATCCGCGTCACCGGGCGCGGCTGTCCGGCGAGATAGAGCGCCATCGCGGTCATGTCGGCGATCGAGACCTCGTCGGCCACGCCGTCTCCGTCGCCGTCCACGCCGTCCCCGACGAGCTCGACCGGCTGCATGCCCAGCTCGTTGTGCTGCGCGCCGCGCGAGAAGGAGCGCACCGAGGGCTCCACGCCCTTCCACTGGAAGGGGCGCACGACGAGATCCGGGTCGACGCCCTCGACGCCGGCCGTGTCCGGGGCCTCGTTGCAGCGGACACCGATCGAGCCGAACGCGACGCCCTTCGCGGAGAGCGCGACGTCGACCCGCTGGCCGGTGGCGCACGCGTCGGCGAGGCCCGCCTCGAAGCGGGCGCGAAGCTCCGCCGTCATCTCCTCGGCGAGGCGCTGGAGCGCGCCGGGACCGAAGAGATGGGGGGTGTTGCGCTGGATGAAGCGACCCGGGTCGGCGCTGTGGGTGGGATCGCGCACGACGTTCATTGCAGCCGGTCCCGATCCGTCTCCTCCGCCACCGATCCCGGCGCCCTGGTGGCACGCGACGCAGCTCGACGCGTTGGGACCGGTGGCGCGGGCCGGGACGTGGCTCCCCCACTCCGCGAAGCCGGTGAGATCTGCCCGGGGCACCCGCGAGAAGCGACCTCCGTCTCCAACGTGGGCGCCCACGCCGTCGACCGCGTTGAAGGAGGTCTCGAACAGCTCGTCGCCGCACTCGAAGATCTCGTCGAAGTCGCCCCCGGCGACCACTTCGTCGCAGTGCTCGACGGCGCCTCCGTGGAGGCGGGCGACTTCCTCGAGCTCGTCGGCATCGTTGATGATCGCCACCGCCGGCGGCGTCAGGGCGAAGCCCGAAGCGAAGGCGACGGCCGCCGCGCGCGTCGTCCTTCCACATCCCACCCAGCGCCGAGGGTCGCGACGTGTCATGGCTCTTCTCCCGTGCGCTCCGATCCCCATCCGATCGATCCACGGACGAGCGCGAGGTCAAGCTAGGCGGCGCGGCGGCGGGCAGCCGTGACGGGGCTCACCGCAGGGGAGTCGCACCGGAGCGGCAGCCGCTCTGGCGCTGCGCGAGCAGCCAGGGCGAGGGCGACCGGATCTTCCGTGTCGCCGATCACAGAGAAGGCGGCTCGATCGACGTTAGTCGCCGGCGCGACGGCGCCGACGGGCGAGGGCGGCGGCCAGGGCCGCTCCGGCGAGCAGCCCGGTCGGCGAGTCGGGCTCGGGTGCCGGCAGGGCGGCCAGTCCGGCCGGCGTGTAGTCGTCGATGCCGATCGTCGTTCCCTTCACCAGCGACGCCGCGTCGATCGTGTCGTAGCGCGTCACCTGATGGGTGCCGCCGCCCGAGAGGGTGAACTCGGAGCGGCCGACCAGATACAGGGCGTCGCTCACCGGCGAGTAGCCGAGGCTCGAGTCGCGGCGCGGCACGCGCAGCCCGCTCACGGCGTTCGTCTGGCAGAAGGCGAAGGGCGGGTTGCAGCTCGCGACGTCGATCTCGAACAGGCCCGCAGCGGTGGGGTCCGGGCTGCCGGGCTCGGCGCCGGCGAAGCCACTGGTGTACAGGCGCCCGCGCAGGGAGTCGTAGGCGAGTCCGGTGAAGCCGCCGGTCGCTCCGATCGAGAGACCCCCGAGCAGCACGACGCTTCCGGTGGCGGGCGCGATCTGGATCAGGTCCTCGAAGCCGCCGCTGGAGCTCAGCGCGAGCAGGCGGTCGTCGCCCGGGCCGGGGCTCGCACCCGGGTCGAAGGCGAGGGAGATCACGTCAGGGTGGCCGGCGAGCGCGACGGAGGACAGCACGCTCCAGTCGCCGCGATCCAGCGTGACCAGGTGATCGTCGCCCGAGGCGTCCTGGATCCCGTAGAGGACGTCACCGTCCGCGTCGTAGGCGAGCCCCTTGAGGGTCGGGCCCGGACCGCCCGCGTCGCTCCAGCCGCCGGGCAGAGCGGAGAGGCGGAGCGGGTCGTCGGCGACCTCGCCGGCAGCTGCGCCGATGCCTCCCCAGGCGACCACGGCCACGCCGGCGTCGCCGCCCGGATCTCCGCACACGCCGCCCGAGCACAGTCCGGTGACCGGACCGTCGCTGCAGGCGGTGGCGTCGGGCTCGGGAGTGCCCTGGCTGGTGCCGGCGTGGCACGCGCAGGTGCCCCCGACGCTCTGGCGCGCGGTGCCGTAGGCGGAGCACTCGGCGGGACTGAGACAGCCTCCGGAGACGACGCTCTGCATCAGCTCGCAGGCGCTGCCCGAGCTGTGGGCGAGGCAGGCGTTGTGGCCCCGTTCGTGGGCGATCACGACGCCGAGTACGCCCATGTCCTGGGCGTCCAGGGTGACCACCAGGATCCGGTCGGGATCGTCGTCGAAGACCCCGTCGCAGACCGGCAGGTCGGCACAGCCGATCGCCGAAGTGCCGCCGCAGTTCAAGATGCTGTCCACGAGGAAGGCGCGCGAGCCCGAGCCGCCGAGGGTGTGCAGGGTGTCGAAGTCGCTGCCGTCCACCACGTCCAGACCGTCGCCGGGTGTGCCGAAGGTCTGCAGGACGACGCCGGGGGAGTGCTCCTCCTGGTCGAGCTTCTGACAGCACACGGTGTCGGCCGGTCCCTGGTTTCCCTCCAGGTGGATCAGCGCGTCGTCGAGGGCGTCTTCGATCATCGCCTCGTAGAAGGGCAGGGTGGCGGCGCCCGAGACCAGGTCGGTGTGCACGAACCACTTGATCGCGTGCCGGTCGGCGGCGGGAGCCGCGCCCGCGGATGCGCCGAGCAGGGCCGAGATCGCCGCGAGCGCGAGCAGGGCGCCCCAGCGACTCATCGCGGCGTCTCCTCGCCGCGCGCGACGCGCGCATGCAGGTCGCGGGCGTACTCGGCGAAGGAGCGACGGCGCTGTGCGGCGAGGTCCTGCCCCGGAGCCGCCAGCTGGGCCTCGATCGCGGCGCGCGCGGCCGGAGCGCCCGACAGGGCCAGACCGGTGAGCACCTGCTCCTGGAGCAGGGTGCGCAGACGCGCTCCGCGCTGCTGGCGGAACGACCAGCCCGGCGCCCGATCCCGGCTCGCCTCCGCGAGCAGCCAGGCCAGGGCGCGCGCGTCGGTGCGCGCCAGGCGCCCCATCGCCTGGGGGAGGCGGGAGCGGGCTCGGAAGGTGTCGCGGTCGACCTCGCCGGCCGGGGAGCTCGCCGCGTAGCGCTCGAGGATCGCGAAGGCCTGGGGATGCCCGCTCCAGCCGAGCGCGTCGACGATGTTGCCGTGGTACGGGGCCTCGAGCGGGTCGGCGAGCATGGCGCCCAGTCGCGCGATTCCACCGTCGTCGAGCGCCCGCGCCGCGTCGCCGGGCAGGCCCTCGTAGTAGACGGTTCGCACCAGCGCCTCGGCCTCGGCGGCGCCCCCGGCGGACGCCGGCGGCGCGACCAGCGCCCACCCCAGGATCAACGCCACGGCGACCGCTCGCTCCCGGGGGCCGATCCGCACTCTCATCCTCCCTTCGCCCGGTCCAGGACGGCGCGGCTCCAGCGCACCAGCTCGGTGGCGATCTCCTCCAGCACCTCTTCGTCCCGTCGGCCCGAGCGCTTCAGCACGTGGAAGGAGTGATCGCCGCCCTCCACCACGTGCAGCGCGGCGCGCGTGCCGAGCTCCGACACCACCGGCCGCAGCCGCTCGAGGTCGGCCAGATCGTCGCGCGTTCCCTGGACGAACAGCATCGGCACGTCGACCGCGGCGAGATGGTCGGCCCGCTCGCGACCCGGCTTGCCGGGAGCGTGGAGCGGAAAGCCGAGGAACACGATGCCGCGGACGCCTTGCAGCGGAGCGCGGGAGGACGCCGTGGACGTCATGCGTCCGCCCAGCGACTTCCCACCGGCGAACAGGGGCAGGTCGGGCGCCTCCCGACGCGCCGCGTCGACGGCGGATCGGACGGTCGCCGTGAGCACGCCCGGTGGATTCGGCGCGCGCCTCCCGCCCGCTCGTCCGGCTTCCATGTAGGGGAACTGGTAGCGGAGCGTCGCGACACCCTTTGCGGTCAGGCGATCGCTCACCTGCGTCATGAAGGGATGGCGCATGCCCGCACCCGCGCCGTGGGCGAGCACGAGCAGGGACCAAGCGTCGGGCGGGCGATCGAGGAGGGCGCTCACCTCTCCCTCGCGCTCCCCTACGCGGATGCGCAGCTCCACGGCCGTCGCGGTCCGCCGATCGCTGCGCTCAGAGGACTCCGCCACCGCCGAGGATGCCGCCGCCGCCGCCGCCGGGCATGCCGCGGCCCGGGGGCATCGACGAGGGGACGACGATCCGCGACGCCTCGCGCCGGCGGATCTCCCGGGCCTCCTCCACCAAACGCTCGACCGCCTCCTGGATCGCCGCCGGGAACTTCGCGGCCGCCTCCTCCAGCGAAGCGGCTTCGATCGGCGCCTCCACCGGCAGCGGCCCGGCCTGGGACATCAGCGTGGTCTGCGCCGAGTACAGGGCCGAGCGCGAGCCGTCGGGGCTTCCGTCGGCGTGCACCGGCACGAGCCGGCGGATGGTCGCGATGCGCAGGTCGGTGAACACCTCTTCCCGGTAGAGGTGGTCGCTGTCGACCTTCACGTCGGCGATGTTCTGGAGCGGCTCCTGCTGGCTCTCGTCGTCGCTGCTCACGCGGGGCTCCTGTCTGCTGTCGTGCCGTCGGGCGATCGCCGTCGAGCGATCGGTCGGGTCGATCGAGGGCCGTTCAGCGTAGCGAAGGTGCGCGCGCGTGTCGGATGCGCCCGGATCCGGCCGTCAGGGCGCGACGATCACCTTCCCGTGGGTCTCGCGGCCGGCGAGCGCCGCGAGCGCCTCGGGGATCTCCTCGAGCCGGTAGCGGCGGTCGTAGAGGACCGGCGCGATCTGACCGCGCGCGTGCAGGCGGAACAGCGCCCGGAAGCAGTCGCGCACCCGCTCGGGATCCCGATCGAGGTGGGCGCCCCAGTGCAGGCCGGTGACGGCGATGTTCTTCAGCAGGATGCGGTTGGCGCGGATCGCTGGGATCTCGCCGCCCGCGAAGCCGATCACCACCAGACGCCCGTTCCAGGCGATGCACTTGAGGCTGCGGTCGGTGACGTCGCCACCGACCGAGTCGTAGATCACGTCCGCGCCGCGGCCGTCGGTGAGCGCCTGGACGCGCTCCACGAAGTCCCCGTCGCGGTAGTCGATCGCGGCTTCGGCGCCCTCGCGCAGCGCGATCGCGCACTTCTCCTTCCCGCCGGCGGTGGCGATCACGCGCGCACCCAGGGCGCGGCCGATCTGCACCGCTGCGAGCCCGACGCCGCCCGCTGCCGCGTGCACGAGCAGCGTCTCGCCCTCGCGCAGCTCGCCCCGGTAGACGAGACCGGCATAGGACGTGGGGTAGGTGATCGGCAGCGCGGCGCCCTCCTCGAAGGACATCGAGTCGGGAAGCACCCGCACGGCGCGCCTCGGGACGACCGCCACCTCCGCGAAGGCGCCGGTGGAGCCCCAAGCGAGCACGCGATCGCCCGCCGCGACGTTCGTTACGCCCGGGCCCACCTCGCGCACGACACCCGCGAGCTCGCCGCCGGGTGTGAAGGGAAAGGACGGCTTCACCTGGTAGCGGCCTTGCACGATCAGCGTGTCGAAGAAGTTGCAGCCGGCCGCGCGCACGTCGACCTTGACCGTGCCCGGTTCCAGAGCGGGCTCCGGCACCTCGCACACGGCGAGGTCGCGGGAGTCCATCCACCGGTCTACGACGATCGCGCGCATTCCCGTCTCCTGCGCCGCGTACCTTGCCAGCTACAATGGACCGACGCAAAGCCCACACGAGCGCGTCGGAGGAAGCCATGTCCGCGAGCCCCGGTCCGGTCGAGTCGCTGAAGCGCGAGGTGTGCGAGGCCGTCGACGGGATGCGCGAGGGGCTGGTGCGGGTGGCGCGCGCGATCCACGCCCACCCCGAGCTGGCCTTCGACGAGCGCTTTGCGTCGTCGCTGCTGGTGCGGACCCTGCGCGAGGCGGGACTTTCGGTGGTGGAGGGCGCGTACGGGCTGCCGACCGCCTTCGCCAGCGAGTTCGGGGCGTCCGGGGGCCCGTGCGTCGCGGTGCTGGCCGAGTACGACGCACTGCCCGAGATCGGCCACGCCTGTGGGCACAACTTGATCGCCACCGCCGGTGTCGGTGCGGGGCTCGCGCTCGCCACCCTCGGCGAACGGCTGGGCGGCCGCGTGCGCGTGCTGGGCACTCCGGCCGAGGAGCACGGGTGCGGGAAGGAGCTGATGGTGAGGGAAGGGGCGCTGGCCGGCGTCGACGCCGCGATGATGATCCACCCCTCCAGCGTCAACCTCGTGAACATGCCCTGCGTGTGCATGGCCGAGGTCGACGTGACCTACCGCGGCCTCTCCGCCCACGCGGCGGCGATGCCCGAGCGCGGCGTCAACGCGCTCGACGCTCTCGTGCTCGCCTACCAGGGCATTGGCGCGCTGCGCCAGCACATCCGGCCCACCGAGCGCATCCACGGCATCTTCACCGAGGCCGGACGCGCCCCCAACGTCGTTCCCGACCGCGCCGCCGGTCGCTTCTACGTGCGCGCGGCGAGCGCGCCCGAGCTGGCCGCGCTCAAGCCCCGGGTCGAGGGCTGCTTCCGCGCCGGCGCCGCCGCCACCGGGGCCGAGCTGGAGCTCGTCTGGGGCGCCGCCGACTACCTCGACATCCGCTACAACGCGCCGCTCGCCGAGGCCTTCCGCGCCAACGCCGAACGGCTCGGTCGCGAGTTCTTCCCCTACGACAGGCTTCCGGCGAGCCTCCAGGGCAGCACGGACATGGGCAACGTGAGCCAGCGCGTGCCCTCGATCCATCCCATGCTCGCGGCGGCGCCCTCCCACTGCACGATCCACAACCCGGAGTTCGCGAAGTGGGCCGGCTCGGAGCTGGGTGACGCCGCGGCGATCGACGGAGCGAAGGCGCTCGCCATGACCGCCCTCGACTATCTCGCCGACGCCGACCTGCGCGACCGAGCGCGCTCCGTCTTCGAGGCGTTGGGGTGAGCGACCTCCAGCGCGTCGACCCGAGCGTCTGGATCGCTCCCTCGGCCCGGATCTCCGGCAAGGTGACGATCGAGCGCGACGCGTCGGTGTGGCACAACGCGGTGATGCGCGCCGAGTGCCAGGAGATCCGGATCGGCCGGATGACGAACGTCCAGGACTTCGTGATGGTCCACGTAGGCTTCGACGCTCCCACGGTGATCGGCGAATTCTGCTCGATCACTCACCACGCCACCGTGCACGGCTGCGAGATCGGCGATCACTGCCTGGTCGGCATCAACGCCGTGGTGATGGACGGCGCCGAGATCGGCCGCGGCTCGATCGTCGCCGGCGGCGCGATGGTGCCCGAGGGACGCCGCTACCCGCCGGGCTCGATCATCGCCGGCGTGCCCGCGAAAGTGATCGCCGAGCGCGACAGCGCCCGCGCGAACCGACTCAACGCCTGGGTCTACCACTACAACGCCCAGCGGACCCGACGCGGAGAGTTCCGCGCCTGGGAGGGCTCCGATTACGAGAAGTGGCTCGCGGAGAAGCGGGCCGCCGTGGACACCGACGCCGACCTCTAGATCGTCTTCGCCGCCAGGCCCCGGAACAGCAGGTCCGCGGCCTCGTCGACCGCCTTGCGGCAGGCCGGCTCGGAGAGGAGCCCATTCGCCCAGCCGATGCGCACGCCGTTGGCGGCGTGGTGGAGGGCGCGGGCGGCGGCCAGCGCGTCGACACCCGGCGCCAGATCGCGCCGACCCGACTGCAGGATCTCCGCAAGCAGGCCGATCGCGCGGTCCTGGAGGGCGAGGGCGCGCCGCGCCACCGGGGCCTCGCGATGGGTGGTGGCGCGCAGGGCGATCGCGACCAGGTCGGCGTCCGAGGCGAGCAGCTGGTGCTGCATCTCGAGGAAGCGCCGCACACGCGCACGCGTGGGAGCGCCGCGGTCGTCGCTGCGCCGGAAGCGGAGCCAGGCCTCCTCCTGAAGGTCGGTCAGCTCGAGCACGAGCAGCTCCTCCTTCGAGCGGACGTGGCGGTAGATCGAGCTGGCGCCCATGCCGGCGCGCTCGCCGATCGCGCGCAGCGTCGCGCCGTCGAAGCCGCGCTCGCGGAAGAGCTCGCGCGCCGCGGCGCGGATGCGCACCCGGCTGCG
>Ga0315553_10001874_pt1 | contig 17182 bp, 16 predicted proteins | sample SalMarSW160140MG_FD_203099 | JGI IMG/M metagenome (GOLD analysis project Ga0315553, IMG submission 203099) | Salt marsh sediment microbial communities from the Plum Island Ecosystem LTER, Massachusetts, United States - Salt Marsh Sediment SW1601-40 ... | reverse complement strand
ACTCATATTTTGGGCTATTTTACCACCTGATTACCAGTTTTCAATACTATTTCAGCCGACGAACCAGACTCTTAATTAACGACGCCTCGCTTCGCGGCAGATGCACGCTGGTAACCAGACGCCCGGCTGCCTGCAGGGCTTGAAAGTCACCCAGAGCCTGGGCATCGGCGACAGTGCCGAATATTCTTGTGTGCAGGTTTTCTTTCAGCTTCACTGTTATGGCTCCTCATGCCATGCTAGGCTTCGCTACTGACGTGCCTTCCGAAAAAGCCGGAGTGTTCTCTGCCGAAGACTTTATACGCGGCCAGTTTGACCATGTCATTAAAAAATAACCAGGCTAGAGCATATCCCCAGACTATCCCGGCATAGGTCCAGCCCAGTGGTGTCATCAGAAAGCCGTAGACGGCGATAAGTGTGGCGGCTATTTGCGTGCCGATAACGGCTAATAACAAAATGCGTGATGGCTTTACCGACCAGAATGGGCCACGGGTTCGGGCTACAAAAACTGTTAAATGGCCAGCGACCGACAGCTTCAAATACATGAGGGTCTGAATTACGTCCTGGCTTAAATGAAATACAGTTACACCCATATATAAGAGCCCGAAGGACGCAATTACCCCGAAAATTCCCAACGTAGTAGCAACACCCAGCACTGACCGCATATCCCACCTTTCCGGCTGGTCAGAATAGCGGACGTTGTCATAAGCGATGGACAAAATAGCTCCGTCATTCAGAATAGCTAGCAGGACTATCATAATAGCCGTAACAGGATAGAAGTTGAAGGTTAGAATAGCCAGAGTCAAGAACAATAGAGCTCGGATGGTTTCCGCGATTCGATAGATGGCGTAGTTTGTCATGCGGTGAAATATCTTGCGGCTCTCCTTTATAGCATCGATAATCACGGAAAGACCTGGTAGCAGTAGCACTATGCTGGCCGCCGCCCGGGCGGCATCCGTAGCCCCGGAGACAGCAATGCCGGCGTCAGCCTTCTTCAAAGCGGGGGCATCGTTCACGCCGTCGCCGGTCATGCCCACGATGTGTCCCCGCTGCTGGAGCATGTCAACAATGTGGTACTTGTGCTCCGGAAACACCTGGGCAAAGCCGTCGGCCTGCTCAATAGCATCGGCCAGTTTACCAGTCTCGTGTTGTTTGGTTTCGCTGAACATACTGGCATCCACGATATTGGTGCCGAGGTCCAGTTGCCGGCCGATTTCTTTAGCGATGGCCAGCTGGTCTCCGGTGACCATTTTGACCTTCAGCCCCATCTTTTGGGCCGTATCAACGGTGGCCTTGGAGTCTTCGCGTAGCGGATCGAAGAGCGGGATTATACCGATGAGTTGCCATCTATTCTTTTCATCGGTACGCGCTATTCCCAGGGAACGGAAGCCGCGGGAAGCGAACTCATTCACCGCCTTGTCGACCTCAGCCTGTATCTTTTTGGAGTCAGGGTCCAGTGCCAGAATGACCTGAGGTGCGCCCTTGGTAGCCTTGAAAGTCTGCCCACCAGGCCCTTTCACTTCGGCTTCGGTACGTTTGTGGACCGGGTCGAAGGGTTGGAAGTGGACAATCTTATATGATTTCAGCAATTTGGCATCCTTAATCCCGCTGAGTACGGCCAGGTCTATGGGGTCCTGGTCCTCGGCACGTGAAGCCAGCGCACCCATGAGAATTACATCTTCCGGTTTAACGTTATTCAGGGTGAAAGGCTCTCCGGCAGTAAGCTTGCTCTGGGTCAGTGTGCCGGTCTTATCTGAGCACAGAACATCGATACCGGCTATCTCCTCAACCGCCGTCAGCTTGGTGACAATAGCTTGCTTTACCGCCATCGTCTTGGCTCCCAGTGCCATGGTCACCGATAAGACCGCCGGCATCGCCACCGGGACGGCCGCTATGGTCAGTACCAGCACGAATTGCAGAACCGTAAGTATCGGGTCATGCCGGGAGATGGCCACGCCTATGATCAGGACTGCCAGAGTGGCGGCAATGATGAGGAGGTAATCGGCAATCTTAACTATGGCCCGTTGCAGATGGCTCTTGGTGACTGCTGATTCCACCAGTTCCGCCGTCTTACCATAGTAGCTATCCTTGCCGGTAGCATATACCAGGCCGTCAATCTCGCCCTGCTTGATGATGGAACCTGAGAAGACGGTGTCCCCGGGCTTATGCTCAACCGGAAGGGACTCGCCGGTCAGGGCCGACTGGTCTACCTGTACCGGGTCGCCTTCAAGCAGCTTGGCGTCGGCTGGTATGATGTCGCCGATGCGCAGGCGCACGATGTCACCGGGAACCAGCTCACGGGCAGAGATGCTGGTCCAATCCCCGTCTCTTTTGACCCTGGCTTTAAGCGCCAGCTTATTTTTGAGGGCGGCGATGGCATTGTCTGCCTGGTACTCTTCGCGAAAACCCACCACAGCATTCAATATTAACAATACCAGAATAACGCCGACATCAGGCCAGTGGCGCAGTACCGCCGATAGAATAGCGGCTATCATTATCATGATGGGGATGGGTCCCCGGAAGTAGGAAAGGAATTTCAAAACCGGGCTGACTCTTTTTTCCTCAATTTCGTTGTAGCCGTATTTGTCCAGGTGTTCCTGCGCTTTTTTCTTAGTCAAGCCGTCGGTGGATGTGCCAAGGCGCCTCATCAGGTCAGAGACGGGCATATCCTTTAGCGATTTTTTCTCTCCGGACTCGACGGGCTCTTTAGCTGGAGACTGGCTCATATCATGTCCCCATTCAATGCTTTTCCCATTTTAGGACTAAGTTTAGAGAATCAATCGTAAAATTGTTATAAAATCCGATGTGGTAACGTTACAAAAATATGCCATTTCATTGTAGAGTACCGGTGGCAGGGGAAGAAACCAACCGTAAACCTATTCGATTCAAATTCACAGAAAGCAAACAGAGGCAGAATGGAGCGATTCTCAGTCCTGTCAGACGAAATAGTAATTTACTACTAATTTACTATTGATATAGTCTTTTAAGATTTATTTAGTGTATTAGCTTCGCCTCGCCAGTGCTAATTATTCTGCGGGAAATTAAAGGGACACAAGCGTATCTTGAAGTTATGTTTGAGGATTCTGGCTAAGTCATTCCCACTAAACAAACAACTTAACCACCATCCAAACGGAAAGCGCGATGAGAACGACGGCTAATATGACGCGTAGCTTTGCTACGCTTGTCCTGAGTGAAATTAGGGGTCCGATTCTGGCTCCAGCAAATGCCGCCGCGGCCAAAGGAAGCGCTATCCAGATGTTAAAGGGGTCGCCACCTAGGAGATGCCCCAGAAACCCGGGCAGGGCGGTAATCCCAACATAGGTGGTGGAAATACCGATGGCAATACGCGTTGGGCACCCAAATAGCAGCACCAGCATCGGTAGGACAAACAAACCTCCCCCGACTCCTATCATGCCTGCTATAAAGCCAGCTAGCGCTACGGCAGGAATCAGCACTCCCATTGATATCTGATACTGATATTCCCCGCAGGTTCTATCCCAAGGCATCCACTGTGGCATAAACTTTGGGCTGCGTCCCTCAGTAGCCGGACGAAACATAAAAAAGGCGGCAATGCCAAGCACAACAGCAAAGATGATTTTTAAGACCAGGCCGCTTACCCACTGGGCAATATAGCCACCAGCGAAAGACCCCAAAATGGCGAGAGGCGCTATAGAGAAAAGGATCTTCCAGTCAACCGTTCTCTTCCGACCAAAGACCAGGGTGGCTGAGATACTGGCCAGCATTATCATAAATAGGCTGGTAGTAGAAGCCTCATGCATGGCCATGCCTGCCATCAGCAGCACGGGAACATATGTAGACCCTCCACCCTGCCCTACCATTGAGAATGGCACGGCAAGTACCATTACGGCCAAGCAGGCAATGACCAAAACTGTTACTGAAATAATATTCCCTCCGTGCGGGCAGGTCTATAGCATGCTCACAACATGTTAAACTAATCTCCGTAACCAGAGCAAGGTATGCAGCGAGGCTCGCCATTCACTATGCAAACTTGTGGCTCAAAAACGTATTCTCCACACTTAGCGCACTTAACCTTGGCAAACGTCTTTGGCCCCGGTTTCCGGAAAGCAAAATCAGTCAGCCGTTCCACATTAAACAGTTCCTCCTCGCTGCGGGCAAGCACCCAGTCCACTACCTCCTTACTGACATTTTCTGGAATGTCCGAAGGGCGTGTCCCCTTCTTGCGGTAGGAGAGGAACTCAAACTTGCCCAGCTCATCAAAAGCCGCAGGCTTTAGCGACACCCGGATCGCACCCTTTTCGGGATGATTCGGGTGGTACAAAATCAGGGCAGCCTTGCCATAGTCAGTATGCTCCATGTTGCGCTTAGCATAGGTACAGCCTGTGGCTGCTTGTATGCCGTCCTCCATACAGGTATTGTGGTGCCCGCTGCCCATCTCCGAGAGGGCTTGAAGTTCGCTATTCCTCTCCCGCTCCATACCCAGCTCCCGCAGTGCTACCTGGCCCATGCGGTATCCAATGGGCACGAAAGGACAGCGGTGTCCATGAAACTCAAACAACCACTCTGGCATAGTACTCATCCTTTTCCCTCCTCGAATTATCGTAATTATAACCTGTGGTTCCTGCTCTGTTAAATATCAGGTATTTGTATTGCCTCACAGACGCAGCATTCTCTTTCTAGAAGAAGGTTTAATATCCTCAGCCTAATCTCGTCAGACAGCGCCTTCATAGCTGTTATTAATTTATACATCCCAAACCCCAGAATATATGGCTCTGTTTGCTTTATATTAATATATTAACCAGCATGGTTGACAAATATGTTAAAATGTGGATAATAATCGTTAATGCGCATATTTACTTTAGCTAATATACTACAATGATTTGAGAAAATCAATATAATGATTGCTTCCATTATATAAATATTTCAAGTCATTAGATAAATCAAGCAAATAGTCGGATCGGCCTAATATGTACAGAATATATAAATTTTAGGAGGTAATATGTCCAAGCCAAAATACCTGTCAATTAAGGAACATTATGATGACACCACCCGTCAGGCTGTTGAAGAATGTACTCTTTGCGGGGAGTGTGTGAGGGTTTGTCCGATATTTCCGGTGACCTCCATAAAGGATAAAGCCCCCGAAGATGTAATGGAAAAGGTGATTAATTTCCTTAAAGACGGGGTATTTTCCGAGGAAGCTTATGTTCAGTCTTACAGCTGCGCAAGCTGCGGACGTTGTTCCGAAGTTTGCCCTCAAGGAATTGACGTCATGGAGGCATTCGGTGCCGCCAGAATCAAGATGGTCGAACAAGGCAAAATACCAGAAGCGGTAAATTTTGTCGAGACAATACCCGGTTTGTGGAGAACCATCTCTAAGCTTGAAATGAAGCCTTCCGAGATGAGATGGCTAGAAAAAGTTCCTCCTAAGCCAGAAAAAACTGAAAATGTGGTGTTTCTTGGATGTACTCTTCCGGCGTCCCCCCATACAGTATTCGCACTTCTAGACGTATTTGAAAGTATGGGGATTGATTTTGTCGCCCTAGCCGGAGGAGAGCTCTGTTGCGGTTTTCCTTTCTTTGCGGCGGGCAAGGTTGAGGGATTAGAACAGAAGGCACGAGAGTTAGTCGCTAGTGTAAAAGCCTTTTCTCCTAAAAGGCTTATCCTTCCTTGTGCAGGTTGTTATCGCCAGTTTACTAAGTTATACCCCCTGTTCCAGGAGGTGGATTTTCAGGTTCAATATTATACGGACTTCTTAAATGAGAACTTGGATAAAATGAATTTCGCCAAACCTCTGGAAAAAACGGTATACTTCCACGATTCCTGCATGAGTCAGAGCAATAAATGTAATGACTCGGTAAGAAAATTTTTAGAGAATATCCCTGGATTAAAGGTAATCAAGGGACAAGATATTTGCTGCGGGGGGACACCAAAATTGGCCTTTTTTGAAATCCCTGGAACGTTGGCACCTCCCTTTAGAGAGACCCTGGCAAAAGAGACTATAAAAACTGGGTCGGATTATCTCGTAAACCTATGTCAGCTCTGTGAGCTGACCTTCTCACAGTCTATAGGGAAACATTCATTCGGTGTAAAAGATCCCCCGGCTGTAATCAACGAGGCCATGGGAGGGAAGCAGTACCAGAACAAATGGCCGGAGTTTTGGAAATGTCAAAGCGATGACGAAATAATAGAAAAATTTAGGGAGAATTTTGAGGCAAACGGTTTGACGGAGGAAGAAGTCAGGATGGCACTTCCCATTCTGCTGTCTTGGAAGATGTAAATAAAATACTTGAGTAGGTACAAAATTCTATTATCTAGAATAAAAGGCTGGAAGGGGGAATTAAAGAAAATGGCAGAATCGAAGTACAGTAGATACCTGGTAGCAAAACCTGTTTACGAGACGGGTCCAGGAGAAGTCAAAGGCAGACAAAATCCAGCGATGACACTTATAAGCAATACACTCGTACCTGGATGCAACATGTACATCGCAGGCGGGTGGATATGGGGGATGCCTGAGCCCAACCCCCATATCTTGGAACATTCTCATGATCTCAATGAAATTGTTCTACATATTGGCTCTGACCCTAAGAACCCCGAAGACCTCGGTGGCCAAGTAGAGTTTGTAGTAGGAGGTGAGCCACTGTCATTTGACAAAACATCAGCGCTTTTTATACCGGCGGGAGTGAAACACGGCCCATTAACCTGGAAAAAATTCAGCAAGCCTCACATCGAGATGTCGATAATGATTGGGGCGGCCTCCCAATCTATCCCGGTGGGGAGCCGGGCAAATAAATAGAGATTTATTTAAAGGGATTATGGGTTTTATATATGTAGGTGGACTACCCATACACGATACGAGATTCCTAACACTATATCAATAGAAATTGAAAAGGAGGTATTTATAGGGTTATATAGTTACTTCTCGGTTATTTAAGGCAAACTAGAGTCAAAATATTTTGAAGGGAGGTTTAATTTAAAGTGGAAAGAAAAAAGATATTAACGGCGGCCCTTAGTATCTGTATAGTCTTATCACTAGTGGCATTGGCTTTCATGACAGCTTGCCCTTCTCAGGCACCGCCAACCACAACGACACCGCCAACCACAACGACACCGCCAACAACTACTACTACCCCACCTCCGAAGACACTGAAAATCGGCGCCCTTTTATCAATTACAGGTTGGTATTCAATCATTGATACGCTTGAAGCAGACGAAGCCCAAGCAGTAGCGGAGCTTATAAATAATGAGGGCGGTATTACTATTGATGGCCAGAAATACCTGATTGAATTAGTCATTGAAGACGGCAAGAGCGATTTTAACGGTGTCGCGTCTGCAGCCAGCAGGTTAGTCTTTGATAAAGGGGTTAAGTTTGTTGTTGGGCCAAGTGGATTCTGGTCTAGCGCCTCCGCAGGAACATTCGAGGAGAACAAAATATTGCACGTATCTAGCTACGTAACGGGTTCGCCTGGAGAATTGGACGCGAGCACACCCTATGGGTTCGTAGGTCATAATTGTGCTTTTGCTGACGCTATTGCCGCAGAAAAGGCCTTGAAGAAAGAATTCCCAGACGTTGAAAAAGTCACTATTTGCCTCCCAGATGATGGCAATTTATCGGCTACGATACCAAAACATGAGAGGTTAATGGCCGAAGGACTCACCGTGGTCGGTGATATTGTTGCCTATCCCAATGAGATGTTAGACTTCAGCCCGATTGTGGCAAAACTCCATTCAGTTAAGGACGCGGATGCTTATTTACTTTTAAATGGTGCTCCACCGCATCTGGGTAATATCCTCAAGGGTTTGCGGGAGCTCGGCAACGACAAGCCTTGTGTAACTTCTTCACTTTCGTCTTGCTATACTATTTTAAACATTTCCGGGCAGGCGGCGGCAACTAAGTTTATCGCTCCGGCTATTACTCCCCATGCCCCGGGCAACCCGCCTCTATTGGATGAGGTATGCGATATGCTCGGAACTCAATACGAGGAACAGGGAGTAATCTACATGATGAGTGGCAATGCACTATGGGTGCTAACACGCGTCATGGAGGCCGCCCAGAGTCTTGATCCAACTGAGGTAAAGGAAAAGTGGGAGTCGATGGATACTGTTGAAACCCTATTTGGCACTGGAACTCTATGCGGGGAAGAATTTTACGGGCTTCGAAATCATGCCATAGCTCACCCAATGCCATACCAGAAGTTAATGGACGGTGAGGTTTCAGCCGGCGGATGGGTAGATGTAGATCCGCTTCCATAACCGAAATGGTTTTATGCTGTGAAACTACTGGGGGGTAAAATCCCCCCAGTAGTCCAATTGGTCTTAGATTAAATATCAGTGGGAAAGAGGGCCATATAGAGCCATTAGTTCAGTTATGCTGGGAAAAAGCTACTTTAACCAGCGTAGAGCGGTTTATCTCTGGTGACATCATGTAATATTTTGGCATAAACGAGTAGTAACTGAAGAAAGGACGCATATATTTTAAGCAATATTTGGTGGTAAATGGAGTTTGACAGGCGCAATAATGAATGTTATCTTTAATGTAACGTTTGTAATTTAAGATGGGAATGTACAAGAATTGATGCGTGGCCTAATTAAAGTACATAAAAGCTTATCAGACGAGACTAGGCTTAGGATCCTTGCTCTGCTTTTGGAGAAGGATTGCTGTGTCTGTGAAGTCATGCAGGCAATGGACATATCTCAATCTCGAGCTTCCCGTAACTTACGCGTGCTATATGATGCCGGTTTTCTCAAATTACATAAAGATGGGCTATGGTCTGTCTATTCGTTAGATAAAGAGGGAATGGATTCATACATGTTAGATTTGATAAATAACTTCAATCAAGCGCTCAATGGTAACGAGACAGTAGCCCTTGACAGAAAACGCCTTAAGAAAGCAAAACGAGTGGGACCAACTCTTGCCGCCTCTCTTGAATAAGATATTTTTCTAGTTATACCTTTTGCGTATGCCTATTCCAAGCCGGCTTCCATTAGGGCAATGTCTAACGTGTCGCGGCTGGGGCAAATTCCTTCAATTTTTATTATCTCATTAATGACAATAGCCGGCGTACAGCCTAGCCTATATTCCTCAAATTTAGCCGTAGCCTGTTTGCCGACCAGTTTGGTCACTTCCAGCTTATCCTTGTATTTCTTGGCATACTCATCAGCCAGTGCTAGCACAGCAATACACCCAGAGCAGGGCGGGTCTCCACTGAACACTTCCATTCTCACTGCCATAGCCATTACTCCATTTCTTTTTTAACTGCTTTTTCTAGCTCGCTTTCAGAAACGACTTCCCCCGATGAGACAATCTTATCGTTTATAACCACGGTAGGGGTAAACATTACATTGTATTTGAGTCCCTCATCTGATATGGCGTCAAATTTAGACACCTCCACCTCACCTGGATATTTGCCAGCTACCCTATTAGCTCTCTTTTCTACCTCTTTGCACTTTGCACAGGGAGGTGTGCTACCAAAAACCTTTATGTCTATCATGTTCTTACCTCTTTAAAATTTTATAATTATACTGCGGCCTTAATCTGGCCGAGCAACCCAACTAAGAACAATTCCTGCTTTCTTTGTCAGGCTTTGACTAATTTCCTAATTCGCTTTTAACCCATTTTCGGATTTCTTCTTTATCAGGAACGTAGCCCATAGATTTAACCTTGCCATTGACCACCACCACCGGAGTCATTAGGTACCCTGCCTCCTTTGCCTTCTCCGTAATGGGTGTTAATGTTTCCTGTATCTCCTGCAGCTTGCCTTTAACTAGGCTCTCGTTTTTATCCTCTTCAGACGTCAGCCTGCCAGCTTCCTGCATCAACTTATTGAACCCTTCACTATCATAATTTATCTTCTCAATTTCGGCTATAGCACCACCGCCTTCAATTTTCCCGTATCTTTGGGCTTCCTCTGCGTGTGTATCGATTTTTCTAACCGTTACTTTTGCGGGAAATTGCTCAGCTACTTCCTTAGCAAATCTGGCAGTATTTATACAACGAACACAGGGTGGCTCTGGACCTATTATTAAAATCTCCATATTACCTTCCTCTGTTATTTATTAGTAACGTTGCTAATAGCATTTAATCCTCTCACGCCAGTATTTACCCGCGGCCGTTCATTTAGCTCACCTCCCAGAATATCCCTGCTTTTATACCAAAATAAATCCAGCCACCCAACCTACCAGTGTCCCGAGTACTATAATCGTGGGAACATATACCGCAGCCTTCTTCCACCCAAAAACCTTGGCTATCGCCAGCCAGTTGGGCAGGCTTATTCCCGGTCCGGTGAGGAGTAGCGCTAGCGCTGGCCCCTTACCCATCCCCAGACTCATCAGGGTATCAACGAAGGGAGCTTCGGTCATGGTGGCGAAGTAGGTAACAGCTCCAATCAGAGTGGCTAGAAATGACTGGCGCAAACCGGCACCACCGAGCCAGGTCTCAATCCATTCCGGCGGCAGCAGAGCACCGATAATCCCAACAAGGAAAACGCCGGCCAGCAACAGGGGAAAGATGATACGGACAAACCACCACGTCTCTCCGAGCCACGCTTTAATTCGGTCTTTTTCAATAAATCTCCAGACATAGGCGCTGACTACTATTAGTCCTATCGCCCAGACGATCACCTTCTGCCAGTACGGTCCATGAGTTACTATATAATTTGGCGCAAGTAGCCATGCTACCAGCAGCAGTAACAGAACCAAGCCCTTCTTGCTCATCAAGGGGCCGCGGCTCATCTTGATTTGGGAAACGCGGGTTTTTTCCTCTTTATAGAAGGCGTACGCCATGACAAACCCGACAGCAAAGCTCAAAGCTAGAGCGCTTATCAGCCTAGCAATGACCATCTCGGCACCGAGGATTTGCCCAGTATAAACGAGAGCCAAGATATTAGCAGCAGGAGCAACCCAGAGCAATATGAAGGCAGCCCCAATACCGGCACCGCCACGGTAGATGCCGCTGGAAACGGGTACGACAGTACAGGAACAGGCGGCGACAAAGAAACTCCCGCCAGAGGCGATTCCGAAAGAGGTTAGCTTCCGGGCAGCGGCACCGAGATACCCTACTATAGTCTCCCGCCGAACAAAGGTTACTATCCCGCCAGCTAAGAGAAAAGCCGGTATGAGGCAGGTAAGTACATGAAGAGCAATGTAATCCTTGAGGGCGTATAGTCCGGCGAATAAAACATCAATGACCAATTTGTCTTCCTTATTACTGCTAACCGCCTGCCAAAGTATTTATAAGCCTTGCGGTGATAGTCTTAGTTACATGCAGCCATGAGCAAGACCAACGCTGAACCCACCCCATTCTTTTTCAGACAGTGTTTAGCCTGACTTAATATCTATATTCGCATAAACGCTTATAGTTTGTCAAACGCCCCAAGGACTGTCAATTAATTACTATAATCGTAGAATTAATTTTGACTTAATCCTTATAGTCAGATCGGGGTTGAATAAAACCGAGGAATGTTCAACAGAGGCAAAATTCAGTGATGCCTAGGCCTGTCAGACTCAATAGTAATTTACTAGTAAATTACTATTGATATAGTATCCTGTTAATCCAATAGGTAACAAAATGGCCTTTTGTTAACTGCTAATGTATTTGTACCCTTTCATAACGAAAGCCCATACTTCCCATAAGCTCGCACATTCGACTTTCTTTATTATTCTAACCCTTTCAAGTCCATCATCCTCTGCTTCCCTAGCAATACTCTCCGCCGACTTCCTGCTTTTTACAGTTGATATTACTTTATAAGTCTTACCTAACGCCATTCTGTATTTACCTCAGTTCAACCTGGATTCTAGGGGCTAGGATTGAATAGTGTCGAGATAATTGTCAGTGGTTATCGTCACCAAATAACAATGCAATGCATCATACGACTAAAATAACTTTGCAATAATTCATACCGTCATTCCTCGGCTATTATCGGCAGTTCAACAAAGAATGTAGCCCCTTTACCCGGTTTGCTTCTGGCGTAGATCTTGCCACCGTGTTCGCTTATAATTCCGTGGCAGACACTAAGCCCCAACCCGGTGCCACCTTTTTCTCCCTTGGTGGTGAAGAAGGGGTCTAAGACATTGTCAAGGTTTTCCGAGAGAATCCCCGGACCGTCATCAGTAAAAGTGGTCCTGGTATATCCATTCTTCTTCTCGGTCTTGATGATGAGCTTTCCGCCACCATTGGCCTCGGTCATGGCCTGTTCGGCGTTCAGAATGATGTTCAGAAAGACCTCCTGTATCTGATGGAAATCGAGCATTATCTTTGGCAGGCTGGGATCTAGGTTGGTTATAACGTCAATATTGCTGGTTTTCAGTTCGTAAGCCCTCAGTTCCAGAGCGCCTTGTACAATATTGTTTACATTCGAATATTCCTTCTTTGCCTCGCGGCGGCGGGCAAAGGTGAGCAGGTTTTGTACTATCTTGGCGGCTCTTTCGGTTTCGGTGTAGATCCTTTTTAAGTCTTGGCTGGCTTCCTCATCGGTGCTTTTTCTCAGCAGCCGCTGTGAGAATCCTAGTACGCCGGTAAGTGGATTATTTAGCTGGTGGGCAACCCCAGCGGCCAACTCGCCGATAGACGCCAGCCGGCTGGAGAGGTAAAGTTCTCGTTGCAACTCCCTCTCCTTCTCCTCCGCCTGTTTGCGCTCGGTGATATCAACCCAGTTTGCCAGGAGATACTTAAACTCCCCATTCTTGCTTATTGGTGCCGAGGTTATCTCTGCCCAGAACTGCTCCCCGCTCTTATTCCGATAGAGTTCCTCAACTCTCACCGCTTTGCGGCGCATGCCCATTTCCAGATCCCCGGTCGTTTTCTTTATTGTTTCTTCTGCCCAGTATGGGTATGGGGCTTTCCTGCCAATAAGCTCCGATAAAGAAAAACCGGTTAGCTTTTCAAGGGCTGGATTTACATATTTTATTGAAGTATCTGGATTGATGACGATTATGGGGTTGGGGGAGTTGGCCAGCAAGCTGGAACTAAAGTCCTCACTCTCCTTGAGTTTCTCCTCTGCCCGCCTGCGCTCCTTTACCTCTTGCCTACTTTCGTTGTAAAGCCGTGCGTTTTCCAGGTTAGTGCTCATCTGATTGCATATAGTATAAATTAGCTGCCTATCCTCACTGGTATAGGGTTGTTCCGAGAACTTTTTACCCAGGATGAGTATCCCTGATAATTGACCGGTAGGCGCCTTCAAGGGGGAAATAAGATCTGCCTCTAGCCGTTCTAAGGTTTCCTTTTCTTTTGAGGTAATAGCCTGTAATCGGGGAACGATTTCAATATCTTCGTAAAGCAGCATACTGTTAGAGCGCTCCAGCCATTTGACTAAGGCGCCCCCATTTTTCAAGCGAATGACAGGGGTAGGGTTATTCATATCGTTGGTGGATGTCTGGGTGAAGTCATTGCTGGAAGGCAATGGTTGTAAAAGATAGACATTTGAGCTTCGTAGTGCCTTGGCAAGAAGATTGACCATAGTAGAGCCCAGCCTGGCAGAGTCGGTGAGGCTTTGAGTCTGCTGACTGAAGGTTTCTAGGGCTTTGAGGTAATCATATCTGTCACGGTAAAATAACCGATCAACCCACCGCTGAACCCATTGCCATAAGTGTGGCAAGACAAAAACCAGAACGATAGCGATGGCAAAGTAAGCCCATGAGGGGAAATCTCCTTCCGTAAACACCTTAGTGGCTAGCAGGAATATAGCTATAAAGGGGATAACAATCATAGCGCTGGTCAAAACGTAGGCAATACCTTTACGCAAGACAACGCGGATATCCAGGAGGTTATGTTTCACTATAGCTACCGTTGTCAAAAGGCAGAAAATTATGTTGCCGATTATAAAACCCGGATAAAGGGGTAATCCTAGTATCGGGAGAACATCGAGGGCTCCTCCAATCATGAAAGAAATGATCCCGATAATGATATAGATGCTCCGATTCTTTAACTCAGCATAAGCGCAGTTCCGGTAAAATTTGATGAAGTTCCAAAGTGCTATTAGTATCAGCCCGTAACTGAACACCATATGCGGAATTACGAGAGGCCCAAAAACGGGAGCGTAACCATAAGGCTTTATCTGCATGCCGCTGAAGACAAAGCCTGCTATGGTTAAAGGAATAAAAACGAGGCAAAATAGATAAAGGGAGGGAATAATCCAGCTCTTTATTCTGGTGCCGGTATAGTGAATGGAAAATTGGTAGAAAATAACTGACATAAATTGCGCCAGCGTTATCAGTGGTCGGTCCCAAAGGAAGGCATATTCTATATCTGGACTTGCTCGCATGCCGAAAATTAAGACGCCCCAAATAGCCAGACCCAGAAGGAAAAGAGAGAACAAGCGGTGAGTGAATTTCCGGAAATTTCCCTTAATCACTAAGGCCATCAACGTCAAGCAGAAGATGGTCTGGATTAGCGGCAATAATAAATACATATTCATGAGCTATTTCCTATTTGTTTTGTGCATAACTTAGCAGGTCTTGGATAACAGAGTCGGAAGCTTTCATGTGGGGGGGTTTTAGGTGAGCCAGATTGGCCCCGGCTTTTCTTCTTTCCTCGTAATATCGCTGGAAACTGCCTGGTGATATGGTGGTTATCCTAAGCGGTCGTATCCCGAGCATGCTTTCTAAATCTGCATAGTGATGGTCGATAGCCGACAGTTCTTGATGAATCCGCTTCTCTAGCTCCTCAACCTCTATTTCTTCTTTTAGCTCGATATAAAGGCGCACGATAGGCGTCTCTTCTCCATATTCTTTGCGGGCAGACCATTCCTCGTACCTTATTCCCGTATTGGCGATAGCCTGCCAGATAGTCCTCTCATCTAGTCTGGGGAAGCCGGCAATATCAATAAGGTCATCGGCGCGGCTGTCAAAGACCATCTGGGGTAAATTAATTCCTGCCTCATTATCTTCTAGGGCAACGATTTTGATGAGGTCACCTATCCTGTATCTCAGGAAAGGCATCCCGTAGAAATGGGTGATGACTACTTCGTAGCGCTCCCCTGGTTTAACCTCGTCCAAGAGTACTGTAGAGGGCTGGTAATCTTTGTCCTCCCGGCTTTTAAGCCACTCCTCCTCAGGAATGAACTCGCGAAAGGAAGACGTTGGCAGGAAAGTCATCCCCTTTTTATTCCAAGCCGGAGTCGCTATGGTACCTGATTCCGCAGCCCCATAGGTTACAAGGGGTTCTCTCCCCCAATAGTGTATTAGCTTATCTTTATATATATCAGTGTCCATTCCATAGGCAAGGAGCCCTTTCAGAGGCCACAGGTCCTTGGGCAATAAAGCTCTCCCTTCCCGTTTACTCCACCACCAGGCCCTAATCATACGCCGCATTATTTGGGGATGTAACATGTGACGGTTGAATTTCAGCTGTCCCGAGCTTTCAGAAAAACGTTCCCCCATCTGGAGCAAGACACTACTCAGCGAGGTTAGCACATCCACGCCGTTACGTAATGCCATACCAAATCCAGCTTGAATCTTGGCGGCAAAGTCCTGTTCTTCATCTTGGCCGATGGGGGGCATAAAACGAACGGCTATTTGCTGAGCGATGACTTGAGCTAGGATACCCGACACGTAGGGAGATGGCGGCATATTATGTAGTGCCCGCACCCCGTTACTGATATTGACTTCGCCCTTTCTGTTGGCGCAGGCCAGAATCATTGCAGAGAGACCGCACCGGCCGAGGACTTCAGCACCTCTCTCTGTGTATGGCACCCATTTAGTGGTTCCTCCTCTGCCTGAGGTGCAGGCCCACCAGTCAGGTCTAACCGCCAAAACGTCCTCATTTTTCTCACTCAGGTAAGGGGCATAATCATCGTAGGTGGTCAGAGGGACAATCTGGCGGAATTCAGCCATGTCCTTCGGTTTCTTGGGCATGAATTTCTTGGCCAGAGGACTGCCATGAACCAGTTCAATTTGTTCCATTAGTAGCTGTTCTTGCATTTCCATGAATTCCTGGAGAGAAAGGTCAAGAAACCCGCAGTATTTCTGCCAAATCCTTTTATGGTCCCCAGTTTTGAACAGCTCGTCCTTCTTCATCATAAGACTGACTCCTCTTTTTTAATGTGCCGAGTTTGCCATACTAACTGGCAGAAAAGTGTTGACAGCGGTAATGATGTCAGATTCACTGAAAGGTTTATTCATGAGTCCGAAAGGAGCTTGGGCCAAAGCCCGTGCCATAATATCACTATCGGGGTAGCCAGTTATGATAATTACGGGTAATCGTGGCCTGATAGTCTTTATCTGGCGGAAAAGCTCCGCTCCGTCCATGCCAGGCATTTTAAGGTCAAGAAAGACCATAGCGAAATCCTGCTGCCTTAACAGTTCCAACCCCTTTAGGCCAGTCTCAGCAGCTACGACTTTATGACCTAATTCCTCTAAGGTCTTCTTGAATAGTGAGCGAATTGTTTCCTCATCATCGACAACAAGAATGTTTGCTCCAATTTCAGCTGGCGTTTGGTGTAGCCATTCATCAATTGAGGCTTTATTGAACCTCCATTGTTGGCCTACTCTGGTTGCGGGGATTTTACCTTGCTTTAACAGCCTATATATCGTCTTCTTCCCGACTCGCAAATAACCCGCTGCTTCCTCGACAGTCATAAGCTTTACCATGTTGTCTTCCTCTTCTCAATAATATACGGTTAGGTACCTGGCCTGTTTGGCTGGATTAGGGCTATTGATGGCACTCATTGGCCCTTAAAGGGAACTATAGACCATCATCGGCTAACTGGCAAAGTTGCTAGTAGTAGTTAGTGGCCGTTTTTAACCCCTGTTCCCCCTTGTTAACTCTATTAAACTTCCCCATTTGACGAATATTGGATTCATCCATATGAGAGGCTAGTTATCACAAAAATATTGTCCTTGGAATTTTAGCTCCCCCTCTGCCCCGCCGAGGGATGTTCAACAGGGGCAGAATGGAGTGCTGCCCAGGACTGTCAGACGAAATAGTAATTTACTACTAACTTACTATTGATATAGTCTTTTAGATGCGTCCAAATAGCGAGAAGGTTTTGGAGCTAATATTGGCCGGAAGAGATCACCCCAGTGTCCCTAAAGCCAAGGAGTAACAATTCAAGCGATTGCTGCTATCCAACAATTGCCTCTTTTGTTAAGTTGATAACTGAGCATGTTGCACAAAACAAGCGAATGTGACCTAAATTAAGTTTCTGCAGCTATTGACATCACAGTAAAGAATAGTTTATCGTTCATACCAAAAAGGAGGTAGACTAATGCAAGC